>JGI994J12354_10000247_pt1 | contig 52502 bp, 58 predicted proteins | sample IntmicLarv3ML3BL_FD_12354 | JGI IMG/M metagenome (IMG submission 12354) | reverse complement strand
CCCCCCCGAACGGGCTTAAACAGTAGCTTTGCGAACGACTGCCTTTTTTCAGCAAGTGAAACTATATCTTTTTCTTCGTGTAATTTTTTACATAAGATTTTGTGCATACACTCTTCAGCGAAAAACTTTTTTGCATTTTTGTTTTGCAATAAATTTTTCGATTTTGACTTAAAAAATATATTCATTTTTACAAAAAATTTCTGTCGAGTTTTTATTCGCTTTTTCAAAAGCATTTTTAAGAACAAAAATTTTCAAAATTGGACTATTTTGGCTCCGCCATAATTGTCCTTTTTTTGTGATCACAAAAACTAATTAATCAACTATAAAAATGAAAATCAAATTAACTAAATATCTAACTATCTTAGGTGCGTTCATCGCCCTATCTACTACAACTCAGGCGACCACTGTGTGGACTGGTGCAATCGATGAAGATTGGGCTAATGCTGGAAACTGGAGTAATGGTCTTCCTACTGCTACAAATAGTGCCACTATGTTGTCAGGAACAGCTCGCATTACATCTTCAACACCGACTTCCCTTGTAAGCAATATCTCGATTGCCCTGATGACTGGAGGTACTTCTTCGGTTCTTTATATAGATAGTTTTACTGTCACTACAAATGCAAACTTCTCTATATCTGACACAGGATATCTTGAAATGACAAATAGCTTTTGGACATCAACATCACAGACTTTCACTCTTGGAAATTCAAGCTCTGCGCTTTTTCGTAATTCTCAACTACAACTAAATGGTATAACGGCTGCGGCTGCTGGAAATGTAGTTCTTGATGCAACTACTATTAACACTACACGCATCTCGCAAGGGTACTATGCACAGATGGATTATAAAAACTCTTCGCATATATATTTCGATCCTGTTGATTCTTTGTACACTGGAAATATTCATGGAACAATGACTTTCTATGAAGGCACGTTAAATTCAACTGATTTTTTAAATTTTACTTATATGTCAACGATTGAATTCGTATTGTCTAGTGCGGAAACAAAAATTAGTGCGAAAACAATAGATTTACAGGGTGGAAAATTATCACTTATTGAGGGTTCTGAAACATTTGTTGGAGGCGAAGTTTTTGATATATTCGAAGTGACAACTATTACTGGGTCTTTTGCAAGTATTACTACTTCAACTCTTGCAGAAGGTTTGAGCTGGGATTTGTCACGTCTTTACAGTGATGGAATTGTTAGCATCGCAGGTAGTACAGTAATTCCGGAACCTAGCACTTATGCGGCAATCTTTGGCACATTGGCTCTTGGCTTGGCAATTTATCGCAGACGCAAGTAAATTTTAAAGTGATAGAGAAAAGTTAAGTAAGCTATTAAAAAAGCCAATCTTAAACTACTATCAATCTATTTTGAAATAATAAAGAATTTCTATCATTAAAAGAATATATAGATTCTATTAAGATAGCTGATTAGTAAAACACAAGCAACTAGCGAAAGTTAGTTGCTTGTTTCTTTTGATTCTATTTTAAACAATGCATAAAATTCATTCTTATATAACAATAAAAAAACTTGGAATTTTTGATTCCAAGTTTTTATCTGAATTTTATATTGTGAAATTTTACTCTTATGCTTCAGACGGATTTAAAGGATTATTTGCAACAGATTCTTCTTTTGAAACTTCTTCGGGTTTTGTTTCTAGATGAGTTTCAATCTCAGAATTGTTTTCTGTTTGAGGAATTATACCTTTGACAATTTCTGCAATACGAGAGCCATCGAGAGTTTCTTTTACGAGGAGCTCTTCGGCAATTTGAGTAATTTTGTCTTTATTGTCAGAAGCGAGTTTGCGGGCTCTTTCAAGTTGAGTATCGATAATGTTTTTGATTTCTGTATCGATGCGTTGAGCTGTGTGTTCGCTTAAATTTTCTGAACGACTAATTTCTTTGCCTAGGAAAATATGTTCTTGATTGTCATTATAAGACAAAGGTCCGAGCTCGCTCATACCCCAATCACAAACCATATTCTTTGCAATCTTTGTAGATTGTTTAATATCGCCAGCAGCGCCGTTAGAAATGTCATTTAAGAAAATTTCTTCAGCAACTCTTCCACCTAAAATTGCGCAAATTCTGTTCAAGAGATTTTGTTTAGTTTCAGTATGAATATCTTTTGTTGGCGAGAACATCGTAGAGCCTAAGCTTTGGCCTCGAGGGATAATAGTCACTTTGTGAACAGGCAAAAGTCCGTCATCTAAAACACATTGAATGAGTGCATGACCTGCTTCATGAAAAGCAGTCAATTTCTTTTCACTTTCGTCCATAAGTTTGCGACGCTCACGTCCGTAGAAAATTTTGTCACGAGCAACTTCAAAGTCTTGATTGCCGACTTGCTTTGCATTGCGTCTAGCGGCAACGATAGCGCTTTCGTTCAAGATATTTGCTAGGTCTGCGCCTGAGCATCCTGCTGTCATTTGAGCGACTTTTTTCAAGTCGGCATCTTTTGCCAGCTTGATTTTCTTTGCGTGAACTTTGAGAATTTCTTCACGACCTATCAAGTCAGGCAGGTCGATTAAGACTTGTCTATCAAATCTACCAGGGCGAAGAAGAGCGCTGTCGAGAACATCAGGTCTGTTAGTTGCCGCAATAATAATCACGCCTTCATGACCGTCAAATCCGTCCATCTCAACAAGCAGAGAGTTTAATGTTTGCTCACGCTCATCATGTCCGCCACCAAGACCCGTGCCACGTTGTCTGCCAACCGCGTCGATTTCATCAACGAACACAAGGCAGGGAGCCGTTTTGCGAGCTTGTTCAAACATGTCACGCACACGAGATGCTCCAACGCCAACAAACATTTCCACAAAGTCGGAGCCGCTTATAGAATAAAAGGGCACATTTGCTTCACCCGCAATTGCGCGCGCAAGCAAGGTTTTTCCTGTCCCAGGAGGGCCCACCATTAAGAGTCCTTTAGGAATTTTTGCGCCTATGTCTATAAACTTTTTAGGATTTTTTAAAAATTCAACAACTTCAGCAACTTCTTCTTTTGATTCATCACAACCTGCAACATCATCAAAAGTTGTCTTAGCTTGATCAGGATTCAGGAGCTTTGCGCGGCTTTTTCCGAATGTCAAAGCACTCTTGCCCGAAGCTCTCATATTGCGATAGATGAAAAAATATGCCGCGCCTATCAATAAAATAATAGGCAATGAGGTCAACAAAAGATCTCTGAAAAATGAGCCCGCAGGTTGCTCAACAATCTTCCAAGGACTCGCAGAATCCGTGAGCTTATTGTATGCGGTGTCAGTTAAACGTCCTTCAAAATTAAAATTCAAAGTTTTGTTTTTTGCGGAAGCATCATCATCTTTTCCATATCTTGGATTCTTGACTTTGCCAGCAATTAAGTACCAGTCTTTGCCACTTGCAGGGTCATTCTTTATAGAAAATTCGACAATGCTATCATCTGCCGCAGCGTTCATGAGCTGTCGGACATCGTACTTTTGAGACTTTTGATTTTGGTCTGAACCTAAAGTCCAAAACATCACGCATAGAAAAATAAGTATAGTCCAAATGGACACGACTTTAAAGGGCACTTTTTCGTTAGGAAATTGTTTTTTCTTATTCATCTGTAAATTAAAATAGTTTTACGAAAGTTTTATGTAGGTCAAACTAATTGCGTCCGATGCGTCTTTAAGAGCACAAAAAGAAGCAGGTGGCAAGTGGCGAACCCAAAGAATTTCGTCTTTATTATTACAGACAATAGGAATAGCATTTCGTTGCAATTTATCGATTTTTTTATCTGTAAAAATGTCTTGTAAAAGTTTTTTGCCCTTGAGTCCAATGTATTGATAGGCGTCACCCTCTAAACGACAACGAACATAAAGAGGAGAAGTGTGCCTAATGAAAACCTTTGTGGAATTATCGGAAAGTTTTTTAATGTTTTTCAAAAATTTTTCGTCAGCCAAGAATTTTTCAAGAATAATTTTATCGCCATTAGGTAAAATATTTTCGCCAAAGTGTAGTTTTGTTTTGGCGAAAGATTTTTCCGAAATCTCATTTGAAAATTTCAAAATGAGAGTTTTCGAATCATAAATAAGCGAGGAGTTTTTTAGTCCAACTTTGAAATTTTTGCGTGAAGAAATTTTTTCTATTATCTCTTGAACGCACTTTGCGCTAAGTGAGATTTTTGTTTCCGCAATAAAAAGATTCAAAAGTCTGCGCAAAATAGAGAAATGAAAAGTGTATTTTTTTAAATGCAAAGAGTTGTTTACAAAAGATTTTTTGAATATTTTTTTTGCAAAATTTTCTAAAAACAAAGCATCTTCTTCAAGAAGTTCTCGGCTTCGCATAGCACCTTTTGAAAAACTTCTATCTGTGAGCGCATCAAGAATGGGAATGATTTTATGACGAATTTTATTTCGCAAAAAATCAGTTGTTTGATTCGATTCATCCTCACACCAAGAGATTTTAGATTTCTTTAAATTGCTTAAAATTTCTTCTTTAGTAAGAGTTAAAAGTGGGCGCACAAAAATCAATTCTTCGTGATGAGAAATTTTTCTTGGAGCACAAAGTCCATCTAAAGAAGAGGCGCGCATTAGGCGCATTAAAATAGTTTCTGCAACATCTCCGCTATGATGCCCTTGCGCTAAAACATTTATATTTTTTGCTTTTGCAATATGTTTGAAAAATTTAAGACGTTCTTCTCTGAAAGCTTCTTCACTCTTTTTTGTGATAGCTTTTTTAACGCTACCAACTATGCATTCTATATTTAATTTTTTGCAAAAGTCTTTTACGAAAACTTCTTCCTTCTCTGAATTGGCTCTGAGTTTGTGATTAAAGTGCAGTGCCAAAATATTTTCTGTCCCATATTTTAAATATAAAATCAAAAGCAAAAATAGCGAATCTGCACCACCTGAAAATGCAATGCCGATTTTTCTCTTTTGTAAAACAGCATTATCGAGAACTTCCAAACAGCTTTTATCAAGATTGGAAAAATCAAAACTTTTTTTGAAAGTGTTTAAATTCATAGATACTTTGCAATAGATAACGAAATTATTATTATCAAACTTGGAACTACTCCAAGTAATATCTTGTGTTTTTCCTTTAATAAAGCGCAGGCTATATAAAGCAAAATTAAAGTCAATATCACGTTTAACGCGCTTGCGTAAACTTCAATATACATTCCGCGTTCAGCACCTAAGTTTGACCAAATGCGCATTGTGTCGAGCAAGTAGCAGGCAAGCGTGTTTGTGTAAATTGCAAGGCTTGCAGGTAAAATCAATGCTAAAAGTCCGCACGAAACAATCACACTTGTAAAGAACACAAAGGGCACAGAATACACAATGCTCATTGGCGCGATGTACGAAAAATAATGCGCAGACAAAATTGCGTTAGCCACAAATGCGCAATAAGAAATTACTAAAGATATAAGAATATACTTATATGTTGCTTTGAAAAATTTCATTCTCAAAGAAAAAATATTATGAGGAATAAGTTTATAAGGTTCTGTTTTTTCCCAGATATACTCATTTAGAGGAAGCGCGAATAGCAATATAGATGCAACTGCGACATATGATAATGAGAATCCAGCTTCAAACAAATCAAGAGGATTTAATATCAATGTAAAGAGGGCGGCTGCTATCAGAGAATATATCGCGGCACTTTTTCTTTTCATCAAAAGAGAAACTCCGAAAAAGAAAATCATAATGAAAGCTCTTCTTGCGGACGGTGTGCCTTGACAAATTTCCACATACAAAAACAATATGGGCAAAGCCGCATAAACTCTAGCTTTCAAAGGGAATCGTAAAAGAGCGAAGGCAAAATATAAAATTGCAGCAAGCATTGCCACATGCATCCCACTGATTGCAAATATGTGCAAAGTGCCAGTTCTTGCGAAAGAATTTTTTTCAGATTTTGCCAATCCACTTTTGTCTCCGAGAATGATTGCGCTGAACATTCCTTTTGCGTCATTCATAAAAGGAAAAACATTATAGAGGCGCGACTTTATAAATGCATTTGCTCTATTGAAAAAGTCTACATAAGCGTTCGAGATTCCTTGTTTTAGACAAGTATAGCTTTTGATTTTAAAGAAAATATTTTTTGACTTTAAATATTTATCAAAAGAGGAATCTTCCAAAGGAGATACTGCGCCTTTGAGTGAAATATAATCTCCTTTTTCAGGAATGATATTTTCTTTGTGATAAGCGAGAAAAGAGATTTCTAAATTTTTTGCTTTTTCGAATTCTTTTGAAGATTTTTCTATAGATAAAATTCCTGAAATATATTTATCATTAGCAGTATAAAGTGTGGTGATTTCGCCCTCTACAAGACATTCACTTATCTTCCAATCGGGGTAGGGGTTTGCGGGAACTCGAGCGAAAAAGTGCGCGCAAAAAAACATTACAAAAGACAAAAACAAAAAAGCTTTATTGTTTTTGCATTGGAAAAATAAAATCAAAAACGCTATCCCAAAAATGAAAATATAAATTGAAAACTCACGTAAAATTTCAAGATTACAAGCAAGCGCATATCCAACAAATAAAGCTGTCAGAGGCAGCATTAAGGGCGAACCTAAGCTTAACTGTTTTAATATGCTTCGCAAATTATTTACGCACTAATTCAAGTTCGCTAAGAGAATCGCCAGCGGAATCAAATTTAATTTTACCTATTGCGCCAGAAAAAGTTTTGTTCACAAAAAAGTTTTTATAGTCTGCAATTGTGCTTCCACTATTGGCTGCTTGCGCTGTCAATATAATAGAATCGTAAGCATAAGCAGCGTACCAATCAGGAGTTTTGCCAAATCTTGATTTATATTTTACTTTGAATTTTTTATTTTCTAGCGAATCGATTTTGTTGTTTTGGTAAAGAGTAGAGACTTTATAAAATGCGATATTTGCAGGCACTGTACCCTCAACGTCATCATGGAATCCGCAGTTCGTCACGAATAAGCCTTTGAACTTTTCTTTTATTAAGCTGTTTAATAACGCCTTTTCAGACTCGCCATAGCCGAACATGAAAAAGTAATTAGCGTTAAGTCTATCGCATTGTTGAGCAAAAACATCAAAGTTTTTTTCCGCATAAGGATAGACATCATTATAGCATTTCACATTTTCTGTACGCAGGTGAAACAAAAGATAATCGCAGCAGGACTTGCCCAAGAAATCGTCAACGCCTGTTGTAATCATGACTTTTTCAACATTATGGTCGGCAGGCAAGAGTTCAACAGCTTTTGCCATGAGTTCGCCTTCTTGAGCTCCATTTAAAAATATGCGCACTGAATTATTATTTAACACAACTGCGGAAGGATATCCCGAAAGATAATTCACAAAAATATCAGGATTTTGACCCAACAATTTATGTTCTAAAACTATTTGATTTGTAAAGCCTACGTGAAAAATTTTTATCCCTGAATCAATTAAAGATTGTAGTCTTTTTCCTGAATCAAAAGAGTCGTCTTCTTTACTGCTCTTGATTACGAGCGCAAGAGGCTTGCCATTGATTCCGCCAGCCTCGTTGATTTCTTCGACAGCCAGATTCATTGCGTTTAGCATATCTTGAGATATCGCGCCAAACTGACTATTTTCTATAGGCAAGAAAACCGCCATAGGGAAAGTGTTTTTGTTATAATCTGTGCTTGCGCAAGAGAGCAACAAAAAGGAAAAAATAATCAAACAAAATGATTTGCATATTGAAGTCATGAAAACAATTCCAATGCAATATTTTGTATTTTGCAAACTTTTAGTTCTAAGGATTTTTCGGCATTTCCCTATGAGGGATTTCTTCGCCTTGACGAATGTAAGTGGCTGCATAGCGTATCAAGCGCAAGTACCAATCAGAAGGCATGCCTTCGGTGTCGAACATAGTTGTGCCTATGGGGGTTTGAGGAGAAATTTTATAGACAGCAGTACCTTCGTCTATTTCATCAAACATCGCAATGTATAAAGAATCCAAACCTACTTTGCTAGCCTCGTAAAGTTGACGCCACAAGAACTCGCCTTTATGACGCACAATCTGCGCAGACTTATCGTAGTTCTGAGAAATATTCATTATAGAAATCCCTGGGTTTACAGTGGGCATATAGATAATATCATTATCTTCACAGAAGCGTTTTTGCTCTTTCCAATAGAAATTTTGAGACCATTTTTTAGAATCTTTATCAGTGTAAGTGTGTCCCGCATTCCAAGGAGAGAAGCATTGATATCGTTCATAAGTTTCAGTCCACTCTTTGTCTTTTACTCCCAGCCAAGCCCAGTCGCCGCCTATGCAAAGGAACGCTTTATACTTTGGGTCGTTCGCAAAAAAGTCTGAGATTTTATTCACGTATTCAATGTTGAGCGTGTTAAGCACGCTTCCATAAAAATAGCCCCAAATTTGCACAACAGGTAATCCATCTTCATGCAAATAAGTTTTTTCTTTTGTGAAGCCAGCGTCAACAACACGCTTCCATTCTTCAATCATGACTTCATAAACTTCTTCAATAGGAGTTTGCACTAAGTCTTGAATATCGAAAGAAACTGCCCAAACTCTACCTGCATTTTTCGCAGCCATACGCACATTGTCCATGACTTTGCGTCGGCTCTCAAAGCCATGTTCAAGCCTTCCGCCTTCGCAACCAGAAACAAAAACTTGCAAGAATGCGCCGTCAATATCGTAGTCTCGCATCCACTCAAAATGCTTTTTTACAATATTCGGATTATACTCACTTACAAGATATGCAATACTTCCATCAGGGAAATACATGTCGGGAACTTCGCATTTATCTTCAAGAGCAAACTCACTTGTGTCAGGCCAAAAATCTATGGCGAGCAACTCTGCATTAATTTCATGCATGTTTTTGCTATGATGCACCCAGCCTTGATTCGAGCCGTCATTGGGAACTCTATGCCAGCCTTGATAGCCCGTCATAATTTTGTGTCGAAGAGTACTATTATCGACAATTTTATTTGACGCAAAACCTTGCTCTGAAATAAAAAATGCGAAAATTATTAATGAAATATTTTTTAAAAATCGCATTTTTTTCATAAAATTATTTTATATAGTTTTCGACAATCTCAACAAAGTTGTGAAGTATGAAACTGTGAACTTCTTGAATTCTTGCCGTCACATTCGAAGGAACAATCAAGCTGATATCCGCAATTTCCTTGCAAGCTCCGCCGCCTTTGCCACCGATAAGAATAGTGGTGATAGAAAGTTCTTTTGCTTTTTTAATAGCTTCTATTTGATTTTCAGAATTTCCTGATGTGGAAAAAACAATCAACGCGTCGCCCTTTTTTCCATGAGCTTCAAGCTGACGTGAGAAAATTTTTGCATAACCAAAATCGTTAGCAACACAAGTAAGCAAAGTGGCATCGCTATTCAAACAAACAGAATTTAATGCTTTGCGATTATCTTTGTATCGACCACATAATTCTTCGCTCATATGCATAGCTTCTGCTGCGCTGCCACCATTGCCACAAGTGTAAAGAGTGTGTCCATTATTAAAACAATCGCTGACTACTTTTGCTGCAGAATTTATTTCTCCTGCCATTTTTTTCGTACACTCAAGCACTGATATCAACTCAGATATTCCATCTGTAATTAAGTTTTCCATATTTTTTAATTAGCGATTTACTCTAGCTTCAAATCTAAATTCTGCGCATAGACTGTCAAGTTTTAAGGGGCAGACTTTTTATGAATAGTAGTAAATTCAAAATTTATTTTTGGGCGAAAATCTTTATCTTCCTCATCTGCGCTTTCTTCGTCATAACAATCGGCAGAATAAAATTCGACTTTTGGCATGCCAAATTTTTGCTTCAAAACAATACACGCCATGTCGAGTTTTTCTAGGATTCGAGGGAAGGCGATAGCTTTTTCTTTTTCATTAACACTGCCATATGCATAGTTTAAATAATCTATTAAATTTTTCGATTCAAATTCTAACACGGAATTTTCTGTAAAAGATTCGTCATTTAAATCTATGGAAACTTCGCCAAGTAAAAAGGCGGTGCGCTTGTCTAAATTTGAAGTTTTTCCATCATGACAAGGCGCAACAGTTTTGTTTTCGCCATTCCAAGAGACTATAGTTTCGCTACGCAATTCATCAAAAGAATTTATCAAGATTGCGTAGATTTCTATTTTGATTTTTGAAATATCTGCATTCTCATCAAAGAGATAAATCTCTTCAGGAAGAATTCCGTTTTCCGCATTATTTTTTAGCTTTTCTAATTTGTCTTGCAGTGAAGGGAAATCTTTTACGTAGATAGAAAATGTTGCTTTAAAAATAGTGTCTGTCTTAGGGTTAAAGCCCATTGGAATAGGATCTGTCTTCAAAGGTAAGAAGCTAAGCGATTGCGCATTTTTTTCATTTGAGACTTGTAAAGTTTGCGCGCTTTCAAAATTTAAATCAGGATTATTTTCTGAAATAAAAGTATCAAGTTTATCTATAAATAAATCTTTCGCAAAAATATTTCCGCAAATAAGAAATATCAAAATTGTGAAAAATATTTTTATCATAATTTTATTTTTTTTGCATAAGTTTAGCGTAATGCTCTGCAAAATATGTCAAAATAATATCTGCGCCTGCGCGTCTGATGCATGATAGAGATTCTACAACGCATTTGTCCAAATCAATCCAGCCCTTTTGCGCGGCTGCCATAATCATAGAATACTCGCCTGAAACTTGATAGGCGGCAACAGGCAAATATGTGCGCTCTTTGATTTTTGAAATTATATCAAGATAGTGTGACGCAGGTTTAACCATAAGAATATCTGCGCCTTCAAACTCGTCTAAACCCGCTTCTAGCAAGGCTTCTCTAGAGTTTGAAAAATTTAGTTGATAAGTTTTTTTATCGATAGGCTTATTCTTGTTTGTTTTAAGCGCGTCTCTAAAAGGTCCGTAAAATGCGGATGCATATTTTGCGGAATATGCCATAATTGCAGTGTCTGTGAAATCGAAATTGTCGAGAGCTTCTCTGATTGCGCTAACTCGTCCATCCATCATGTCTGAGGGGGCAATGAAGTCTGCGCCTGCTTCGGCGGCTAGCAAAGACATTGCGCATAACATATCAACAGTTTCATCATTCAAAATACAATTTTTCTTTGTGTCTAAAATTCCATCGTGCCCATGAGAGGTGTAAGGGTCGAGCGCAATGTCAGCAACGACAAGCATTTTTGGAAAGCGCTTCTTGATTGCTCGTATTGCGCGAAGAGCAAGGGTGTCTTTATTCAAAGCTTCGCTTGCGTCTTTAGTGCGCAGGTTGGCTTCAATGCTTGGGAAAATTGCTACAGAATTTATTCCCAACTTCAAAAGTGTTTCGCACTTTTTCAAAAGAGAATCTATATTCAGACGCTTTATTTCAGGCATAGAATCTATATTTTCATTCTTGCCATCCGATACAAAAAGAGGTGCAATCAACTTTGAAAGATTGATGCTAGTCTCTTCGCACAAGGCTCTCATTTGAGCTGTGCGACGCATTCTTCTCGGACGAAATTTTATATCAAGCTTGAAATTTTCGCTCATAATCTTTTCATTGTTTTTACATTAAAAAAAATCGCAACAAAATAAAATGAAAATCACAGCCTACAACACATACACAAAAAATAAAGAAATCTTGTCTGAAAGCGGAAAAGAATTCGGAATGTATTGTTGTGGACCTACGGTCTATGGTCCTGCTCACATAGGCAACTTTCGCACATTTCTAGTTCAAGACGCTCTTCGTAGAGTTTTAGAATGCGCCAAAGTTAAAGTGATTCATGTTCGCAATATCACTGATGTTGACGACAAAACTATACGTGAGAGCCGCAAGCTAGGTATGACTCTTACAGCTTTTACTCAAAAGTGGACAGAAAAATTTCATGAAGATTGCTCAAAGCTAAACATGCTTCAACCTAGCGTTGAGCCTAAAGCGACAGAGCATATTCCAGAACAAATTGCTATGGTGAAAACTTTGCAAGACAAAGGATTTGCTTATGCGACATCTGATGGCAGTGTGTATTTTAAAATTTCCGCATTTGCTGATTACGGAAAATTGTCTAATTTAGATAAAGAAAATTTGGCGACTCAAACAACAAATTCTGCAGGTTCTGAAAATCTTGCGGATGAATATGAGCGCGAAAATGTTTCTGACTTTGCGTTATGGAAGGGTGCAAAGCCTGAAGATGGAGAGAATTTTTGGGAGTCTCCATGGGGTAAAGGTCGCCCTGGATGGCACATAGAATGTTCGGCTATGAGCAAAAAATATTTGGGAGACGCCTTTGATTTACATGGTGGTGGAATAGATTTAGTTTTTCCACATCACGAAAATGAAATCGCTCAAAGCGAGTGTTCAAGCGGAGTTTCTCCATGTGTGCGTCATTGGTTTCATAGCGCGCACTTAATGGTGGAAAGTCAAAAGATGTCGAAAAGTCTAGGAAATCTCTATACTTTAGACGATTTGATTGCAAAAAACTACACTCCAAACCAAGTGCGTTTTGCTCTGCTTGCAGGGCATTATAGACAGCAATTGAATTTCACTTTCAAAGGTTTAGATGATGCCAAGAGTGCTCTCACGAAGCTAGACAAGCATCTTTCTCTATATCTTAAAGAGCTCAATATTTCCAATGCGGAATTTTTAAATTTCATAAACTCTAATGAAAAAATCGAAGGCACAATTTTTGAAAAAACTTTCGATGCTCTTTGCGATGACTTAAATATTCCAAAAGCTTTAGGCGAGTTGTTCACTGCATTCTCGAAAACAGAAAAAGTTTCTGTTGCAGACATCAAGGCTCTTGGAGCTGTTTTGTATTCTTTCGGAATCAAGCCTTTTGAATCTCTTGAAGAGAAAAAAGTAGATGCTCCTGCGGAAATTATCAACCTAGCAAATCGTAGAATCGAGGCCAAAAAGTCAAAAGATTTCGCTCTTGCAGACTCTCTTCGTGCTGAAATAACCTCCTTAGGTTGGAACATTTTAGACACAAAGGCTGGCTATACTCTCGAGAAAAAATAACTCTACATTCCATATTGTCTTACAAAGCGAAAACAAAATTTTTCAAAAAATAGCTTGCAAGATAAACTATAAAATATAACTTGATCCTCTTTAAATTAAGCCCGGCTAGCTCAATTGGTAGAGCAGTTGACTCTTAATCAATTGGTTCGGGGTTCGAGTCCCCGGCCGGGTATTTAAGTATTTATCAGGGTTTGCAGTCTGCAAACCCTGATTTTTTATAGGGTTGCGAGATGTTCGCTTTTTCCGAACAGTTAATTTTATACTTGCACATATATACATATTATAGCATATTTCGACATATAAAATTTGTATAAAAATTTGTATAAAAAATAAAAAGATGGCTATTAAAACTCGCAAAGATTTCTCCCAAAAATCCACTCTTTTATTCCCTGATAAAAAAACAGGTGTATATCACACTCGTTTTATGATTGATGGGCGTTCTTATTTTTTATCTACAAAAGTGCGTGATTTTAAAATCGCAGGTGATATTGCTTACAGACTTTATTGCGAACGCTTAAAGAATCCGAATATCAAAATTAAATCTGTTCGCTCGAAAGTGGGCGCTCTTACTTGTGGCGAACTTTGCAAAATATTTTTAGAAAATATCGTAGCTTTTTCGGGGCAACACGTAAGCAAGGCTTCTGCTAATTCATATGTCAAAGCTTTTGAACGTTTAGTCTCTGTATCTGTTAAAGACTGGGAAAGTTTTGAAGTATCTAAAATTCTTCCTGCATTTATTGACGTTCGCAGGGCGCAATTATATTCTGAAAAAGGTTTGGAAATTTCAAAAAATAAAGATTTGATTTTAAATTATTCCGTAAATTCTGACATCACGCAGGCGCTATCTGTTTTTTCTATTTCCGCTTTGGATTTATACGAAAGCAAGGGTTATAATTTGCGTCCAGTTGTGAGTGCTTTAAAGAAAGTTCGTAAATTGCCCTCAAAGAACCCCGAATTTGCCCCTGTAAAGCAAAATATTGACGCTTTGATGATAAGACTAGCTGATGTGTCTTTGGGCGCTAAAATGCCTTTAAAAGATTCTGAATTGGAACTTGTACCAAATCCTCAAGTTGCAGTTGTTTTTGAGCTTGCTAGGTTTTGCGGTTTGACTGTAAAAGAAATTAAAAATTTGAAATGGTCCTGGTGTGATGATGTTCAAGGGCGCATTACTATTGCGGGCAATCGAGACTTTAGCACTAAGCGAAACTCAAAAGACCGCATTATTCCTGTATCTCCAGACCGCATTAAGCGGTGGAAAACCGCTCTAGGTGGTGAAGCAAACGATTTTGTTATTGATAATCCTATTAAAACTCAACGCACTGATATTGTTGAGCGAGACTCTAATAAATGGATTAAATCGTTTATTGGCGACAAACGCAAAGGCGTACACGAAATGCGCAAAATGGCGACATCAGACTTTTTACGTTCAACAAATGGCGATGTGTTTAAGGTGGCAAAGATTATCGGAGATGATCCACGCACAATGTTGAAATACTATGCTGCAGTGCTAGATATGGACGTGAAACCGCTTTAAAAAAGTGGGGGCGTTTTTATTTATGGATTTTTTTGCAGGTTTTTTAACTTCCCTTTTCAATTTTTCTTGAGAATGTTTTTGCCTGTTTTGGCAAACGTACGATTAACTCGTACAAATCAATTCACTTACTTTTGGGACAAACACTCGCTTAAATGCTGAAATAACCGGTTTTGAGTGGGAAAAAGATTTTGTTTGTATGGCTGGCGTTGGTGTGAAGTTTTCGCAGTATTTTTTGGAAAAGATTTGTAGTGTTTTTTGTATAGTTTTTTGTATAAATTTGTAGTGTTTAATTGTTTAAGTGCTATAAGTCGCTTGTGTTTCGTTTGTTATGACATATTGATTATTAACTTAAAATCAACTGTTTTGAAAAAAGGCTTTGTTTTTGAGGTGTACGATTCTAAAGTACATCTGCTATTGTCGGTGTGAAGTGTGGTGTTTTGGACTGGAGGATTGAGGGCGAGCATAGGGGGGGAGGGGGTCAAGGCACGCCCGACTTCGTCCGAGCCTCAAAATGGGTTAAGCGCTGAAAAATTTGTGGCTATATGGTTTTTATCAATCCGATTCCCTTACAGATTTCAAAGTTTCTTCCATTTCAATGATAAACTGTAGCTCATCAACAGGATTCAATTTATTTGCCTTTTTGTGGTCTGCAAGTGATTTGTCATAAACACACATAAATCCATATAAATTCCCCCTACCATGATAAGCAGACGCATTGCTTGGATTTATTTCTATTGCTTCATTATAGCATTTCATAGCTTCAGTTATATATTTTGTCCATTCATGATACATTCCACATTCGGCAAGCAAAGTAGATTTGTCAGAACTTGAGGGCATAGATGATATTAAATTTCTGTAGGATATAAAGGCTTTATCGAATTCTCTTTTTTCACCGATATAAAAATATACCCCCCCATGGTATGCGTTTAATTCGCTTGCTTTGAGAAAGTCCGCAGTTGCTTTTTCAAAATTTCCCATGTCTAAATACAAGCAAGCGCGCAAGCGGTATGCCTCATCATTATTAGGACATATTTCTATTGCCTCATTGGCATAGTTCATTGCTTTAACAATGTCTTTTTCAGATGCAGATGCACAGCCATACATAACAAGCAGAAAAGATTTTTGTTCTGGTGTTTCGGAGTTTGGATTGCTAATCCAAAAATACAGCCCCCCTGCTATAAATAATGGAATGGTGAACAATAGAATTTTTTTCATGTCGGAAGTGTTTTGTGAAGTTGCGATATTTTGCGCAAATATTTATTACTTTTACAAGGTTTTTTTATTGAAATAAATAATATTATATTGTATCATTTTAACTATGGGAAGAAAACGCAGGCGGTTGAGGTTTGACGATAGGCAACTTGAATTGAGTTTGGATTTTCACCCCAGTTGTAGTATTGAACAGCTCACAAAAGATGAATTTGTAAACTATCTATTGAAACTTAACCATTCCGAGACTTCGTCTTTGTGCTTTTACTTGTGGGAGTTGGTTTGTGATATAGACCATCAAAAGCTTTAGCACCTGCTATAATACTTTCTTTGCTTTGTTTCTTGGACACACGACAGAGAGCTGCGAGGGAATGAATAGCCTCACGCATCGTTGCATTGTCTGACATGAAATTTTCAAGCGTACGCAAATCATCATCAAGCGCAGGATTCACTTTTTCAGATTTTAAAACGAGCTCTAAATTGTCGAGAGATAAGCCTACTCTTTCGATCTCATCTTTAATGTATGCGCAAAAGATTCTAATACCATATTCAGGAATACTCCACGCATAAGTAAGTGCTTTGAGTGTTTCAGGCGCTGGACGAATTCCTTGCTTTATTGATGTTGGTGTGGAAATTGCTAAATTATTTTGCTTTGCCCAAGCAGTTAGTGATATGCCCTCTTTTGTGCAAGAGACTAGTAATTCATCGTATAAATAATTATTCATATTTCGATAAAAACTAAAACTTTAAAAAAAAGCAAACTTTTTTATTGACATATTTCGTTTTAAATTAAAACTTCGTTTAAATCAAAGGGAGATTATGAAAATACTTACTCAAAAAGAAATTAAAAATAAGACGCTCAATTTTTTTCGGATATGGCGTAGAGATATTGAAAAACAGCGTACAGAATTGAATCAGGAGGATTCAGACATAGCGGTGCTCGCTATGGATACTCTCGATAAAATTTTGAATGCAGTTGAAAAAATCGAAGTTGACGAGAGCAAAAATAAAAACCCCCTCCCATCAAACTAATGAAAGACAAAAACGACATTGAAATTTGCTGTGAAAATTGCAGATGGTACAAGGGCGTCATAGATGATTGTCCTAATCCCTTGATTTGCCTTAAGCAAGATGAGTTCGAGCCAAATCGAAATCTTTATGAAGCCAAAATAGAAGAGCTGAAAAAACAGCTTGCAGATAAAACAAGCATTCAGCCGTTGACGTGGATAAATGATGCTTTGGGCTGTTTCGCATATCGTGGAGATTTTTTGATTTCAATAAAAGTCAATACTGCAAACTTAAAGTATTTTATCGGGATAGTGGCAGGAGATACAGATGCTGAATTGTATATTGAAGGCTTATCAAATGGATATAAATCTCTAGAAGATGCCAAACAAGCCGTTCATAAGTGTCTTGAGAAGTTAATTGAGAAGTTGGTGGGAGGTGTGAAATGAAATATCTTTGTTTGAAATATAAAAAAGGTACAAAGGAGTTGATTGGGTTTTTACCGCAAGGTGATAAATTAAAATTTTCTCGTGAATATATTTTGCAGGAAATTGAAAAATGGAATGCGAAAGATACAAGCCCGTGGGACTACGTTCTATGCGAAGATGCGGTTGCTGAATTTATAGCATCAGTAAAAATGGAAGAAGGAGACGATGTCAAAGAAACGCTTAATAGAGTTTATAAGGATATTGTGGCTGATTTTAGCAATCTAGAAGATTCAATTGGGCATCTTACGCGGATGCATGAAAGAATTTTTTCAAAAGAAAAAAAGGAGGAGCAATAAAATGAAAATTTATTGTACAGCGCATAAACAAAAATCTTCTGCAAAAAAGAAAATCAAAAAGTATGCGGAGATTTTAGATAAATCGGTGAAACCTCTTTGATGAAAGTGATATTATGACAGATAAAATAGAGTGGAATGAGGAGCTTTTAAAGCTTCCTGTATTATCAATTAGACCGCCTTGGGCATCGCTTATAGTTTGTGGTTTTAAGGATATTGAAAATAGAAACTGGTACACAAATTTCAGGGGTAAATTTTTGATTCATCAAAGTAAGACTTTTGACTATGAAGGCTATGACTGGATTAAAAGGAATTTTGATATCTCAACTTTTGGTTGGGTAAAATACGAAACACGTCAGCAACCTGAAAAATGCTATGATATGGGCGGTATTATCGGAGTGTCCGAGATTGTAGATTGTGTATCTCACAGTGATTCAAAATGGTTCTTTGGAAAGTTTGGATTTGTTCTGAAAAATTCTCAACAGCTTCCTTTTTATCCATGTAAAGGACAGCTTAGTTTCTTCCATTTAAACGTACAGTATAAAGACATTGAGAACGTCTTGCACGGCAAAGATTTTTAACCCAAACAAAAAAAAGGATATATATATGAAAACAGAAAATAAAAAACGTGGTCGCCCTGCGACTAAGACTAGAGCTGACGGAATGACGCAAATTTCAATCAGTCTTGCTACAAAACTTGTTGAGCAGATTGACAAAATGGCAGAAGCGGAGAATCGCAATAGGAGCAATTTTATTGCTAATACTCTGCAAAATTTAGCGAACAACAATTAGTAATTTTTAACCAAGAAAGAAAATAATAAAATGGGAAATTCAGATACAAATGCAACTGATAATAATTCAAATACTACTCCAGCGAAACCGTTCTTAATTTTGCCTCCAAGCAATGAGCCTAAATTCAAAACAAATGATGAGGTTTGGGCGTTAGTCAGCAAAATTGGAGATAGATACTTATTTTCAAAAACAAAAATTTTAGAAGTTATCTATTCTTATAAAAATGGGAAAAGTGAATTTGCAGGATATTTAACTGCATCTTCTATTGCTAATTGTAATATGAATAAAGCAAACAGTATTTTTGCAACAAAGGAAGATGTTGAGGCGTTTTTAGAGAGTCTTTCCAATGAATCTACAAGTAGTAATTAAAAATAATGAAACTACTTTTTGCGAGATTTGAAAAATGTTGCGGACTCATCTGTGTAGCCTATGAGGGTTGGCGTGGTGAGTGTTGCAACAAAAAGTTTGTCGTGTTTGCCAAGAAGTTTTTTGAAGCGATTGGTAAATTCCGCAGGGCTTTCATCAGTCTTGATGATGTACACAAAGCTATGAGAACCATCTGCGTGATCACAAGAATCAAGTCTGCGTACTGTGCACTTAGAAAAGAATTTTACAATCTTCTCATAGGCAGTTGCAGAACTTTCGGGCGACCAGGTGAAATGGCAAAGCAATGTTTTCATGCGCATATACAAGTAAATTAAAAAAGAAAATTCAATAAAAAAGGAATTATATGATAGTTAATTTTACAGTGTTTGTTGACAAAGTTGAAGATGGTAGAAAGACGCAAACCATACGCAAATTGCGTAAAGGCAAGCGACAAATTAAAGTTGGGGATATGCTTCAACTTTACTATAGGCAACGTTTCCCCGATAGAAAATTGATTAGAGAAACGCCATGCACTGGGATTGATAGGATAGTCATAGCAACTCTTAGTAGACGTGTTTCGGTGAATGATAAAAATTTGAAATATGGTGAAATTATAGAACTTGCACATCTTGATGGTTTCGATTCAGAAGAGAGCTTTTTTCATTTTTTCAGAAAACAATATGTACTTCTTTTTGATGGTGTGATTGTCAAATGGGATAAACCTAAAAAGACAGATGAGTGTACATATTGTCGAGGTACTGGACTTGTACAAGTAGCACCTAATGCACGTGGCGTGAAAACATGCCCATATTGCAAAAAAGGAAGATAATGAACACTACATTGATATTTCCTTGTGTGTTGATGACGCTGAATGTTGGGGCAAGCATTGTGTATGCGATTCATAAAGATTGGTTGATGTCTGTGTACTGGCTTCTTGCCTGTGGGTTGACTGCAATAGTGACTATTAAAGCGAATTTTTAATTATGATTTCACCACAATTTATATTACCTTTGCATAGTGAAATTGTTGTTGATAATTTCGCAGGTGGTGGCGGTGCGTCAACTGGGATTGAGTTGGCTATTGGGCGTCATGTTGATGTGGCGTTGAATCATGATCCTAGAGCGTTGTCTATGCACCGCATGAATCACCCGCAGACGATACATTATTGTGAAGATATACGTGTTGCAGATCCTGTGAAAATTGTTGCAGGGCGCCCTGTAGGATTAGTTTGGTTTTCGCCAGACTGTAAGCATTTTTCAAAGGCAAAAGGTGGCAGACCAAGAGACAAAAAAATTCGTGGATTAGCTTGGGTTGTCATTAACTGGGTGAATAAAGTTTCGCCTAGAATTATAATTTTGGAAAATGTTGAAGAGTTCCAAACCTGGGGACCGATTGATAATTTAGGAAATCCTAAAAAATCATTAAGTGGATTCTTTTTTAAATGTTTTGTAGGAGCATTAATACGTCGCGGATACAAAGTTGAATATAGAGAATTGCGAGCTTGTGATTATGGAGCACCAACCATACGCAAAAGATTTTTCTTGATAGCAAGGCGAGACGGCAAACCCATTGTTTGGGCAGAACCTACGCATGGGCAAGGTTGCAAGAAGCCTTACAAACCAGTATCAGAATGTATAGATTTCACTATACCCTGCCAGAGTATATTTTTATCTCAAGCAAAAGCAAAAAAGCTTCATGTCAAGAGACCATTAGCTAACGCAACTCTTGATAGAATCGCAAAAGGTATAGACAAATTTATTCTAAAAGAAAAATCACCTTTTGTTGTGGGTTTTTCAAATGGCGAAAATGCGGAGATACGAAGTTCATTTTTGACTCGATACAATCAAGGTGCTACTGGGTGTAATTTGAAAAAACCTGTGAACACAATAGCTGCACGTTCTAAGTTAAATCATGATAGTGGCGGTAATGGATTTGGTTTAGTTGAATGCAGAACGGCTTTTATTTCTCACGCTCAACAAGGTGGAGCGAATCGTGATATTAAAAATCCTATTCATACTATTTGCGCCAGTAGCAAAGATCAGAATCAAGTTGTATGTTGCTTTATTGCTCAACAAAATGGTGGTTGGAACACGGCATCAGGACGTTCTGCAAAGAAACCTATTAGCACTCTTTTAGGAAGTGGTAGCCAACAACAATTAGTTGCGTGTGCTCTTGCAACTAACACTACTGGACACGCGCCTAGAGGGCTTAATAAGCCCATCTCTACACTCACAACTGGCGGGCAACAAATTTTATTAAGTGCTGCGATTGTGCCATATTATGGCAATGAAAAAGATGGTCAGAGTGTGCAAGTGCCTTGTCGAACGCTGACAACAAAAGAGCGTTTTGCTATGACTCAAGTGGAGCTTGAATATGATTTGATGACTCCTGAAAAAGAAAAATCAGCACGAAAGGTTGCAAAGTTTTTGAGAAGTCAAGGTGTTGTATTTGATGGTGAATTTGCCTGTGTTGGACAATTTATAATTTGGGATATTGGGCTTAGAATGTTGAAGCCAAGAGAATGTTATTTGGCGCAAGGCTTCCCGAAAAATTATATAATTGATAGAGGGCTTAGTGTAGAGCACGGCAATGAAACTGTGTATTTAAACCAGTCAGAGCAAATGCGTATGTGTGGAAATTCTGTTTGCCCTGATATGGCGCGAGCCCTTGTAAGTGGAAATTTTAAAATAGAAAAAGGAAAATTATGACAAATGAAATAGAAATAACTTTTGATATTTTTGGTACTGGCAAAAGTACTGCAACGATCATTTTCGATGAAAAGTCTGAAGATGAAAATTTAAAATGTTTAGATCAGAGTTTGGCATTGATTGTTTCTCAAATACGCACGTTCGCAATTATTTTGAGAGCTTCAAAGGGGACTATAGAAAATCCTGAACAGTTGAAAAAATTAGGTTTTCGAGTAGAGAAAAAAGCAGGCGCGGAAAATTTCAGCATTACTGCAGTTGATAATATCAAAAATGATTGAGGGCGAAAAATGACAGACAGCTTTGGCATAGAAAAATGTTTTAAAAATTGTACAGGCAAGAATATTCCATGGGCTGGAAATTGTCCGTATTGTCAGGAATCTTTGGAAAAGAAATGTCAGATAAATTGTACGTGTTTTGATCCTACAACAAAAGCTCTCAAAGCTCGTATTGAGAAACTCACACAAGAAACTGATAAAAGAATTATTCGCTATGAGGATTTTCTAAAAGAGATTATCGAAACAAATAAATATAAAATGAAAGTGTGCATTATTGCGCAAGAATGGCGCGAATTTCTTCACACAAAATTAATAGATGATGCAATAGATATATTGAAAGGAATAAAATCATGACAGAATTATTAGTGAAATTTGAAAATATTAAATCGGAGAAGTCTTATGCGCAGGCTAAGAGTTTGTTGGCATTGATGGAAGATTTGAGGTTGAAGATGGCAGCTGAATCGAAGTTTAAAGAAGTTAATATGATACGTCTTTTGCGTGATGACTTAGATAGAGTTGTGAAACTTTTTGATGACTGCAGACCTATTTATAATGGCTCTGAAAGTGGTAAAAAATTATGTGGATATTTAAGTGGCATAGAGTCGGAAGATGATTCCGAACGTGGCGAGGGATTAAGTTGTAAAAAGTAGTTATGGATTTCGCCATTTCATTAACACACTAAAAAAAGGAAAAATATGTGGATAAAAGAAAATGAGTATATAAAAAATACTGGACTTTCAAAAGGCACTTTAAAATCAATGCGCGATAGTGGCGAACTGGTTTTTGAAGTGGATTGGAAAAAAGAAAATAAGAAAATTTTTTACTTCGCAGCAGAAGAAAAAAAAGAACCTGCTCGTGGTGATTATGGCACTGCAACTGTGGTGAAGCGATCGCCCAACATCAACATTCTACTTTGTGAAGTTGATGGGATTCCTAATCAAAATGTCAGAGTCAAAACGAATACAAAGTTTATTCCTGGTATGACTATGCGAGTTCGCAAAATGCAAAATTCTAACTTGTGGCACTATGAGGAAAATTGTCCCCGCCAAATGGGAAAGTGGTAATTTATGAAAGCTGAAACGAAAGAACAGAAAAAAATACTCAATGAAAAATGGCAAGATGTGAAGTGGCTTGAGGAGCGTCTGCCTTGTCTTGATAGACGGACAATCAAAAAGATGATGATGCAGGGAGAATTTGGAACTGTAAAAGTTCTACCAGTAGGGCGCGGACCTTTTGGCGGTACTCCTTTGATCACAGAAGCTGGGTATCTTGAATTTTCTCAAAGAGGATTACTTCCCATATCAAACAATTCTTAACTTTTTTACATTCAAAAATTATGATTATAGAACCTGATTTTCTTACTCACTGGAAAACGGAATTTTTAGTAAATCGTTGCGGTGACGCAGGGGTTGTTTGTCTTTTGCGACTTTGGGCGCATGGGCAAATGCGCAAAACGCAAAATTTCTTCAATATGACTCCAGAGCTATTAGAAGCCATAGCGCGATGGAAAGGAGACGCTGGGGTGTTCTTCCAAGCATTACTGGATTCTGCCTATATAGACGTAAAAGATGATGTGATTTCGCTACATCAGTTTGAAGATTATAATGCGAAGCTCTTTAAGAATTGGAAAAATGGCGTAAAAGGTGGCAGACCCCCAAGTGATAAAAATGGTAAAAATAAAGTTGGGTTAACCCAACCGAAACCCAAACATAACCCACCAAAAAATGATGAAAATTTTGACGAAGATTCGGAAAATGATGATTTAGAAGATTCACCCGAAAACGATGATTTGGGTTCTGTTTGGGTTAACCCAAACGATGAAAACGATAAAAAAAATAACTTAGGGTTAACCCAAACGAAACCCAACAATAACCCAAAGCCCGAAAATGGCGGTTGGGTTAGGTTTGGGGTAACCGATAGAATAGATAGAATAGATAGAATAGATAAAGAAAGTAAAAAGAAAAAAAATGCAGATAAGGCTTTTCTTGCTTTTCTTGCAGAATTCAAAAAATCTCCCATTGAAAATTTGACGGCAGATGATGATGAAAATTTGATCTCGGCTTATGCGTCTTGGATTGCTTACAAGGCTGAAAAGAAAACCATCTACAAAGTTGCTACTGGGGCAAAGCACTTTGCGCTCATCAAAAAGTTGCTTGAAGTTGATGAACTGAACACAGCCGACATTGTAGGAATGTTTGAACAAGCAATCAGCAGTGAGTGGGTAGGATTTTTCTTTCCTGAAAAAATCGCAAAGATAAAAACCGACAAGGAAAGGCAACGAAAATTTGCGCAAAATAATAAGCCCCCCCTTGATGATTATGATTCTTTTGGTATTCCTCAAGGCGCAAAAGATTTTAACGGTTAACAAAAAAAGGGAAAAAATATGATATACGATGCAGCAGAAATTTGTAAAATGTTGAACGCAGACGCAGAGCGTTTTTGCAACCACTTCTTGACTGGTGGACGGAGGTTTGGGCATGAATGGAGATGCTCGGATATTCATTGCTCAAAGGCAGGTGGCAAAAGTTTTGTAGTGGAGCTTGACGGCAGCAAGGCTGGGCTTTGGTATGAGAACGGCACTGTACACGATGGTCCTAAGAGTGGCGGATTACTTGACATCTTGATGGTGAAAAAGGGTTGCAACAAAGGGCAAGCGATACAAGCTGCCAAGGATTGGCTTGGGATTAAAGATGAGGTGAAAAGATTTCGTCCTCTTGGGGCGCAACAAAAAAACACCCCCCGCCAAGAATACATTTCTACCAAGCATTTGACACGTGCAAAAGAGGGTACTCCTGCTTGGAATTATCTTGTGAATGAGCGTGGAATTTCTCCCGAAGTCTTAGAAAAATATCCAGTTTATGATTGTGAGGCTTGGTTTCAAGGAGCTCAAGGAAAGTTGCCTGCGATTGCATTTGTTGCAAAAAGTCCTGACGGAGAAAAAGTTTTAAACATAAAATATCTTGCTTTGCAAAGAAGCCCAGAGGGCAAGAAATATATTGCCCAAGAGCAACACGGAACGAATCATTTAATCTTTATGAATTGCGTTGATAAAAACGCAAAAACTCTTGTGATTTGCGAGGGTGAGATTGACGCATTAACAGCTGCAAGTGCAGGTTGTAATGTGGTTAGTGTTCCTGCTGGAGCGCACACTGACACTGGAGATGGAGCGGTACACAAAAACAATGTGTGGCTTGAGAATGATTATGAATACTTGGCAAGCTTTGAAGAAATCAAATTAGTTTTTGACAATGATGAGCCTGGAGTACTCGCAGCGAAAAGTTTATTTTTTAGGCTCGGCATTCATAGAACTTCTATTGCAAACATTCCGCAATTTGATTTAGAAGATGGCAAAACAAAAGATATAAATTCTCTTGCGAAATACGCATCTTTTGAGGGGCAAGATTTTTCGACGATGTTCAATGATATTTTGGAAAATGCTAAAGGGCATGATCCTGACACATTGAAGCATTCGATGGATTACTATGGCGCAGTGTACGAACTATTTTTTCCCAAAGGTGGAAAACCTTTTGGAGAGTTTTTGCCTAACTGCAATTTTGGCGAGCATTTTATGATTCGTCCTGGAGAGCTTACAGTGTTGACTGGCTTTGCATCACACGGCAAAACGGAATTTTTAAATGAATTGCTTGTAGGCTTAACTACAAACGGAGATAGGGCGGTAGTTGCCAGTTTAGAAACTCCACCGCAAAATACTTTGAGCCGTATGTGGTGTCAATCAATGGGATTAGAAAAGCCTATTGATTGGGATGAGCACGGCAACAAATATGAGATTCCTGGACTCTTTGAAAAAGGTATGAGGTGGCTTGATGAGCGTATTCATTTTTATGATTTTGTTGGTGTTGCCGAAAGTAAAAAAGTAATTCCAGTTTTTGAATATGCAGCGAAGAGATATGGCGCAAAATATTTTGTTGTTGATTCGCTTATGTGCATGGACGTTGCCGAAGATGATTTTAACAGGCAAAAAGAAATCATGAATGAACTTTGCGCCTTTGTCAGAAAATACAATGTGCATTTATTTTTGGTATGCCATGCAAAGAAAACTACTGACAAAAAACGTGAAGAATCTTACATACCTGGTAAGCATGATATTTCAGGTTCAGGACACATAGGCAATCTTGCGTTCAATATAATTTCTGTTTGGCGAAACATCAGCAAATCTACTCGATATGAACAGCTAATGATGAAAGCCAAGCAAGCTCACGATGCAACAGCAAAAAAAGAATTTGAGCGTAGAGCGCGTGAAGTTTGGGATGAACATGACGCGGTTGTATCAATCAAAAAGCAACGCAATGGCAAAGGTGAATTGCCACTAAAGCATTTATGGTTTGACCCAAGTTGTAGGCAATACAGAAGCAAAAAATCTGACAAAGAAAGAAACTACATTAACAAAACTAATTTAGATAAATTCGGAGATAGTGAACCTGATCAAGGAGAGCTTTTATGAGGTGCTAGTAGCACCTTCCATTACCCTTACGGAGCGTTCACTTCGTGAACATCACACAACAACAATGAAAGAAATGTTATGACGATAGATATTGGAGATTTAGTGAAATTTAGAGGCAAATGGTGGGTGGTTATAAATGAAGTTTATGACTATGAAACTTCCATTTTATGCCTAGTACGTGAGGGTGATTCTTACAACATTCCCAAAGAAAAACTTAAAGATGAAATGATACAAACAGCCAATGGAATTTTATTAGCAAACATTTTTGAAAAGCTACATGCCATTGCAGAACAATCTGAACCATTGAAAGAATATCTACAATGTCTGACGAAAAAGATTTAAAACAATCGGAAATTTTTGATCCAGCAATTTACAATGGCGAAGCTTTATTGCCACCTGCCACGCTTGCACAAATCGAGAATGACGAGAGACAAGGATTTTGGATTGCTAAGAGACTCAAAGAAAAAAAACCTGATGTGTACAATCTTGTCAAGGCTTGCAGGGCTAACGGTTGGAGCATAAAGCGCACGATGGACTATTGTTTTGTTGGATACAATACAGTTGTTGAAATTGACAAAGTAGAAAAAGAATTTTTCAAAAAAATTAAAGATGAACTTTCAACAAATTGTTATACAAGCGCTTCACAATTATTGGAAATTGTAAAAGATTCTTTAGGAAATTTAGCGCAAAAAACTGATTGGAAGCCCGAAGAATTACGCAGTCTTGGTGAATTATTTTCTAAGTTAGTTGACAAGGGGCAACTGCTTTCAGGTGAAGCTACTGAAATTATTGAAACAAGTGAAGCACCCAAATTTACATCTTGGAAAGAGATGATGAACACTGCTATTGATGGAGAAGTTGTAGATGGAAAATGAAGAAAAATTTTTAGCACCATACAAAGCAGATCATCCTGTATTTGATTTTCCCAAAGGTGAAGATGCTGAAAAGTTTGTAAAACTTCTTGGCGTTGATGGTTGGAACAAAATGATGTCTGACCGCAATAAGCGCATAGAAAATGAGGAAAAAAATCCATATAAATTTCGTGTCGAAATGCCTATTTGGCGTTTGACAGATTTTGTTTTGGGTTTGATTGATTGGAAAACTTTTACTTCGAAGTGTAAGCCAAATGGAGATGCTTGGGAATTACCTATTCCTCAAGAATGGATTTGTGATGAAGTAAAAAACGAATTCGAAAATGCGCCTGCAGACATCTTGTATTTATCAGGGGGGAATCGTAGCACGAAAACCACCTATACTATTGATAGAGCCTTTAGAGGGATAAAAAAGTATAGACGTTCAAGGTTGTGGTTATTCCATGAGACTGGGAAAATGAGCGAAGAATATCATCAAATTCCGATGCATGATTTAATGCCATTTAGCGATAAAAAAACTGGGAAAGATCAAGTTGGCTATGTGTCTTTTAAAGAGCAAACTGGATTTTCTGACGCAAAATTTAGATTGAAAAATGGTAGCGCAGTTGAATTTCATTCTTACCTAGAAGATTTAAAATTTGCGGAAGGTGGTGAGTTGGGCGCTGAATCAAGAGCGCGTTCAGTGGGTTATGTTGCTGACGAAAAATGCCCGAAGTTTTTACTTGAAAAATTGAGGGCTAGATGTGCAACACGTAATGCTTTTGGTTTGCACCCTTATACTCCAGTTGATGGATGTACTGCTATGGTTAAATGGTTTAGGCATGGCGCAAAAACTATTTTAAAGGCAATGGCAACCTATTTAGAAAAGCCTGTTATGTTGCCTATATTAGAAGTTAAAACGGCAAAAGTTGAAAATTTAAAACCATTCAAATCTGCAACAATATTTTTTTGGAGTGAATGGAATCCTTACGGAAATTTTGAAAATTTATTGCGATTACACGCAATGGAAAATGACGAACAAAAATTGATTAAGTTTTATGGCTATGCAGATGCTGGAAGTATAGGCGTATTTCCACGCTTCAATAGAAGTATTCATGTTTTTAAAAAGGAAGATTTACCCAAAGAGGGTACACGTTATTTTTATGTTGATCCTACTGGCGTTGGTAGAAATTGGTTTATGATTTGGATATTAGTTGATGTGAATGAAAGGATATGGGTATATAGAGAATTTCCTGATTCGAAAAAATCAGTAGGCGTTTTTGGACACCCTGGACCTTGGGCAGTTTCAGGCGAAAGTAAGACACATAAATTTGGTGGATTACCTGGAGAGGGGCAAAAAGGATTGGGTTTGAGCATTGAGGATTACAAAGAATATATTGCACGTGCCGAAGAATGGAAAGATTGTGATAGTGGTAAAAAAATTGAAGAATGGGACGAGCTAAATGGTGCAAAAGAAAAAATTATACGCAGACGCATAGACAGTAGATTTGCGAACAATGCGCAATATCAATCGCAAGGCAAAAAGATTACTTTGCTTGATGCTTGCAAAGACATAAAACTTAGATTCGATCCTGCCAGTGGTGTAAATATTGATGAGGGTGTAAGCTTAATAAATACATTGATTGCATATACTCCTGCCGAAGCTGGAAAGACTCAAGAATTGCCTAAATTAATGATTTGTGAAGATTGTGAAAATTTAATTTTTGCGATTGAAAATTGGACTGGAGAGGGAGGGCAAAGCGAAGCAACCAAAGACCCTGTTGACACTTTACGATATATGGCAATGGACAAGCCCGCATACATTGATCCTAATTTAAAATCTACTGGACCATACGGTGGCAGAGGGCTAGGACACAGAGCTAACAGAGGCATTTCATCGCACTTTGACAATTAAAAATACGAAAGAAAAAATTATGGCGACAAAATACTTGAGACGAAAAGAATTAAAAATTGAGCTTGCAAAATTTGGTATAAAGGCAAACTCTGTGCGAATTGCTATTGATAATGGCGATATAAAAGGGAAAAATTTTGGTAATTCTAAACGTGCGTATTACGCACTAGATGAGGCGTATAAGTTCTTTGAGATTTCAATAAAGGACGAAAATGGACGCTGAACAAAAAACAAATACAAATATTTTAACTTCGAGAGAAAAACCTAAGTCTCGTGAGTTATTAGACAATATTACAAACGCAATTAACAATGCTCAAGTTTGGTATTCTCGTGTAGAAAGTGCATCAAATACTATTTGGACACGTTGGGCTAATCAATTCCCTGACGGCAAAAAACACGCTCGAGAAGATGATATGGAAGCCCCCATTCCATGGGAAGGTGCAAGTGATACACGTGTAAGTTTTGCAATTGAAAAAATTAAAGAAGCCTCTGCAATTCAAGCTAATGCTTATGCTCAAGCCAATTTGAAAATTACAGGGCGCGAGGGCTTAGACCACATCAATGCGCAAAAAGCTACAAATTTACTCAAATGGACTCTCTCTGATTTGATGGGCAACAATGCTAGAGAAGCTATGCAACTTTCCCGCTTTTATCGCAATGGCTTAGGTTTTTCAATCATGTCGGTTGAATGGGATAGGCAAGTTCAAGTGATTTTAGATGATGTGCCTTTTGAATTATTCGCAAATCAAATAGGCTCGCCTATTCCTCAAGGTGGCAGTTTGCCTATGCTACTCGAAGCAAAGCAGAAATTAGAATCTGCTCTTGCAAATCCTTTTCAAGTACCACCTGAACAATTTAATGCAGCGGAGCAAAAGTATCGTGAGCTTTATGAGCAATACAAAATTTTCTTTGAAGAGGAATTGCGTGATCAGCTTTATTCGATGATTCAAGAAGAGTATCCAAAATGTAATTTAAAGCGGGCTAAAAAAGCTTTTGAAGACTGGAGCAATGGCGAAGTTGCAAAAATTCCACAAGAAAAAGTTGTAAAAGAATGTCCAAAATGGACTGCTCTTTTACCTTTTGAAGATATCTTTTTCCCTGTATGGATTCAGGATATTCAAAGCTCTCCATGGTTTGCAGTTCGCGAATGGTTGACAGAGCAAGAAGTCAGAAGTCTTGGCAAAGCTCAAAACTGGAATGAAAAATTTATTGAAAAAGTTTTAGAGAGCAAAGGGCAAAATTCAACTCTTTCAGTTCGTAAAAAATTGGAATTGGAAAAATTTGATATGGTGTTCAATTCTGCAAGTGCGAGTTTGGAAAATGATGATAGATGTGAAATCCTTTATATGTATTATCGCGCACTTGATGAAGATGATTCAGAAACATTGTATAGAATGGTTTTAAGCCCTCATGTAGGCAAAGAAAATGATGATAACGAGCCTTTGTATGGTGTGAATGAAATTTATCAAACACCTGATGGGCAATATCCCTTTTATCCCCTTTGTTATTACCGCACTGACAAAACTTTGCTTGATAATATAGGTATTGCATACCTTGCGAGATTCCCGCAAAACACAATAAAAAATTTACGTGATAGACGCTTTGACGCCGCAGACATTAGCATTCTTCCACCCATACGCAGAGACGCTAGAGCTTCGAGAGACGCGCTTATACTTGGTCCTGCAAGTATTATTTATGAAAATGGAGGCGAAACACAATGGATGAATCCACCAAACACAAGATATGATTTAGGTGTTGACCTTGAAAACGCAGAACGCAGAGATGTTGCAAGAATTGTAGGAAGCTCGGAAGCTGGCGTTGCGCCTGACTTGATAGCTTCTTTGCAGGGCGAGCAAGTATTAAATTATCTTGGTGAAATGCGTGACATTCTCAAAGCAACATGGCGACTAATTCAAGAGTATATGCCACCTATGACTGTTATGCGTACTACTGGAAGTTTGACTATGCCTTATCAAATTTCTGCTGATGAAATCAGAGGAGCTTTTGATTTGGATGTTGATTTTGATCCTGCAAATCTTGACCAAGCCATGCAGGAAAAAAAGTTTGGCTTGTTAATGCAGTTAATTGCTAGAGATACAAACGGGACTATTGACACGAATTTAGCTATAAAATTTGTTACGCAGATGATATTTCCAACTCTTGCAGACCGCTTAATTACAGACGAAAGCCAAGCAACGCAAAAATCAATTTTAGAAGAAAAACAAAATATTGCACTGATGATGACAGGGCAAAGTGCCGCACTCAAACAGCAAGAATCAGGCGCAAAATTGCGACTACAAACGATTCAACAAGAAATGCAGACTAACCCTGTAATCATGCAAGCTTACAATAGTGTTCAACGCATTAGAGAAGCTTTCGACCAACGCCTGCAAAACTTGAATATGCAGTTAATGCAAGAGCAAAATAAAATGATTGGCGCACTAGGCGTTAATCCAAATTTGGGAAACTAAAAAAATATGAACACAGAAAAAACACTTGAAGAAAAAATAGCAGCTCTTGAAGCCGACAATGCAACATTGTGTGAAATCGCTAAATTGTCGCAAGCGGGCATAAATACTGAATGGACAGTTAATAAAATTAACGAAAATTTAGTTGCTTTTAAAAATGATTCTAAGCTTACAGATGCGGTTGTTGCTATGATTAGGCGTACTTGCTCTACTTTAAAAGCAAAGGCAATCAGCCCCAAAACCAATGAGAATGAGCGTTTGCACTTATGCGGTGGCTTGTTTTATCTCGAAAATTTTTTAGATGACTTTTGTGAGGCGGTGCTTTCTTCTGATAAAATCAAAAAGAGACATTAGTTAATAATCAATATCTTCTGTCAAAACTCGTGCGGAATCGTGAGGTTTCGTGAGGTTTAGAGTCAGTTCGTGAGGTTTCGTGAGATGATTGGCACAAGTTAGTGCGGAATCGTGCGGAATCGTGAGGGCTGACTCTTTTTTTGTTGTGAATTTGCCTATAGTATTTTTTCGTGTCATCATCAAAAAAGGTGAAACCGCGACACCAAAAAATCTCGGGAATCAAAACAAAAAATATTATGCCTGACGACATAAACAATCCTGGAGACGTAGTAAACCATGGCGGAGAAAATGCCCCCGCTGAATCTACGGAATTACAAGCAACTCGCGACAATGTAGAAAACTTCATTTTCGAAGAGAGCAATGGCATTGATGATCAAACCATTTCAAACAATCCTGATGATGTTGTAGAAAATCCTGATGATGGTGAAGTGGTAGAGGATAACTCCGAAAATTCAGAAGAGAATTCAGAAAATGAAAACCCTGATGAAAATACGGAAGAGAATACAGAAGATGAAACGCCCGAAGAAGAAGATGATTCAGAAGAAGAAAATTCCGATGAACCAAATTCTAAATTCAATCCCGAACAGCAAAAGATTTTTAACAAGGCTATTGCAAAAGAGCATGCAAAAACTAAAGCTGCGAAAGACGAATTAACTAAGGCTACAACAGACCTCACAAGTCTTAAAACACAAAATGACACACTCACAGCCCAGCTTGCAAACAAAGTTGTTGCTGCACCAAGTTATAGTCAACCTTTGGCACATATCACTGATTTAGGTGAGCTTGCCAAACACAAACAGAATGCTTGGGACGCTTACAATTTCGCTTCTAATGCGGAGCTAGAGAACAATGTTATACGTGTTGATGATAATGGTGTTGAAATTATCGCTGAAACGCCTGACGGCAATGGCGGTGTGATTTCGTACACAAAAGATAGTATCGCCAAAATGAAAAACTATGCGCACAGGCAAATCCTAAAGGATATTCCTGAACGCGAAAAGTTTTTGAGTTTTGCAACAAATTTGAATGCACAGCTAGATAAGGCATTTCCTGAAATAGCTGACGCAAGCAGTGAAATTGCGCGCGATATGAATACTCTTTTTGTGAGTTTTCCAACTATTAAAAATGCTCAAACTTACAAGCTTGATGCATTTAAATATGTAATAGGTCAAAGGCTTTTTAATGCTGCGAAAGGCAATAGCTTAAAAGTTCTTGCTGATATCGAAGCAAAATCAAAAGCCCCAGCGCCAAAGGCACAGCCTAAGAAAACTCCACCACCTGCACGCAAACCTAGTGTTGCGCCTGCATCAAGATCTTCTGTACACACTCCAAAAAATCCTTCTGCCGACATAGCTACTAAAGATAATATTTACGACATGGTTCTGGACGAAAATTAACAATTTTTAAGAAAGATAAAATCATGCCAAATGGCGTTTTATTAGAAAATATTACTAAGGGCGTACGCCCAGACTTTGCCGATAAAGTTTTTGAAGCTTTTGGTGAAGAAACTCCAATGTATTCACGTATTGCGAAAGGCGCTGCACAATCCAATATCGTGACTCAAACTCCTGCTGATATGCCTGGTGTTGCGCCCGAAGGTGGCGTAGTTGATGGCAATCCCGCGCCTGACGCAACACATCAAGGTGAAAAATATGAATTGATTGAAAGCATAGCTGAAGCATGGCAACAGAGTGTTTTTGTTGGCTGGATTGCAGGGCATTTTGCAAATCAAGCTGGCACAGTAAAAAATGGCGCAAAGCCTGACGCTGCTTTGATGTCAAAGCAAATAGTTAAAAGCTTGAGAGCTTTGAATACAACTATTGACAGAGAGCTTTGTTCATCTCGTGACCAACGTGATTACAACACTGTTAATGGCTCACAATTTAGAGGCATAGGTTCTTGGATTAGCGACACAGAGCAAGCTTGCCGTCCTGTACCAGCAGACTATAGACCTACTACTGATCAGATTTATACAGGTGCATTTGCTGACTTTGATTTAGACGCTTTGCAAAAGATTCTTTCCGCTTGCTTCCTTAGAACTGGCTTTAGTGGTCACTATGTCGGAACTTGCGGTATTGATTTTAAAAATCTCATCACAAACTGGAGTTTGAATGTAGCTAATGATTCAACTCAAGTTCAGACAGTACGCAGATTTGGTGAAGAGGCGAAAACAAATAAAATTACTGCTAATGTTAAATTCTTAGAATTGGACGCAGGCAGTATTGAATTGCGTTTGAGTCGCAACTTGAACTATGTCGATTTCAAAAACGAAAAAGGAACAACTCCGATTTCGAAGCGTACTTGCTATCTTATTCCTGAGGGCAATCTTGAAGATGTTGGAGGCTTCCAAATGTCGGTCAATGAAAAGCCAACAGTAAGGGATATTGCATACGGTGGCGGTGGTAAGAAAAAAGAAATCACTGCTATTATGGGTGTGCGTGGTAATCCTACTGCTTGCGGTAAGATTGCGCCTGCAAACTAAGTTTCACAAATGGGCTTATACGCCCTCATCATATATAATATCAAAAATGCTTGCACGTCTCAATGGCGTGCAAGCACCCACTAAAATGACAAGCGAGCAAATAGAAGCATTTGATAATCATGTGGCGATAGAAGTTTTGAAACTCCTTGATAAAATCACGAAGTTGAAATTCAAGAGAGCTTTTGAAAATCAAGTAATGACTGCAAAAACTTTTCGTGATGTAGGTAGTGGAATTTATGATAGTAAAGGAAATCTAGTAGGTCAAACAAAGGCTAGTATAGACCCATATTTAGCACACAGGCTTACAATCGAAAGACAAAAAGAAAATCCTTATATGCGTGAAAATAATTTAGGGATTTTTGCAGACAAAGAATATTTGCCTTTCTTACAAAAGAAAAATCCTGAACTTGGTATCAAGTTCAAGAAACCCGAAAACAAAATTAGTCTTGTTGGTACTTAAAATGATTCCTGAAACTTCATTTAAAGATGTGCTTAAAAAGCTCGCGTTTGTCACAGGAGATTATCCTGAAGTTGACGATGATGACCTTGATGAAATCAAGGATATTGCAAGCCTTTTAGACACACGTATTAAAGAAGCTTGGGAATATTTTGATTGGGATCAGCTTTGCGACATTCACGAATTGCCTCTTATAGTAGAGGGCAATTTTAAATATTTTGTACTGCCTGAAAATTTTATTTTCCACAAAGCATATTCCGTAGATCCACGTTTATTTGATGTGGGTGTTTATGAATTTAATGTGCGTGTTTATGCTGATAAACACAGGGTAAGCATGAGGGCGCAAAATAAAGTTTTTGCTCGATTGCAAAAAAGTGCGCCTGATTTTTTAGCCAAAGATGGATATGAAAAAATGATGCCTAAAATGCTTGAGCAAGCAGTTGTTGAATTAGCTTATAGCGACAAATTAACTCAAGATGGACAGTTAGGCAAAGCAATGGTGCGTCAACAAAATGGTTATAGTTTCATCAAAACGGAAATTGAAAAACAGACTAAAACACGCCCAAAAAACATAAAGGTATTAAGCTAAATGAATATTAGATTATTAGATTTAATAAATAATCCTGATGGTAAAAAAGTAGTTATACCAGTTGAGATTGATGAGCCTGAAACGCTCGCTGAAAGGGATTCTATGAAAATGTTTTTGAGTGATCTCATGTTAAGTGGTCAGAAAAATCCAGTTTTCACAGCTACTAATAATCGCAAAGTTGCAATGGAATTTTACGACACAGGAATGAAAGATGAGCAAGGCAAGCCACTTTATTCTTTTAATTTAAAGGAAGTTTTATGAAGAATTTTTTTATTATATTTATATCAATTTTTACTGCCTACACTTTGCCTGCGCAAACTCCAGTAATGGCTTTGCAAACAGGCAAAGTGTATTCTCCTGCAACTTTCATTCAAGGCAATGACATTGCAACTGCTACCTGGACAGATTCAATTTTTGCAAAAAAAATAGATTTGCAAAATCTTTATGAAAATCAGATTCAGCCCTTTTATTTGCTGAAAGCAGACAATCTAAATAGTCTTACAGATAAAGCTACTGCGAGAACAAATTTGAGTGTGTATTCTAAGCAAGAAACTGATGCAAAGATTGTAGAGTTAGCTTCTAAGCCACGTTATTATGGCGCGTACATAGACATGAGCCCTTTCACTTCTTGGCAATACAATTATAATGCAAGCGGTTTGACAGTAGAGCGAAAAATCAAAACTACTGAATTTAAATTTAAAATACCTCTTCCAAATGGCGAAATGGAATATCTCTATTCTACTGTTCCTATTTATGAATATTATGGTGAAGAGGATACAGAGGGCAAAGTATATTTTTATCTTACCTGTTATGGATTCAGTACACAACAATCTAAAAAATTACGTGTATATAGTGGCACAGAAAAACGCAACTATGGCGGGTTATTAAATTATGCTGCGAAACTTTGCGTAGATGAGATTGGCGGGAGTCAATACACGCAACGCAATAGATTAGTAATTACAGACGCAGTATTTGTTCCGAACATAGACGGCAATATGCGCAATGGAAAATCTATAGCGTCTGTATGGAATGATGATATTTACGACAAAGCCCCAATTTACATACGCGGTGATGCAACTGGATTTGAAAATTTAAATGATTCTGCAATTGGTTGGGATACTACAGAAGTTTGGAAAATTGCAAAAATTCACCCAAGGAAAAAATTCTAATTTTTAAAAAATATGAAAAAAATTCTTACTACAATTCTTATTATAAGCACTCTCACTTTTGCATCTGCAGATGATTTTAACTTTATAGATTTAGGAAATGGAGCAGATGTTTTTGACGGCACACTCCCTGATGCTCAAATAGCATATGAAACTTTTGACGGCACTATGTACGATGCAAAAGTTCCTTATGAATCTTTTGACGGAGAAAAAACTAATACTGCTATTTTCGCTCAAATTGAAAGCGAACAAAAAGAGTATCTCTTTAAAATTTGCCCGCTTCGATATCAATACAAGATTCCGAGATTTTCACCTCTTGGATGGTTGCTGAAAAAAGGTGAATCAGATTTTTCTGACAAAGTAGATGCCTACAAAGCTATTCAGGCTGAATTTGAATGGCGTGTAGATATGGGTATGGAATCGGATATTTTTCAAAATCATCTTTAACCTCAAATTATAAAAAAATCATGAAAAAAATTATCACAATAATGATATTAGGATTAACTTCAACTCTTGCATTCGCACAAAGCGGTGAAGAGTTGATTAACACTTATAAGCGTGGCGACAAGCTTACTGAATCGCAATTGGCTTCGATGGCTGCTTATATCGAAAGTGCAAAGCCAGTTGTGACATCTGATAATGTCGCAGGCATTCAGGAAGCAAGAGGCGTAGGTCATGGCTATGTTGCGCAGAATGCTTCAAAGGCAGTAATGCTCGCAAATGCTACTGTAATTTATGACTCAATTAAACGTGCTTGGGCAATAAAGAACAAAGATGCAGATGTAGCAAAAACTGTAAATCTAAGTATGCTTCATGGAGAATCTGCAATCACCTTTTTGAATTTTTATTATACGGAAGTTTTGAAAGGTATGACTGCCATTGAAAAGGTAAAAGAGTTTAATCGACTCGGAGATTTTCTAGGCAATGAGCCTGATGTGCTGATGCATTACAACAATCTCATTAAAGTTTTGGTGAACAAAGCCAAACTAGAATCTGAAATTGGTAAGATGTAAAAAGATGTACACCGAAGCTGAAATACAGAAAATTCTTGAATCAGCTATTCGTGCGGATTTGAACGCTCCTAGTGAGTTTTTCAAATCCTCACTAAAAGAACTTCAAGTAATTTGCAATGGCGTAGGAGCTGATTGGATGCCTGCAAAAATGCGTAAAGCATTCGACAAGCTCTTTCCATCTGCAATGGGTACAGTTGCTATACATGATTTTATGTATAGTCAATCTGACGGCTCAACCGCAAAACAAAAGCAAGCTGATGACTACTTTTTGTTAAATGGAATACGAGAAGCTGATGGAAATTATCCATGGTACAATTGGAAACGATATTTTGCGTCTCTAAAAGTTCATCTTGCGTATCGCTTGCTACAAAGTGGTGGCAGACGCGCATGGTTAGAATCTTTTTACATAAACTCTAAGAATCTTAAATGGTTAGAGTCTTATTATTCCGACCTGCAAAAACAATTTCAATATCCTCAAAACTAACAAAGCTGAGCTTTGAGCCATAGCCCTTCGGATTGGCGGACTTCGTCCGCATCGCACAATCATCACTAAAAATTCAACTTTAATAATACTTAAATAAAATGAAGAAATTTATATCACTTTTTATCGCGAGCATTGCACTTTTTTCTTTGTGTGCTTGCACCACAACGACAATCACTGAAACACAATATGCTGATGATGGTGTGACTGTCGTGACTCAAAAAGTCAGTGAGACTAGCGGAAATCCTCTCGTAATTCTTGCAGAAAATTCTGCAGAGAAGTCTTGGACGATTAGGCAAGGCGGTTGGAAAGTTAATCTTGGCTATGATCCACAAACACAAGCATTAGGTATACAGGCGGGAACGGTTGATAATTCGATGTCGAGTTTCACAAATTCCGAATACGGTGTCGAAATAGCAAAAGCGATTCCTGCAATTTACGCAGAATCGAAATATATGCTTTCTATTTCAAAAGATGGCATAGGTAGCGAGGGCGCAGCGATCTCTAAAGAAAAACCAGTAGAAACACCAACAGAATAATTTTTAGCATTCAAATAATGGAAGCACAAATAGCAGTATTAGAAGCCAATATGAAACACGTATGCGATAGCCTAAACGAATTAAAAACATCTATAGATAAAATAGATGGAAAGTTAGATGAGCATATGTTAAATGCTGCGTCTCGTGCTTCTGTAATTGAATCTATCGAAAAAAAATTAGATTCCCAAGAGACACGTATTAAAAAGTTGGAAAGTAGTTTTATTAGACTGGCAGTTTATGTAGCTCTTTCGGCAGGTGGTGTGACTCTTGGCATAGACAAAATAATTTCAATATTTAGGTAAAAAAATGGCAGGACATATTACACCTGGAAGACTTTGGAAAGATGGCGATACAGTTTATGCTGCAACGTTCAATCAATTTTTAACTGAAGCTACCATTAAAAATGGTGTGCTCACTCTTGAAATGTTCAGTGAAAAATTGATGGAGGATTTAAAAGAAATTGCGCTTACATCTTTTTTCTCTCTTTACAAAGTTGGCGATTATTTTATCACCGAAAATGATATTGATCCTGCTGAAAGATTTGGCGGTAAATGGGAATTGATTAAGAGCAAATTCCTTATTGGTGCTGGCTCTGATGAGGGTGATTATCTATTAGGTAGTGAGGGTGGCAGTAAAACTTCTGAACTTAAAAATGTAAATCTACCACCGCACTGGCACTTTATCGCTAATCAAAATAATGGTAATTTGAACAGTAGCTATTGTAGAGATCATACACAATATTTAGCACAGTGGGGTACAAGAAATGACGATGGTGGTTTTCGTTATCTTCTTGCTGGTGATGATAGAGGTGGTAATGACGTACCACCTACAAGATTTAAAACTTCTGACGCAGGCGGTGGTGATCCTAATCGTAAGCCCGATCCAGTAGATATTATTCCACCTTATAGAGCCGTTTATATTTGGAGAAAGGTGGCTGACGAAAATGAGTAATGATAGACTAAAAGAAATGTATCCTAAAGTTCGCATAATTCGACCCGAAGAATTCGCAAAAGTTCAAGAAGCTGCAAAGGCTGATAATCATGGTGTTTTTTATCCTACACATCAGGTTATTAAGAATGGTGAAATTATTGGCGCGTTCAGTGCGGGCGTTGTTGTTCACTGGTGGATGGATTCTAAAAAAGCAAAAATTAGAGATTCTATTTTTGCTATGGGAGTTTTAGAGGCTCTATTAAATCAAGTAGGTATTAACGATTTTAAAATTATGATTAGTGATGATTCTCCATACATGCAAGTAATGGAAGATATAGGATTCACTAAAGGCGATAATGTAAACTTATTTAGGAAACGAGGCTAGTTATGGGTTGCGGTGGAAGTGTTCCAGATGATAGAAGTTTGCTCAAAGAGGGGCAAACAACTTTAGATGCGCAAAAGCAATTAGCGCCTCAAAGCTATGAACTTTATAGTCAATGGGCGCCTCAATATGCTCAAGCAGGCGCACAGAATTATTTGCAAGCTGCACAGACTCTTTATCCTGCATTAGCGGGACAAATAAATTCTGCTGATGATTTGTATAGGCAAGGACTTTTACAAAGCCTACAAAGCAATGGACAAGGCATGTATTCTGCCTTGCAAAATTTGAATCCTGCACAAGCGGGGTTAATGAATACCATGTCTGCACAGGCTCAAGATGAGCTTAATCTAAATGGTGAACTTTCAGCACGTGATAAATATGATATGGCACAATTAGCTAGAAGTTCAGGCGGTGCAAGAGGCAACATTATGGGAAATAGTGTTGTGTTTGATGAGATGTTGAACAATGAAAACTTGCAACGTACACGAAGAGAAAATGCACGCAATTATGCTAGTGGTGTTGCGGGTATGGAAAATGATTTTTATTCAACACCTGGATTAGCTCTTTTAACTGCAAGTTCGCAAGCCCCACAACTAGGTGCTAATGCTGCTATGCAAAGTGCGTATATGATAAATGCTGATACTTATAATCCTTACATGAATCAGTATGCAATGGATTTGTATAATACAAATTATAATGCGCAGTACAATGCTGCAACGAATAGCAAAAACAATTTATTCGGTGCGATAGGTGGACTTATGAATATGGGTGGCTCTATAGGCGGTGCAATGGCTGGTGGCGGTGGAACCAAGTAAGGGGGCTAAGTATCATGAGTTGTGGCGGTGATACTCCAGACGATAGATCAATGCTTACAGAGGGTTTAAATACCCTCAATGCCCAAGGTGCGCTTGCGCAACAAAGCTATGATTTATTTTCTACTTGGTCACCACAATATGCTCAAGTTGGTGCGAATAATTATTTGCAAGCAGTCAATACTTTGTATCCACAATTAGCAGGATATTTAAACAACACTAATGATGTGTACAGGCAGGGTTTGATGAGCAGTGTTTCAAATGGAAGCAATGTTTATGACGCTATAAAAAATTTGAATGCAAATCAAAATGCAATGATGCAAGAGTTAAATTCTCAAGCGCAATATGATTTAGCGAATGCAAGAAATTTATCTGCTAAGGATACATATGATGTCACTCAAGATGTGCGTTTGACTGCTGCACGTGATGGCTTGATGATGAATAATTCTGCTGACTGGAAAACAATGCAAGGTGTTGAGAATTTGAAAAATGAAAGAGAACAATCTGCTCAAAATTTTGCTAGTGGTGTTGCGGGCTTAAATCAAAATTTATACACAAATCCAAGTTTTGGAATTTTAACTGCAAGCTCTGTATTACCTGAATTTGCTTCTAATGCGGTTGATACAAGCGCGAATTTATTAAGTCCTGACACGTACAATCCATTCATGAATGACTATGCAGCTGATTTGTATAACACAAATTATAATTTAGCTTGGAATAGATATGAAGCCGATAAAAACCGCATACCTGGATTAGTTGGCGCAGGGCTTGGAATGGTTGGCAGTATAGTAGGCGGAATTTTTGGCGGTCCTCTTGGTGCAAAAATCGGTGGAATAGCAGGACAAAAAACAGGATATGGATTTTCAACAATAGCTTTAAATATTTAAAAAAATGCCTAGACACAACGATTACAGAGAACATGATGACGCAGGAGCAATAGACGGAGACGCAGGATTTATTGGCATGGACAGCCGAACAAATCCTGCAAGTTTGCAAGCAGGAGTTGTGAGTTTTTCAAAAAATATGCGTCTTGATAGAGCAACTGCAAGACCACGCAAAGGTGTAGTTGCGCAGAATCTTGGAATCGAATTAGAATTTCCACCTGTAATTTTGCCCTTTGTTTTGCCAGTTGAGGGTGTTGTGTTGCGCAATGATTATGACAGTGGCGCGAGGTGTGCAGGTGTTTATAAAGGTAAAGCTTTTTTAAAAGAGCCAATCACATTTACTAAGAATGGTAAGAATTATGATTGGACTGCTCAACATAGGGGTAGAGAGTATATAATGCGCTCTCACAAACTTCAAACGGAGCTGACAGAAAAAGAATTTATTATTTTAGTTTTTGCTTCTGACATTTATTTGTTTGATGCAGAAGAGGGCGAAGTAATCAGAGAATTTAATATTCCTGCAACTGATTATATTCCTGACACAGATCAAATTCATGTGATTCAAGCTTACGACCATGTGATTGTTTTTCGTGGTAGAGACGAAGATGGAAAATTTTTAACTCCTTTAGTTTGGAATGGAGACCCCGACACAGAATTTGAATTAGCACCTGAAGCTTTGGCTTATTATTCAATACCAAAATCGAGTTGGGCAACCTATTGCTCAAGCCGTTTGATTGTGCCTTTAGAATATATCAGAATAAATATTGATAAAATAAAAGTCACAGAAGATGGCAAGATTGCGACAGTTGAAACGCCTCTTGATCATGGCTTAAAAGTTGGTTTGAAAGTTCATATTTTTGACGCGGAAACAGCTTTATTAAATGGTGAAAAAATCATCAAAAGCATTACAGAGGCTGAATATGATAATGAATCAAAAGAGCTTACAAAACCCGCAACTTTTACTTATGACGCAGGGCTTGATACTGATTTAGTTGATGGCGGGAAGCCATACGCAGGCTACACAACACGTGATGAATATGTAATGAGTGGTTTACTTGAGCCATTCGAGTATGATTTAATCAAGGCACATTTTCGTATCAATAAAGGTAGTGCAGACTTCTTAGTTGGCATAGTTCCATATCAAGAGGATTCAGTAATAGTTTTTATGCGTAAATCTGTTTATCTGCATAATAAACTTTTCGATTTGGAAAATTCAGGACCTGTAATTGTGACGGATCAGATTGGTTGCTTGAGTAGAAAAACTATTGCTACTATTGGCAAAAATATTTTCTTTTTATCTGATGAGGGTGTGTACTCTTTGGAGATTGCAGCGCAATTAGATTTAACTGGCGCGGGCGAGCCTTTGAGCAAAGATATTGATGACCAAATACGCAGAATCAATGTGACTTTTGCTCATAGAGCGTGTGCATGTTTTTGTGAAAATAGATACTATCTTGCTGCACCTGTTGACGGCTCGGAACGCAACAATGCAATATTCATTTACAATACTATAAATCGCAAATGGGAAAGTATAGATGAGTACCCCGAAGCATTGTATTTTGATACTTTAGTTTGTGCTACTGTAAAGGGAAGAAAAAGAGTTTTAGGCGTGTCGCGCGGTGGTGGTATTTCATTACTCGAAGAGCGTGAAGATGGTGATGAGGTTGGCACAATCGGGCAAAGTGCATATTCTATTGTGCCTGTAAACGCGGAGATTCGAAGCCGTAATTATTCTTTCAATACACCTGAATCAAAAAGATTTAATCGCATTCAAACAGAGGTAGGTTATGACGCAGGCGATGAATGGAGTGTAAATGTAAAGGTAGAAAATCCCGACTACGAAACACCCGAAAAAACTTTGACACACGATAGCAAGGGCGAAATTACAACACGTCATGCAGTGCGTAAAACAGCGCATAGACTCATGGCAATTTATAAGACAAACAAAGGGCGACCTGAGCTAAGACAATTTGCAATAGAGGGCAATGTGAAAACATCTGACAACAAGAAAAAGTAATTTAAGGAGATAAAAAAATGGCATTCAATCCACAAATACAAAACAGATCAGCAGACTTTTTATATCATGGTTTAACTGGCGCAGGTGACGCCATAGGCGCAGGACTTGGCAAGATGTATGATAATAACAAAGAAGATGCTCAATTAGGCAAAATGGCTGAAATGTTTGGCTACAACAAAGATGAAGTTGCTAACATGAGCTTAGGCGAAAAGCGCGGTTTGATTCAAGCAGACATGGTTAAATTTATGCGCAGAGGCGCAGAACTCCAAGATCAAGAGAGGGTTGCTATGGAAGAAGGAATGAAAGCCTTTTTGAATCATGGCAGCCAACCTAAATTTTCGAAATCTTGGAATGATGATCCATATACTTATGGAGCAAGAACAGCTGCAGGAATGCCTAATGGCGCACTTGCAGGAATGAAACTTTTGGAAATGGGAAATGCACGTAGTGATGCGACAAATAAGCAAGCTTTGGCAGCTAGCAAATTCTATATGGATAATCAAATTGCTCAATCTACTATTGGTTTGAATAATGCGAAAACACAAGATTTAAAAAATAATGCAAATGCTATACCGCAAATTTTTGATTTAGGAGATGGAAACAAAGTCGTAAGAATAGGTAATGCTACAAAAATTATTTCTGCAAAAAACGTCGGTGAATTTGAAAAAACTATAGGATTGATGAAAGCTGCTACTGAAAGCGGTGATAGTGAAGTTGCTGGTCTTTATAAGGCACGATTAGATAAGTTGACAAATGCAGATCCTATAAGCTCTTTTATAATGGATAGGCTAGGAGCTAACAGGGGTTTTGGAAAAGGACCTATGCTGACTCCTGAACAGAGAGCGCAAAGAAATAATCAAGCTGCAGATTCACTGAATTTCTAAGGTGTGAGATATGGCTAAAAATATCATAGAATTAAATGATAATACTTTTTCAGAAATCGAAAATTCTTTTAAGGAGCGACTAAGAAATAAGATTATAGAAAGAAGCGATATTGCAGATCTTGTATTGGAAATGAATCCTGAAGAACGTGCTAATTTCAAGGCACGTGCTTATGATAATTTTTTGAAAAAACAAGATTATCAAGTTCAAGTAGAAGCTGAACGTGAAGATTTTGTAGATGTTCCTGCTTGGGGGGCGACAACTCCTGGAGCTTTCATGAAGCAAAAAGTCAAAATTCCTGCAAGGACTAGACCACTTCAAGATAAGATTACTGAAAATATTTGGAGTGCATATAAAGATCCTGAAAATTTCAAAGGTGATGTAAATGAAATTCCCTCACTACTTGATTTGTCTGAGGCGCAAAGAAAAAAACTTATTCAAGTTGGAGATGCTGAAAAAAGTTCGATAGTTCCTTATCTTAAATATGACCACAAATATTTAGAAGCTATTGCAGATGCTACAGAAGTTCTAATGAAAGATTATGAAGAATATTCAAAAGATTCTTTTTTTAGAAATTCTTATGCGGGTGAAGTTAGTCGTGGAGTAGTTGGCAGTTTCGTAAATCCTGTCTATGCTTTGAGTTCAATTATTCGTGAAAAATATGATTCTGTTCCTTTTGGTAATCCTGATAATTTAACTCATTCACAGATTCAAGATAAAGCTTTTGAACTTGTTAGAACAAAGATGATTCCTTACTTTGCAGGAACAAAAGATTTTGATAGAAGTGATGTTGATACTGGTAAAAAAATCGCTCGTGGTTTGGGTGATGTTTTAAGTTTTTTAGCACCTACACCAAATAAAGTTGGTTTTACTGGAGGCATGCAAGCAGCGGGCAAGCTAGGTGTTGGCAAAGGTTTACCTGGAGCGATGGCAAAGATGGGCGCAGGTTCAGTTGCATTAACACCACTCCATGTTTTAGAAAATGCACCTGAAAAAGGCGCAGATTATGGCGTAGCTGATTATGTTGGTGATGTGCTTACGCAAGCACCCACAGACGCATTTGCGGGCAGTGTTTTAGGTGCTTTGTTTCATGGTGGCGGTGTTGCGTTGAGAAATCTTGCAGGCAAATATAATCCGCTTTATGAAACGATTATTAAAGGTACTCCAGAGCAGTTTCAACAACGCTTTAATTCTGTAATTCAAAATATGAAAAAAGGGGAAGCGACTGATGCGGACAAGCACCTTTATGATTTTGTTAAAGATTTATCCAAAGAAAATAATTTGAACTTTTCTAAAATTGAAAGTGGTGAAATTTCATTTTCAGGTAAGGCGCAGCAGCTACGACCTTTTGTAAAAAATATTCCAATACTAAAAGATGTTTTACCTGGAGAACGCACAATTTACAATCCACGTGAAACAACTCCTATTAGAGAAAGTTTAGGCGAGTCAAAACCTTTTGACGCAAGCGCATGGAGAGCCGAAGCTGACGAAGCTTTGCGTAGAGCGCATGCAGTGCCTTATGGTGGTGAATTGCCTGGAAAGATTGCAGATTTAAGACCTGCTATTGCACCGCATCACAATCCAAGTAGAATTGATTTAGCAAAACAAAAAATGGGGCAAGAATTACCAAGTGGCAGATTCCCTATTTATAATTCAGGACCAGTTGCAGATGCAGAAATGAATTTGTTTGGTGAAGTTGATTTGCCAACTTCTAACGATGTATTCAATAGAGATTTTGCGCCTGTAATGGAAGTCCCAGTAAAAGACATCAAGCTTTCAAAAGACGTGCCAAACTTCAAAGAAAATGCAGATGTTGACACTGGTGTTGTGGACAAATTGGGCGGTGGATATGAGCGTTTAGGAACTGCCCCTATTGTAGTGTGGGAGCGTCTTAACGGAGATTTAGAAGTTATTACAGGTCGACATAGATTAGATTTAGCTAATCGAAATAAAGAGCTAACTATACCATCTCAAATAGTGCGTGAAGCTGATGGATTCACAGTTGAAAATGCAAAAACTTTTGACGCTGAAAGCAACATAAGAGACGGCAATGGTAGTATTCGCGACTACTCGCACTTCTTTAAAAATAGTCCAGAGTTGACTTATGAGCAAGCCCTTGAACGTGGCTTGCTTGCTCGTGAAAAAGGCATTGAGGGTTGGCACTTGGGCAAAAATGCACACGAAGAATTATATGATTTGTATAGGAATAATCAGATAGGAAAAGACAAAGCAGTTGCGATTGCTCGCAATGCGCCAAGCAATCCTGATGTGCAACGCGCTGCATTAAAAAGAGCAAAAACTTTGAACACTTCAGAACTATCTATGTTCACACGCAATCTTGATTTGCGTTATAGGTATGATGGAAATATTAACGCAGGAGACGGCACTGGCAAACAGTTAGATTTGTTTGCAAATGATTCTGCGTGGATGAATGAGATTGAAAAAATTTCAAAAACTCAAGCAGCTATGATTCGTGAGAATTTGGAAAAAATACAATCAGTTCGAAGTGCAATAAAGCGTCCTGAAGCTGCAAAAAAAATGGGTGTTGATGTCAATAATCCTGACGCAATTCAAGGAGAGATTGACAGACTTTTAATCGAGAACAGACGCATTGAGCAACCTGATGGCGATATGCTCCAAAAAATCAGAGAACGCGCAGGCTTAGATACAAAGCCACAAGAGAGCGTGAAGCCTTTGAATAGTGTTAATCATAAAAATCAAAACTTAAATTATGAAAAACAATATGATATTACTTTAGATGAAATTAATACTTTACTAAAAGATTTTGGTCCTGCAGTCCAAATCGATGTAGGAGTACGATTTGAAAATATTGATGATGCAGTATCTGCAACTCTTGCGAATGGTAATAATGCAAAAAATACCAATATAGGGTGGGATATAAAAATAAGTCGTGATGAAATAAAAAAGTTTGTTTTTGGAAAACCTAAACAAGCACATGGATTATTGCCTAAGCTTAAAGAGCTTATTTCAAGGGCAGTATATGATAGAGAATTTTCTGATAGAAAAGAACGTGGGAATGTAAAATATCATAGGTTTGCTACTCTTGCGAATGATGGAACAAAAGACATTCCTCTCATCTTGGCAGTAAGAGAAATTGCGAATGGAAATAAAAAATATTATGATATAAATCTTGTAAAAACAGAAACGGCTCAGTCTGCCAGGGGCGGATCGGATATTAAATCCTCAAGCAACCACGAGATTTCACAAACTAAGCCTATAACTGAAACATCGTCTAAAATTTCAAAAAGTCAAGGCAATTCTGATCCTCTATTTTCTGTAAAACCACAAAATGGCAATCAAGATATTCCATTACCTGAACAAAATATTCCAGGACAAATTTTTGATACTCCTCTTTGGGAAACAGAAAAAAATCCTAGTTTAGGTGCAAGAAAAATTAAACCAAATACTCCTTTGCCTAAAGATATTCCATCTATGGGAGACATCAGACGTTATCTTGCCGAAGCTTTGGATATTCCCATAAGCGAGCATCTCGGACGCACAAGGCGCGGTGTTTTAGGTTATTACAGACCTAAGAATGAAACTGTACGCACTAAGCGAAATAATCTAAATAATATTCAAGTAATCACTCATGAAATTGGTCATGATTTACACGCAAAACTTTTCCCTAGAGATGGACGCAAAGCAGGAGAGCAAGACCGATTTGTTGGAGAAATTTCTGATGAGTTGGCAAAAAATGCAGTGCGTATTTTTGGTGGCAATACTTATTCAAGAGAGCTTTTAACAGGTGAGGGTGTCGCTGAATATGTGCATCACTGGATCACGAAACCAACGGAAGCAAAAAAGCATTGGAAATTATTTGATGAGGTATTCAATGCGCAAATTCAGAAATTTCCTGATGTACACAAGATTTTGCAAAATGCAAAAAGTCTTTATGAAAAGTATGAATCTGCAAGTCCTATTGAAAAGATAAAAGCCAATATCAAATCAAGTTCTTTTGAGGGTGCGAAAAGTGTACGTGAGAAACTTTCAGATATTTTTCATAAGGCATACACAAATTGGGTTGATGAATTGCACCCACTCGAACGTGCAAAAAAAGAGTTTATTCAATTAGGTGCTAATCCTGTTGATGTAAACTTTTTTGACATGGCTACGAATTATAAAGGTGGTGCTTTAGGTAAGGCTCAATATGCAATCGAGCAACGCTCATTGTCTTTAGATGGTGAAGAAATAGGAATGGGATTGCGTCAAATTTTAAATGGTGTTGGCAGTGAGAATGTGCCTGACTTCGAAGCGTATTTAGTTGCAAGACGCGCATTAGAATTAAAGAGCAAAGGCAAGGAAAGCGGTATTGATTATAAAGATGCTGCATTAGTTGTAAGCAAATACAGAAGCCAGTTTGAAGAACACGCAGAGAATTTAGATAGATTCCAAGATCAGCAGTTTAGACTACTTGTATTTTCGGGCATGATGAGCGCAGAAAGTTATGCGAAAATAAAAATCACAAATAATTTATACATTCCTTTTCATAGACTATACGAGGGATTGACAACGCCTCAAGCTCAAGCAAAAAGAGGTGGAGGATTCATAAATAATTCAAGTCCAATAAAACAGTTGATTGGTTCTGATAGAGAAATTATTAGCCCTCTTGAAAGCATTATTAAAAACACTTTTCTATTCCGTGATTTGGCTGAAAAAAATCTTGTCGCTAAAAATTTCGCAGAGCTTTTAGACAATGTTCAAGGTGCAGGAAAAATTGCAGAACCATTTTTTATTAAGCTTACTCCTACAAAATTAAAGCAGGAAGAAATAGAACGTATCTTGCGCCAATCTGGCTTGCTTGATGAAGTCAAAGTGCCTGATGAAAATGGCGGTATGCGTGATATGAATAAAAATGAGCGCAGAGAATTGTTAGATGAAGTCTTAGAAAATCCTATCAATGATTTAATCTTTAGACAAGTTGACGCCACTGACGCAGCTAATGGAGTTTTTAAAATTTGGAAAGATGGAAAAGTTCAATACTACCAGTTGCATGACAGAGAACTTTACAGGGCATTGACTTTATCTGATTCAAAAGAATTAGATTGGTTGCGCAAATTTCCTGGTTGGAAATTATTAACAATTCCATCAAGAATATTACGCGCAGGTGCTATTCTTGACCCGCATTTTGCAGTGCGTAATCCTTTGCGTGACCAAGTAGCAGCGGGCATCTACTCTAAGAATGGAACTATTCCTTTTGTTAGTGCGTTGCGTCATGGATTTATTGAAACTCTTTTTAAAGGTCCTATGTACAAAGAATGGATACGCGCGGGCGGTAGATTTTCTGACATATCGAGTGTTGACAGATTGCAGTTAGATGAGACTTTGGCAAAAACTATAGATAGTGCTGGATTGCTCAAACAAGCATCTTATTATTTAAAAAATCCATTAAAGGGGTTAAGAGCTTTTTCAGAATTTACCGAAGCTCTTACACGTGTCACTGAATATAAACTCGCTAGAAAAGCGGGCAAATCAGAGCTTGAAGCTGCTAACGAATCAAAACATATCTCTATAAATTTTTCACGAAGTGGTAAAGATGGAAAAGTATTAAATGAGCCAGTCACTTTTTTGAATGCAGGTATTCAAGATGTAGATCGTATTGCTAGAACTTTTTTCAATCCGAAAAATCCTAACTTGGGCAAGCAATGGCTCAAAGCATTTTTATATGTAATATTGCCTAGCGCATTTTTGTGGAATTATTTTAAAGATGATGAAGAAATTCAAGCGTTGCCCGCTTGGCGCAAGCAGAATTATTGGAATTTTAAAGTTCCTGAATCATCTACTATTTTTTCAATTCCTAAACCTTTTTTAGATGGTGTAATTTTTGGTAGCTCAATCGAAACTGTTTTAGATACTGTTTATCAAAAAAATCCTGACGCAGTCAAAGACTGGTTTGGTGCTTTGTATGATACTGCAAATCCTTTTAGTATTCCAACCGCATTAAAAGTTCCTTATGATATTATGGGCAACTACAACAGCTTCATGGATTCACCGATTGACTCGATGAGTGACGAAAGTATTGTTCCATCGCAACGTGTGAACTCAAATACATCTACAACTGCGATGATGCTTGCTGATAATTTATCGAAGCTTGGGGTTGAAGTTTCACCGCAGAAAATTGACTATGCGATTCAAGGATATACTGCGGGGCTTGGAAAACTCACGGTTTCAGGCGTTGATAAAATTCTTGAACAATTTTCTGATTTAGATTTGCCCCCCGATCCTAATGGTGGTTGGACAAGGTTCCCAGTGATACGTGCTTTTAATGTAAATCCATATTCAAGCAATAGGCATGTAAATGAATTTTATAAAGAATATGAAAATTTCAAACAACGTCTTGGAACCGCTAACAGACTAATAAAAGGCAAACTAGATACTGCTCAACCTTGGGTTGAAAGAAACATAGATGATGTTGTTATTGATGGTATTTTATCATCTACATGGAAGAACATGGCAAGCGATATTAAAGAACTTAATGACACCCAAGCTTTGATACGTTCTGCTAAAAATATTTCAGGAACTGAAAAACATCAAATGCTTTTAGAAATTACTAAAGAAAAAAATTATACAGCTACAGAGTTTATGAAGATAATTCATGAAGCTAGAAAAGAAATTAAAGATATAATTCCAACCTCACAAAATGAGAGAGAATAAAAATGGGAAATAATATAGATATTTATAATCCGAATTCTTTTACTGAAAATAATAGCAATGCTTCAATGCTCTTAGATTTATATTCTATGGTGCGTATGAATGATGGACTTTATGAACCGCCATTGAATGGTGGTGATATTTTTGAAACTGTTAGTATTCCTAGAGAATACTCATTGCTTTTTGATGGTAAAAATATTTCTTTTATCGAAAATGGAAAAATTGAAAAGCAATGGGCAGCTTATTCAGGTTTAGATAAACTTGTTCCTGATGGTGTCGATGGCGAAAAATATATAAATAATCCCAAATATCAAAATGTAAAAGATGCAGGTCCTGCACCCGCAGGAAAATATCTACTTGGTGTGCTTCAAGAAAATCTACAAGGGGCAGATGATGGTGGTATTAAAAAACGTATTGGTCAAAAAGTTGATAATATTCTTCCAATCTTTACGCCTAAAATGAGATATATCTCTCATAAAGGTTGGGGTGATTATAGAATGGCTCTTAGACCTCAAAAAGGCACAGATACTTTTGGACGCGACAGTATGTATTTACATGGCGGGAAAGATCCAGGTTCTGCAGGTTGTATTGATTTGACAGATAATATTTCAAATCTAGTTGACTTTTTAAAATCAAAAAACATAGACTTCAGTACACTTCCTCTTGAAGTTAAATATGAATAATACTAATTGGGCTAAGATAATTTTAAACATGATTTGTTTTGCATTTTTATGCTTATCAATTCTTGATTTATTATTACATTCTCGTGACCCACGACATTATGATTATGTTTCCTATGACTTAAATGCTTTGGCGGTATATAATAGCATTGTCGTTGCAGAAATTTTTATTGTTATTGTAATGGCTTTATTGACATTGATGATATTTTTCACAAAAAATAAACTGGTTTTTTTATTATTTATTTTACTTTTTATTCTGCTATTTATTTCAGATATTCATCTATCAGGTATTTTAGATTCTCTTTTTGAAAATTATTTTGATTATCCAAAAGCAGGTACTTGATTTGTAAATTTGAAGTAGATTTTTTGAAAAAAATTAAAAATTTGCATATTTTTTTGTATAACGATATTTTTATTTTCTAATTTATTCAATATAAGCGACTTAAAAACGCATTTTTAGTCATTTTTTTGACTCTTAATCAATTGGTTCGGGGTTCGAGTCCCCGGCCGGGTATTTAAAAAAAAAGATATTTTTAAAAAAGAGCATTTTCATTTAATAAATCTATTAAACGAAAATGCTCTTTTTGTATATATTTATTTCTATTATTGCGCATGCTCTTTTTTCGTAGGGCTTTGCCCTACAACCCAGCAAAGGCTCCTCGCCTTTGCAAACTCGGCAGGAAGTGCGTTCCTGCACCTGAAATTGACCCACTGCATAGACAGACACACGCATTGCCTATGGCAATTGCTGAATGTGATGTCTTACAAATCATTTTTTTTAGTCATTTAGCTAAATCGTATTATAGACAAATTATTCTATCTACTTTGAATTTCCGTTTTTTATAATCATATAAAGAATAGTCGTGCACAATCTAACGACAAAATATCC
>JGI994J12354_10000246_pt1 | contig 52673 bp, 42 predicted proteins | sample IntmicLarv3ML3BL_FD_12354 | JGI IMG/M metagenome (IMG submission 12354) | reverse complement strand
ATGGCGTCCACTGCCACATCATCTCTCACATCGCTGCTGCTTCCGCAGGCGCACATACCCAGCGCCAGCGCCACAGCGCACAGCGCGATAATAATTTTTTTAATTCTGTTCATGTCTTTAAATCCCCAGTTCTATGTGTACCTAAACCGCTTCGCGCGAGTACAGCTCAATTTTTCTTATATAACAACCGCTCAAAGTGAGCGCGTTTATTTTTTTGTTAATTTCTAAAGCCTGATGCCTTTAATTATATGCATGGGTGCGGATATATGCGAGCACCCGGTCGTAGCCCTCGGTGCTCAGGTGGATACCGTCGCCATTTTGAAGCGCCTGCGGCAGTGTGCCGTTTTCATCCGCGATAGTTTCATAGGTATAAAGAAACTTCACGCCCGTCTCGCGCGCAATCTGCTCTATCCAGATGTTTGCCGCGGCAATTTTCTCGTTGCTAATTTCGTTTATGTACTGATAATCCGGCGCAACGGGGTAAATGGAGTTTAGGATAATCCTTGTTTCGGGGCTCGCCTGCTGAATTCGCGTTACAAGGGCGGTATACTCACTTTTGAAATAGTCCTCCTCCATGCTTGCCACGCCATTTACACCAAGGGTTATGAGAAGATATTCCGGCTTTTTCTCCGCAATAGCATCGGAAATTGTAATCTCCTGCCCGGTTTCGGGGTAGACAATCGTCGCAATGCTCTGGTTAAACAGCGAGAGCGTGCCGCTTGCCGGCGTCCACACCTGTGTTGTGTCCGTTCCGCCGGACAAAACGCCATAATCTCGAAGCCCGTTTGTCGTGCTGTCGCCCAAAAAGATGAATTTGTCCAAATACTCAATCCCTGCATCCCTAGTGGTTACAAGGCGTGTGCCAGTCTGGACGGTGCCCTCGCTCGAGCTTCCCGAATCTGAATCCTCGCTGCCCAAAACCGGGATGCTGTCAATGTCTATCGAAGGCTCGTCCGCCTTTGGGCTCACGCACGCCACAAACACCAGCGAAACCAGCACCAGCATCGAGCAAATGAATATTGCGCCAAACCACATGGGATATAAAAGATTTCTGTTTGAGTTCATATCGTTTCTCCACTAACCGCGCCGTGTACCGGCTTGCATTAACAATTTGTTTTTGTCTTATTTTTTAGCTTTTAACAAAGTTTAAGTCTGGCGCCTTTTATAAAGGCGCCAGACCTTTATCTTATCTTTTTTGCGATTTTAAGGCTGTGCAGAAGTGTTTAGGATTACTCTGCCAGTGCCTTTGCATCCTCTATAACCTTTTGCTGCACAGGACCGGGGGCTTCCTCATATCTTTCAAACACGAGGGTGAAGGAGCCGCGCCCCTGGGTCATGCTTCTAAGGTCTATGGTGTAGGAGCTCATCTCTGCCATGGGAACCTCGGCTTCTACAACTGTGTTTCCGTCATCATCCGGGTTCATGCCCATAACGCGACCGCGGCGCTTATTAAGGTCGCCGATGATGTCGCCCATGTAGTCAGACGGGATAGATACAGCAAGCGCGCCAATTGGCTCCAAAATGGTTGGCTTCGCGTTTGGAATGCCCTCCTTATAGGCAATCTGGGCTGCTGTCTTAAATGCCATTTCGTTGGAGTCCACCGGATGGTAGGAACCGTCATAAAGCGTGGCTTTCAGGTTGACAAGCGGATAACCGGCAAGGCAGCCCTTGTGAACCGCATCGCGCAGACCCTTTTCAACAGCCGGGAAAAAGTTTCTCGGAACGCTGCCGCCGAAGACCTCCTCGGCAAAAACCATCTCCTCGCTCTCCTCCTGCGACTCAAATCGAATCCAGACATCGCCGAACTGACCGCTACCGCCGGACTGCTTTTTATGACGTCCGTGAACCTCAACCTTGCCCTTTAGCTTTTCTCTGTAAGGAACGCGAGCCGGGTGAAGCTCGGTTTCCACGCCGTAGCGTGCTTTAATTTTTGCGCACAAAACATCTATCTGAATATCGCCAAGGGCAGAGATAACCATCTGGTGGGTTTCGGCGTTGTTTGTCAGGCGGAAGGAAATGTCCTCCTCATTCAGCTTGATAAGACCCGAGGCAATCTTGTCCTCCTGCCCTTTAACCTTGGGATAAACAGCCATGGAATAGCCCGGCTCGGGGAGAACAAGGCGCTCAAACTCGACCTCATGCTTGGGGTCATAAACGGTGTCGCCTGTTTTCCAGTCCATCTTGCCGACGGCAGCAAGGTCGCCACAGCAAACGCTCTTGACCTCTGTGTTTTTCTTGCCGCAGATTGTATAAAGCCTGCCGAGCTTGTCGGAGTTTTGGGTGCGTGAATTTTTAAGCGGCGCCTCGGCGCTTAGCTTGCCGCTCATAACCTTTATAAGGCTGTATTTTCCGAACTGGTCGGAGTTTGTTTTGAAAACAAAGGCGGCTGTCGGACCGTCTTCTGTAACCGCGCCGGCTTCGGCAGGGTTTGGCGCATAGTCCGCAATAGCCTGCAAAACGCTTTGTGTACCAAGAGCGCCGATGGCGCTTCCGCACAAAACGGGCATGACCGTGCGCTCGGCAACGCCGGTTTTAATGCCTTTTATAAGCTGCTCGCCGCTAAGCTCCATGGTATCAAAATAGACCTCCATAAGCTCCTCGTCCGCGCCCGCGGCAGTTTCCATGAGAGCTTCGCGAAGGGCGGCGGCTGTGTCTGCATCCGCTGCCGGAATTTCGATTTTTGTGGTTTTATTTCCTGTGGTCTGATATGCCACGTTGTTTACAAGGTCAATAACACCGGTGCCGTCGCTTGTGGGAATTGTCAGCGCGCAGATGAAACTGCCATATTTTTCCTGAAGCGCTTTAAGCACGGCTTCATAGTTTCCGTTTTCCTCGTCTGTTTTTGAGATGTAGAACATTACTGGAAGATTTGAGTTTTTAAGGTGCTTCCATGCTCTTTCTGTTCCAACGGTTAAGCCGTCCTTCGCTGTGCAAACGATAAGACCGGCATCCGCCGCGCGAAGCACACATTTTACCTCGCCGGAAAAGTCAAAAAAGCCGGGGCAGTCGAGTACGTTGATTTTTGTTCCGCTGTAGTCAATAGGAGCGATTGCTGCCGAGATTGTAATCTGGCGTCTGATTTCTTCCGGGTCATAGTCGCATACTGTGTTGCCGTCGGTAACTTTGCCTTGCCTGTCTACCCCTCCGGTAAGATAGAGCATACTCTCGGTCAGGGTTGTTTTGCCGCTTCCGTTGTGTCCAAGGAAGCATACATTTCGGATGTTCTTGGTTTCGTAGCTCATGTGCGTTCTCTCCTTATATAGTTAGCATCGCTAAACTTATCAACAATTAGAAAAGTATTGATAGCAATGTTAAAATTATACACCAATAAAGAACGCTTGGCAACCCAAATTTTCATACATTTTGAACAAACTATCTGTCGAGAGAAAAGTTCAAAACAATGCAGGGCAGAAACCACAGGAACATATAGGTTAGGATGTTTGTAACGCTTGCGCTGTCATAAGCCTTGGCGAAAAACAGCAAAAACAAAGTTATAAGCGCAATAACCGCGCAGGCGGCAGACAAAAACGCGCCGAGCTTCGCAACGCTGCAAAGCCGCTTTCCGCGGTCGGACACCTCAACAAGAGGCCCCATTCCCTCGCGCGATAAAACAGCGTCAAGGTTGCTCCGCTTTGTTGGCTCCGCGGAGGAGATGCGAAACCTTTCGCTGTAGGACGGAAACTCAAACTTGTCCGTCGGCATTTTGAATTTTTGCTTTATCATCACAGGCGTGATGTTAAAATCGCGAATCGCGAAAACCGGCTCGTTGTTTGACCGAAGCAGCACGGCAAGCGCGCTTTGTACAGAGATTGTCGGCTTGTATTTTATATCAAAAATTCCGACAAGCTCGCCGTTTACCGCGGCAAAAACGCTGTTTGGTGTGTTTAACTTTTGTGGGATACGGATGCTCATAAGGTTCATAAATCCGGAGTTTCCAACAAGGACATTTTCGCCGCCAACCATCGCCTTCATGCCGCCGCCGTCGTGCGCTTCAAAATCTTCGACCGTTCGCATGGTCAGGGCGTTTCTGCGCAAAAGGTCGGAAAATGCGCTCGAAATGCTGCTTGTCGAAGCCATTGCAACACTTCCGGCGATTGCGATGATGTTTCGCTCGTTAAACTGCTCTAAAATTCTTGTCTGGGAAATTTCGACCGTTCCCTGTGGGAAAAGGTCGTTGTCGGTTATGACAACATTGCGGCTTTTGCCGATATCGCGAGCGCCTGCCCAGCCGGCGATTGCCGCGCCGGAGGTGGCAAGCTTTCGCGCCGTTTTCGCAAACGGCATCGCAAAGCAAACAGCAGCGGAAAATGTTGCACAAACTGCTGCCATCGCGGAAACACAGTGGAAAAACGAAGCCGGCTCGCCGCGCAAAACGCTGACAACAATGGCAAAAGCAAAGGAAGCCAGCAGCAAAAACGGCGACATCGCACCGAAGATATATTCCGAAATGTCCGCCTGCTCGCTGCGTTTTATAAAGCCATAGGCGCTGATGCGAGATTTTAGAAGCGCGCGGCTTTTTTTCTCAACCACGCTCTCGCTTGTGATTGTGTAAAGCTCGCCCTTCGAGACAAGAACCCGGAAGCTTGTGCGGTAAGCCTTACAGGTGAAGTAAGAGCCCATGAGAATGGTGGTCATGGAAATTGCAGAAATAACGCAAAACGGCAAACCATAGGGCGCGGCGCCCACTGCCGCCACAATTGCGGCGTCTATAATTGAAAGAATGCACGAAACCGCGGCCAGCGTTTCAATGCCGAATTTTTTGCGGACAAGGTTCATAATGCCCGTGGTGAAAACATCAAGAGCGCAAATCATAACAGAAAGCTCAATAATTATAAGCATCAGCGCAAGCGCACGCACGCTGTCCTCAAGCACGCTGAAAATCGGCAAATTCGACCCCACCGCAACAGAAAAATAGACCATGACAAGGCTCATAGCCGCGGCAAGAGCCGCGCGAAGCTTTATCGACGCAAGCTGGGACGCATAAAACTTCACAGCCGCCCTTGGCGGCATTTCGGCAGCGTCGTCCTCCTCCTGTGCGGCTTGCTGGGCTTCCATGCTGCTGCGCTGCTCGCGCCTTATCGCCGAGAGAGCGAGGAAGGAGAAAATGGGCGCAAGAAAGCGGTCACGACCGCGACCGCGCGGCGCTTCCCTTGTCTCGTCGTCTGAGGGCTCCGCTTCCGAAACATCGGGTTTTGCATAGGCTGCCTCGTCGTCGCTGTCTTCTATGAGCTGCTGCTCTATTTCGGGCGGTGAATCTTCTTCCTCTTCCGAATTTTCAGAGCCTTGCGGAGAATTTTTTTCCGTCGTTTTAGCTTCCACGGGCTTTGAGTTTTCGCTTTTATTCTCCTCATCAAAGGCGATGTCAAGGATTATTTCATCCACCGCTCGCCTGTTGCTCTTATTCTCTTCGGGAGCCGGCGAGGCGGAGCGAGGCGGAGCCTTTCGCTTTTCCTGCACCGCTTCTTCCACAGCAGTTTCCAAAAATTGGTCCAAACTGCTGAAGCTGGCTTCGGAAGCCGCGTCCAAAACTATGCGCTTTGAAGCGGCAGCAAGGCGCTCGCCGCTTATCGGAACCTCCGGATAGTCGTGCGAAAACTCTGCCAAGATTTCCTCCAGCGAAAAATCCATTGGCAACTGCTCATTCGATATGTGATTTTCGTATTTGTTTTTTTCGTCGTGCATTTGTTTGACCATTTCCTTGATTTGTGGGCGCCTATCCCCGCTGGCGTAAAACCTCGTACATCATAACCGCCGCGGCGTTCGAGGCGTTTAGCGAATTTAGCTTGCCCTTCATCGGGATTTTGAGAAGAAAGTCGCAGTTTTCTGTAACAAGTCTGCCCATTCCGTCGCCCTCTGAGCCAATTACAACGCAGACAGGACCCTGAAGGTCAGCTTCCCACATGCCGGTTTTGGCGTCTGTGGATGTTCCATAAATCCAAAGTCCTTTTTCCTTCAGCTCCTTAATCGCTGCCGGAAGGTTTGGAACTCTTGAAACTGCCATGTGCTCCGCCGCGCCAGCGCTTGTTTTTCCGACAATTGCCGTGAGTCCTGCAGAGCGCCTTTTCGGAATTATGATGCCGTGAACTCCGGCGCATTCCGCGGTTCGGATGATTGCGCCGAGATTGTGTGGGTCGGATATTTCATCGCAAACGATGACAAAAGGTGCCTGACCGCGCTCCTGCGCGAGTGCCAAAATGTCGTCAATCGTGCAATATTCCCGGACGGCGGCAAGGGCGACAACGCCTTGGTGCGCATGGGTTATGCTCATCCAGTCGAGCTTGCGCCGGTCGGCTTCGACAACGACAATTCCAAGCTCGCGCGCCTTGGACGCGATGTGGGCAAGCGCCCTGTCTGTTTCGCCCTTTGCGATATATATTTTGTCGATGCTGCGGTTCACGCGAAGCGCTTCCGTAACGGCGTTTCGCCCTTCGATTACATCTTCTCTGTCGTTTTCAAATGCCATGCTTCCGCTTCCTTCCGTACGCACAAAGTTGTTTTTTTAGAGATATTTTTTAAGCTGCTGCACCATGTCGCAAGCCTCCCAGGGAAGCTCAACATCCGTGCGTCCAAAGTGACCATAAGCCGCGGTTTTTTTATAAATCGGACGGCGAAGCCCTAGCTTTTCTATGATTTTCGCAGGACGAAGGTCAAAATTTTCCGCGACAATTTCGGAGATTTGTGCATCGCCGAGCTTTCCTGTTCCAAAGGTTTCAACCAATATCGAAACAGGGCTTGCAACGCCGATTGCATAAGCCACCTCAATCTGGCATTTTGTGGCAAGACCTGCTGCCACAATGTTTTTGGCGATATAGCGCGTCATATAAGCGGCGCTTCGGTCGACCTTTGTGGGGTCTTTTCCGGAGAACGCTCCGCCGCCGTGTGGGGCATATCCGCCGTAGGTATCCACAATTATTTTGCGCCCGGTAAGTCCAGAATCGCCGACAGGACCGCCGATTACAAAGCGCCCTGTGGGGTTTATGAAGTATTTTGTTTCCGCGTCCAAAAGCTCCGCCGGAATGACGGGGCGAATGACAGCTTCTATAATCCCATGCCTTATTTCGTCTATCGAAACTTCCTCTGCGTGCTGGGTTGAAACGACGATTGCATCAATTCTTGCAACAGCTCCCAGCTCGTCATACTCAACGGAAACCTGACATTTTCCGTCCGGCCGCAGCCATGCGAGGGTGCCATCGTGCCGCACATCTGAAAGTCTTTTTGCAAGACGATGGGAAAAGGCAATTGGTGCAGGCATATATTCGGGCGTTTCAGTGCAGGCAAAGCCAAACATCATGCCCTGGTCTCCGGCGCCTGTGTCGCCGTCGTCCGCAGCGCCGGCTCTTGCCTCAAGCGAGGAATCAACGCCCATTGCGATGTCGGGGCTCTGCTCGTCTATCGTTGTGACAACGGCGCAGGTTCTGCCGTCAAAACCGAAGGCAGGGTTATTATATCCAATGTCGCACACTGTTTTGCGCACAATTGCCGGAATGTCCACATAGCACGCCGTGGAAATTTCACCCATGACCATAACAAGCCCTGTTGTTGTAACCGTTTCGCAGGCAACACGGGCAAACGGGTCCTTGGTCAAAATTTCGTCAAGCACGCTGTCGGAAATTTGGTCGCATATTTTGTCGGGATGCCCTTCTGTGACAGACTCGGATGTGAACACTCTTTTTCTTTTAATTTCGTTCATTTTTTTACCCTTTCCTTGCTAAATATAAATTGTATCATAAATAAGGAATATTGGGAACACTTTTATGCCATTTTTCGTCAAAAAATGCAAAAAGCCCCCCTGCGAAGCAGGAGGCGCGTTCAAAAAACATATATCTCCTTCATCGCAATCAGCAGGACCACCTTACCCCTTTGGCAGGTTGGCACGGGGTCAAAGAGCTGATTCTCTCACCCGTTCTTGATAAATGTAACTATTGTTTTAATTATAAACGCGCAGGCGTCCACATGTCAAGCCCCCTTGCACATTCTCCTTGCAAAATTTATTTTTCTCTGGACATTTCGGCACAAAATGGGTATCCTATAAGGTAGTTATCAGTTGCACATTTTCGGATTGATACATAAAAAATATCATTGGAGTTGATTTTCATCTTGAAAGGCTTAATGAAGCACCTTGACAGCTTTTGCAATCGCCATCCCGGCTTTGGCATCCCAAACCTCATGCTTGCCATTGCCATTGGAAACTCGCTTGTTTGGGTTTTAACGCAAATGGACGGCGGCAAGATTTTTGACCTTCTATATTTTTCGCCGCAGCTCATATTGCAGGGACAGGTTTGGCGGCTTATTTCGTTTATATTTATCCCTGCAACCCTTGACTTTTGGATTTTTGTAATGCTTTATTTTTACTATTTCGTCGGCTCGGCACTCGAGCGGCAGTGGGGCTGCGCAAAACTTACCATCTATTATTTCATCGGTCTTTTTATAACCGTCGCTTCCGCGATGATAATTTATTTCGCCTTTAACGCAACTGTCTATATAAGCGCTATGTATCTTTTATATCCGCTGCTTTTCGCCTTTGCGTTTTATTACGGCGAGGGGCGAGCTATGCTATTTTTCATAATCCCCATAAAAATGCGCTGGCTTGCGATTTTCGGCGCGCTGACCCTGGCTTTCAATGTTGTCACGCTCCCTTTCCCCGACAATATCATTCCAATTGTGTCGGTGCTAAACTTCGCGCTCTTCTTCGGGCACATGATTATAGGCGGTTTAAACCCGGCAAACAACACAAGGCGCAAAACGCGCAAGCATTTCAATAACGAAATTCACCGCATAAAATGGGAAGAGCGGAACAAAGACTACACCCGAAAATGCGAAGCCTGCGGCAAAACAGACGTTTCACATCCCGAGCTTGAGTTTCGCTTTTGCTCGCGCTGCGAAGGCTACCACTGTTTTTGCATAGACCACATAAACAGCCACGAACACATAAAACTTGACGGAAACCAAAACGACCCCTCGGCATAAGATAACCTCGGGGATGCTTCCCCGACATAAAAAATAACAAAGTTAAGTTTAAGAAGGATGCCTATGCCGCCCACATGCAGACTAAGCAAGCTATCGCGAGGCATCCCCGCCGTCGTCTGCGACCTCCAAACAAAGGGGGCCATGCGCAGGCGACTTATGGAAATCGGACTCACACCGGGTGCCCCGGTCGTGCTTCTTTTCCAAAGCCTTTCCGGCGAATCCGCCGCTTACAAAATTCAAAGCTCCGTTTTCGCCCTAAGGCACGAGGATGCCTTTACAGTTGTTGTAAAAGCACTGTAAAAAAACTTCATAAATGCCGAAACGCGCTCTCCTAAAAGAAGGAGAGCGCGTTTTTTTGAACCCTCGCGCCACCTCGCGCATAAGCTGTGAATATCAGGGGGTAATGCGTATGAAACCAACAAATTCTTCCAAATCTCACAAAGCTGCGAGCTTTAGCAAGCTCTGCTCTTCAGAAAAAACGCGGCTTGTCGCCCTCGCCGGAAATCCGAACGTCGGGAAATCCACTCTGTTCAACCGTCTTACCGGGCTTCGGCAACACACGGGAAACTGGACCGGCAAAACCGTTGACAGCGCTTATGGACACTTAGAAATTGGTAGCGAGAGCTTCATCCTTGCCGACATTCCCAGAGCCTATTCTCTGTGCGCGAAAAGCGCGGAGGAGGATGTCGCTCGGGCAGCGGTTTTATTCGGTGGGGCGGAAAAAATTGTCGTTGTCTGCGACGCGGCAGCCTTAGAGCGCGGTCTTTACCTCGCGCTTCAAATAATGGAAATTTGTGGGGACGTCATCATTTGCGTGAACCTGATGGACGAGGCGGAGAGAAAGGGAATTTCGGTTGACATAAGCACATTGTCCAAAACGCTTTGCGTTCCCGTTTTGCCCATGTCTGCCGGCTCCGGCAAAGGAGTGGACGCCCTTCTCTCGCAGCTTTTGGAAAAGCCCTCTAAAAGACCAAAAAGCATCTGCCCCGGCTTTGAAATCACACAGGCGGCAAAGCCGCTGTCCGACTATTTCGACATGTATGACACGCAGCTTCCCTCGCTGTGGCTTGCCCTTCGCATTTTAGAGCGCTCAGAGGGCTTCGTCAAAATTTTAGAGAGGGAAATCGGACTTAACGCACAGGACGATGAGTTTTCAGAGATACTGCATCAAAGCCAAGCAAATCTCGAATCAATTGGTATAACGCCGGAATCGCTCTCCGACGCCTGCACTCTAAAAACCTTTGGCATCGCGAGCGAGCTATGTCAAAAAGCCGTTTCAAAATCCGGCAAGCCGGACACGGCGCAGCGCAAAATCGACAGCGTGCTAACGCACAAAATTTTGGGCTGGCCCATCATGCTCGCGCTTATGTCGCTTATTTTATGGATTACAATTTGGGGCGCAAACTATCCCTCCGAAATGCTCTCGAAAGCGCTTTTTTACATCGGTGAGCTTTTAAAAAACGGACTTTTGGCAATAAAGCTTCCTGATATATTAATCTCAATTTTAATCGACGGTGTTTACATAACAACATCATGGGTAATTGCCGTAATGCTGCCGCCTATGGCAATTTTCTTTCCGCTTTTCACGCTGCTTGAGGACCTTGGCTATTTGCCGCGCATGGCTTTTAATCTTGATGGCTTTTTCAAGCGCTGCAACGCCTGCGGAAAGCAGGCGCTCACGATGGCAATGGGCTTTGGCTGCAATGCCGCAGGCGTTATCGGCTGCCGCATAATCGACAGCCCACGCGAGCGGCGCATCGCAATTTTAACCAACAGCTTCATCCCCTGCAACGGCAGGTTTCCAACGCTTATCGCGATAATTTCAATTTTTTTCGCAGGCAGCAAAATGCCTGCGGCGCGCTCTGCTGCCATCCTAACGGCGCTTATCGCGCTCGCCTTTTTTATGACATTTGTATTTTCAAAGCTCCTGTCCAAAACGGTTTTAAAAGGCACACCCTCGTCCTTCACGCTTGAACTTCCGCCCTTTCGCCGCCCTCGTGTGAGGGAGGTTATCGTCAGGAGCATGCTTGACCGAACGCTTTTCGTGCTGCTTCGCGCTGTTAAGGTCGCGGCGCCGGCGGGGCTTGTCATTTGGGCGTTGGGGCATGTTTATGTTGGGGACGCGACCCTTTTGTCGTTTTTATCAGCGATTTTGGCTGCTCCTGCGCGCGCCTTTGGGCTTGACGGCGCAATTCTCCTCGCCTTCATCATTGCGCTTCCTGCAAACGAGCTTGTGCTGCCTGTTATGCTCATGGCATATCTTTCTGTCAGCGGACTTAGCTCGCACGCCTCGCTCTCAGAGCTTTCCGGAGTTTTTTACGCAAACGGCTGGAGCACTTTAACCGCAGCTTGCGTCCTCATTTTCACGCTTTTCCACTGCCCCTGCTCCACAACGCTGCTGAGCATAAAAAAGGAAACCGGCTCATGGAGCGCCGTGCTTTTGGCAGCAGCGCTTCCGACAGTTTGCGGATTTTCGCTATGCTTTCTGCTTGCGCAAATTTGCCGCTTCATTTTTTAGACCTCCGGTGTTTTATAAATCAAAACAAAAATGCACCCTGTATCTCAGGGTGCATTTAGCTCGTTTTATTGCACGGAAACCTTCATCTGCCAGTCGCCGTGCTCAGTGTGGAGCAGGTGATGCGAGGTCGCGCCAAGGGGTACGCCGAGAAATTCGGAATATAACGCCCCTACCTCCGGATTTTCATGTGAGAAGCGAATTTCCGACGCCCGGTCAAGCTCCCACAGGCGCTCGCCGCGCTCGCCGGCTAGCTCAAATCCGTCGTGAATCGGCTGTCCGCCGCCGCCGGCGCAGCCGCCGGGACATGCCATAATCTCGATAAAATCATAAATCGCCCTGCCCACTTCAATTTCTTCAAGCAGCTCACGCGCCCTCCCCAGTCCGCTCACAACGGCAACGCGCAAAGGACCAACGCCCGGAATCTCAAAGCTTGCCTCTTTAATCCCCTCACTGCCGCGCACAGTTTTGAAAGCGTCTGCTGGAGGATTCTCGCCGGTCAGAAGAAAATATCCGCTCCGAAGCGCCGCGTCCATAACGCCGCCGGTGGTGCCGAAAACGACCGCTGCGCCCGTTGATGTGCCAAGTGGGCTGTCAAACTGCGCATTCTCCACGGTGTCTGCCGCAATGTGCTCGCTCCGGAAAAGGCGCACCATTTCGCGCGTTGTCAAGGAAGCGTCCACATCGGGCTTTCCGCAGGCATCGTTCATATTCGGAATTTCACATTCGCTCTTTTTAGAAACGCAGGGCATGACAGACACCACAAAAAGCTTTTCTGGGGCGATTTCCGCTTTGTTTGCAAAATAGCTTTTTGCAATTGCGCCAAACATTTGCTGCGGACTTTTGGCTGTCGAGAGGTTCGGCAAAAACTGCGGATATTGGGTTTTGACAAATCTAACCCACCCCGGACAGCACGAGGTCATAAGCGGAAGCGCGCTGTGTCCGCGATTTTTAAGGCGCGCTATAAGCTCGCTGCCCTCCTCCATAATTGTGAGGTCTGCGGAAAAATTGGTGTCAAAAACATAGTCAAAGCCAAGCGCCTTGAGCGCGCCAACCATTTTCTCGCTCGTCGCCTCCTCGCGAGAAAGCCCAAGCTCCTCGCCCCAAGCGGCGCGAACGGCAGGCGCAACCTGCACAACCGTTATCACATCGGGATTGTTTATCGCGCGCATAACGCGGCTTGTGTCGTCGCGCTCGTGCAGCGCGCCGACTGGACAATGGGTTATGCACTGTCCGCAATATGTGCACTCGGTGCTGTCAATAGCGCGGTTTCGCGACACTCCCACCGTTGTGCGGCAGCCCGTTCCGGAAACATCCCAAACATCCACGCCCTGCACCTTGCTGCAAATTTGGATGCAGCGCATGCATTTCACGCACTTGCTCTCGTCGCGAATCAGCGGCGCTTTTTTGTCCCATTCGCGCTCCAGAACCTTTTTGGGATATTTTTCTTCATATGTGTTAAAATCATTGGCAATTTTTTGCAGGGTGCAGTTTCCGCTTCGCACGCAGGCGGGGCAGTTGCTGTCGTGCTGGGAAAGAAGCAGCGACAAGGTTGTGCGCCGGGACCTGCGCACCTTGGGACTGTTGGTTTTTATCACCATGCCCTCGGAAACGGCGTTGTTGCAGGCAGGGGTGAGCCTGCCATAGCCCTCAATCTCCACAACGCACAGGCGGCAGGCAGCAATTTCGTTTATCCCTTTCAGATAGCACATGTTGGGGATTAGGATGTTCGCGCTTTTTGCCGCTTCCAAAATTGTTGTGTTCTCGGGGACACAGATTTCCTTGTTGTCAATTGTTAGTGTTACCATTTTGCTCTGCGCCCTCCTTTGAAGTTTCCATAGCCATAGTGGTCGCACCGCAGGCAGCGCGAGGATTCGCACTCCGCCGCCTCGGGTGTCATGCAGTTTTCAACGCAGTCAAAATCGCACCGGCGCTCGCAGCTCTCGCGCTCTATGGGGTTTATTCTGCCGCGCAGGTGTTTGTCGTCAAGCTGGGGATTTGGAATTTCAATGTCTGTTCTTATTTCGTGGCTAAAGCCGAGATATTCGTCTATATTCGCGGCGGCAACCTTGCCGGCAGCAATAGCGCGGATAACGGTTTTGGGTCCTGTAACGCAGTCGCCGCCGGCGAAAATTCCAACACCATGCGCAAGACGGCTGCTTGACATGGCAGAGATTGTGCCGCTGTTAACCGTTATTTCCGTGTCCTCAAAGCCGTGAGTTTCAATGCCCTGACCCACAGCAACGATTATGATGTCTGCCTCGATGCGAACCTCGTCCTTATCGCGCGAGGCAGAAACCTGGGGTCTGCCGTCGCGCACGAGGCGCCCGACAATTTGCGGCTGCACCCAAAGCGCGCTGCACTGCCCCTCGCCATCCTGCTCTATGCGCACAGGCGCCATCAGGGGCAAAAGCTCGGCTCCCTCAGATGCCGCGCCGTAAATTTCCTCTTCAAGCGCGGTCATATCGGCTTTTCGGCGGCGGTATACGCAGGAAGCCTTTTTCGCGCCGAGGCGAATTGCACTTCGCACGCAGTCCATCGCAACGTTTCCGCCGCCGATAACCACGACGTTTTTTCCGCCAAAATCGGGAATTATGCCGTCTCCGATGCCGCGCAAAAGCGCCACGGCAGAAATAACACCGCCGCTTTCCTCGCCTTCAATTTCGAGCTTTTTGTCCGTGTGTGCGCCGATGGAGATGTAAAGGCTGTCATATCGGCTGTTAAGCTCGTCATAGCCAATTTCCGTTCCGATGCTGACATTTGTAAGCACCTCAATGCCGGTGGAGAGAATGTGGGCAATCTCGCGGTCAAGCTCATCGTTCGGAAGCCTGTAATTTGGAATGCCGTAACGGAGCATGCCGCCAAGCTTTTCGCGCTTTTCATAAACCGTCACGCTGTGACCCATTATCGCAAGATAATATGCCGCGGAAAGCCCTCCCGGACCGCCGCCGACAACGGCAACGCGCTTCCCCGTTGGCGCCGCCTTTCGGGGTACATAGTCCTCCGCGTTGTCAACCGCAAAGCGCTTTAGGGCGCGGATGTTCACCGCGCTGTCGAGCATGTTTCGGCGGCACCGCGCCTCGCAGGGGTGCTCGCATATGTATGCGCAGGCGGTTGGGAAAGGGTTGTCCTTTCTGATAAGTCGCACAGCCTCGCTGGGTCTGCCCTCGCGCACGAGGGCGATGTAGCCCGGAATGTCCACCCCCGCCGGGCAAAGCGCAACGCAGGGCACTGGATTTTCAAGGCTTGCAAGACAGCGCCTGTGCACCACATGCTCCACATAATCATCGTGAAAGCCTTTAACGCCCTTATACACAAGATAGGCGGCATGAATGCCGATGGCGCAGTCTGCGCTTTGTGTAATCATTGCGGCAGTTTCTTTTATAAGGTCTATGGTCTCCAGCGTTGCGTTGCCGTCGAGAACTCTGCGAATCAGCGTGTTAAGCTGCGTCAGACCCACGCGGCAGGGGGCGCATTTTCCGCAGGTTTGCGCCTGGCAAAGCACGAGAAAGCCAAGGGATAAATCAATCGGACAAAGTCCCGGGGGACTCGCCGCAATACGACGTTCAATGTCGCGGTATAGCTCGTCAACCACGTTTTGGGCGTGGCTTGGCGTGATGATGTCAAGTCTGCTCATCTAAATCCCCCTGTAAATAAAAAAATAAGCCCCCTCCAGATCTTGTGGAAGTTGCACAAAGCTAACTGTCATTTTCCAGCTCATATTGCTGATTATCGCATACGAAAAAGTGTTTGTCAATAAACAGATCGAAAATTTCTTTTCCAATTTAGTCCGTTAAATTTTTGGCATAAATTAAAAGGCAGATGCAGCAACGGCAGGAGAGCCTTTGCGCTCTCCTGCCTAGTGTTTAAGCCTGTGCCATTGTTAAATTTTAGACTTATCCAAAGTATCTTTCCAGCAGCCCGGCAAAGGCTTTTCCGTGCCTTGCCTCGTCCTTTGCCATCTCGTGGATAGAGTCGTGGATTGCGTCAAGATTTAGAGCCTTTGCGCGCTTTGCCAGGTCAAATTTTCCCTCTGTCGCGCCAAACTCGGCTTCCACGCGCATTTCAAGGTTCTTCTTTGTCGAGTCGGACACAACCTCGCCGAGCATTTCGGCAATTCTTGCCGCGTGGTCTGCCTCCTCATAGGCTGCTTTTTCCCAATATAGCCCAATCTCCGGATATCCCTCGCGGTGGGCAACGCGCCCCATTGCGAGATACATGCCAACCTCGCTGCATTCCGCTGCGAAGTTTGCGCGAAGGTCCATGATGATGTCCTCGTCGCATCCCTCGGCAGAGCCAACAATGTGCTCTGTTGCCCATGTCTTGTCCTCAGACGCTTTGTTAAATTTTTCTGCCGGAACCTTGCAAATCGGGCATTTTTCGGGCGCTGTGTCGCCCACATGCACATGTCCGCACACACTGCATATCCATTTTGTCATAATTTTCTCCTCCTAAAATTCAAAGTTTATTTTGGTTAATTTCTCCCGTGCTCAAAGGCAGTGCCTACACAAGCCCTTGTATGAAACGCAAACGCTCTCAATTTTAAAACCCTCCTCGCTCTCAAGCCGGTCGCGAGCATTTTCCAAATCCTCGGGAAAATCAAGGTCGATAACCGCCGCGCAGCCTCTGCATATAAAATGCGAATGCGGCAAAACACATGCGTCATATCTCTCCTGCCCGTCCACCACAGCAACCGAGATGATTTCGCCAGAGCGTTCAAAAAGCTTTATGTTTCTATAAACCGTGGCAAGGCTGAGCTCGGGATAAGAGGAGCGCAGGCTGTCATAAACCCACTGCGCACTCGGATGGCTCTTTGTGCCACGCATTGCTTCAAGAATTGCGTTTCGCTTTCTGCTGTTTTTTCTTGATTCTATCAACAAAATCACCTCATGAATTTCAATAATGATAATCATTATTGTTTTCTGTTTTTAATTTAGCACACTTTTTTCAGTTTGTAAAGTCTTTTTTTGAAAAAATCAAAATTTCCCTGCCGACATTGACACAAAATCACACAATTGATATAATATTTTTCAATATATACAAAATACACAGGCTGCAAATGTGGAGGTCAACATGATTTCGGTAATTATTCCGGCATACAACGAGGAGGCGAACATCCGCCCTGCAAGCGAGCGGATAGGCGCGGTTTTGTCCGGGTGCGGCATTGAATATGAGCTGATTTTCGTGGACGATGGCTCTGCCGACGAAACCTGGAAAAACATCTCGCTCCAAAGCGAAAAGAGCAGCCTTGTCCGCGGCATTTCCTTTTCACGAAACTTCGGAAAGGACGCCGCAATTTTTGCAGGACTGTCCCATGCCCAGGGCGACTGCTGCGCCGTTATAGACTGCGACATGCAGCACCCTCCGGAAAAGCTTGTGACAATGTACCGGCTGTGGCAGGACGGCTTTGAGCTTGTCGAGGGCGTTAAAAGCGGGCGCGGCGAGGAATCCGCCGCCTATTCCTTTTTTGCAAAAATCTTCTATAAACTCATAAGCCGCTCTGCCGGTATCGACATGGTGCGCTCCTCAGACTTTAAGCTTTTAGACCGCCGCGCGGTTGACGCTCTGCTTCGCATGAAGGAAACGGGCGCTTTTTTCCGGGCGCTGTCCTCCTGGGTCGGCTTCAAAACCGCAACGGTCGAGTTTCAGGTTGAAGCCCGGTTCAAGGGCACCACAAAATGGTCAAAGCTCTCTCTCATAAAATATGCCATAAACAACATCACAGCATTTTCAACAGCGCCCATGCAAATTGTAACGCTTCTCGGCTGTGTAATGCTTGCCTTAGCCATTGTCCTCAGCGGAATTACCGTTTATCAAAAATTCGCCGGAATCGCGCTGGACGGCTTCACAACGGTTATAATCATCCAGCTTTTCTCCGGCAGCATCACCATGGTAAGCCTTGGAATCATCGGCTATTACATCGCAAGAATTTTGAACGAGGTTAAGGAGCGCCCAAAATTTGTCATTTCAAAAACCTGCGGCGATAAGAAATAATAAAAAATCGTCACATCGGAAATTTTTCCAATGTGACGGTTTTTTATTTATGGCAGAACAAGATAAGCAGAGTTAGTCTTCAGTTCGGCAACATATCCCTGCTGCTCCCCCGTATCTTTTGCAAACAAGAAAACCTGCCCATGCTCGTCCTCCTCTGCTGCGACAACCTCAAAAATCTTGCCGTTTTTATAGAGATACAAAATGTCAAAGTTCTCCAGAAGCATTGCACTTCTGTTCCACTGCACATACATCGGGCTTGCCGGAATCGGCGTAACCGCGGGGCGGCTTGTTCCAAGGCGCGCCTCCAGTCCGCCCGTGAGCGCCCAGTCACTTTGGGTTATGCCGTGTATATGCTCGTGGTAAAAAAAGTTTTGCTCCTCAAGATAGGTGGCTTCAACATTTAAGATAGCTATTTTAAGATTTCTGTCAACATAGCCATCTCGCGTCAGTGCTGTTTCAAGCTCCTCAAGAAGGCTCTGGTCGTTTAGCGTGGTCTGCCTGTAATCATGCACCTCGCTAACAGCCGAAACGCAAAAAACAAGCGCAAGCCCCGCTGCCACAGCCGCCGTAAGCCCTCGCTCCCACTCCATACGCGATAAAAGCATCCGAAAAAGCGCGTCAGCAAAAAGCGCAATGCCGCAAAAGGATGTAACCGCGCCGCGCATCGAAAACCAAACCGGCGAGAGCACAAAAAACGGCGCAAGCGGCGCAAGCGCCAAAACCGCGCCAACTGCAAGCGCCTGCCATGTCCGCGGCTTTTCTCGCTCGCTCCTTAGCGCCGCGCAAAACAGCAGGGCGCAAAGCGCCAAAATTACAAGGATAAATATCAAATTTACATCGGAAAAAATAATTTGCAAGCCGCGCTCAAAGCCTTTAAAAAGCGTATAATATCCGCCGCGTAAAAATACAGCGCCAATCTGCCCCACGACCTCCGGAAAAAAATCGGTGAAATATCCGCCGCTGCCCGGCAAAACCACGCTCGCCCTCGTGCTGTAAAGCGCGCTGGTGGCAGAAAAGGCTCCGGTGAAGGCAAAGTAAGCCCCGGCGTTTACAAACGAAAAAAGCGCCAAGCCCACTCGTTTTTTAGCCTTTTTAAAATGCATAATGCCAAGCAAAAAGGTCAACGCAATGGACAAAACCAGCGCCTGCTCATAAAATCCGAACGCGACAAGCTGAAATGCCGCAAAAAGCGCGGCAAACCGCCGCCCTCCGCCACTGCACCAAATTTCAAAAAACACGAGCGCACTTGAGGCGAAAAAAAGCCCGACAACAACGCGCGTTGCCGCGCTCATCCAATAAGTTCCCTCAAGCCCAAGCGGCAAAAGCGCATATATCACAAGAAAAATAAAGCCCGTTCCAAAATGGCGCTTCCAAACCCAGCGAAGCATAAGGGCGCTTGCGGCATACATCGCAGAGATAAGCGCAAGCCCCAAAATCATCACAGGATAAAAATTTTTCCAAAAAACCACATCTGCCACATTTGCAAGAGGTCTTGCCGCAAGCATTCCATAGGTTTTTATAATCTCAAAAATCGAAAGACCGCGAGCTGTATAGTTGTGGTGCTGGATATAATCATCAAGCTGAAAGAAATATTCAAAGCCATAATAGCAGTAGCGCGAGAAAATGAGCGCAAAGATAAGAAAAAATATCAAAGCGGCAGCGCTGTGCTTCATGCCGCAAATGCTCTCAAGCCGTTTTTTCATGCTCCCACGCTCCCTCTTCATAAATTTTTGTGCTGTCTATTTTGAAGCGATAAGCCGCTCGCCGATTTTGTATACATCGCCCGCGCCAACGGTCAAAATGATATCTCCCGGCGCAGCCATCCATTTAAGCCCTTTTTCAATTTCATCAAAGCTGTCATAAAAAATCGAGCCGGGAACCTTTTGCGCGATATCGCGCGAGGAGATGCCGATTGTGTTCGCCTCTCGCGCGGAATAAATCTCTGCGATAATCGAAAGCGTAGGGCGCTTTAGCTGCTTCACAAACTCGCCCATAAGCGCACTTGTGCGCGTATAGGTGTGCGGCTGAAAAACCACGATTATGCGCTTGTATCCAAGCGGTTCCACCGCATTCAAAAGCGCCTCAAGCTCTCCCGGGTGGTGGGCATAATCATCATAAACATCCGCGCCATTATATTTTCCCTTAAACTCAAATCGGCGCCCGGCGCCCGTAAAAGCCGAAAGACCATAAGAAACCGCCAGAGGTCCGGCGCCAAGGCAAATGCAAGCAGCGGTTGCCGCAAGCGCGTTTTTAATGTTGTGAACGCCCGGAACGCGAAGAGACACATGCGTAAATTTCTCTCCCCTGCACATAATGTCAAACTCGCTCACCGCGCCAACTCTTGTGATGTTCTCCGGATAAACATCCGCGCGGCTGTCCATTCCAAAGGTAAAAAGCTTGCGCCCAAGCGGCTTCAGCGCATCCATCGTGTTTTCATCATCGCGGTTTGCAACAATGTGCCCATGCTCGGGCACAAGCGCCGCAAAGCTTCTAAACGAGCTTTTTATATCATCTAAATCCTTGAAAAAATCCAGATGGTCTGTGTCGATGTTCAAAATGACCGCAACCGTCGGAAAAAAGCTCAAAAACGAGTTATAATATTCGCAAGACTCCATTATAATCGTGTCGCCGCCGCCAACGCGGTGCCCTGCCTGCAAAAGTGGAAGCGTGCCGCCTATCATAACGGTCGGGTCGCGCCGCTCTGCCATCATTATGTGGGTTGACATCGAGGTTGTTGTGGTTTTTCCGTGGGTTCCGGAGATGCACAGGGCATTTTCATAGTCGCGCATAATCGCGCCCCACGCCTGCGTGCGCTCAAAAACCGGAATGCCAAGGGCTTTTGCCGCAGCAATTTCGGGATTGTCGTCATGCACAGCGGCAGTTCGCACCACAAAGCTCGTGTCCGCCGACAAATTCTCGGCACAATGCCCGACGAAAACCTCGATTCCCAAAGACCGCAAATGCTCAACATTCGCGCCCTCGCTCATGTCAGAGCCGCAAACGCAAAGCCCCATGCCTGCCAAAACCTCGGCAAGCGGCGACATGGAAACGCCGCCAATTCCGATTAAGTGCCCTTTTTTTCCCGGTTTCATATATAAATCAAAATTATCCATTAAATCTCCTTAATGCTCAAGCTGTTGTTTTTTTACTAAATTGGTATTATACTTTAATTGAGCCAAAAATACAAGCCGCTCTTATCCTAACACGATTTTTTGGAGAATTTGCGCATAATGAATCGAATTGACATTCCATCAAATGTAAATAATCTGCTAACAAAGCTTCGTAACGCAGGCTTTGAAGCCTTTGCCGTCGGCGGCTGCGTTCGCGATGGCATCATGGGAAAAGCGGCAAGCGACTGGGACCTTGCAAGCTCTGCCAGCCCGGCGCAGCTTATGGAGATATTTGGCTCTCTCGCCATCCCCACCGGCATTTTGCATGGAACCATCACAGTGAAAACCGCTGGCGAAAATGTCGAAATCACAAGCTTTAGAACCGAAGGCGCCTATTCCGACCGCCGCCGCCCGGACACGGTGAGCTTTGACACAAACCTGCTTGGCGACCTGTCTCGGCGCGACTTCACGATGAACACCATTGCCCTGTCGCCCGAAGGTGAGCTGATTGACCCCTTCGGCGGCATCTCGGACATTGAGCGCCGCACCATTCGCTGCGTTGGAAGCGCGCCTGCGCGCTTTGCGGAGGATGCGCTTCGCATGCTTCGGGCTTTGCGCTTTTCGGCGCAGCTCGGCTTTGACATTGAAGAGCAGACTCTCTCCGCAATTTTTGAAAAAGCACACCTTGCAAAAAATCTCTCTCCCGAGCGAATTTTCGCGGAAATCTCCAAAATGCTGATGGCAGACAACATGCAGCCTTTAAACATTATGTTAACCACGCATCTACTAAGCCATCTGGAAATCGCGCCTGCAAAATATGACTTCACAGAGCTTTCAAGTGTCCTAAAAAACAGACTTTTTAGATGGTCCGCCTTTTGCTCTGTCCTATTTTTCGATAAACCGGATTTATGCAAAAATTTTCTAAACACCCTACGCGCAGACAAGCTTTTACAAAATTCTGTGTACGACGCTCTCGAAATTATGTCAACCTCGCCCTCCAGCATCATCGAATGGAAGCGCGCGCTGTCGCGCTATGGCGAGAGCTCCTGCCGCTGCTCCGCCTGGGCAATGCACATGCATGGCACTCGCAATGGTAGCTCGCTTATCGACGAAATTCTCGCCTCCGGCGAGTGCTTTCGCATGGAAAGCCTTGCCATAGACGGCAAAGAGCTTGCGGCAGAAGGCTTTCGCGGCAGAGAACTTGGCGTCGCTCTCCGGCGGCTTTTGGCGCATGTCATAGAGCATCCTGCCGATAACGAAAAAGCCCTGCTGCTCCCCCTCGCGAAAAAGCAGGAGGAGGAAATAGCGCATAAAATTTCAACCTTCCTGCGCATCGCGCAGGCTTTTGAAAAAGGCAAAATCATTTGGGCAGTCGGCGCATCGCTGCTTTTATATCTCAAGGAAATCTCCGATAATTTTAACGACATAGACCTGCTAATCCGTGAGGAAGATGTCCCCACGGCACGCGCTATTCTCGAAAATCTCGGCAGACCAAAGCCCACAAATTCAAGCACAAAATATAAATCCGCGGCATTTTTGGAATATGAAATAGACGGCGTCGAAATTGACCTTATCGCAGGCTTCACAATTTCCGCAAACGGACAGGACCACCGCTTCCCCCTAACGCCTGAGAGCATTTCAGAGCATATTTTGATAAACTCCCAGCGCATACCGCTGCAAAGCCCGGAGTATTGGCGCAGGCTCTATCTCCTGATGGGGCGGCATGAAAAGGCGCTGATGATAGCTCGAAAAACAAAAAAGCTTTAGAGAAAAAACCCCCGAAGAGACCTTCTCTTCGGGGGTTTTTTCTTTTTATTTCATAACAACCTTGTTAAAGTTCTTTTTGCCACGCTTTAGGATAATTCCATCGCCCTCAAAATCCGCCTCGCCAAAAACCTTTGCAATGTCCTCAATCTTTTCGTCGTTTGCCGAAACGCCGCCCTGCTGCACATTCCGGCGCGCCTCGCCCTTGGAGGGGCAAAGCCCGGCTTTTACAAGAAGCGTCAAAATGTCAATCTCGCCATCTGTGAAATCCGCGGCTTCAAGCTCCGTCGTCGGCATGCTCCCTGCGCCGCCAGCGCCGCCGAAAAGGGCTTTTGCAGCAGCCTCAGATTTTTGCGCCTCTTCCTCGCCGTGGACAAGGCTCGTCAGCTCTCTTGCCAAAATTTCCTTCGCATGGTTTAGCTGCGAGCCTTCCCATGCGTCCATTTCGTTTATCTGCTCAATAGGAAGAAAAGTGAGCAGCCTGATGCATTTCAGAACATCCCCATCATCAACATTGCGCCAATACTGATAAAATTCATAAGGACTCGTCTTGCTAGGGTCAAGCCAAACGGCACCGTTTGCGGTTTTTCCCATCTTGTTGCCCTCGGAGTTCATAAGAAGGGTTATTGTCATCGCGTGCGAATCCTCGCCGAGCTTTTTGCGGATAAGCTCCGTTCCGGCAAGCATGTTCGACCACTGGTCGTTTCCGCCAAACTGCATGTTGCAGCCATATTTTTGATAAAGATGATAAAAGTCATATGCCTGCATTATCATATAGTTAAACTCAAAAAAGCTAAGCCCCTTCTCCATGCGCTGCTTATAACACTCCGCACGAAGCATGTTGTTCACCGAAAAGCAGGTTCCCACCTCGCGCAAAAGCTCGACATAGTTGAGGTCTAAAAGCCAGTCGGCATTGTTCACCATCATCGCCTTGCCTTCGCCAAACTCGATAAACCGCTCCATCTGCTTTTTGAAGCATTCGCAGTTTTTTTGCATGGTTTCCATCGTCATCATGGTGCGCATGTCTGTGCGCCCGGAGGGGTCGCCAACCATGCCTGTTCCGCCGCCAAGCAGCGCGATGGGTCGGTTTCCAGCCATCTGAAGCCGCTTCATAAGGCTAAGCGCCATAAAATGCCCAACGTGGAGCGAGTCCGCCGTGGGGTCAAAGCCGATATAGAAAACCGCCTTGCCACCGTTCACCATTTCCCGAATTTCCGGCTCGTTTGTAACCTGCGCAATAAGACCGCGCGCCACAAGCTCTTCATAAATTTGCATCTTAAAAATATCTCCTTAAAATAATTATTTTTTAACTATAGAACGCCAAAACGCCCTTGTGCCAAGATACTTGACACAAGGGCGAAATTAATTCGCGTTACCACCTTAGTTCGCCCCACTCCTCGCGGAGGGAGCCTTACGAGGTGCATTACACCTCCCTCGCGCTATCGGGCGAAACCCGTCCCAGCCTACGCAGGTTTCCAGAAAACCCTTCGGTGAGCCGCTCCAAACTGTATTCGCAGATGTGCCGTCCGGGTTTCTCGCACCAAATCGAAACCTCTCTTTGCAGACAGTGCACACCGCTACTTGTGTTTTTCTAAGCGTTGTCATGCAGAGTTTACCCGAAAAAAACTGCCTTGTCAAGCGCGAGCTTTTATTTTCAGTCTGCCTTGCGGCTTTTAACCTTTCTGCGTCGGACCCACATTTCGGCAGTGAAAAGCGCCATAATCGGGAAAATTTCAAGCCTCCCGATAAGCATGACAATTGACAGAACTATTTTTGAAAAATATGAAAAATGCTCATAATTCATCAACGGACCCACGCCGCCAAGCCCGGGACCGATGTTGTTGATGCAGGCGATAACCGCTGTGAACGTGGTTTCAAGCTCAAGCCCGTTTAGCGAAATGAGCGCCGTTGCAACAGCAATAATCAGAAAATAAAGCATCATATATCCATTAACGCTCTCGACCGTGTCGTCCGTCACAACCTCGCCCTCCATGTGGACAAGCTTAACGGCATTTGGATTTATGGCTCTGTAAATCGTTCTGCGAGCGGATTTGAACATCATCGCAATCCGCACAACCTTCGCGCCGCCGCTAGTACTGCCGGCGCAGCCGCCAATAAACATCAAAAGAAAAATGATAACGCGCGAAAACTGCGGCCAGCCGTCATAATCAGAAACGAAAAAGCCCGTTGTCGTAATAACCGACACAACCTCAAACGAAACGGTGCGAGCCGCCGTAGCCGCGCCCTCAAAAATGCTTGCCGTGTTTATCGCGATAAACAAAATCGCAATGGCTGTGATTGCAAGGTAAATTCGCAGTTCCTCATTTTTAAACACTCTGCGAAAGCTTCGGATTAGCAAAAGATAAAACATGTTAAAGTTTATAGAAAAAAGCAGCATAAAAACCGTTACAACCCATTGGGTATATGCGCCATAGGACATGATGCTGTCGTTTTTTATCCCAAAACCGCCGGTGCCGGCGGTTGAAAAAACTATGTTCACCGCGTCAAAAACCGGAACCGAGCCAAGGGCAAGCAGCACAAACTGAATCAGCGACAACACTATGTAAATTTTATACAAAATTGAGGCACTGCTCTTCATCCTCGGCACAAGCTTTGAAATTTTCACCCCCGGGCTCTCCGCGCGAAGCAAAAAGATGGATTCGCCGCTGTTTTTGCTCGTCAGCGAGGCAAAGGCAAGGATAAAAACCAAAACACCCATGCCGCCGAGCCAGTGAGTGAAGCTTCGCCAGTATAAAATGCCTCGCGGCAGCGCTTCAATGTTTGAAACAATGCTCGCGCCTGTTGTTGAAAAACCTGAGACCGTCTCAAAAACGCAGTTTATAAAGTTTGGTATCGCGCCGCTGAAGAAAAACGGCAAAGCCCCGGCAAGAGAGACCATTATCCATGTAAGCCCCGCGGCAGCGAATCCCTCTGCCGCGTAAAACCCGGTGATTCTGGGGCGAAGCGTCGAGCAAAGAGCGCCGACAAAAAAGATAAGCAGCATAGAAATCACAAAGCCAAGCGCCGCCTGCCCCTCGCCATAATAAACCGACACAGCAAGAGCCGGAAGCATAAAAAATGCCTCAACACACAATATTTTTCCGATTATGCCCGAAATCGCCCTTCTGTTCACAGCCGCTCAATCCTCATTTTCAAAAATATCGTTCAAATCCAAAAACACATTTCCTGTGGTCGTCACGATGATAACCGTGTCCCCAGCTTCAAAAAAATCTAAGCCTCCGGGGATGATTATCCTTCCCATCCGGTTTATTCCTGCCAGAAGAACGCCCTTCTTAAATCTTATGTCCTTTAGCATCCGCCCACGGTTTTCCGCACCCTTCGTAACGATAAACTCAAGCGCCTCAACACGCTCATCCACAAGCCGGCGCAAGGTTACAACACTTCCCCCGTCAGAGTTTTCCATCGCTCTCACATAGCGGATAATCTCGTTTGCCGCAAGGCGCTTTGGGCTTACAATGCGGTTGATTCCGACCCTTGCGAACATGCTGGCATATTCTATGTGGTCAACCTTAGCGATAACCTGCGAAACGCCGATTTCGCTCAGATACATCGACAAAATGAGGTTTTCCTCGTCCATGTTTGTGAGCGACACAACCGCGTCCATCAAATCAACTCGCTCGCTTTTTAATATCTCCTCGCTCGAGCCGTCGGCGCAGATAACGTCCACCTCGGGATATTTCTTCGCAAAAAAATTCGCCTTTTTGCGCTCTATCTCAATAAGCTTTATGCTCGTTCCGGTTTTCAGAAGCATGGAAATCAGATAGTCCGTCGTGCGGCTCGCGCCGATTATGGCAAGATTTTTCGGTCTTTTAACATTATCCCCCAGCGTCTTCAAAATTTTCACAAGCTCTGTCGCCGGCGCGCAAACATACACCTTGTCCCCAGCGCGCAGCGTGAAGCTGCCGCTTGGGATAAAAACCTCCTCGCCGCGCGAAACGGCAACGACAAGAGCTTTTAATTTAAGCTTTTTTGAAAGGTCGTAAAGCGTGACCCCGTCCAGCTTGTCGCCTCGCCTTGAAACAACCTCGACAATTTCCGCACGCTCCTCGGCAAAGGGCTCGCGTTTTAAAACCCCGGGCATCTGGAGCATGCGAAAAATTTCACGCGCGGCTATAAGCTCCGGGTTTATGGTTGTAGAAAGGTTAAGGTCGTCTTTTATAAAATAAATCTGCTGCGCATATTCCGGCGTTCTAACGCGAGCAATCGTGTTTTTGCAGCCGAGCTTCTTCGCAAAAATGCAGCAGACAAGGTTAAGCTCGTCCGAATTTGTGCAGGCAACGAGAAGGTCACAGTCTGGTGCGCCCGCCTCCTGCAAAACCTCAAGAATCGCGCCGGAGCCGCAAACGGTCATGATGTCAAGCTGGCTTGCAATCTGCTCTGTAACCGCCCGGTTTTTGTCGATTAGCGTTATGTCGTGGTCCTCCGCGGTTAGCTGACGGGCTATCGTCGTGCCAACCTTTCCGCCGCCGATTATCGTGATTTTCACTGCGACACCTCCCGAAAATCTTGTTATTTCATTTTACACCGCTTGGTTAAATATTACAACATTGATTTTTCTAAGGAAAAAACCGCGCCCCTTACGCAATTTCGTTGTAATTTTGATGCAAATTTGGTATAGTAATTTAGATTAATTCTAAAAATTTCTAAAGGAGGTCCGGGTCAAAATGGAAGTTATATCCGAATATGCCGTGCGTTTTTCCGGCTTTGCGCTTCCGGTTTTGGCGCTTTGGCTTTTGGTGCGCTGTGTGCAAAGCATGCTCCGCGAAAAATATGAGCCGGAAATGTGGGCATATTTTGACACAGGCTCCGAGCGCGCCATCATAAAGCACTGGGAGGGCATAATAGGTCGCGCAAAAAGCTGCGATATCGTCATAAACCGCGCAAGCGTTTCCAAAACGCAGGCGGCACTTTTGCGCAGCAGTTCTGGCGGCTGGATAATCTATGACCTTGACCCCTCCACCGGCATGACCGTTCAAGACCAGCCCGACAGCGGCGATGGTTTGCAACTGCATGACGGCGACACACTCAAAATCGCCGATGTTTCAATGGTTTTCAAAAGCCTCTCCTCCGGACAGCAGGAGGCTGTTTCAAAAGAGCGCAAAGCCCCCGGCGCTTTTGTAAACCCGGGAATAAGCATGTTCATCCTCACAGCCTTTCAGGCGCTTTTAGTTTTGCAGTTTTCCGCCGTCCTCCCCCGGGAGGACGCGCTTTTCACAGCTCTCGCATTTTTAGCGCTTATCATTATCGAGTGGTGCTATTATCTCGTCATGCGCGCAATAAACCGAAGCGGCTTTGAACCGGAGCTTATCGCCTTTTTTCTCTCAACGCTCGGGCTTTGCGTTGTCGCGACAACCGGCACAGACGGGCTTTTGAAGCAACTTCTCATCCTTTTGGCCGCAATGGCAGTTTTCATCTTCCTCGGCTTTTGGCTGCGAGACTTGGGCAGGGCAAAGGCAACGCGCTGGGTCTTTGGCGCTCTGGCGCTTGCCCTTCTCGCGGTTAATCTTTTGATAGGTATCGAAACGCACGGCGCACGAAACTGGATTTCCGTCGGTCCCTTCACGCTTCAGCCCTCTGAATTTGTAAAGGTTTTATATATCTACGCCGGCGCGGCGTCGCTTGACAGGCTCTTTCGTGGGCGAAACCTTTTTATGTTTATCGGCTTTTCCGCCGCCTGCGTTGGCGCGCTTGCGCTAATGGGAGATTTTGGAACGGCGCTGATATTTTTCTCAACCTTCCTCGTAATCTCATTCATGCGAAGCGGAAATCTCGCAACCGTCATTTTGGCAGTTTCCGCTGCCGCGCTTGCCGGCTTTCTTGTGCTCACAGCAAAGCCCTATGCCATGGCGCGCTTTGCCACATGGGGCTCTATCTGGCTCGACCCCTACGGCGCGGGTTTTCAGCAAACTCGCGCCCTGTCCGCCGCGGCTTCGGGTGGGTTTTTCGGCGTTGGCGCCGGCGGCGGCTGGCTTCATGAAATTTTTGCCGCGGAAACGGACATGGTGTTTTGCCTCATCGCCGAAGAGCTGGGGCTTATCATTGCCATCTGCGCCGTGCTCTGCGTTGTTGTGCTGGCACTTTTCACCGTTAAAAACGCCGCAGCCGGTCGAAGCTCGTTTTATGTAATCGCGGCCTGCGCCGCGACGAGCATGATGATGATTCAGCTCTCGCTCAACGTTTTCGGAAGTGTGGACCTTATCCCCTTCACCGGGGTCACCTTTCCCTTTGTTTCTGTTGGCGGCTCAAGCTTTATCTGCTGCTGGGGACTTCTGGCTTTTATCAAAGCCTCCGACACACGGCAGGATGCAAGCTTTTCTGTCAAATCCGGCGCCAAAATGGCAAAAAAGAAAGGCGGCGGCAAATGAAAAAAATTACACACAGAGCATACAGCGCCCTCATAATCGCCACCTGCGTCATGCTCGGTCTTCTTTTCTATACCCTGCGCTTCTCGCGAGATGGTGCCGACTGGGCGCTTTTCACCGCAAACAAGACAGTTTATGAAAACGGCATGATTTCCGTCGGCACCGTGAAAGACCGAAACGGGCTGACCCTTGCCCACGCACAGGACGGCATTTTTTACTACAGCGATGATTATGCCACGCGCGTCTCCAGCCTTCACGCCGTCGGCGATTATGAGGGCAACATCGGAACCGGCGCGCTTAGCGCCTTTCGCGCCAAGCTCTCGGGTTACAGCCATGTTTTCGGAATGCGCGACGGCGGCGGCACTGTAACGCTCTCGGTTGATGCCGAGCTTAACAATGCGGCATATCGCGCCCTTGCCGGGCGAAATGGCGCCGTGATGCTGATGGACTATAAAACAGGCGAGATTTTGTGCATGGTCTCCACTCCGAGCTTTGACCCCAATGTCGGCTTTGACAGCGCCTCCGCCGCCTTTGACGGAGCTTATATAAACCGCACCATAAGCTCCACCTATGTCCCCGGCTCGGTTTTCAAGCTCATAACCCTTGCCGCGGCAATCGAGCGCATCCCGGATTTATACACGCGAAGCTTTTACTGCGACGGCTCTGTCACCATCTCCGGCTCTGCCGTCACCTGCGCCGGAGTTCATGGCTCGCAATCCATCGAGCAGGCGCTCGCAAATTCCTGCAACTGCGCATTTGCCGAGCTTAGCTTAGAGCTTGGCAGCGAAAAAATCATAGAATATGCCGAAAATCTCGGGCTTTGCGAAGCGCTTTCCATAAACGGAATTTCCACAAAAGCCGGAAGCGTTGAAGCTGCGGTAGAAGGCTCTGCCGAGCTTGCCTGGACAGGCATCGGACAGCACAAAAGCCTTGTTTCGCCCTATGCCATGCTCCGGTTTGTGTCCGCCGTTGCAAACGGCGGCACCGCCAGAGAAGGAAGCCTTCTGGAGGGCGAGCGCAGCGGCACCGCCAGACTTTTATCGGCAGACACTGCCGGCAAAATCGCCCTAATGATGGCTTATAATGTCACAAGCTCCTATGGCGAGAACAATTTCCCGGGGCTTAACCTTCGCGCAAAAACCGGCACTGCCGAAACGGGCGACGGCACCTCCCACTCTTGGTTTGTCGGTTTTTTAGATGACAGGGAGCATCCCTATGCCTTTGTTGTGGTCATTGAGCATGGCGGCAGCGGTCTTTCCACCGCAGGCTCTCTTGCAAACACGCTTTTGCAGGCAGCAGTCAGTAAATAGTCTTGGAGATAGACAGATGATAGACATAACAGTTAAAAACCTCAAAAAAGCATATGACGACGGCGTGGATATTTTGACCGATTTAAGCTTTAGCGTTCAGTCCGGCGAGCACATTGGCATCCTCGGCAAAAACGGCTGCGGCAAAACAACGCTCTTCCGCCTTTTAACCGGCGAAATTTCACCTGACGAAGGCAAAATTTCAATCTCCGGCGGCAAGCGCCTCGGGCTTATTTCCCAAATCCCGAAATATCCAGAGGGCTACACGGTTGAGGATGTCCTAAAAACTGCGCACAGGCACGTTTATAAAATCCGGCAGGAAATGGACGACTTAACGCTTCGCATGGGCGAGGACCCCTCCGCGCTAACGCGATATGACGAGCTTAGCGTCCGTCTTGCCGCCCTTAACGGATATGACATAGATTTTGAGAGAAACCGTGTTTCAAACGGTCTTGACCTCTCGGAAAAAATGCGCGAGCAGCTTTTTTCAAAGCTCTCCGGCGGAGAAAAAACGCGCGTTAACCTCGCCCGGCTGATTTTGGAAGACACGGACATTCTGCTCCTTGACGAGCCGACAAACCATCTGGATTTGAAGGCAACAGAGTGGCTTTAGGAATATCTCCGAAAATTTCGCGGAACTGTTCTCTCCATCTCGCATGACAGATGGTTTCTTGATAAAACGGCACGCCGCTGCATCGAAATCGTCTTCGGCAAGGCAGAGCATTACAGCGGAAATTACAGCTTTTTCATAGAGGAAAAGCAGCGGCGGCTTGAAGATCAGCGGCGGCAATATGAAAAAAATCAAGCAAAAATCGACCAGCTCCAAAAAGCGGCAGACGACATTCACCTCTGGGCATTCATGGGCAGCGACAAGCTCCACAAGCGTGCGTTTTCAATGGAAAAGCGCATAGAGCGGCTTAAAACCGTTCCAAAGCCGCAGGCAGAAAAAAAGATTAATGCATCCTTCACCTCGCGCGAGTTTTCCGGCGATGAGGTGCTCGTCATCGAAGGACTTTGCAAAAGCTTTGGTCAGCGACAGCTTTTTGAAAATTTAGAGCTTTTGGTCGAAGGGGGCGAGCGCATTGCCCTTATGGGCGACAACGGAAGCGGCAAATCCACGCTCATAAAAATCATCCTCGGCGAAGAGCTTCCGGATGCCGGATTTTTGCGAAAGGGTCCGAGCGTAAAGTCGGCATACCTTCCGCAAATCATACATTTCTCCCACCCGGAGCGCAGCCTTCTCGACACGATGATATATGACGAAAACTGCTCGCATCAGGAAGCTCGCGACCGTCTTGCCGCCTTTCGCTTTGTCGGCGAGGATGTTTTCAAAAGCGTCGGCACGCTCTCCGGCGGCGAACAGAGCCGGCTTCGCCTTTGCATGCTGATGCGCCGTGGCGTCAACCTGCTCATTTTGGACGAGCCGACAAACCACCTCGACATCGCCTCGCGCGAGTGGATAGAAACCGCGGTTTCGGAGTTTGACGAGGCTCTGCTTTTTGTCTCGCACGACAGATGGTTCATCGAAAAATTTGCAACCCGAATCTGGGACATGCACGATGGCACAATTTTCGACTTTCGCGGAAGTTTTTCGCAATATCGCGAATATAAGGCACGTCAGGACGCCCTCGCACGCGCGGCAGCACCTGCCCCCTCCTCAAAGCCCGAAAAGCCGCGAGAGGAGAAAAAATCAAACGCAAAAGCCGACGCAAAGCGCCGCGCAAAGCTGGAGCGAGACATCGAAAAACTCGAAGCGGAAATTGAAACCGTAAGCGCGCATGAATCGGAATTTTCGAGCGACTACAAAAAACTGCTGGAGCTTGGAGAGACAAAGAGCAGCCTTGAAGAGCAGCTTGAGGAGCTTTATCTCCAATGGGAAGAGCTTGCTTAAAAAAGCGAAAAAGCCCCCCTGCTGCCGCAGGGGGGCTAAATTTTGAAGCTCACATCATTTGTTTTTCCTGAAAAACTTCGCGCAGCCCGGGTAAAAGACAAGCGCAAATAAGGGCACACTTCTTAAAAAAACGCCATAAATAACAAGCAGCCCGGCGAGCAGTTCTGCTCTTCGGGCTGCTTTTTTCAGGCAGTGTGCTATTTTATAATTTGCAAAATTTCCTCTGCCGTACCCAGAGCAAAATAAACCTCGTTGCCCATCGCGCAGATAACGCCGCCCTGTGTCAGCCAAAGCAAAATTTCCGCACCAGTGGCATCGTTTATTATAAAATCGGCAGCAGTTTCGGGCTTTTCAGAAGCCCTTCCGGGGCTTAAAAGCTGCATAAGCTCAGAAATTTTCTCACTTTCAAAAATTACAAATTCCGAAGCCCGGTCGTACACAGCAACGCCCGGAAAAACATAAAGCGCAGCCTCGCTATTATGCCCAGCGGCGATGTCGTCGTCACGCTGTGTAGAAGGCTCGGGCAGATATTCAATGTTGCCCTCCGGCATCGCCCCCTGCACATCGCTACTCTCGGCGCGAGCCACGCCGTTTACAGAAAAGCCCTCCGCCTCTACATAAAGCGCGCCGCTGTCCGCCGCCGTGTTCTCGGACATCTGCATTCCTGCGTCCTGTGCCGAAAAGCCCATGCGCGGCATGTGGTCCATGATAAAATCGGGCAAGGTAGAAATTCCGACAGAAATAACAAGGCAAGCCACAGCCGCGGCTGCAAATCGCTTAAACATTATGATTTTGCCTTTTCGCTTTGGCGTTTCATTTGAAATTTTTGACATAACGCCGCTTGCAAAGCCTTCCGGCGGCGTCATTAAATCGCCTGCAAGTTCTCCGGAAACGGTGCGCATCGCAGTGTAAAACGCCCGGCATTCGTCGCAGGCTTCCATATGCTCGCGCGCCCTTGCCGCTTCGCTCTTGTCGCACTCGCCGTCTATCATGTCGCTTATCAAAAGCTCCATTTCATCACAATTTTTCATTCGGCGCACCTCCCTTCTCCAATATCAGACGAAGCATTTTCAAAAAAGTTCCCATTTGCGCACAAAAGCCTATGTAATTTTTTGCGCGCCCTGAAAATTCTGGATTTCACCGTGCCTATGTCAACAGAAAGCTCCTCGGCAATCTCGGCATAGCTCAGCTCCCCAAGCTCGCGCAGTATAAGCGCCCGCCTATATTCCGCAGGGAGTCTTTCAAGGTTTTCGCGAACAGCTTCGCGAAGCTCTTTTTTTTCTAAAACCAGCTCGGGATTTTGGCGAAGGTCGGGTATCTCAAGCTCTGTAATTTCGCCCTCCTTCGATTCGGTTGTAAGGCTCAGCTCCTCGCGGCGGCGGCGCAGTGCGTCCACGCAGCAGTTGCTCGTTAGCTTGTAGAGCCATGCAGAAAATTTTGCCTCGCCCCGAAAGGTGTCAAGCTTTGAATATGCTTTAACAAACGCCTCCTGTGCGGCATCCTGCGCATCCTCGCTGTTTTTGAGCAGCTTGTATGCAATGGTGTAAACGCCGCGCTCATAAGCCTTCACAAGCTGTTCAAACGCATTTACATCGCCCTGCCGCACTCGCTCTATAATGCACAGCTCGTCTTCCCTTTGCACAAAGCTTCACCTCAATTCTCTTTTTATAATTTTAACTAAATATTTCAAATCCTCAAGCGTTTCAAGCTTTACAGCCTCATTCCTGTAAAAGCTCGCGCCAGAAATTCCGCGGAGATACCAAGGAATGTGCCGGCGCGCCTCAAGACAGGCAAGCCGCTCACCCCGAAGCGCGGCAGACAGCTCTATCTGCGAAACCGCAACATCAATCCGCTCATGCAGCGGCGGCAGCGGCGGAATTTCGCGACCCTCAATCGCGGCATTTCCTTGCTCAAAAATCCAAGGGTTTCCAAAGCTTCCACGCCCCACCATTGCCATGTCGCAGCCAGTGTAGCAAAGAACCTTTGCCGCTGCCGGCGCATCCCAGACATCTCCGTTTGCTGCAACGGGAATTTTGACCGCTGCCTTAACCTCGCCAATTGTGTCCCAGTCTGCCCTGCCCTCATACATTTGAACTCTCGTGCGCCCGTGCACCGTAATCGCCGCAGCGCCTGCCGCTTCGCACATTTTTGCAAATTCCACGGCGTTCACACTGCCCTTGTCCCAGCCCTTGCGAAATTTCACCGTGACAGGGCATTTGGCATTTTTAACAGCCGCTTCAATAATTTTTTGTGCAAGCTCAATATCCTTCATAAGCGCCGAGCCGTCGCCGTTTGACACAATTTTGCCAACGGGACAGCCCATGTTTATGTCAATTATATCGCAGCCGGACAGCGCCCGTGCTTTTTCTGCCATTTCGCCCATAAGCTCCGCCTCGTGCCCGAAAATTTGAACGGCAACCGGCACATCCTGCGGCAAAAACTGCATAAGCTGCTGTGTTTTTTTGTCGTCATAGCTCAGCGCCTTTGCTGAAACCATCTCCGTCGTCGTCATCGCCGCGCCAAGACCCTTGCAAATGCTCCGAAAGGCAATGTCCGTAACCCCTGCCATGGGCGCCAGGGTCAGCCTTCCTAAAAGCTCCACATTTCCTATTTTAACCATATTGTTATCATTTTTCCCTTAAATTTCTGAAACTAAAATCATGTACCAAAAATGCCCCATGCTACAGCGAAATGTCAAGCCCCACAGGGCAATGGTCGCTTCCGAGAATTTCGGGACAGATGTATGCCCTGTCAATTTTGTCCGCAATCCTGTTTGAGCAGAGAAAATAATCAATGCGCCATCCCACATTGTTTCCGCGCGCACCGGAGCGATAGCTCCACCAGCTATATGCGCCCTCCAAATCTGGATGCAGATGGCGGAAGGTGTCCGTAAAACCGGAGTCTAAAAGCCTTGTCATACATTCTCGCTCCTCATATGAGAAGCCGGGGTTTCCGATGTTTGGCTTTGGGTGGCGAAGGTCAATCTCATTGTGCGCAACGTTCAAATCTCCGCAAACTATAACAGGCTTTTTAATGTCAAGTTCTATTAAATAATCCCGAAAATCAGCCTCCCAGCTCATGCGGTAGGAAAGCCGTTTAAGCCCTTCCTGCGCATTCGGCGTGTAGACGCAAACAAGGAAAAACTCAGGATATTCAAGCGTTACAACGCGCCCTTCCGTGTCGTGCTCAGAAATGCCGATGCCTCCCTTGGCAGAAAGCGGCTTGTGCCTTGCAAAAATTGCCGTTCCGGAATAGCCTTTTTTAAAAGCATAGCTCCAATACCCCTCATAGCCCGACAGAGGAAGCTCAATCTGCCCCTCCTGAAGCTTGGTTTCCTGAAGACAGAAAAAATCCGCGTCAAGCGACCAGAAAATGTCCTCAAAACCTTTTTTAACCACGGCGCGAAGACCGTTTACATTCCATGAAACAAATCTCATTTGTTGTCCTCCACACTGGCTTCATAGCCCCTCGCATCAACAAGGCTCGCGTTTTTAAGACGCGGCGGCAGTCCACAGCCACCATCTTTCGTCGCCGCGCCGCGCACGGCGACAAGGCGGTTTATCTTAACGCCCTCGGCGTGAAACTTCGCCTCATAATCTGTCATGATGCCGCATATTCCGCCTGCATGCAAATCGCGCGACACCTCGCGCAAAAGCCAGCCCTCCTCCTCGAAAATTCCGAGCGACCATTCAAAAAGTGGGCTGTTGTCGGTTTTGAAATGTATCTCGCCATCATGGGGCAAAATGTCCCCATACGTCCGCAGAAAACCAGGCGCTGTAAGGCGATGCTTCGCATCGCGGCTCTTGGGCCACGGGTCGCAAAAGTTTATATAAATCCGGCTCGCCTCGCCGGGTGCGAAAATTTCCCTAAGCGTCAAAACATCGCGGTCGATAAACCTGACATTTTTAAGCCCCTGCTGCACCGCGCGCTCCATCGCGATAACCATTGCGTCCGGCACGCGCTCAATGGCGATGAGAAAAGCTTCCTTCATGCTCTGCGCCGTTTCCGCGGTGAACCTTCCCTTTCCGCAGCCCAGCTCAAGGTGAAAGCTCTCAAATTCGGGAAAGCTCTCCCTCCACCTGCCGCAAAGCTCCTCTGGCTCTTTTATCATCACCTCTGCCACGCTTTCCATGCGCTGCAAAAGGTTAGGTTTTTTTCTCATTCTCATTTTTTGTTTTCACTCTCCTGTGTTTCTCTCATTAGATTAAAATAACATATTTTTCGCAAAACATCAATCTAAAGCATTGAGAAAAAGCCTAAGGGGGGGTATAATGGAAATAATAATCTTTTTCAAGGAGCTGAAATTATGCCAAGCAACTGGAGTCGAAGCCCCGAGGCGCTTCACAAAACATACATTTCCAACACCGAAGCATTCTACAAGGTCGCGGGGCGCGGTCTTTCGGGAGAGCTTGATAAATTCATGTCCGCCTGCGCGGTGCAGCTTTGGAAGCACAGCGGCTCAGTCACCCAAGCGCATGTGGATGCCGCAAACCGACTTTTTTCAAAAGGCGCGGTCATGCCAAGGTGGCTTTTGTGGGAGCTTACGAGCGCGGTGTGCGATTCCGGCGATTTTATGCCGCCCCTGTTTTTCTGGTCACTCACGGAGGAGGACGCAAGCGCAGGCACCGACTATTCCCGAATTTTCATCCGCATGCTCACAAATATTTTGCTCTGCCTTGCCGCGGTGGACGACGATGTAAGCTTCGCCGAGGCGGAGTATATCACGCTGTGCTGCGAAAAGCTTGAAGCAATTTGCGACAGCGCCGGAGTTAAGCGCGGCAAGCGCGCGCTCGATGCCACCGAGTTTGTTACAAGCGGCGAAGCCTCGTTCACAAGCAAAAATCCCGTCAGCGCCGCAGGCAGCGCCATTGGCGAGAAAACCTCCGAAAAAGCCGCCGCACAGGAGGCTGCCGAAAAACCGGATTTTGATGCCCTGATGGAACAGCTTGATGCGCTCGTCGGTCTTGCAGACATTAAAAAGGATGTTAAAAGCCTTATAAATCTCATGAAAGTGCGCCGTCTTCGCCAGGAAGCCGAGCTCCCCATTCCGCCGATGTCGCTTCATCTCGTTTTCATGGGAAACCCCGGAACGGGAAAAACCACAATAGCCCGAATTCTCTCCGGGCTATATGCCGCCATCGGCGTTTTGTCAAAGGGACAGCTTGTCGAGGTGGACAGGTCCGGTCTCGTCGCCGGATATGTCGGGCAAACGGCGCTAAAAACGCAGGAGGTCATAAAAAGCGCACTTGGCGGCGTTTTGTTCATTGACGAGGCATATGCCCTCGCCTCCGGAAGCGACAACGATTTCGGGCAGGAGGCTATCGACACTCTGCTAAAAGCGATGGAGGACCATCGCGATGATTTGGTCGTAATCGTCGCCGGCTACAACGCGCCGATGGACAAATTCATCGGCTCAAACCCCGGGCTTCAGTCGCGCTTTAACAAATATTTTTATTTCGAGGATTACAGCGGCGAGGAGCTGATGCACATCTTCAAAAGCCAATGCGAGCGCCACAGCTATGAGCTTTCCGAGGATGCGAAGGACTATGCCAAAACCCTGCTTTCAGACCTTTACGAAAACCGTGACGACAATTTCGGAAACGGCAGAGATGTGCGAAATATTTTTGAAAAAATGGTCGTTCGCCAAGCCAACCGCGTTTCCGAAATTGAAGCACCCGACAGAAGCGCTCTAATAAGCGTTTTGAAGGACGACCTGCTTTTATAACCATCAAGTGCCTGCACACAGAAGCAGAACTCCCACAAGCCGCTTGCGCCAAGCGCAAGACTCTTCGCGCTTTGACAGCAAAGCCTGTTTCATAAGGCCGCTTGACAAAAATCCCACGCCGCAGATATAAAGCCTATAATTTCATATACAGCTTTAACAATAAGCGCCCACCCCCGTGCATGCAAGCATAGAAAAAACCGCAGAATTTCTTCTGCGGTTTTTTTCTATACGTTTTTCACGTTTTGACAGGGGCGCGCACGCCCCGGGAGTATTGCTTTTTTCAAAAGCCCTTCAGCTTACGGCTTTATCATGATGGTCATCATCTCTGCGCTCTTGCAGCCGGTGTTCAGGCAGCCGCGCTTTGTGCCCTTGCCAAAATGCACGCTGTCGCCCTTGTGCAGAACAACCTTTTCAATCTTGCCGGCATCGTCCTCAAGCTCAACTGTCATCTCGCCGGAGATTATGTAGTAAATCATCTCAAAGTTCGCTGGCAAAAAGTCAGCGCCGCCGCCGGGGAGAAAATGGGAAAGACCATGTACAATTGTGCCGCCGTTAACCTCGTCCGGGTTGTGAAGGCGTGTTGTGCGGACATCAAAATGCCCGGGAGCCTCATAAGGCACAGCATCGTTTCTAAGGGTTACTTTGTAGCTCATTTTACATTACTTCCTTTTTTAAGAAATATCTCGGGCGAGCGCCCTCTTAACTTTTTCAATTTTATCACCATCTGTTTATTTTTTCAAGCAAAAAGTGCGCAGAAGCCAAAAAGACTTCCGCGCACATTTGTTTTACAAGCTTTCATGCTCTTGAATTTTATATTTTTCGTTATAGCTGTCGTAAATTTTGTTAAAATCGCCGTTTCCAAACTTCACGTTCTGGAGATACTTGTGCGTGTCAAAGCTGTCGTTTGAAACCTCGATAACCGCAACGGCAATGTTGGAGCAATGGTCGCTAATTCTCTCATAGTTGTTCAAAAGGTCAGACAGGATAAAGCCCATTTCAATTGTGCTGGTACCCTTTTGCATCTGTGTAATCTGGTTTGAGCGAATCTGAATGCTAAGCCCGTCAATAACCTCCTCAAGCGGCTCAACTCGCGTTGCCATCTCTACATCTCCGTCCACATAGCATTTTATGGTCATGTCCAAAATTTCGCCGACGGCGCTTCGCAAAACCGCAATCTCCTCCTGCAAATTTTCGGAAAATTTAATACCCTTTTCGTAAATTTCCTTCGCAACATAAAGAAGGTTCACCGCATGGTCGCCAAGCCTCTCAAAATCGCCGATAACGTGGAGCATCTTGGAAATTGTCTGACCGTCCTTTTGCGAAATTCCGTGGGCAGAGAGCTTAACAAGATATGAGCCAAGCTTGTCCTCGCAGATGTCAAGCTCGTCCTCGGTTTGAAGAACAAGCTTTTCTGTGGTGTCCTTGTAATCTTCAAAAAGCTCCTCTGAAAAGCCCAGCGCCGCCTGCGCCAGATGCGCCATTCTAACCGTGGCATTGTTGCACTCCGCAATCGCAATGGAGGGGCTACGCAAAAGCCGCTCGTCAAGCGCGATAATCTCCTCGTTTGTGACAAAACGGGAATCCGTCTTGTCCTTCACGATAAACTCAACAAGCCACGCGAGCTTTTTGGTGAACGGCAGAAGGATAAGCGTCATAGTTATATTAAACAAGGTGTGTATAAGCGCAATTCCTGCGGGAGACGCCATATCGTCCATAAAGGAAAGTCCCACCACGGCATTTAGCAGGGTGACAATGCTAAGGCAGAAAACCGTTCCAATCGCGTTCATCATAATGTGAACAACCGCAACGCGGCGCGCGCCCTTGCTCGTGCCGATGCTGGATATCATCGACGTCGCGCAGGTTCCGATGTTTTGACCCATGACAATAGGAATTGCAAGGCTATACGGAATAATCCCCGAGAGCGCAAGCGCCTGAAGAATCGCAACAGACGCCGTGGAGCTTTGGATAATTCCGGTGAACACCGTTCCTATGAGAACTGCGATGATGGGGTTGTTGAACTTTGTGAGAAGGTCGATAAAGCCCTGCTTTTCCGCAAGGGGGCTGACCGCATTGCTCATCATCGTCATGCCGAACATCAAAAGCGCAAAGCCGATGAAAACCGAGCCGATGCCGACCTTTCTGTCGCTTTTGGAAATCATCACGAACAAAATTCCGATAAATGCAAAGATCGGTGAAAAATTAATGGGCTTTAGCATCTGTATAAAAAGCGAATCGCCCTCAATGCTCGCAAGGGATATGATCCATGCTGTAAGCGTTGTTCCGATGTTTGCGCCAAAGATAACATAAATCGTTTGCTGAAACTGCATAATGCCCGAGTTTACAAGCCCGACAAGCATAACCGTCGACGCCGAGGACGACTGCATCACAATCGTTATAACAGCGCCCAGGGTGATGCTTAAATATGCCTTACTCGTGACCTTTTGAAGCATCGCCTCAAGCCTGCCGCCGGCAATTTTTTCAAGGTGCTGCGACATAACCTTCATGCCGTAAAGAAAAAATGTCAAGCCGCCCAAAAGTGAAATAAACGAAAAAATATCCATCAGTTTCAAACCCTCATTAGTTTTTTTATTTTTCTGCTTTGTATATTTACTTTTTACATAGCTAATATTAAAACCATTTTTTTAAATCTAAAACCATGCTTTTGTTAAATCTTTGTAAAGTGCAGGTTTAATTTCTCGCTGAGGCTCCTGCCGCGTTTTTTGGAAAGCTCACGCTAATTGACGTTCCGCGTCCAAGGTCGCTCTCCACGGAAATTTCCGCCCCGTGAAGCAGCGCGCCGTGCTTTACAATCGAAAGCCCAAGCCCCGTTCCGCCAATTTGGCGCGAGCGGCTTTTGTCAACCCTGTAAAATCTCTCGAAAATGCGCTCTTTGTCCATTCGTGCAATTCCGATGCCGGTGTCCGAAACGCGAAGCGTCACAAGCTGACCCTCTTCAAAAACGCAGATACGAACCTCGCCGCCGTCGCGGTTATATTTTATCGCGTTGTCGCAAAGGTTAAAGGCAATGTCCTCAACAACCCTGCGAACTGCCGTGATTTCGCAGCCGCTCCCCTCCAGCAAAAGCCTGATGCCGCGCCCCTTTGCAATGCTTCCAAGCCGCTCGCACACCTCGCCGCAAATGCCAAAAACATCTAGGACCTCCCAAGTGACCTCAAGCTCCTTGGTTTCAAGCTCGGAAAGACGCAAAATGTCGCCAACAATGGCGCTCATACGCTGCGCCTCGTCATAAATTTTCCCGGCAAAGGGAGAGATGTCCTCATCGCTCACAACACCATCGCGCAAAATTTCGGCATAGCCCGAAATGGATGTCAGCGGCGTTTTAAGCTCGTGTGAAACATTTGCCGTAAATTCGCGGCGCATAGAGTCGCGCCGTCCATGCTCGCGCTTTAGCTCGTCCATCTGGTCATAAATTTTTCGGTTTTGCTCCCTGATACGGCGCAGCAGCGGCTTTAGCTCGTCATAAACCTTGCCGTCGTCCGGCATTTCAAGGTTAACAGAGCTTATCGGCGCCATCACCTGCTTGCTAACCCTGTGCGCAAGCGCAATCGACAGCACAAAAGCGAGCAAAATCAGCGTGAACATCGGATAAAACACGCTCGTCACAAGCGTCAGCATCGTATATTTTCCGGAATAGACCAAAACAACGGAGCCATCCGGCAGCGCTGCCGTGCAGGCAATCATCTCGCCCATGCCGTCCGTCATCGCGCCGCTCCAACTGTCGTAGAACACCTCGCCATTTTGCGCCATCCATAAAATGCGCTTGTCGCGCTGGTTTTCAAACTCTGCCAAAAACGAAACTCCCGCGCTATCTATCGCACTGGCAAGATAGTTCGTCTCCTCCTGAAGCTCGCTCTCATATGCTTTTAAATATGCGCTGTGCAGCGCTGCTGTTATCGTCACAAGGCTCACCAAAAACACTGCCATGCAAACGAAAAAAATGCTCTTAAAAAGCCGCGCTCTCATCTTGCCCGTCCTCCGATTTTATATCCCAGTCCGCGAACGGTTTCTATAAGCGCACCTGCCTCGCCAAGCTTCTGGCGAAGGGTTGAGATGTGCACGTCCACCGTCCGGTTCTCTCCAAAATCGCCATAACCCCAAACGCTGCTTAAAAGCGCATCGCGCGAAACCACAAAGCCGCGGTTTTTAAGCAGCACGCTCAAAAGCTCAAACTCCTTGAGCGTAAGCGAAACCTCCTGCCCTGAAACTCTCACGATGTGGCGCTCCGGGCAAACATAAAGTCCTTCGATGGAAAATTCAAGCTGCGCTCGAGCCTGCGCTGCCGGATTTCGGCGCAAAAGCGCCCGAACACGCGCAAGAAGCTCCATCATGCCAAAGGGCTTTGTGACATAGTCATCCGCGCCCATGTCAAGCCCCACCACCTTGTCATATTCGCTGCCCTTCGCCGTTAGCATCATAACGGGAATCTCGCGCGTTTCCTCCCCTGCGCGAAGCCGCGCGAGAATGGAAAGTCCACTCTCGCCGGGCAGCATAACATCAAGCATGATAAGCTCCGGCAGCTCCTTCGCAGTTGCAGAGAAAAGCTCCTCGCCCGAAACAAAGCCCTGCGCCGGCAAATCACTTTTGTTCAGTGTATAAATCACAAGCTGACGAATGTTTCCATCGTCCTCCACCAGATAAATCATGGCGTTTCCCCCCTAACGCAAAAAGCTTTGACCGTTTTAAAATACTTTTCAAACCCAATGATAGCACCTCCTGCTCCGTTTGCCAATAAATTTGTCAACAAAAAAGAACCGCGCTGAAAAAAACTTACGAAAATTTTACAAACCATGCAAGCAATATTTACAATAAAGTGTTATAATGTGAATATCAATATTTAAAAACCCCCATGCGGCGCAAAGCCGTACCGGGCAGGAAAGTACAAAAGGAGGAGCAAAAATGGTAACATACGAACAGCTTAGAAAAAACGACGAGGTTAGCACCTATATAAAAATGGCAGACAACACAATGCTCGAAATGGGCTACACCGAGCATTCCTTTGCCCATGTGACAAAGGTTGCGTCCCAGTCCGGGCAGATGCTCTATCAGCTCGGCTATGACGAGCGCACCTGCGAGCTTGCAAAGCTTGCTGGCTATCTTCACGACATCGGAAATGTCATAAACCGAGCAGACCACGCGCAGTCCGGCGCGATGATGGCATACAACATCCTAAACCGTCTGGGCATGGATCCTAAGGAAATCGCCTCCATCATCACAGCAATCGGAAACCACGACGAGGAAACGGCAATTCCCGTAAACCCCATTGCTGCCGCTCTAATCCTTGCCGACAAGAGCGATGTTCGCCGAAGCCGCGTCAGGAAAAGCGACATAAAAAGCATGGCAGATATCCACACAAGGGTCAACTATTCCGTCGTCGAAAGCGGCTTAAAGCTCGATGTTGAAAATGCCTTTATAACGCTTGAGCTGACCATAGACACAGAAAAATGCGCCGTGATGGATTATTTTGAAATTTTCATGAAGCGCATGCTGCTTTGCAAAAAAGCCGCGGAATACCTGAGCCTGACCTTCCGCCTTCGCATAAACGGCTCGGTGCTGCTTTAATTTCTTAAAAATATTTGACTTATTCCCTCAAATATTTTACAATTAAGGCATCAGCTTAAAGAGGTGACTATGCAATGATGCTTCCGGATAAAACATCCTTTATCTATGAAAAATCCCAACTGGTCGAGGTTATCTGCCAACTCCGTTTCCCCACGATTTTATCAATCGAGGCAAACGAGCCTGCCCAGTTTCAAGAAATGATACGCGGCAGCTTCCCAAAATATATGGTTCAAAACGAAGCCATAACCCCACCCGGCGGCGCCCCGACGCAGGTTAAAAACTATAACTTCATCTCAATAGACGGGCACTACAAGCTAAGCCTTACAAAAAACTTCATCGCCCTGTCCACAATAAAATACACCTGCTGGGACGATTTTGCACGCTGGCTTGACGAGCCGCTCGGTCAGTTTATAAACATCTATAAACCCGCCTGCTTCGAGCGCATCGGGCTTCGCTATGTAAACGCCATCTCGCGCGAAGCTCTCGCGCTTCAAGGCACAAAATGGTCCGAGCTTATCGCCGCGCGCCACCTCGGTCCCCTTGCCGATGCCGATTTTGATGAAGGTGGCGCCACAAAATGCTCTGTCGATGTGGAGCGCAGCCTCGATTCCCACTGCAAGCTAAAGCAACACGCCGGACCCGGGCACATAAAGCGCAACATCCGAAATGGCACAAATGTGTCCTCCATCCAGGAAAAGGAAGCTCGCTTCATCCTCGATAACGACATTTATATCGCCGCAAACATCGACCTTCGCGCCGCTGCTGAGTCGCTCAGCACGCTTCATGGCTATGCCGACGACATTTTTTCCGAAGCAATTTCAGACAAGCTCCACGATGCGATGAATCCGCAAAAGGTTTAAAAAACACTAACCCCTCGCGCGGAGCTCTCCGCGCGAGGGGTTATTTATCCCTTGCTCTTGCCAATTGGCAAAAAACTCATGCAGCCTTGTTTTTTTCATCCTCAGCCGATAATCCCTTTAACGCCAAGGCTCAGCGCAAGCATGATTATTCCAGCCGTTGCAACGCCGGCGCCAATCGCCGGCACCGCGTTTTTAAGGCGAAGGTCCAAAAACGCGGCAATGAGCGCGCCTGTCCACGCGCCGGTTCCCGGAAGCGGAATTGCCACAAATATGTAAAGACCTAAAACGGCATACTTATAATAGATATTCATATGCTTATGCGCTTTTTTCTCAACCCACTTTGCGGCTTTTCCAAAAAAACCGCCCCAGCCCTTCATAATGTGCAAAATTTTGCGGATAAACACAATTATAAACGGAACCGGAATCATGTTGCACACAACGCAAACAGCATAAACAAGCGCCGGTTGAAGCCCAAAGCCAATGCCCATCGGAATCGCACCGCGAAGCTCTGAAATCGGCGCCATGGAAAGCAGCGCACAGATTAAAATTGAGTGTATGGTTTCTCCCACATCGTTCCTCCCTTTTTACATAGTTTTTATAGTATATCTCAATACTCACCCTAAAACAAGTCCGTTTCCAACATGTTAAGAAAATTATACTAACAATTATAAGCTTTTAAAAGCTTCAAGCAACAGTTTTTAGGAGGATTTAACATTCAATGCAGGAATTTGAAAAAACCTTTGCCCTTGCCCGGCATGGCGACGAAAAAAGCTTTCTCATCCGTAAAAGCTCGCCAGACGACGCCGCGCAAGTTCTCGCGCTTCAAGAAACTATATGCCGCACGCTTTCTAAAAATCAGCTATTTGAGAAGCTCACAAACGCCGAGCTTTTTGAATCTCTCAAAACCGATGTGTGCCTTTCGATTTTTTGCGAGGGCACTCTCTGCGCGTTCACGCTTATGATAAAAAACCGCATAACCCCACGCCACCTCGGTCATCACCTCGGCTATGAGCAAAAGGAGCTTCTGGAGGCGGTCAGCTTCGATTCCACCTTCGTTTCGCCCGACTATAGAGGATTTTCGCTTCAAAGCCTTCTTCTCGCCCTGAAGGAGGAAGCCGCCCGAGCCCTTGGCGCAAAGCGTGCCATCGCAACCGTCTCCCCGGAAAATGATGTAAGCTTTAATAATTTAACCTCAAACGGATTTGAAATTTTTGACCGGCGCGTAATGTATTCCGGCGTGGACCGATATATCGTGGTGAAAGCACTCTAAGCGCCCAAATGTAGGCTCGCTCAAAGCTATTTTTATCCAAGCCTCCTTGAGCTATGCCAATTTTTTCACACAGCCCAAGCTAAAAACAGCCCTCACCGGTCGAGTCTGGCACCTGCCATTCGACCGGTTTTTATTTTTTCTTCGGGAAAATGCCGAAAAAGGAAAATACCTGTTCCTTTTACCCGAACTTTATTATATAATAAAAAATAAGCGCGTTCGCACAAAAAACGCTCCACCTCCGCGCTCAAGCAAATGCACTATATTTTCCCAATAATCTAAGGAGTGACAGATTTGGAAGAATACGTAATAGAAATGCTGGGTATCACCAAAGAGTTTCCCGGCATAAAGGCAAACGACAATATCACACTTCAGCTAAAAAAAGGCGAAATCCACGCCCTGCTCGGCGAAAACGGCGCCGGAAAAAGCACGCTTATGAGCGTTTTGTTCGGCATGTACCAGCCGGAAAAAGGCACAATCAAGAAAAACGGCAAAACTGTTAAAATAAGCAACCCCAATGACGCAAATGCCCTTCACATCGGCATGGTGCATCAGCATTTCAAGCTGGTCGAGTGCTTTTCGGTGCTTGACAACATCATCCTCGGCGTTGAGCCGAATGTTGCCGGCTTTTTAAAAAAGGACATCGCTCGCAAAAAGGTTATGGAGCTATCCGAAAAATACGGTCTCAGGATCGAGCCGGACGCGCTTATAGAAGACATCACCGTCGGCATGCAGCAGCGCACAGAAATTCTGAAAACCCTCTATCGCGACAACGAAATTTTGATTTTCGACGAACCCACCGCGGTTTTAACCCCACAGGAGATTGACGAGCTGATGGACATCATGCGCGCGCTGGCTCTTGAGGGCAAGAGCATCCTTTTCATAACCCACAAGCTGAACGAAATCATGGCAGTTGCCGACCGCTGCACAGTTTTGCGCAAGGGCAAGTGCATCGGAAGCGTTGATATTTCAAAAACCACCCAGGCAGAGCTTTCAAGGATGATGGTTGGTCGCGATGTATCTTTTGCCGTTGAGAAAATCGAGCAAAAGCCCGGCGAGACGGTTTTGAGCGTTGAAAACCTCACCGTTGCATCAAAGCTTCACGAAAACAACGCTGTTCGCGATGTTTCCTTCGAGGTTCGCGCCGGCGAAATTGTCTGCATCGCCGGAATTGACGGAAACGGGCAGACAGAGCTTGTCTATGGTCTAACAGGACTTGAGCCTCTGAAGGACGGACACATCTTCCTCTGCGGCGAGGACATCACAAAAAGCCCCATCCGAAAGCGAAACCGCGCCGGCATCGGGCACATTCCAGAGGACAGGCACAAGCACGGCTTAATCCTGGACTACACCGTTGAAAACAACCTCGTGCTCCAGCGCTATCTCGAGCCACTGTTTCAAAACAGGGGCTTCATAAAATTCGCTGCCATCCGCGAATATTCAGATATGCTCATTGAAAAATACGACATCCGAAGCGGTCAGGGCAGCGCCACAATCACGCGCTCCATGTCCGGCGGAAACCAGCAAAAAGCCATCATCGCGCGCGAGGTAGACAGAAATCCCCAGCTTCTCATCGCCGTCCAGCCCACGCGCGGTCTGGATGTCGGCGCTATCGAATATATCCACAAACAACTGGTATCACAAAGAAATTCCGGTCACGCTGTTCTCCTTGTTTCGCTCGAGCTTGACGAGGTTATGAACGTTTCCGACCGCATCCTTGTCATGTACGAGGGCGAAATTGTCGCCTGTCTTAACCCCAAGAAAACCAACATCCAAGAGCTTGGTCTTTACATGTCCGGCGCAAAGCGCGACACCGTCGAAAAGGAGGCGCAGTGATGAAAAAGAAAACTAAAATAAGCTCCCCACGCCTCGACATTTCAGGCTCGCTCTCGGCGGTTATGGCGGCTGTCATCTGCGTTTTAATCGGTCTTGTCATCGGCTTTTTAATTCTCTTCTTTATCAACAAAGAGCATGTCTGGACAGACGGCTTTTCAAGAATCCTGCTCGGCGGATTTTATATGAATCCGATAGGCGTCGGTCAGCAAATTGCCTCTGCCGCTCCGCTTATCATGACGGGGCTTTCCGTTGCCTTCGCCTTCAAAACCGGCATTTTCAACATCGGTGTTGCCGGGCAATACACCCTCGGTGCCTTCGGCGCCCTGTTTTGCGCGCTGGTTCTAAAGCTGCCCTGGTGGGCTTGTCTCATCGGCGCTTCAGCCTTCGGAGCATTCTGGGGCATGATTCCCGGAATTTTCAAAGCCACGCTAAACGTAAACGAGGTTCTAACCGCCATAATGTTCAACTGGATTGGACTATACGGCGTAAACACCATAATATACGGCAGCGGCTCGGGCATTATGTACAACGCAAACACAACCAAAACCCTCGCTATCCGAACCGTTAACGCAGACGGACTCATCCCCGATTTGGGTCTTGCCGCAAAATTTGCAAACCGCTCCACAACAATCGCAATTTTCCTTGCCATTCTCGTTGCCATCATAATTTGGGTCATAATAAGCCGCACCACCTTCGGATACGAGCTTAAAGCCTGCGGCTTCAACAAAAACGCCGCAAAATATGCCGGCATAAACGAAAAAGAAAACATCATCCTGTCCATGACAATCTCCGGCGCTCTCGCCGGCTTTGGCGCCGGACTTTACTACCTCTCCGGCGGCGCGGAGTGGAGTCCGCTCGACTCCACCGCCCTTCCCGCAATGGGCTGGAACGGCATCAGCGTTGCGCTGCTCGCCTCGTCAAGCCCCATCGGGTGCATCTTCTCCGCGCTTTTGATAAGCCACCTCACAACAGGCGGCTCCTTCATGACCGCGATTATCTATCCCCCCGAAATCGCAAGCATTGTCACAGGCTGCATCGTTTACCTCTGCGCCTTCTCCATGCTTTTCAAGGAAAAAATCATAAAGCTCATCTTCAGGCGCAAAAGCTACGAAATTTTGCCGGACGGTCCGCCGGATGATAAAAAAAGCTCCGGCAAGTCAGGCAAAAAGTCTAAGGAGGGAAAAACGAAATGATGCTGCTTCTTAAATACGCCCTCATGTCGGGCATGGTGCTCATGCTCGTTGCCCTCGGCGGCTGCTTTTCTGAGCGAAGCGGCGTTATAAACATCGCGCTTGAAGGAATCATGGTCATCGGCGGTCTTGTCGGCATCATAGCCGTCATCCTCGTCCCGAGCGATGCCAGCGCCATGATGATTGTCACAATTTCCGTTCTTGCCGCCGGGCTTGCCGGCGTTATATATTCCATGCTGCTCGCCTTTGCCTCGATAAACCTTAAAGCCGACCAAACCATCGGCGGAACGGCGCTAAACCTTCTCGCAACCGCCATTGCCATGGTCATTGTCAAACGCTTTAACGACTCGCAGTCCGCAAAGCTCAGCTATTCAAACAGCGCGTTTCTGTTCAACATTGGCGATTTGTCTGTTAACGTGTTTCTCATCATCGGGCTTGTCCTTTTGGTCGCTTCCATCATCGTGCTCTACAAAACCAAATTCGGGCTGCGCCTTCGCGCCTGCGGCGAGCATCCGCAAGCTGCCGACAGCGTCGGCATCAATGTCTATAAAATGCGCTGGTGGGGCGTTCTCATCTCCGGCTTTTTGGGCGGTCTTGGCGGCTTTGCCTATGTCATTCCCGCAGTTCAAACATGGAACTTCGAAGTTGGCGTTTCCGGCATGGGCTTTTTGGCGCTTGCCGTCATGATTTTCGGACAGTGGAAGCCGGGCAGAATTCTTTTTGCCGCCCTGTTTTTCGCCGTTTTCAAATCTCTCGCAAACATTGCAGACTCAACCTTNCTATCCGCCCTCGCATGGCCAAAGGAAATTTATAACATGATGCCCTTTGTCGCGAGCATGGTCGTGCTTGCCTTCACCTCAAAAAAATCTCGCGCCCCCAAGGCAGAAGGCATTCCCTACGACAAGGGCGGAAGATAAGCCCCGGCGCGCCTCGCGCCCCCACGCTTTTTCCAAAACGGCGCGTAGAGCGCCGTCCACACAAGCGCTATCATCGGCAAATATCCCAAAACATAAAGCCTNGGTCCCAAAATCTCCGCAAAAAACGAAAGCGGCGATGCCGGTGCCGGGTACATCAAAAACATATAGTTCACATCAAACGCCCTGTCAAAAGCATAAACCGGCGCTGCTACAAGAAGCAAAATCCCAAAGCAGCGCGGCAAAAGCTTTGCGCAGGGCGTAAAGCTTTTTGAAAACACACAGCAAAGCGGATAAGCGACAAGCAGCGTGTGCGCCGCAAAGCCGATTATGCTGTGAAGGCAGAACGGCGGATAAGCTGTCCAGTCCGGGAACAAAATGGCAAAGGCTGCCCCCGGCATGCACAGGCTATATAGAAAATTCCCAAGCGTTTCCCTCGGGAAAAGGCTGTGAAAAAAGCTGAAAAAAACAGCAAGCGAGCAAAGATGCAGCGGAAGATAAGAAATCCCCATCGCCCCACCTGCCGCAAGGTTTATATTGCGAATAATCTCACAAAAAAGCGTTATCGCGCCAAGCGCACTGCGAAACCCCACAAACCGCGCCGCGCCAGAGCGGCGTGCAAAAATGCACAGCCCTGCCGTGACAGCACCTGCCATAACGACAAAAAATATATGCTCCGCCGAGTAAAGCGAAAAGCCAAGCCCATCGCCACTCGTCAGCCCAACGGCAAAAAAATCCTTCATCTGCGTGTGTTCGTCCCCCTCCGGTCAGCGGCTTTGCCGCCCGCCTTTTTACCATTTTTCAAAAGTTTTTTCAAAGCGCTCATATTATTCTTGACAAAAAGCAATAATTTTATATAATTATATTTAAAGTCATAATCGCTTTTGCGAATTTGGCTCATTTTAACAAGTGAACAAAGCGAGATAGAGGCGCGGTTATCATCACTAGCTCCCACCTCCGAAACGGTTTTTCGGGGAGCGAAAGGGGTCACCGCCGAAGAGCTGATTTTGGAAAGCCGTTTCCGTCAGCATCTGGGATGTGGGAGAATATCCTTCATACTGTCGCATTTTATGCGGGGAGCTGTCAGATTGATTTTTTTAGGGCATTTTTGTCCTTCTGTGTCATGATACAGCGTCGGCTGTGTTCATGGCATTATTTTTTTGGAGGATACAGATATGGAAATTTCCCTGTACGCAACCTTTTGGGCGCTTGTACCGCCTTTAGTTGCCATCATTCTCGCGCTAATCACAAAGGAGGCATACTCCTCGCTTTTCATCGGCATCGTTCTCGGCGCTGTGCTTGCCGCAGGCGGCTCCCCAACCGGCACACTTGACGCGCTTATAAGCGACGGCTTCATCGAAGCGCTTGCCGATAGCTGGAACGCCGGAATCTTCCTTTTCCTTGTTCTACTTGGCATAATGGTCGCTCTTGTGAACACCTCGGGCGGCTCTGCCGCCTTCGGTCGCTGGGCAACAAAGCACATAAAGTCGCGCGCTGGCGCGATGCTTGCCACCTTCGTCCTTGGTGTTCTCATCTTCATAGATGACTATTTCAACTGCCTAACCGTCGGCTCTGTCATGCTCCCGGTTACGGACTCTCACAAAATCTCGCGCGCAAAGCTCTCCTACCTTATCGACGCAACAGCCGCGCCAATTTGTATGATTGCCCCCATCTCATCCTGGGCTGCTGCCGTTTCTGCCACAGCGCAGGACCTAAATACCGGAATCACAGGAATCCAGCTCTTTATAAGAGCAATCCCATACAACTTCTATTCGCTTCTAACCCTTGTTTTTGTCGTACTCATCATCATGACAAAGGTCGATTTCGGTCCGATGGCTCTGCATGAACTCGCAGCGCGCGCAAACAAGGACGCCGGAAAAATCGAAACAGCAGAAGCCGAGGTCAAAAACCCCAAGGGCAGTCTGATTGACCTCATCCTCCCCATCATCGCACTTATCGTCACCTGCATAATCGGCATGGTTTATGCCGGCGGTTTCTGGGATGCGAGTGGCGACACTTATATGGACTTTATCGCCGCCTTCGGCGAAACTGACGCCTCCGTCGGGCTTCCCTGGGGCGCTATAACAACGCTTATCATAACAGTTATCTACCTCTGCCTGCGCCGCGTAATTTCCTTCAAGCAGGCAATGGCATGCATTCCAAAGGGCTTCATCGCAATGGTTCCGGCAATACTCATTCTAACCTTTGCGCTCACGCTCAAAAACATGACCGGTCTTTTGGGCGCGACCGAGTTTGTCGAAGCCGCAATGTCCGGCGCAGCCGCAAATCTTTACAACATGCTCCCCGCAATCATCTTCCTTGTTGCCTGCGGTCTTGCCTTCGCAACGGGAACCTCCTGGGGCACCTTCGGCATCCTAATCCCCATCGTTGTCGCAATTTTTGACCCCTCGAGCGAGCTTCTCATAATGGGCATTTCCGCCTGCCTTGCAGGCGCTGTCTGTGGCGACCACTGCTCGCCAATTTCTGACACCACCATCATGGCGTCCGCCGGTGCCCAATGCGACCATGTGACCCATGTTTCAACCCAGCTTCCCTATGCGATAACCGTGGCTGCCATATGCTTTGTAAACTACATCATCGCAGGCTTTGTGCAAAATGTCGTGATTTGCCTTGCAATCGGCGTTGCAATGACGGTCGCAGTCGTGCTCGCAATAAAGTTCATCACCAAGGACAAATACCAAGAAGCCAAATAAATCAAAATTTTCCAAACCATAAAAGAAGCATCACCTTTAAGGTGATGCTTCTTTTATAGCTTTTCCCACTTTAGGCTAAACCCTGTGTCGCGAGGGCATAAAGCTCGTTAACGCTAAAGCCCGTGTCGGCGCTGGCAAGGCGGCAGGACTGTTTAAGACTCTTTCCCTCGTCTCTGTAAAATGCGACAAGCTCCATCGCCCGCTCGGGGCTTATATCCTCTCGCGCCTTCTCCGGCGCACCCTGCAAAACCAGCACAAACTCGCCCCTTGGCGGCATCTTTTCAAAATGCGCTATAGCGCCCGAGAGCGTTGTGCGCAAAATTTCCTCGTGAATCTTCGTCATCTCGCGGCAAACGGAAACCTCCCTCTCGCCGAGCGCCGAGAGCAAATCTTGAAGCGTTCGTTGCAGCTTGTGCGGCGCTTCGTAAATTATCATTGTGCGTTTTTCGCCCCTAAGCCCTTCAAGATGCTCCATCCGACTCTTTTTCGCGGTGGAAATAAACCCCTCAAAGGTGAAGCGCCCTGTTGAAAGCCCAGAAACCGCAAGCGCTGAAACCGCAGCACAAGCGCCCGGAATCGGACAAACCGTAACCCCCTGCGCAGCGCATTGGCGCACCAGCACCTCGCCCGGATCCGAAATCGCGGGCATGCCCGCG
>JGI994J12354_10000245_pt1 | contig 52683 bp, 54 predicted proteins | sample IntmicLarv3ML3BL_FD_12354 | JGI IMG/M metagenome (IMG submission 12354) | reverse complement strand
CATGCCGGGCAGTTGCAGTCCAATGACTGCATTTCCTTCAGACGGTACGTTCCGTCAATGAACATCATCCTATCGTCACGGGCAAACTTTGCGTATGACGCAGAATCAAACATATCGCATCCCAAGAGTGTCGCGAGAGCGAACAACATTGGGTGTCCTGCGCCGAATAAGTGTACAGGGCGGTCAGGTGACAATCCCTTCTTTGATGCGATGATTATGTCCACCAGTTCGGTGTATCTGTACTGCTCCATTAACGGAACGATTCCGCCGATCGGGTGCACGTCGATATCCATCGACCTCATACGTCTGGCACAGTCCTCTCTCAGGTCCGAATAAATAGATCCCTGACCGACTCCGGCCAAGCCCATTTTTCCTTTTGCGAGTGATGCGTTCTTGGTCCTTTCCAATGTAACTTCAATGGACGCCGCAGTCTCCTCCTTCGTCCAGAAGGGTTCTGCGAATATGTCCAATACCGTACCGACGTCAGTACCGATCGCCTTCTGAAATTCTATGATCTCCTCAGGCTCCATATCGACTTCGCCGTACATGTGTGACTGGAATGTCCCGGAATCCGTCATTATCAATCCGGGGAAATCCAACATTTCGTGGAGTCCCATCTCCCTTGCCTTCTCGTTCAGTTCGGGAGTTGTTTTGATGATGTACGAGTTTGTTATCAATGCCTTAAAATCAAACTCATCGTAAAGTTCCCTTGCGGTGACGGTGAATATCTTCGGGTTGACCACCGGTAACAAAGCCGGCGTCTCAATGACCTTTCCGTTGATCTCCAGTCTTCCTATCCTTGCAAGACCGTCCCTTTTGATGAGCTCGAACATAATCTCGTGATTAACTAATCCGTATAAAGGTTATCCTTTATTGATGTCGGAATACGTCTTTGATATGGCGTTCTTCATCAGTATGTCGGGAATGTCCTCTGCGTAAGAATCATTCCATTCCAATACAGGTCTGGCAAATGAAACGACCTTCGGACCGCTGAGATCATCGCAATGATCATCATCTTCCGGGAAGAGGATCTTCAATCCATTCAGTATATCTTTGATATTTTTTCCGTTGATGTATATCGAACTGTCATCATCGCCGGTTGCTGTGCAATCGATCAATTCCACGGAAATTCCTGCGGATTTCATTTCCTTGACGATGTCCTGGAGATATCTCTCCATTCCGTCAGTGCTTCGTCTGATGTTATCAGCTTTTTTCACGGGTTTGGAGTGTCGGTATTCTATATTCATCTTGGCCATGTTTCTGAATCGATAATGTAATTGAAAATGGTTGGCATTCAACGATTTTTATTACATCTAGAAGAAAGTGATATATTCCCCTTCGTACTCACAAAAACATGGAGGACATGGAGTATAAGATGGTCATCATCGTCCGCGCGGACCTGAAGCTTTCCAAGGGGAAGGCTGCAGCTCAGGCTTCGCACGCAGCGGTGAACTGCGCATTCGCATCCAAAAAGAAGGATCCGAAGACATTCGACCGCTGGTATTCTGAAGGTCAGCGTAAGGTTGTTCTCAAGGTCCCCGATCTTAAAACGCTTTTTGAGATCAAGGTCATGGCTGACGCTCAGAATCTTGTCAATTCATTGATCACGGATGCCGGAAGGACAGAGATCCCCGCAGGAACCGTCACATGCATCGGCATCGGCCCTGGAAAAGGATCAGATATCGATAAGGTCACTGGCGAACTTCAGATGCTTTGATCCTCGCTTCTGCGACGATCCTCTTCATTTCTTTTACTGCGTCCGTAATGCACAATCCTTCCGCCAATACCGCTGAAACGACTGCGAGTCCGTCCGCACCGCCAATGATTATCTCCTCGGCGTTTTCTGCGCTTATCCCACCTATTGCTAACACTGGGATTTTGACCGCGCGCTTCATCTTCATGAGCGTCTCCAAACCCTTGCCTTCGCCTGCGTCCTTCTTTGTGGATGTTGAGTAAATGGGGCTCAGTGCGACATAGTCCGCACCTTCTCTTTCCGCCTTCACCGCTTCCGTCACGGAGCTTACCGAAACGCCTACGATAAAGTCATCTGGCACTATTGCCCTTACATCCTTGCACGGTATGTCCGATTGACCTACGTGCACGCCATCCGCACCTGCCGCCAATGCTACGTCCACTCTATCATTCACGATGAATAATTTGTTGTGGTTCCGTGATATTTTTATGATCTCTTTCGCTGCTGCGAGCATGTCCTTCGCAGGCATTTCCTTGTCTCTCAATTGGACGACGTCGGCACCGCCTGCGTATGCGGATTCCGCCATCTCCTCGTGCGACCTTCCTGATACTTTTGTATCGGTGACGACGTAAACGGAATAGGTCAAAGCGCCCCCACCTTCGCCTTTGATGTCACGTCCTTTCCAGTGAGGTTCTGCATTACATCCATCAGATTGACCTTGAACGTTCCCGGTCCTGATGATTTCGTTGCTGCGATCTCGCCTGCGACGTTGAACACTGTGATCGCGGCAACGGCCGCAGAGAACATGTTGTCTATTGTTCCCGCATAACAGCCAACGACAGATGACGCCATGCATCCCGTTCCCGAAACGGTTCCCATGAGGTCGTGACCGTTGTTCAGCACGCACGTTCTTGTTCCGTCCGAAACGACATCTTCCTTGCCTGTCATTGCAACGACCGTTTTCGTGCGTATTGCTAAGGATTTGGCGGCGTTGGTCTTGTCACCGGACATTCCTTCCGAATCCACACCTACCACTTTTCCACCCTCACCTGCAAGGAATCCTATCTCTCCCTCGTTGCCTTTGATTATTGAAACCTTGACATTATCGAGGATCTTCCAAACCGTATCCGTCCTGTACTTGGTGGCGCCTGCGCCCACCGGGTCCAGAATCACGGGAATTCCTTTTTTATTGGCGGCTTTCCCTGCCTGTATCATCGACTCTATCGTTCTTTCGTTCAGTGTCCCGATGTTCAGAACGACTGCTGATGCCAATGACACCATTTCATCGATATCCTTCGCGGAATCGGTCATTACCGGAGAACCTCCTGCACATAAGGCTACGTTAGCACAGTCATTTACTGTAACGTAGTTCGTTATGTGGTGAACCAACGGCCTCTTTCTCCTGACGGACTCCATAAAATCTGCGATATCGGATATCATCAAACGTCCGTATGAAAAAAGAGGAAATAAATTTTTTCAACGAACTTAGAATCCGACCCTCTGCGAGAGCTTGGAAGGCATGTACAGCTTACGGAACGGATATCCTTCGATGTCCTTCTTCACCCTGTCGCCCAGTTCCTGTACCGTCATTTCAACGTCCTTGTTTTCTGAACGTACGTAAACTTTCAGTTTACCGGATTCGACTTCCTGATCTCCGACAACCGCTGTGTATGAGCACCAGTCCTGTTTCGAGTTACGTACTTTCTTACCGACTGTTGCGTCAGTGTCGTCCAGTGTTACGCGTATTCCCCTCTTCTCAAGGACCTTTGCCATGTCGGCTGCAGCTTTGACGTGCGATTCCGTGACAGGCATCAGACGGATCTGTTCCGGATTAATCCATACCGGTAAGTAACCGGGAACTCCGGTCTTCTCGATCTTCACGGCGGTGTCAAGCAGTGTGTACAGGTATCTCTCGATCGTTCCGATGACCGCAGAGTGGAGAATCACCGGGTGAGACTTCTCTGCCTTTTCATCAGCGTACGTTATGCCGAAACGCTTTGCGTTTCCGATGTCTATCTGAACTGTTCCAATCTCCCTGGCACGTTTCATCTGGTCCATTATGTGGTACTCGATGTTCACAGTCCAGTAATAGTTGATTCCCTCAGGATAGAAGTGTATCAGTGCCGGTCTGTCGTGTAATTTGCAGAGATCGACGAGCATCTGCTTGTTTTCCGAATATGCCTTCTTGGATGAAAGGTTCACCAACATATCGTACTCACGGCCGAGGTTCTCTATCTCCTTGTAAATTCTGTCGTCAAGCTTTTTGAACTGAACTCTTGCGTCAACCTCGTCCTTGCACACTACGTGTAAGTCAGGCATGTTCAGACGTCTCGTCCTGAAGCAGAGCATCGTCTCACCGGACTGTTCCAGTCTGTATGAGTCTGCGACTTCGAAAGCACCGAACGGCAGCTGTTTGTAGCTGATGTTCCAGTTGCGCATCATTGCGAACTGTTGGTGGCATGCCGCATAACGTAAAATGAATGTCTTCTTTCCTGTGTCTATGGAATACAGACGGTCTCCGAAGAGTTCTGCGTGTTCTTTGACTGCCGGCTCGTCCGTAGAGAACATGTTCGTTCCCTTCACCATGTAAACAGGAAGATCAACGTCATTGACGATATTCGTCGAATAATCGCTGATGAGATCGAACATCAATGCGCCCGGGGAGACCAATGCCATGTGGCCCACATCACTCATGGATTCCCACTGGATTCCGAATTTCTTGCACAGACGCAAGTATTCCGGTTCGCCCTTCTGCGGCTCATTATCCTTTTTGAGAGCCTCTTTGGCGATCATCTCCATCATGCACGGAGTACCGTTCTTGAAATCCTTTATCTGAATCTCGGTTCCATCTGGCATGAGCACGAAGAACGTCTCCTCGCCTTTCACTTCCGGCTTTGATTCTTTTCCCTTGAAGTCCCTTGAGAGTTCTGATAACGGATGGCCTTTGCATTTGATATCGAACGCTTTGTACCATCCGAACGGTGCCCTCGATACCTCTGCACCGGATTCTGCGATGATCGCCTCCATCCTCTTCAGGATCTCTATGGAGGCCTTAGGCTTCGCGAGATCACTGCTCAGGTGAGCATACGGATACAGCATGATCCTCTCTGCACCGACCTTCTTCGCCGTCTCTATGATATCCGCCGTAGCTTCAGTTGCCACGTTCTCAGTCTTGCCTTCATCGTTCTTCTCTACAGTGATGAATACCACGAGCACCTCTTTCACATTGCCGTTGTGCATACTCTCGGGTATGTCCTCGGCAACCGGGGTTTGCTTCTTTGACTGGAATTCCATCGAATCGGCGTGAATGTATAACGCTCTCATGAGACCATTTCCTTATCCTCAGACGCTCATATGCATACTCGGACGTACAACTGCATGCGTACGCAGTTATTAAGGTATTTGTACTCGGTCATGACGTATGGACCCTTACCACACCTTCTTTATTCTTTTCCGTGAGAATGCCTGAAGGAATGAGTCTGGTCTTCATGATGATTGTCTCTTTTCCGTCCACAATTGTCTTTTCCTCATGCGACGAATACTCCATCTTCACTTCCAACTCTATCTCTGGCATTGAATAATATTGAGAAGTTATTCCATATTCGGTCAGCATCCTGCTCCTGAGGATCTCCTTCTGCGTTTCATCCGCATGGACGTCGAGTTCATGCTGTGCCATGTATAGATCCTTCTTGAGCTGTATGAGAATCTCCGATAAACCTGAGATGAACTGTTCATGGATCTCATCCGCCCTTGACTGGTCTTTATCGGACATCATTTTCTCCTGACCTTCGGTTCGATCAGTACAAGGAAGGGCTCACCGATGCCGAGATATCTTCCCGGTGACAGTGACTGATACGTCACCTCCAGGTCATTATCTTCAACATCTGGGTCTGCAGTGCTGTATATTATCGCCTTTATACCTCTTGACGCGACCTTTGCCTCTGCTTCCGCCTTTGTCATTCCCTTCAGTTCCGGGGCCTCCCTGCGCTGAATGAATGCGTCAGGAGGCGGTACAGGTACGAATTTCAGTGTCAGAAGGCTCTCTTCTGCAGAATTGATCGATGTTTCGGACGCGAACTCTGCGTTCACAGGTATTATGTCCACCTGACGCTCCGGAACCTTGCCTGTCTCTTTCCGTATATCAGAGATGTTGTACTGCATCCTCAGTTTCAGTTCGGTCTCGGGCATGGTATACCATGTTGCGGTCATTCCGTACTCTGACATATCCCGGTTCCTCAGTATCTCCTTCTGCATCTGCAGGGAGTACATATCCAGTTCATGCTGTGCCTTTCCTATGCCTCTTCCAAGCTCCGTCAGCATGTCTGATATTCCGAGGATGTTCTTCACCTTGCCGGGTGCTGTGTACGAGACGAACTCGTCCTCATCGCTCCTGTATGAGGTCTCCGTTGTCTTCGCGGCGATTATGTATGGAATGATGACCCTCATACTGAGATTGCCTATCGACGGGTCGATTATTACTCCGTCTGATATTATCTTCGTCTCCGCCAGTTCTTTCACGTTCCGTATCCTGTTCTTTATCAGCTGTTCCGCCGCCCATGGCGTCATCAGCGGGACGTGCATCAGATCCGCGTAATATGATATCGTATTCACGGTCTGTATCTCCAGACCTGTTAACTTTGCGAACTTTTCACGTTCCGCCCTGTTTATGGTCTTACGGCTGACATCGTCAAGCGTTCTTACAAACATTTCAAGCCTCTGGCGCGTATCATTGCTGGTTTTCATCAGATTACACGTTGCGTAGAGGAAATCCATGGTATGACATTCCATGAAATGCAGCTTGCCGAGTTCCTTCTCCTTTATTATGTCCCATGCCTCGCTCCAGAACTGTATCAGCGTCTTACCGTTGAACTTGCTCTTGCATGCGGACTCTATGTCGGCGATCTTTTCCTTGTTCGCCCTCAGATCGTCCAAATCTGCGATAGTCACTATATCCTTTCTTTCAAGTTCATGCACGATCTCATCGTTCAGTCCGTGTATGTCCGATAAGTGAAGGAACAATTCCTTCGTGAAGTCGTAATATACCTCCGGTAATCCGTCCTGGGTCATATCGAATATGTCCATGTTGACAACAAGCTGGTTTACCATCAGTTCGGTCATTCCCGCTTTCTTCGCAACCGCCTTTCTCTTCTCGGGAGTGTCTGTTGCATCCTTGAACTCCCCGACGGTCCTGCATATATCCGATAATTCACCGGTCGCATACTCTGTGAAACCACGGATCCATGACAGACTGTTCGATGGTTTGATCAGTGGGAACATGTTCCTGCGGTCTTCAATGTCCGCCAGGTCTGTCATTGCAATAAATTCCGTGATCTTGTTGATACGCGGAACCGTCGCACCGCCCGACACCAGAGCATCGAAGCCTTCGGGTGTGCTTATAGCGTCATTGAACTCTTCCGTCGTGTGTATGGACTGCGCCCACATCTTCTGAAGTGCTGCCTGATCTATTCCGGGAATGAGTCCTAATCTCATTGTATGTCCTCCCTGTCTGTCGGATTTTCATCGGTCCCGAGCTTTGACCTTAACATTTCTATCTCCTTTCCCACGAGGTCCGCACGTTTGTTGTTCAGATACGGATGTATCCTCTCGAACATTCTCAACGCGTTCCTCATGTCGCCGTTGGCCTCCATGTCCATTCCGGCCTTCAGCATAGTGACTGACGCTTCTTTGAAGAAACGGGTCACTTCCTTTCTCATTTCATCTGATACGTCAAACTCGGCCATGATGTCCAGACTGTCTATGACCTGCAGGAAGTTGCCTGACAGCAACTGCACCTTGATCATGTTCAGTCTGTTCGATAATGCTCCGTCGATGTAGTTGAATCTGAGCGAAGTCTCCTCACCGAGCTCGAACATCTTCACTGCCGCCTCGAAATCACCCTTCTGGATCAATCCGACCGCGGAGTTGTTTATTCCCTTCAGCAGATCCACCACATTCTCTATCACGCCGTCGTTCATCTCATTCCCCTCGTAATGTCCATGTCCATGCGATCTCTGGTCCTTGTCCGGTCAAACCTGTCTGTACTGCGTTCTCTGTACTTCATCAGATCATCATTCCGCGACTTACTGCTTTTCCGTACTCTATCCATTGGATCCATCTTCTTTTCGATGAACCGCATGGGATCCTCGCCCTTTGGTGTGATCTTCGGGATCCTCACTCTGTCCATTGGGTCGGCTTTCTTTTCGATGAACCGCATGGGATCCTCGCCCTTTGGTGTGATCTTCGGGATCCTCACTCTGTCCATTGGGTCGGTCTTCTTTTCCCTGAACTGCATCGGGTCGCTTTTTGGCCTGGTCTGCGGAACCCTCACTCTGTCCATTGGATCGGTCTTCTTTTCCCTGGACCTCTTTTCATCCGGAATCCGCACCTTCCTGCGTTCGGCATCCATGCCCGGATCGTAGTCGATACCGCCTTGCATATCGTACTTACCATCATCGATATGCTTCCTTTCCGACGGTTCCGAGGATTTCTCTTCGTCCTTCTTCACGGGCGAATCGAATTCGAGCATCTTATGCGGAACTTTGGTCTTTGCTCCGAGTTCTTTGATGCCGTCATCCTCGGGGACAACCATCCTCTTCGGTTTGGGGTCCACCGTCCCCGATTGAATTCTGAAGGAATCATCCGAAGGGGGGATTTTACGTATGGTCTCGTTCTGTGGCGGAATCTTCTCCTTCCGGACGGTTGACATCAAGGTCTCCATCTTCGGCCTGGAAACCGGCTCCCTCTGTATGACATCAAGGTCTTTGAAGCGTTCGAACTTCGCCACCAGGCGGTAGAGTTTCCGGTCTGCCTTCCTATCCTGTCTCTGTTTCTTCCCGTCCGGATCCGGGTCGGCATCTTTTTTTGATACGACCGTTTCTATATCAAGCGCATTTTCCAATCTTTTCCTGCGCTCCTTCGCCCGTATCTCCTGTTCGCCTTCCTCCGGACGTTGTTTGCGGATATCCCATTCCGGAGACGGTCTCGTGACACGCGAGACGAATTCTTTCTTCCTCACTTCCGTGTCATATTTAGGACGTTCCTCCTCGATGGATATCTTCACCTCGAAGGGGTCCTCCGGAGGAGGCGGAGGTTCCTGCTGAGGCAGTTCCTCCAGTTCCTCCTCATCATCATCGAATTCCTCGGAGAGAATGTCGGTGTCAAGAAGATATGATTCCTGCACCTCCACTCTCTCCTCGGTCATGTTTATAACTCCGTTCAGTCCGCTTCAATCGTCTCTGAAGTCGTTGTTGCGGAAGTCATCGTGGATGATTTGATGACTTCTGCCGCGGCAACTTCCGCAGCTGCCGCTTCTGCCGCTGCGAGCTTGCCTGCCTTCACTGCCTCGATCGCGATCTTCGCCTCAAGCTTCTTCATTTCAAGACTGAAATCCAATTCCATGGCCTGTGCACGCAGATCCATTATACGCTGCATGGTCGGGTTGGGTGGCACAGGTACGAGACGCGTACGGAGCATGCTTGAACCTTCCTGGTTGAAGCCGTATTTGCTGGTGTATGTGGCATCTATCGGCGTCGAGACTATCTCCGTCTTCTTGTTGCTTATCAGCCCCCAGAGGATACTTGCATCTTGCGTTGTTGTCACGGTCTTTTTACCACTCATCGTCTCTTCAAGGTCGTTCGCACGGTTGATGCTGATGGCCATCTTCACTTCTATGACCGTATCGGCAAACTGGTAGAACGTTGGCTGGAAACCCGCTCCGATCATGGATGTCTTTATCTCGGAGTCCTGGAACTCCCCGTTCTTGTACTCCATGTGCGGCAGATACACCGGCGACTTGTCCTTGTCACCCATGGTTCTCATTATGTTGATCGATTCCCTGTCAAGTTCGGCCTGGGAGTGTGCGATGGACGCTGCCACCTGATACACCATCTGCCCGAACGGTATGTTCAGCAACTGTTTTCCTACATTTTCTTCTGAAATCATTTAAATCACTCCGATTAAGCTGCAGCCTCGGCTTCCTTCTCAGCTTTCTTGTCCGCTTCGTCCTCAGCCTTGGTCTGTTTGTCTATTTCCCTCTGTTCCTTGTTGAGTTTCACTTCAAGCTTCTTCATCTCGAGCTGGAAGAGCATCTGATCCTTCTGCGCCTTCATATCGAGGAGTTTCTGCATGAAGGGGTTCGGCGGCAATGGCGTAATCTTCGTCCTCAGAAGACTCGAACCTTCCACTGAATACGTGTACTTCGATGAATACGACGCATTGACTGAAGCTGACCAGCATGCGAATTTCACTGATGCCGTCGCAGAAACTGATGCTTCTGTGCTCTTTGTCATCGTTATTGCCATCTTCACTTCTATTATCGTGTCAGTGAACTGATAGAAGGTCGGCTGGAAACCTGCTCCTATCATCGATGTCACCAACGGTTTGTTGTCGTTCGTCACGTCCGGCAGTTCGATGGGGTATTTCTTAGCGTCACCCATCATCGCGGCGATCTTACAACTCACCTGATCAAGCATGAACTGGCCCTCAGCGATGGCTGACGCCAGTTTCAATACCATTTCCGGAAATGGTACGTTCAATAGATCCTGTCCTACATCTGTCATGTTTTTCGCTCCTTTCTTTTTGTTCCTCTATTCCTTCCTTTCAATCAGTTTGATGGAGATTACTTCGTTTTTGGCACGGCCTTGATGGATATCTTGACCGAGCTCACTCCGTTCTCCCCCGCCGACACGTTGGCCCCGCTCATACGGAGCTGATTGTCGTCGTTGTAGACTTGAGTCTTCAGGTCGACGTCCATGCTGCTTATCATGTAGTCGACCTTGGCATTCGAGTCTTCGTTCTTCGTGTTAAAGTCCTTTAGCATTGTGCCCAGATAACTGGCCACATCCCCTGTGCTGTACGACGTCTCCTTCATGATCGCCGTAGCAGCCTCCACTTCCGGTGGTGAAATTGCAGACTGAAGAGAAAGGGCCTTCTTCTTGAGAGGGGCACTTTCGCTTTCCGGTGCAAGCTTGTTCAGCATATCCTCTATCTGACACATCTTGTCATAGGTCTTGTTGATCAGATTCTCCAATCTCACTATGTCGCTGTCGCTCACCATCACATCACTTCCATTCCTTCAAACATTCACTCACCATCTTCCGTTTTGATCGTATTCAGTCCTACGTATACCGTCAGCTTGTCTCCGCTCAGCAGATAATCCCCGGGTTTGACCGACTGTCCCGTAACGGTCATTATCTCACCTTTGGCCTCGAATCCCTTGTCGTCCACAATCTCCGCCGTTATGTCACGAGCCGATAATTCTTCCTCGGCATCGACCCTCATCATTCCGATCAGGTTCGGCACCTCCGTCCGTTTTATGCTGATGGGCGGTGCAGGCATCGGTCTGAATCTTATCGAAAGTCTACTTTCAGTGGATTTATTCGATGAGAATAGGGAATCGTACTCTATATTCGACGGAATAATTCCGATCTTCCTTATCTCCGCGGTACCGGATTCGCTCCTTACCTCCGTAACATCGTATCTCATGTTCAGGTCGAACTTTATCTCGGGCATTACGTACCATGTTGCATTCATTCCATAATCTGCCAGTTCTTTGTCCTTCAATATTGAGTTCTGAACATCGATCGTCTGAATGTCGAGCTCCCGCTGTGCCTTGCCGATACCTTTACCGAGTTCCGTGAGCACGTCCGATAATCCCAAATTGAACCCTAATGCGGCCTGATCGGCCGGTTCGTCCGGCATACCGTCCTCGAATCCCGTGTCGGGAAGTTCGGATGCCTTCTGCTGGGCGACACCCAGCACCGCCTTCGTGAGCTCTTTACGCAACATCCCCAGGCCGGCATCGTCCAATTTGTTGACATCTGCCAATGCCTTCACGGAGTGGATCCCCAGCTCAATTAGGCGTTTCGCAACGGCGGGGATCATGGACGGGACCTTCAACAGTTCCGCCTGTACTGCGAAATACTGAACGACCTCCACAGGCAATCCGGTCACATGTGCCAGGCCTGTACGTCTGGCCCTAGTCAGTGTCGCATGCTGCAGTTCCTGTATCGTCCTGATGTCGCGCTCAATAAGTGCCTCCGCGATTTCATGGGTCATCTCGGAGAGAGTGATGATATGTGCCGTCTGATCGAACGTCTCAAAATATCCGCCATAATATTCGGCATTGGAATATGCCGCAGGCATGGGATAGAACCTGACCTGTTCTATTATCTCATATGCTCTGTCAAAAGATATGGCGGTAAGCTGTATCAGTTTGTGTATCCAGGCGTATTTGGCATATCCGCCGAAGGTCGCTATACGCACATCCCCTTTGGTGAATAATCCTGCCTGAAGCAGCTGGAACAGGGTACTGCTGGTCATTCCGTCAAGGTCGCACAGCATATCGGATTTTTTCTGATGTGATTTTCCCCCATCGCCCTTGCTCTTCAGATCCTTGACGATATCATCAGGTATCTGAACATTGTATATGAGTTCCAATCCGGCTTCCAGCATATCCTTGTTCAGTGACGGTGCAAGATATTTCAGCGTATCATATGAACGCGTTGAATCATAATCCGCCCAGAGGGCCTTGGCCATTTCCCTGTACGTATTGATGCCGCACTTTGACATCGCCGTCTGTATCTCCTTCGGCACACGCGTGTCGTCGGAAAGTCTGGTATCGACCGAGAATACCCTGCCTGAGGGAGTCATGGACATATGTGTGATCTGACTACGGACGATGTCGCCCATGGTTGCACTCTCCGTGGCCATGCGCATCAGAATATAGGATTCTTCGGCACGTCGTCCAAATCTCCATGATGCCCTTCTGAGGTCGCCCGCATTCGTCACACCTGCCCTTGCGAGATATTCCCCATACGACTGGGATATCATGTCCAATCTCGGAGTCGGGGTGTCGGGAAGCGCCCTCATGCTGTTCGTAGCGTCGAGCTCCCGGGAATACATCACTGCCACTGGTGCGGTTTCTTCCAGAACTGCTGCGTACAGCAACTTCGCATCGATGGATATGATGCCGACCTTCCTTCCCAATATCTCCGTAATGAAATCGTTTTCGTCGCGATATCCATACGTGGCCTTCTTGAGATCCGGGATGGTGAATATCCCATATCTGTTCAGTCGAAGGACCGTCTCTGGACGAAGTCCTGATATCGTCTCGACCTTCTTTGCCTTTACGTCACGGTCGGGAAGCGGTTGTGGACTCGTGAATATGTAATCAAGGAACTCTATGTCCTTTTTCTTCTGTCCAGTGAGGGGCATGAAATCCGCCCATAGGCCGATCCCGCTCAGTTGCCTGATGAGGATATCTGCGTCCAGAGGATACAGTCCCCATGAGATTAGGAACTCCTTTGGAGGAACATCGTCTCCCAGGTTCATGGCCAATTTGACATCGGCGGCAGTGAACAACGAACGCAGGGCAAATCTGTCTCTTGCGATAGGCGACATGTATCGGATCTCATCAGCGGACGTATCCTCTTTCAGAAGTGATCCGAATACGCCTTTGAATGTACTTGGCGAAGCGATGTTGCACAACGACGTGTATAAAGTCTTACTGTCAGCGGAAGAGATTCCTCCGAGTTCACGGAGGAAGTCCGCAGCGGCCTCTGCGGAAAGGTCGGCTATAAGAATTAGGATATCGGAAACTTTCAGTATATTCCAATTCGCAGCCCTTTGGATGAACAGGGCCGTCATACCGGAAACAGCGTCCAATGGTGAATCCACCGTCGGCTTCTTAGATGTCATCGGTTCCTCTTTCGAAGGTAGCAGGATTGACGGATCTATTTTCGCCTTAGCCGCCTCCGGCTCCGTCGCAAGCACTGATTTCAAAGACACGGGGTCGGCCTTGTCATTCACCGTTATCTCGCGTTTCGCATCTGAAGTTGAAACGACCGAAGTTTTTGCACCACTTGCTTCAAGGATCGCAGTCTTTACCGTCTTCGACGCAGCGACCTTTGTCTCCACAGGGACAACTATGCTGAAAATTTGTTCAACCACAGCTTTGGATTCAGCGAGCCCAAGCCCCGTTATTTCCCTGAAAAGCTTTATCATGGCTATTTTTTGAATGTCCGGATCATCTTTCCGCAAAACATTCAGAAGATCTCCCACTGTGTAAATTGACCTCGAATTAAGCGTAGCTACCGTATCTTTCGTAATTCCGAGTTCGTTGATATCGGATTTATGATCAATCAAATGAAAATCACCTCGCTCCATCTGAAACCGCTATTTTTGAAGTTATTAACGCTTTAAATAGTGTATTTCTGCGTTTTGGGGTGAAAAGGAGAACGATTTTGTTATTATCAACATATTTTATTTCACCGAGAGACGATGTTGAAAAGCTTCCACGGAGCAAAATTCTATAACACAGAACCGTGAATTTCAACATAAAAAAACGTAGGTATTAGTGATTATTTAAAACCAATCCTACACTTAACGCACATTAAACAGACTCTAATAATTTTTCAAAAAAATCATATTATGATATTATGAACAATTGTCTGATTTCAGACATTTCTATCTAGTCTTTCGTGCAAAGTATTTTTTCATATCGCGTCATTGACGGAATGATGATCGTCGGCAAAAACATAGTGCTCACGGGTGCAAACAGTGGCATCGGCCTTGAAACACTGAAGTTACTTGCCGCTGACAATACGATACTCGCGGTGGATCTCAACACGGACAACCTCTCGGGATTCGATGATAATGTCATACCGTACGTCTGTGACATCTCATCTCAGGAGAACGTAGACAAATTGTTCGAACACGCATCATCTGTTTTTGAGAAGATCGACGTGTTCATTGCAAACGCGGGATACATGAGATACGAACGCTTCGACACTCCCGATTGGAACAAAACCGAGAACATGTTCCGTACGAATACGATCTCGGTTATGTACACCTATCAAAAGTACGTTCAACATCTGAACGGATCTGACGGAATTCTTGCGATAACGATCTCAGCAATGGGAAAGATGGGCATGCCCGCATTCACATTGTACTCGGCGACGAAGTTCGCATTAAATGGATTCCAAGAATCCGTAAGGCTTGAGAAACCGGAGAATCTGACCATCACATGTCTGTATCCCGTATCAACTGATACGTCATTCTTCTACGATGACAAGATAGAAAAACCGTATCCTGTGCAAACACCTGACCTGGTTGCGAAAAAGTTCGTAAAAGGAATGGGTAAAGGCAGAAAGAAGGTGAATCCGTGCAAGATGTTCGTATTCGCATCCGGTCTTTTCAAAGTGCTTCCGTTCACACGTACGATGTACCGCAACAGCGAGATGAGAAAATTCCAACGTTACGAAGAACGCTTGAAAAATAATATGGACTAACTGTGGTTCAGTTCGTCTGTCATCATTGGAATGAAAATCCGGAAAAATGTTTATCGAGCAGAATTCACTTCTCTTCTTTCATGGCTTCCGGACTCTTTTTCGTCCCGGATTTCCCCTTCGGTGTGGACGGAAGATGCTTTTCGATGTACTCCGGAGTGACTATTCCGAATGTGTTGTACACGAGTTCATCCTGATCCATCGGAGACTCGTCCTTCTGCGGCCTCATGCGCAACGCGATGAGCATTGCCAATATCGAGAGCGGCAACGAAACGACCAAGGGATCGACGAAATTCAGTAACGAATCAGTGATGATCATCGGCATTCCAAGCATTCCCGCAATTCCGGCGTTAACGAAGAATCCCCATACCACCCATGACGCCAGTCCAACGATTATACTGCATTTTGCTGCGAAGAAGTTAGGATTCTTGGAGTAAAGGGAATGGGTATATGCCGGCAACAGCGCGGCTGCGGTCAGGCCCATGAATATTGACGTTGCTTTGGCAATGATGTTCATCGGCATGACGTACGCCAGAACGACGACCGCGATCATTATCACCAGTGTGCATATTCTGGTGACTCTGAGTGATTTTGCGTCTGTGTACTCCTGCTTCTTTTTCTTCTTGACCTCGGACATTATGTCATATCCTGCGGAGGTCCCCATGGTGTGAAGCAATGCACTCATCGTAGAGATTGAAGCGCACAACAGCGCAAGAACGAATACAACGATGAAGATGTCGCCGAACGTGACGTTCATGAACAGTTCGTTAACAAACGTTGGAATGATCATGTCTATGTTTGAGACGTGTTCCACAGCGATCATCCCGTGTTCGTTGAAGAAGAACACGTTGCTCAATGCACCGACGGTGTAGGCGGAACCGACGATCGCGATCATGAATATGCTTCCTATTATCAATGACCTGTTCAGAGTTTTATCATCCTTGGCACTCATGAAACGGACGACCAACTGAGGTTGCGCCAATGCCCCGATCCCAACTCCTAACATGAATGTCGTAATTACAGTGAGCCACGCCTGCGACAAGAAGTCCGGTGCGCTTGTCCATCCGTTCATACCCTGATCTGCAAGAGGCCCTATTACCGCAGGATTGGCCGAATCCCACAGATTCGTCAGATCTAGGTTCGCACCCCCACCCAGTGTCATGTATGTGAACACCAGAATCACAATCATTCCGATGAACATGATGGCGGCCTGCAGCGCGTCGTTGTACATAACCGCGATGACACCGCCGTATGTGACGTATAACGCAACGATTACTGAGAAACCGATGAGAATCATATCTCTGTTTATGCCCAGCGTCGTTTCGAGGAAATTCACCCCTCCCAGAAGAACGGCGGCACAGTAGATCGGCATTCCTATGAGGATGATGGATGCCGAAAGTAATCTTATTGACGGCGATTTGTATCTTTTTCCCAGAAGGTCGGAGAATGTGAATGCTCCCACCTCTTTACCTATCCTTCTGGTCCTCTTTCCATATATCAGGAATGCAACGACCAGACCGATCATCAGATTCAGTACGACAAGCCAGATCATGACCATTCCGTATTTTGCTGATTGTCCACCAAAACCGACAACCGCTGAAGCACTGAGGAACGTTGCACCATACGACAACGCAATGATCAACGGACTCGTCTTGTTCCTTCCCAGAAGGAATTGGTCGTTGCTTTTGGTGTGCTTGTAACCATACCATCCCAAAAATGCCGTAGCGGCGATGAATATCGCCAGCATTATGATGAAGATGTTCATGTCTATCATTCGGAATCATCCTCTCTGCCTTTCAGCCATCCGTAGATGATACAGAACGCAACCGATCCGAACGCAACGAGGTATCCGCCCCAAACCCAAGGGTCCGCCATTCCTAAGAACATTTTTCATTCATCTCCCTGATACGTGCTAGCTTGTATCACGGTAAAATCTGATAATGACCGCTTTCTATATAATCCATACTGTTTCGTTGGTAGGAGCGGTTTCCTTTATGGTTGATTATAATAGAATAATCATCTGAATTGCCCTAATTTCCCAAACAGGGTCTGTTTTTTGATGAGTACGCAGGGTGGCGTTCGTTGTATAAGAATTAAATAGCTAACCTGCGTAAAGGGAGATGTTAGGCTTGACCGGGATGCTTGGCGTATCCTTATACACCGAAACCGTCAATACGCGGGGGTGACAGCAGGGGAATACGCGGATGGAATCTTTCAAGCCCACAAAGTAACTATGAGATCTTGTCTTGCGGGGCTGGTGTCTGAGACAGACGCGACCGGAGGGTCGTGGTCGTCACACTAATTGCGGGGAACGGGTCAGGTCCTGACGGGAGCAGCCTTACCGCGAACTACTGACGCTCGCGAGGTAGCGGGATTGAGAAGCAATGTGGTCACTTGGAGAGGAAGTTGCGGAGACCTCTGTGGCCTAGCACTTTTATTTCTTCTTTTTCTTTGGACGACAGCCAGTTATGATATCGGTGCTGAAATCGAACAGCACACGTTCGTTACCGCCCATGGTCAATTTCAATTTCTTTGACGGATCTACTTTACCGACCACTGCACCGTCGACTTTGACCTCTTTGAATATTTCTAAAATACGTTTGGAGTTCTCCGGCGGGCATGTTAAAACGAATCCGCATCCCTGGTATGTTAAAATCCATTGGATGAGGTCTTCATTCGCCGGACGTGGAATTTTATCGATATCGACGGTTCCGCCCATACAAGATGCTTCCAGCAGCATTCCGAGGGTTCCGATACAACCGGGGTTGCTCATGTCCTTTCCTGCTGTGGACAAATGCTCCTGCGCAATCGTGCACATGGCGGCCATCTGATCCTGAACCAGTTTGTCATCCTTTCTCGTGGTCGTGTCCCATGCGTATTTCAGGTCGGACGGGAAGAAACCGTCCGTGTCCATTACGAATACGATATCATCACCGTCACGCGCTGTATCCGAGCGGATGATCTGATCCTTCGGAACGGTGCCCATGATGGATATATCGATCGCGTGATATGCGCAATCGGGATGTGTGTGGCCTCCCACGATGGGGACATTGAATTTCTGAACCGCACGTTCCATTCCTCTGAGGATCTGGCCACATACCTTCTCATCCTTCATTGAGAGTATGTCGACCATTGCGATGGCCTTACCGCCCATTGCCGCTATGTCGTTGACGTTAACGAGTACTGCGAAATAACCTGCGTAGAAGGGATTGGTCTTCACCAGTGACTCCATTATGCCGTCTGCAGCGAACAGAAGATAATCGTTTCCGTATTCTATCGCTGCTGCATCCTCACCTTCTGACGCCGCTACGTTAGTGAACGCTGCCGTAGGCAGTGATTTCACAACATTCTGTATCGTTCGCTTTCTGGTAACGCCTGGAAAAGTGCGTATGGCATCAATGATGGCATCCAGAGTCATAATCTCAAGAATGTAGGGATATGATAAAAGATTATCCGTCCTTTCATATCAGCTTGGTTTGCTTCGTTTCCATCAGCAGGTGCTTCGAATTCGTCGAATCCAACGCCATCTCTGAAAGCACAAGAGGCAACTGATCGGGGAATTCCTTCTGCGGATGTACCGCAACGGTTCCCTGAAACACATTCCCTGTGCGTCTGAGGAACTTACGACATTCCTGTACCTCATGGTCCAATGCGTTGCGTCCGATTGGACGGTTGACGCCTGCGGCTTTCAACTCGGTGTCGAACACGGGGCGCTTGAACATTTTTGAGAGTGTGTAAAGAATAAGGTCATCCGGATCTGCGGAAACTTTCCTGCATGCTTTGCCCACCGCTTCGTAAATGGTGTCGGGCAGTGATTTCACGGGCTGATAGATCTTCGACGGCGGGATGTCTCTTTCTTTGAGAACATTCATATCTGTAAGCGCCCGAAGGTATCCTGTAACGATAAGGCGATGATGTTTGAAACCCATTTTCTCCAGGTCTTTCGCTAATGAACTTATTGATTTTCCGTCCTTTCCCAACGTCTCTATGACGATTCTGTAAAATTCCTTTTCCGGGTTGAACATCTTATCGGCAATTGGTAACAAATCTGATAACTTAAAGGTTACTGTATTTTTCATCATGAAAACACATATGATTTTTTTGCTGGACGATCGTGTTTTCAGAGGATCCCAAAAGATAGACGATAAAATTCAAGCATCTATCATTACATGCACAACAATTATTTTTCCGGCGCATTCCGCCAGTTTTTCCCCTGACGTCGGAAACAGTCCGAATTCGTCCAAAAATGAGGTTTTGAAAATGTGAAATTTTTGCAACGAAGTCTACAAAAAATTAATAAAAATGAAAAAACTACAATGCTGGCTAAGGTATTAGATAACTAACCTGATAACAAATATGATAATTAAGTGATGTTTACATTTTACCATATCAGATTCAGAAACGACTATATATCCTCCGACGAATGGAGAAAGGCTCCGAGTTATCTCAGATGATGGATGGGGGATTATAGAAATGAATGCAGAAACAGGAAGACCAATAACGGGCTCGATCAAAGAGTCCACGGACATTACGCTCTTCGTCAGAACATCAGACGAAGAAATTAAGAAATGGGACAAATCGAGGATATTCGACGCACTCATGCGTGAGACGGATATCGGAGAGGATGCGGCATCGATCGTCGCCCGCGAAGTGGAGAAGATGATCAGTAAAATGGAAATAGAATACATTACCGCACCTCTTATCAGGGAACTCACCAACGCAAAGCTTGTAGAATATGGATTAGAGACTATACGCAAGCAACACACACGTCTTGGTGTTCCCATTTACGACGCACGTGAGATAATCATGAGTCCGAACAAGGAGAACGCGAATGTTCCTCACGGACCGGAAGCTACGAACCTCACGTTGGCAGAGAACATCAAGAAAGAATTCGCACTGCTGGAAGTCTTCACCCCCGACATCGCAGATGCTCACATGAAAGGCCTTGTACATTTACATGACCTTGGTATGATCGACCGCCCCTATTGCGGTGGTCAGTCCATCGAATACGTCAAGAAATTCGGCCTTAATCTTCCTAACGCAATATCAATAGCAAAGCCGGCAAAACACCCGGAAGTACTTATCGAACAGATTGTGAAATTTTCGGCTGCACTGCAGGGACACTTCGCAGGGGCAATAGGATGGGATGCATTCAACGTCTTCCTTGCCCCGTACCTCGTCGATGTCGATGACGTGAGGATGAAACAACTCGCTCAGATCCTTATCTACGAATTCGCACAGCAGGCGGTCGCACGTGGCGGTCAGTCAATATTCAGTGACATCAACCTTTACTGGGAGACACCTAACCACTTCGTCGGTGTCCCGGCAATTGGCCCCGGCGGCGTGGAGACTGGAAAGAATTACGAGGACTATCAGAAAGAGGCACAGCGCTTCCTCAACGCACTCATTGACGTGTATGCAGAGGGAGATGCAATGGGAAGGCCGTTCTTCTTCCCCAAGCCTGAAGTTCACATCACGGAGAAGTTCTTCAAGACACCCGGACACGAGGACTTCATGCTGAAGATCTCCGCACTCGCAGCAGACAAGGGAAACACATACTTCGTCTTCGACCGTGGCGAGACCGCACGCATATCAGAATGCTGCAGATTGGCATTCAAACTGGACAACCAGGACCTGCTTGACGCAAAGCACCCGTGGAAGATGAGATTCTCTGCAATGCAGAATATAACACTCAATCTTCCGAGGATCGCATACATGGCGAACAGGAACGACGAGGAGCTGTACAAGGTCATCACGGAATGCCTTGAACTTGCTGTTAAAGCGCACATGCAGAAGAAAGCATTCCTGAAACACCTCCTGGACCTTAAGAACCACGGTCCGCTGGCGCTTCTGGCAATGAACCTGGATGGCGAACCATACTACAGGATCGAGAAGTCTTCATACCTCGTGGGAATGGTAGGATTGAATGAACTTGTTCAGTACCACATCGGTCAAGAGATTCACGAATCCAAGGAAGCACAGATGTTCGCTCTGAAAGTCACTGCGTACATGAAAAAGGAGACGGAGAGATTATCCAAAGAGCACAACATCAAACTGCCGTTGGAACAGACGCCTGCAGAGAGCACCGCATACAGGTTCGCGAAACTCGACATGAAGGAATTCCCGTTACAGACCAGCGCTGTCGTGAAAGGCAGCAAAGGCACGGGCGAGCTCTACTACACCAACTCGACGTACATCAACGTCGGCGCTGATGTCAGCCCGATCCAGAGGGTCAAGCTCGAAGGAATGTTCCACCCACTCATTGAAGCCGGTGCACTGACGCACATCTGGCTCGGCGAGTCGAAACCGTCCGCCGAAAGTATCGCAGCATTCGTTGAGAAAACGTTCCGCAACACCTCGAACGCACAGATCGCATTCAGTCCTGAATTCACATCATGCCTGGACTGCGGAAAGACCACGAGAGGTCTTGTATCCCCGTGCTCATGCGGTTCAACCCATGTCGAGGGAATCACTCGTGTGACCGGATTCTTCTCCAAGGTCACCGGATGGAACAAAGGCAAAACGGGTGAACTGAAAGACCGCATAAAGGGTCAGAACATCTGAAACCCCTTCCCATCCAACCTTTTTTTTTATTTTTCAATTCAATAGCGTTTCGATTTCGCTCAATTCGGCAGATCCTGATAATGGTGCATATAGTCTCATTTGCACAAGCGCGGTCCATTCCTTGCTCTTGCGTGATCTCGTCCTGCAAATGAACAGATGATTCAATCCGGCAACCAACTGCCAACCTGCGTACAGCACAGGCTCGTATTCCAGACTGTCATCCATCTTCGCAACAACCTCTCTGAATGCCTTGCCCGCTTCATCGGATAATTTTACGGCATTCATATCAGGATTTACCATCCACCCTCCGCATTTCATTCGAAAAACACCAAAATCGAATCGATATACGGCGGATATAATGGTTACGTCATATCAGCATGACCATTACTATCAGCATGAATGCGAATATCATGAACATGGATACTCCGTTGGATACCATGTTCACTGTCGCCTCCTTCTTGTCGCCGGTGAGCTTGAACTTGTCTGCGATCCAATCGACACCGCCTCTGAACAGATATCCTCCGTCGAACGGTATCGCCGGCAATGCATTGAACACAGCCAGAACAAGGTTCAGCCAGAATATCCAGAACATCGTTGAAAGTGACACCCAGAATATCTGACTGTCTGAATACCACCAGTGCATGTCCTCAGGTATAGGAGAATATCCGCGGAATGGTGCCCCGATGTACGAAATCATATTCATTCCGACATCCTGAATCGAATCGGCATTGTGGAACGGGTTTTTCGCACCCGCTAAAACTTCGTTCGGTGTCGTAAATCCCATTCCAGATATGTTCGTACTTACGCCGAGGAAACCTATTCCGTTTCTTGAAGCGAGTGTTATAGATCCCGTCCTTTCATCGGTTCCATCGGATGCCAACGTCACTACGATCACCGATTGGTTACCGTGCGTTTTCGAAAGTAATTCGCTGAATTTGCTTAAACTACTGACGAGTTGCAAACCTTCTCCGTCTCCAATGTCCATTTTGTAAATGAACCGTTTTTCGAAGAAAGATTTAAAATTACTCGCAGGTGAGTCCGCAGTAATTGCGACAACATAAACGCCCAGTCGCATATTCGCAATATTGTCTTTACTGTCAGCGGTATCGTATCTTACCTGTACGAGATTACTCGGATTAAATTCAAACCTCAAATCATCTGGATCTGTTGCCCCGAACGATGTGATTATCGAATAGTTCGTAATTCCTTCATTGAATGCCGGCGATCCGTCGGAAAGTCCGCCGACAGCGGGGTTGTCACCATATTGTGGTGCCAATGATCCGAGCATTCCGAAACTCATTACTAGGAACAGAACTACCGCAACCACTGTGTTTATGGCGATACCGGCAGAGAACACATGCATCTGCGCCTTTCTGGACGATTTCTGAAGCTGTTCATTGTTCGGTTCCACGAACGCCCCTACAGGAACAACGGCGTACAGCAGACCCGATGCGTCCACGTCGATATCGTTCGCCCTGGACTGTATTCCGTGCGCAAGTTCGTGAACGACCATTGCCACGATGAGTCCGATCACACCGTAAACCAACGGCAGCATCGGATTGAGTCCCGGAATTGCCAATATGTACTCAGGCCCTATCCTCGTAGATGAGCTCATCATCTGCGGTATCATTGTCAGGTCAATCACGACAATGAAGACCATGAATGCCATCAGAATGACCGTAATGACCTTGGAAATGGTTCCGAATGCATTCCAGACACGTCTGTACTTGGACAGACGTTCCATTAATCTGAGACCCCATTTGGTCTTGATCATCACACACGGTCCGTATTTCACGAATCCGTACTTCTCAAGCTTTCCCATTCTTACGTAGATGTAGAATGGTACGTATACCGCAAGAAGTATCAACAAAATGATGTATGCCAATTCCAAATGAGCACCTTACGCGCCATGATAGGGGTCACATTTGATATAGTTATTCACAGGAACACAATGTCGGTTGACACCATTGTCCCGATGATCATTTTTGCCCAGTCCAGCTTCTTTTTCTTAATGACTGCAGACGAATTTGATTTTTCTACGGGATTATCGAAATCAAATCCTATGAGCATTATCTTTTTTGCTCCTAATGAATCGGCCATACATACCGCCCGGTCGCCATCGGTGAAACCGCCGAAATTGTACACTATGATGTCCGGCTTCGACTGTGTAGTCATCATTATGCGTCCTTTGAAATCCTTGGCATGATTCATTATCGCGTCTATGTTATCGCCATGCGCATGCATCAACGTCAACGAACCCCTGGAGGATGCTTTCTTCTGCGCATCCAAATCCCCATCCAGATCTGTTACGATCACGTCCGGAATTATATCATTTTCAAGAAGATACGGTATCGATGCGCCGGTTGCTATCAACGTATCGTATTTCGGAATGTCTTTGATCAGGAACGGTGCACCGCCTGCAACCACGACATTGCCTGAAACATGCATTCTAAGATCATCGTCGTCGATCAGATCACTGTTGCTCAGAATCGCCTTCATCAATCTTACAGACGATTCATCGGACGAACGATCGTATCCCATGTCGTCAAGAATTCCCTGATATGTGGATTCCCAGTCCTTAAACTGCATCTAAATCCATTTCCTCTTCAACCGGAGGGTCCATTTTTCTGAATGATACCTGCAGCAACGCAGCACATACACCGAATGCTATTCCGATAACGAGTTCGTAGACCATCAGGTTCTCCTCTGAATAGGCATAACCGGACATCGACGAAATGATGTCCAAAACCGCCTGTACGACGAATGCTATCGCCAGTATCGTGATCGTGGCGATCAGGAAAGAACGGTTGAACTTTCCAGACTTTATGTACGTGTCCAGCACCTTTCCGAAACTGTTGCATATCAGTGCGAACACCAACAACCACAGCAGGTTCGATGCGAATGACAGGAACAGATATATCTCACTGAGTTCGCGCATGTTCAGAACAGATATCGTTCCCAGCACCAGTCCTGAGAAGAACAGCGCCAGCGCGAGTACGGTGAACAATATGCTCAGATTACCTGTTTTGACGTCATCCATCATCTTGGAATACGTCTTTTGCATCCATTCCCCTAGACTATACCCATACATCAGGAAAATCAGACCGATTATCACAACGACGATGCTTCCCGTCATACCATAGATGTGATCGTAATTGCTGTCCCCGATGAATCTCATGACCTCGGGCATCATGAACACCAATCCGACGATCGCAACGATCCATCCGATGGGTGCAAGGAAACGCTTCTTCTTCTCGCGGTCCTTCAGGAGCTTTGAAATGATATAAAGTGAACCTTCCAGTCCGGGCGACTGTTTGACGTAGACCTTCTTGACCGAATCGATCGGTATACGCGACGAGATGATCGGATAAACGTATTCGTCCTCCGCTCCATCGCTCACAAGAACCACTCTGTCAGGTTCCACTTCCGCGAGGACCTGTTCCAATTCGTCGATGATCGCCGAATCGGATTTGTGGCCGACCTTCTTGTCACCACAGAGAAGTGCGATGCTTACGTCCTTACCCTCGTCATGAAGCTCATTGTAGATGCGTATCGCAGCAAAAAGACTATTGACGTCGGAATCCTCAGGATCCTCGGCACCGAGTCTGAGCGCTGCATACGTTACAGCCTCCAACCCCACCACAGGTGTCTCTATACCTGCCTTGACGCCGAAATCGTCATCCCTGTCTACTGCTAAAACGAGGGTTCTCTTCACGAGTACTGTTAGTTTCTATTATATTATAATGCTTACGCATGCCATTTTTAATAAAATAACAGGTCTGGCATGACAAAAAAAGCGGATGTGAAAGTTTTTATCTGATTCAGCGGATAATACAGGTCCATGAGGATAGTTTGGCATGGACATTCATGTTTCGAAATGGACGACGGAAACATTACCGTTGTCGTGGATCCGCACGACGGAAAATCCATTGGGATCAAGCCCCCGTCCGCATCCGCAAATGTTGTTCTCATGACTCACAATCATTATGATCATTCTGCAGCGAGGATCATACGCGGTATTCACAAGGACTTCATGGAATCCCGCGGTGTGTTCAACGCATCAGGAATGAAAATTGAAGGGCTTCCTTCGCTCCACGATTCCGACGGAGGCAAGAAATTCGGTTCCAACACCATCTATCTTTTCGAAATGGATTCGATCACAGTCTGCCATTGTGGTGATATCGGCGAAATTCCGTCAGAAGAGGTGCTTGCAAAGATTAGGAACGTGGATGTCCTGATGGTCCCGACCGGTGAAACGAATACAATGAAAATAGAATCGATCCTTGAATTGATCGCCCTCACTTCACCGAAAGTGATCATACCGATGCATTACCACATGCGCGGCCTTTCTATACCGTTCAGCAACGTCGAAAAATTCTTGGGACAGCTGGATTGTTTCTTTGACTTTGTAGGAAGCGAGATGGATATCTCTAAGGACGAATTACCACAGAAAACCGAATGCTGGGTCTTTAGTCTTTAGTAAAGGTTCAAAGCGTCTTCGAGCTTGCCCATCTCTATCGGTGTCGTGATGTCACCGACGACCGCGCCCCTTGAGTTCGCAACGAGGCACGGACCCAATAATTTCGAGCCGTGGTTGAGTGTCGTTTTTACGACATCCACCTTGAAGATGTCCTTCAGCATCTTGATCTCTTCCGCGGTGGTTTCCGCGGGACAGATGCATCCCTTGTTCGTGACCTTGCATGCCGATCCCACGGTGTTCAATCCTGCGATTGACATTTTCACGCACGGTACGCCTAAGATACGCTCAATCTTCTTCACAGCACGGCCGTCGACATCCGGGTTCAGAATTGCACCGTTGTCGTTCACCAAAATGTTATTTCCAGCTGCGTTGTGAGCTCCCGTCAGTGTTCCGACAGGTAAGAATTTTGAAAGGAATTTGATCTCGGACTGCTCTGCGAGTCCGGAGACTATGATACCGTTGGAATTCATTGCCAGAAGTGATCCGACAACGAACGAACCGGCGACGGATGTTAGGTGCGTTTCCACACCCAGGACCTCCGTCACCGTCGCTACGTAGTCCTTGTCGGCATTCGGCGATACGAATGCGAAACTCTCTCCGGCCGCGGAGAACACACCTATATGGGGATTTCCCCCGAACCTTGAGAGTCTCATCATCCGTATCACTCTGCCAGAGATACTTCTACAAGTCCGTCGTCGAACTTGATGGCTTTTACGGCGATCCTTGAAGGCGGTTTCTGTCTGCCGCGCTGCCAGATCTTCTCATTAAGGGAGCCGTCGATCCATACGTGTTCGGCGTCTACCTTCATGTGCCTCATTATGTTCTCCCTGATTTCCTTGATTGCGCGGTTCGCTCTTTTCGTGCGGGGCGCCATCTTGGTCGCTCTCAGGGGGATCATGATTATTCTTTCTATCTCATCCATGATATCATCATTCCTTGAGTTTGCTTATACGCCAGGACCTTCTCTGCGGGTGGCGCACAAAGTTTCTGTTCGTTCTGATCATGACCCATGCCGGAACTCTGCGGTTCTGGTTCGTGGCCTTGTTCAGTCTGCCTTTCATTGCCGGGGGCTTGTTTCTTGTCATCGTGATTATCTCCTTTCAATGGTGATCTCCCTCTTCTGAGGGGCGATCTGCCTGAGGATGTTTCTGAGCATGGCGTCTGTCACCATACTGTTGAGTCTGCCTGTCTGTGCCAACTGAATCAGTTGCATTTCGACGGCATTCGCAAGTTCGGGATTTGCGATCTTGACGTTTGCCAGACGGTCTCTCGCGTCGGGCTGCATGATCTGTCTCAAAATGGCCTGTTTCTGTGCCTCCATCTGTTGCCTCTGCTCCTGTGCAGCAGCCTGCTGCTGGGAACTCTGCTGGAGTTCAGCCATCTTTTTCTGTCTCAATGCTTCAAGTTCGGAATCATCCATGCTCTCACACCCATTCAGGCCATTTCGTCATACACTTCTTTAGCAGTGTTGTCAAGGAGTGACATTCCGGACGGACTGATTGCCCTTCCATCTTTACCCTTGGCGACAAGATATCCTGCCTTTTCAAGTTGAATCATACATTTTCTGGCGATGTTGCGGCTTCCTTTCACTGCTCTGTTCGGTTTTGCTCCGCGGTCTGCGAAACCACCGTACTCTGCAGCCAATCTGGATGAGCCCATGGGGCCCTTCACGTAGATCTTCCTCAGGATGGATGCGGATCTTGTGAACCACCAGTCATCCTGACTAGGAGCCTTCTCTGTGTGCCTGCCTGTCTTTGCATACTCTGCCCACTCGGGGGGCACAATAGCCGAATTCTGTTTCAGTTTCTCGGCTGTTTTGAGTATCAATTTCTCGGCAGGGACGTCGTAGACGGTTACCATTTCAATACCTCTCGCATTCAGTACAACTGAATAATGCTAAAATGCCCTAATGTAACTTAATATAAAAGCATTGCTAACCAAAAGTAACAAAAATCCAATTCCGTACGTGCTCCGCCCGTACGGCCTGCAGACGCAACGTCTGCCACGGTCAATGCCGAAGCAATGATGTTTCCGTAATACCTCCATAACAGCAGGGGTATATCAAACATTGCCCCGGCGGTCATCTATTTTAAAGAGTTCAACATTAACGTGAGCATGCAGAAGATCCTCGCTATCAACGGAAGCCCCAGGGGCGACGGTTCCACGGCCAAGGTGTTGGAGACGATAGCAGAAAAAATGAACGGCGGCTATTCGACGGAGATCGTGAATCTCGGCGGGCTGAACATATCGTTCTGCAAAGCGTGTATGAACTGCAAGAAAACCGGTTCATGTGCGATATCCGACGACATGACCCCGCTCTACGAGAAGATCCGGGACGCCGACGTACTGATATTCGGAACGCCCGTTTACTTCGGAGCGGAGACAGGATTGTTCAAGAACTTCCTTGACAGGATGTACGCGATGGTACAGATCAAGAACGGCGTCAGAACACCTGAACTGGGAAAACCGAAGAAAGGCAGCGCATTCATAACATGCGGTGCACCGGACGGCAATATGACGTACCACGGCGTGGCAACACACCTCATCTCCATACTCAGATCGTTCGGGATATCCGATGTTTCGTCGACCGTGATTCCAAAGGCCGACCCTGCAACGATAACCGGGCAGAATCAATTCGCCGACTACATGGATGCCATCGAATTCCAACTGATGTGATTACCATGCGAATACCTTTGATCACGATAGAACGGGAGGGTAAGGATGTGCTGACATCCAACATTGAATTTAATGGCTGGCACATATCGTCTTCCAATGAACATATCGGTCTTCGGGACAATGTCATCGGGATCATCGAAAAACATGGAAAGGGTTCGACCGTTGTGATGGCGGATGTGGATTCCCTCGCAAGAAGGAAGATGGATATCGCCCTACTCAAGAAGCTGAAGACCAAGAAGGTCGACATTTGGCTGATAACACATATCGAGGATGCTGACGATCTTTTCGATGCATTCTACATGAACATCGATTCGCTTATTGTACCGTACCATGCCACACTATCCGACGCCGCACTTAAGGAGATGAATTCCGTATCCGACAGCACCATGCCGCTGGTTCTCACAGACGGAAAAGTTGCGTTATCCAGATCCGGAGAAATGCCTCTGATGGAAATTCTAAAGAACATCACAGAAATGGGATTCTTCTCAATAGGTGTGATGCATGTATCCGAAGAATACAATGAAAGTATGTGGTCAGAACTTCATTCGAAATTCGAACGCATAATCCCATTCGTCCGTGGATCCGACGAGGACATTGCGTCATTGGAGAACATCGGTTTCACCGACATCGTCACATTATAGGTTTTCTGCCAACGAACGTCCGAAACCGTATGCCTTCAGAAGTTCCTCTTTCAGAGATATGTTTTCCATGTCGTATCCCGACTCTATGAGGTCACCCCTCCATTCCGCAGTCAATACACTGGATACTGCCTTGCAGACCGAACGTATCACGGCAAAATCCTCACTTGTGCTGCCAGCGGACGCGACCAGGGCGGCAACCCTCCTTCTTTTCATCGGAGGATTCTCCCAGTAACACTGGAATCTGTCAAAGACCTGTTTCAGAACAGAGGACACACCAAGGAAATGAACAGGTGTGCAGAAAATAATTATGTCGCTTTTTTCGACCGCGTCATATATCTGCCTCATATCATCATCTATAACACAGACACCTGTCGAAACGCATCCCCCACAGTGTGTGCAATGTGATATATTGAGTCCGATCGGACGGATTAAGGTTACCTCGACGTCCTTGGACCTGAGTCCATCGGAGACGCCAATGCACAGTTTCTCGGTGTTTCCTGGGCTACGTGCACTCCCCTTTATGACTAAAGCCTTCATAAGATGTATAACAATCAGACGTGGATTTTATATCTTTTTGGGTTATTGAGGTATTGAGCTGATTACATTGGACGCCTTCAAAAAAGCCAAAGATATGTACATGCCCCGCCACATGATATTGGGACACGGGGTCATATCGCGTATCGCAGATGTGTGTGACGACCTCATCATCGGAAAGAACGTGATGATCGTCACCGGGGACGATACATACAAGGCCGCAGGCAAAGCCGTCGAGAACATTCTGACGGATGCGAAGTACAACGTATGTGTTGTGAAAACGGGCGGCGCAACGATGGACAATGTCGACAAGATCACAGCAGAAGGCAAGAAGAACAAGACCAACGTCCTCATCTCCGTGGGAGGCGGTAGCAAGATCGACATCGGCAAGCTTGCTGCAAAGAACTGCGGGGCACACATGATCAGCGTCCCTACCTCAGCGTCACACGACGGAATCGCATCCGGGCGTGCATCGATAAAGTCGGACGAGGGTTCGGTATCCGTTGATGCAATGGTTCCGTTGGCAATAGTTGCCGACACAGAAGTTATCGTAAAATCACCGTACAGGCTGATGGCATCCGGCTGCGCCGATGTCATTTCCAACATGACCGCGGTCGCGGACTGGGAATTCGCAAGACGTTTGAGAAATGAGGAATTCAGTTCGTATGCACAGTCGCTGGCACTTTATTCCGCGAAGAGCGTGATCAAGAATTCCGCTTCTATCAGACCCAACTTCGAAGAGAGCGTATGGATGGCCGTAAAACCTTTGGTAATCTCAGGATTATCAATGAGCGTCGCTGGCAATTCCAGGCCGACCAGTGGGTCGGAGCACATGTTCTCGCATGCACTTGACGTCATAGCACCGGGTTCGGCACTCCACGGTGAACAATGCGGTGTCGGTTCCATAATGATGATGTATCTCCACGGAGGCGATTGGATCGCGATCAGAGATGCTTTGAAAGCGATAGGCGCACCGACGACCGCGAAAGGACTGAACGTTTCGAATGAAGATCTTATTGAAGCTTTGACAAGAGCGCACAAGATCCGCACAGACAGGTTCACTATTCTCGGCGACATCGGCCTGACGAAAGAGGCTGCGGAGACCGTGGCAAGGAACACAGGGGTGATCTGATGGTTCTCATAACCCTCATCGGGGAAGCGCAGGCGCGCATCGGAAACCGCTTCTACTATCTCGGCCCGTTGACCGAATGCAAGGACTGTAAACTGAAAGGCGTCTGTTTCAATCTGGAGCCCGGACACCTCTATGAAGTAAAAACGCTAAGGGATGCGATGCACGACTGCGAGATACACGAATCGAAAGTGAGGGCGGTCGAGGTCATCAAAGTACCCGTATCCGTGGCAGTTCCGGGAAAAAAGGCCATCGACGGCAGCACGATTACATTCGAAACGGTGAAATGCGACAGGATCGGATGCGAAAACTATTCATTCTGCCATCCTGCGGGGATAAAGGATGGAATGAAGATGACCATCTCCGATGTCATCGGCGACGTCACCTGCATGATAAACGAAAAAATGGTTTTGGTGAAACTCACTTAAAACTTTATTCCGGTTATTCTTTCGAACACATCGGTGTAAAGTTTGCTGACCCTTTTTACAACATCAGCCGGCAACGCTGGAATCGGCGGTTCCGGGAGTCCTTTTTCACGTGCCTCCATCAGTTCCGCATGATATCCGGTTTCACGGTAGTGCTGACGTACGAACTCCTTACTCAACTCTTCGACCTTTCCTGTAAGGTATGCGGATGCGTCCCACCACCTGTCCTCATCCAATGTACCGAACGTATCGATGACCATGATCTCCCTGTTCTCGTTGTACGCGAACTCTTTCTTTCCATCCACGTGGATTAAACCTCTCTTCGACGTCTCCTCCTCTATGACGCTGTCTACAAGCAGAACTGCATCAAGCACATCCCTATAGTCCCTGTCGGTAAGGCCGGCGATCTTCTTCGCTTCTTTTTCGTCAAGTTCACGGTCATGCTCCTCAAGCTTGGTCGTCGTCTCCAGATATGGGCGGGGAAGCTTGTCTCCTGCTTTCACAACATATCCCTTCGGGAATCCAAGGTCTTCAGCTTTGATCTTTCCTCTCTTGATGCGGTCCATCAGCGATCCTGCAACATAGTATCTGCAGATGACCTCCAATGGGATCAGATAGTTGGTTGTCTTCGTGTTGATCTTATCATAATCTTCAATGATGTTGACACGCTTGACCCTCATCCTGTTCGGCGGAAGGTACTCGATGAAATGTGTCTTGAGGCCTTTCTTCTCCAAGAGATTGAACCAGTGTTCCGCGGTCCTGCAGAGGGTCTCACCCTTGTGCGGTATGGATGATGGTATGATTTTATCGAATACCGAAATGTTGTCGCTGAAAACGAATTCCAGCGTATCTTTGTCCAAAGCGTAGACTTCCTTTACCTTTCCAGTGCGGATGAGCTCCATGCAATGGTCATCAAAATGCATCTATTAAATCTAACTGATTCAACGTTCCATGATGTCCAGTATCATTCCCACCGCAATCCTTGCGGCCTCTGAACGTACATCATTCCGGGAACCTTCGAATATATTCCTTATGATTTTTGTCTCATTGTCGAAGTCAATTGCGATGAAAACGAGGCCAACAGGCTTCTCCGGACTTCCGCCGGTGGGGCCGGCGATGCCTGTCACCGCCACCGTTATATCCGAACCGAAAAGGTCCTTCGCGCCCTTCACCATCGCTTCGGCGGTCTGAACGCTGACTGCGCCATATTTCTCAAGTATTGCGGGATCGACTTTCAACAGATCCGTCTTGGATTTGTTCGAATATGTTACTGCGGCGCCAAGGAAGAATTCGGAAGCTCCGGGAATTCCCGTTATAATCGACGAGATTATTCCACCAGTGCATGATTCGGCAAGTGCCAGCGTAAGATTTTTCTTATTGATGTCGGAGTTGATTGTGTCTGTCTCAGACATCGCTTCCATCTCCTCCGAAGAGGGCCTTCATACGTTCTATCCCATCGATCTCGTCTATAATCGTCGCAACAGCCTCGGGGACCAATGACCTCCAGTTCTTGTCCTTGACCATTCTCTTCCTCACTTCCGTCCCTGCGTACTCCTTACGGTTGTACAACGGTGACGCTTTGACCTCAAAACCCGTTTCCTCGAACAGTCTTCTGGTAAGCGGGTTGTTTGAGTATACTCTCGCAAACGGCGGCGATATCGATACGACCTGCGACACCCATACCGAATAGCGGTTCAGATCCTCTATCGGAACAATGAAAAAATTGTCGATCCCGTTCGATTTCAATGCCTCGGCTATCATCAGATAACGTTCGCCGGCGGTGAACGGGTTGTCAGGAGTGTGTGAATACTGCGCACTTCCGATACCGATCGTGAGATGACTAGATTCCGATGCGACTTTTTTGACAACTTCCATGTGTCCCTTGTGGAACGGTTGAAATCGTCCTATCAGAAGCGTATCGTTCTCATGACCGCATACCTTGTGCATGTAACCTAATCTCATCGTAGTAATAAAACAATGCGCAGAACGGAAGGTGTTTTGAAGATGTTTGGTTGGTATAACATATTTCAGTTGGAGGAAATAGTTTGGAAGAAGTTTGGGTGGTATAACTTATTCAGCGGAAATGTGTTTTTTAAGAGGTTTGCATGACACCTATTCTTCCCCCTCGTCCTTTCGGGATCCGCACTTGGTGCTGCAGCCGGAGCAGTTGCATCCGCAACTGTTCTTCCCCTGCTTTCTGTCCCAGACGATCTTGAAGATGGCCAGACCTGCGATCGCAAGGATCACGAGTCCGACTATTATGGTTGACGTCATGTCGCTCATGTTGCCGCCTCAGCCTTCTCGAGAGCCTTGTCTTCCGGCCGTATCAGCAGGAAGACCAGCAATGCTACGACTCCGCACATGAAGGCGAATCCACCGACGTCTATGCTCATTCCGTAGACGAGCCTTCCTACCTGGTAGACTATCAGTGCAATCGCGTAGGCAAAGAGACACTGGTACAGGATACCGAATGCCGTCACTTTCCAGCTTCCGAGTTCACGCTTCATTGCACCCATTGCTGCGATACACGGAGCGCAGAGCAGGTTGAACACCAGGAATGATATTGCCACGATTTCAGGAATTCTTCCCGCGAGTATGAGAGGCAAGGTATCCTCATCGGTACGGAACAGAATCGCTATGGTCGCGACAATGTTTTCTTTTGCCACGAGTCCAGTGAACGTTGCCGTTGCCAGCTCCCAATCCCCGAATCCGAGTGGTGCGAATATTCCTGCGATAGCTCCACCCATGTCTGCGAGCATAGAATCTGCTATAGAATCCGGATCAAGGTATTCCAGACCCCATGTGAAGCTTGAAAAGAACCAGATGATCATGCTTGCAAGCAGGATGATCGTACCGGCCTTCTTCACGAATGCCCACGTCCTCTCTCCGGCCTGTCTTGCGACGGTCGTCACGCTTGGTGCATGGTAGGGCGGGAGTTCCATGATGAACGGTGACGGTTTTCCGACGAACTTCCTGAATTTCTTCAGAATGATTCCTGAGGCCAATATCGCCGCTATTGCGAGGAAATATGCCGCGGGCGCCAGCCACCATGCTCCCAGAAAGGCTCCGGTTATCAGTGCGATGACCGGCAACTTCGCGGAACAGGGCATGAATGTCGTTGTCATTACCGTGATCTTTCTATCACTTTCACTCTCAATGGTACGTGCAGCCATCACTCCGGGGACACCGCATCCCAGGCCGATGAGGGCCGGGACGAACGATTTTCCAGATAAACCGAATCTTCTGAAGACACGGTCCATGATGAACGCAATGCGCGCCATGTATCCGATATCCTCCAGAATCACCAGGAGTATGAACAGTACGAGCATCTGCGGCAGGAATCCGAGAACGGCTCCCACTCCACCTATTATGCCGTCGACGATCAGTGCGTGCAGCCAATCCGCTACGCCGGCGTCGGTGAGGTATTCTGAAACTCCGTCAGAGAATCCTCCGATGAGATCGTCATTGACCCAGGTCGTCAGGAATTCTCCTGTGACATACACGGCCATATAGTAAATTCCAATCATTATCGCTGCGAATATAGGCAGCGCAAGCCACCTGTTCGTGACGATCTTGTCCACTTTGTCAGTGGTCGAAACATACTCTTTGTCACTCTTCTTGAGATTCTTTTTGACAGCTTTCACAATGAAATCGTAACGTTCGGTTGTTACGATGCTCTCGCCGTCATCGTCCTCTTCCTTTTCATAATCGGAAACAATCGGTTCGACAACGTTCCAAACATCATCGCCGAGTTCTTTGATTATCTCCTCGTCACGTTCGAAGAGCTTCACGGCATACCATCTGAGCGCCTTCTCATCCACTTCAGGACGAATGATGCTCTGTATGTCGAACACCGCAGCTTCGAATTTCTGCGAAAGCACGGTTTTGGGAACATGCCTTCCCTCTTCGGCGATCTCGATGACTTTTTCCGCAACCTCTTTCGACCCCCTCTTCTTCAGAGCGGATGTTGTCATGACCTCACAACCGAGACATTTCTTCAATCCCTCGATGTCGATGACATCACCGCGTTTTTCGATGATGTCGATCATGTTCAGTGCGATGACCGTCGGAATGCCGATATCAAGCACCTGCATCGTGAGATACAGGTTCCTTTCCAGGTTGGTTGCATCAACGATGTTGATGATCGCGTCCGGGCTCTCCTTGACAAGGAAATCCCTGGATACGACCTCTTCCGGTGTGTACGGCGAAAGCGAGTAAATTCCCGGAAGGTCAACTACGGTCACGTCCTTGTGACCTTTCAGTTTACCTTCCTTCTTCTCGACGGTGACGCCGGGCCAGTTGCCTGTTCTCTGTATGCTTCCGGTCAGGTCGTTGAACATGGTCGTTTTGCCTGAGTTCGGGTTTCCGATCAATGCAATCTTTGTCATTTCAAGCCTCCTGTCCAGGTGTTATGGGGTCGCTGACCTCCACCACCTCAGCATCGCATTTTCTTATGGTCAGGACGTAGCCGCGTATCTCGGTCTCTATCGGATCACCGAGGGGGGCGACATTAACCACGAGGATCTCGGATCCCTTGGTGATTCCCATCTCCATGATCCTTCTGCGGAGGAGTCCTTCCCCTCCGACCTTCAGGATCCTGACGGTCTCCCCAACCTTTACCTGATTAAGTGTTCTCATTTGTTTCAACTCACTACAATTCTCTTTGCCATGGACTCATCAAGGGCTATGCGACTCCCTTTCACGTCAATGATGACGCTTCCGAAGAGTTTTGAGACCACACGAACCCTCTCTCCTTCGACAAACCCGATCCTTTTGAGATAAAGCGCGACCTCGTCCGTGCCCAATATTTCGTCTATCGACGCAGTTTCCCCTTTTTTGTACATGGATATCGGCATTTTCTCACCTTTGTCGGTTCCTCCAGCATATAGCCTCGGGCATCTCTACAACCTCATGAACGAACTTGTTTATAAAATTTAGGCTAACCTAATTCAGGAATGACTAACATTTTTCTAAGAATACCTAAATTTTCTCTGAAATGTGCAAAAATCGGACATTTTGAACCTCGTCGGCAAAAAAGTGGTATTTTTACAATAAATCGACGTTTTGACAATGATCCTATAAAAACGCGGAAACATTTTCCTCTTTTATTTGGATAATCCTTTTATAAGCAACATACATTTGGTGGATTTAGTTAAAATGGCTGCAGAAGATGATGTAAGGAAAAAGGAACGCGATCCAATACTCTTGGTTTGTTTCGTAACCCTTGTTTTGGCGTTCGGTGTCGTCGGTGGGATTTTTGTCAACGACAATTTCTTCTCGGGAAACAGCGGACCTGCCGCAACGGCAGGGCACACGGTAGAAGTTGACTACAACGGAAGTTTCTACAACTACTACGATAACGACGGCGTCATTTTCGACACATCATTCTGGGATATCGCCAACGACGAGAACCGTGCGAAGAGCTTCGAGTTCACCCTTAGGAAAGAAAGCGAATACAAACCGCTGTCGTTCACCGTTGGTTCTCCTAGCAGCTATCTTCAGATGTTCACCGACGCCGTCACTGGCCTGCAGAAGGGTGACGTCGCACGTGTTGTGATCGATCCGGAGAACGGATACGGAGTCTTGACCGAAAAGATGATGGAAAGGGTCAGCGGGTTCACCATACCTGTTATGCAGACCATCTCCTACGCTGATTTCAAGGCGAACTACAACGGTGGCGAGAACCTCGAAGGCAACACCACCATGGACAGCCCGTTCGGATGGAAGATGAATGTGTTCTTCACAAGCGCGGATGCTGACGTTATCATTGAACACAGACCTACTGTGAACACAACGTATGATATGAACGACGATGTCAAAGTGAAAGTTACCGATATGACTGGTGGAACGGTCACTTACGAACTGGTCATCGACTATCAGACGTACACGCAGAACTTCGAAGGCGACCTGAAAGATGCCAAGTTCGAGGACAGATACGATTACGTTAAGACTGTCAAGGTGTTCAACGACGGACGCGAGTTCTTCCTCTATGCAGTAGAGTTCGACACCGACGGTAAAGCAATTGATTGGGTGTTCAAATACATCGAAACCGATGCTTCCGGTACCAAGATATCCGAGACCGCCGGAATGTTCCTGTGCTTCGTGATAACTGTCAAGAGTGTCAGTTAAACAATTTAAAAAATCCAATTTTTTCTTTTCTATATTATTACAATATAGAGTGTATTTTTTTCAGAATCTCTTCGGGATCGCATCCCAATACTGCCGCAGCCTTCTTTCCCTTCCTGTCATAAACGATGACATCGGGCACTGAGCCGTTCCTCTTTATCGCCTTTGATGTTGTGGCGAAGATGTCACTTTCGACCTTCGCCGTTACGACGGTCATTCCCACTTCCTCTGCGAGCGACCCAATCTCGATGTCTGTCAACAGACCGAGCGCGGAACGCGATTCAGCGTCCTGCTTGACCATTGCCGCAATGATACTGGCAACATCGGTCTTAATGCCGAATTTGGCACTCTTGGAACGCTTTCCGGAGATCATACCACCTTCCATTACGGCAATGTCCTGCATTCCCGCGGACGAAGCCGTGGCAAATCCGAGATTGATGCCGTTCTGAGGTACCCAATCTTTTGGGAGTATGCTCATCATCTTCTCCGATGCTGCGTTCAGGGTTGTGATCATCTTCAGCCTCGAATGATCAAAACCTACGGCAGCCATGGGGTTGACGACCTTGTCGCCTTTTCCTATGACGTACATCGTTGCGATCGATTCCTGAATTATCTCGCGCGACTGTATTATCGCGTTGACAGCATCAATGCCCTTGGCCAGATGCGCCGTGATGTACGCAGACAGCGTACAACCGCCACCGTGCCCTGCCCTCTCGAGCCTCGGATATTCGAATCTGACGAATTCCGCCCCATTGTATAACGTATCGACAACCGTTCCGGAGTCCATGTGTCCTCCCTTGAGGTAGATCGTCGATCCTTCTTTGCCAAGGAGTTCGCATGCGCGCCTTACGTCATCCTCGTTGTTGATCTTCATTCCCGTGAGTGCTTCCGCCTCATATCGGTTCGGGGTGAGTATGTCACATATCGGAATGAGTTCTTTCTTCAATGCCGAAATGACACCGTCTTTGGCCAATGCATCGCCGACCCCGGCCACCAACACGGGGTCGGTGACTATTGGCACGCTTCTCTCCTCTAACGCTTCTGCAACTGTTTTCACAATTTCCGCACTGTAAAGCATTCCTGTCTTCACCGCACGCACATCCGAATCGGAAAATACGGAATCGATCTGCGCTTCTATCATGTCCGTCGGAACGGGCATGATCTGACTCACGGAACATGTGTTCTGTGCCGTCAGTGCTGTAATGACGGTGTGTGCATGAACACCTACGGCAGCCATGGCCTTCAGGTCTGCCTGAATGCCCGCACCGCCTATCGAATCAGAACCTGCAACGGAAAGAGCGCATCTCACGATTCGGATATGTGTGGATATCTATTTTATTGCTTTGAAAAAGAAGTCGAAAAATCGGACGGGCAGGGAAACCTGCCCGTCCGTTGTTTGCGTTTACTGCCTCGCGAAGTACGTCGCGACGACCAATGCGGCAATCGTTATCGAGAGAAGTCCGACTACGTAGAACAGTGTCCTGTCCTCCGGCGCGGGTGTTCCCGACGGATCGTAGGCTATTGCATAGTACGAAAGGTGTTCCGTCTCGAAGTAAACGCTTCCGTCTTTGTAGACACAATCAAATGCTTCTATGCTGCCATCAGTGCCGACACACCATATCTTTATGTACTCCGCATTCTCGCCTTCTTGTAAGGTGTACTTCAGTCCGATCTTCAACTTTCCGCCGTCGAATGATGTTATGTCCCCAAGAGAGATATCATACACGGGGCGGCCTCCGATGACCGCAGCCATTTCNGGNTTCGATGATACATCGACCTTGGACATTGTCATGATNAGGCTCTGTCCATCTCTCAACTGGCCTCTGAGGTACTCAAGGAACGCAAGATCCATTTCGAAGCTTCCGTTCTCCGTGGCAACTTCGGCACCATTAGTCGGTGCGACGGACATGATCGCTTCTATCACATCGGATGACAACTCAAGTTTCTCTGAGTCGCCGGCATTGATCACTGCCGTGCCGTCCACGATCGTATCGTCGATGTTACTGATCACAGGTACTGCCATGAAAAGTGGTCTGAAGGTTATGTCTCCCGACACTTTCATTCCCTGGACGTATCCATCCCATGAATCGAACCTGTACTCCATCGTTGCCGTAGAATCCTTCGTCGGATTGTTATCAGGAGGTTCTATCAGCGTACCGTATGCCACGGGGATCTTGATAGGCGTAGCGTAACCTACGAAGATAACGTCGTAGAATCTCGGAGTTGCCTCATATTCCGCGACAAATCTTATCTTTCCGTTATCGCCGATAAGTGACTCGACGAGTAACGTATCCTCTGGGAATCCGAGCCATCCCTTGAATACGTACTTGTATTCGACGGTAGGATCTTTCTCTGGATCCGGAATAGGTATCCTGATTTCTGCACCATATGCTACCTGGATCGGCGGCCATACGAATCCTTCGGATTCGAATTCTACCGTGTATGTCCTAGGTGTACCGATGAATATTGGTTCGAAGGATATGTTGTCTGAAACAACCATGCCTGTAGTGTAGCCTGTCCACGCCGAGAATGCGAATGTCTCGCCTATTGTTTGGGCTTTCACAGGTATTCCAGGGACTGTGATTGCAGTTCCTGCCGCAAGCGAGGATTCGCTGAATACCGAACCATCCGCGTTAAGGAATGTCACGGTGTAATACTGGATAACTGATATTCGCTCAAATTTCGCAGTGATCGTCACATCACCGGTGATGATTATCGTCAATCCTTCGATCTTGTTCTCACCTATATACCATCCAACGAATGTGTGTCCAGGAAGCTGCAAAGATGCAGGTAACTCAAATGTTTCTCCATGGCGCACCTGTGAGGGTAACTCGGTCGATCCGACCATCACCGTCACGGTATGCATCTGAACGGTTGTGTGCGTTACAATTATGTAAATGTCAGCATTCGGCATCGTGAACGAATCTCCAGTGTGAGGTACTCCTCCTATGGTGAACGTTACGCCTTCGATCTGATCTGTAGCATGCACTGTTCCGGGCACTGACAGGAACGAAAAATTAAACGAATCCGAGTCGACGATGTATGTTATGTACACCGTGTACGCCTGGATGTAAGTGAGCTGCATGTCGGTGTATCCATCAATTATGCCTTCCACATCCGAAACTACCTCGCATGTCATGATTGCGTTCTGCATGTAGAACGCATCAGGTCCGATATATGTCGTTTCCGATGATATTGTTATTTTCTCCAAAGCATAACAATATGCGAATGCACCTTCTCCCAGATGTGTTACCGATGTAGGAATGTCGACCCATCGGAGTGTGATACAGTAATAGAACGCATAATCCCCTATCTCTGTGACAGTGTAAGGTATTGTCATAGAGTGAAGCGAAACACACTCATTGAATGCACCTGTCCCGATTTCCTCCAATCCTTCCGGTAAGGATACGGTGCTCAGGTATTCGTTGCACGCGAATGCCCCCATCCCGATCCGCGTTACTGTGGAAGGTACACTATAATGTGTCTCATTTTCCAGGAATGGATAGAAAAGAATAATCTTCCCATCCTTGGTGAACAGTGAACCATCCACTACCTTATATGACATGCTGTTGCTGGCAACATTGATTGTCAGATCGAAACATCTAAAGAATGCTGCTTCCCCTATATATCCGACAGTCGAAGGTATCGTCAATTCCGTCAACGGTGTGTAGGCGAACGCAAACTCTCCGATGCTCTGTAAACCTTCGGGTAAGGATAATGTCGTGAGATTCAGGCAGCCCCCGAATGCGTATTCCTCTATGCGCTCTAAAGTGGAAGGTAGTGTAACGCTACTGAATTCCATAATGGTGAACGCATAGTCTGATATGGATGTCACACCGTATTCGATTATTAGTTCATCCACGATCCAATAAAGCCATGGAGGATCGCCAGTGAAATCTTCCATGTCGCCCGTACCACTTATCGTAAGAGTTCTGGTCGCAACATCGAATACCCATTCAAGATCGTCACCGCAATCGCCCTGGAGCACTGCGTCAACCTTAGCACAAACAACTGATAAGATCATATTGCGTTGAACTATACCTGTATGTTCGAATTTTTCCAGGAAAACATAGCCTTCGGGTGCGAAAAGTTGTAATTCCGACCCTGTGAATACTGTGTATACCCGTGTTTCCGTGCCACCTTCGTAGAATATTGCTTCGAATGTAACCGTGTGGACAAAAGTGGGTCTGACATCAAACCAGGTGTTGTCAGTTTTTGTGAATGCAGTGGTTGAGAACTGATCGTTGATGTATACGTAACAATAATTCGGCGCATTTCCCAGATCGAACGCCTTAAGACCCGTTCGCATGTAACTCGTGTACACGTTTATGGACACCAGATTGGTGCATCCGACGAACGCCTCATTATCTATATCATTCACAGCAGGAGAAATGTCCAAAGCTTCCAGACCGACGCAGTTCTTGAATGCGTTTGCCCTGATGCCCTCGACACCTTCAGGAATTACATACCTGTCGCTGCCGAAATCCTTTGCGGGCGGTGCTGCCATCAACATACCAGTTTGTGAATCGAAAAGAATTCCGTCGATCGCATGGTAATATGTGTTACCGTCTTCAACGGTTATCTCTGTGAGGTATGCGCAAGAATAGAATTCCTGGCATTCCCCGCCCAATGTCCAGACTTCCGCTGGCAATTCATACGTTCCGACCCATCCGGGCAAGACTGTGACCAACCTAAACGATGTCGCATCGTCCATGTAATACAATCCGCCGTCGAATGAACAGTATTTTGTATTTTCTTCAGGGATTGTGATTTCGATAAGGGAGATGCATCCGAGGAATGCACTTTCGTATATCGAACTTATACTCATCGGCAATTCAATCGATTCTAACGAAATGCATCCTTCGAATACGGATGTACCGATATACTTCAAAGATGAAGTTGTGAATGAGGTGAGTGCAGTGCACCCTGCGAATGAATATGAACCCAATTCTTCTAAAATCGAGGAGGCGGTCACAGAGGTGAGTGCCGTGCATCCTTCGAATGCATTCGCAGTGACGATAGTTACCTGTGATCCTGAGAAGTCCAGAGTTACAAGTGCTGTGAAATTCTTGAAGGCACCAGGGGAAATGTCCATGAATGTTCCATTTATCACGAGATTCTGTGCATATGGCGCGAATTTTTCCCATCCGCTATTTTCAACAGCGTAGTTGGGCATGCGGAATTGACCCTGTAGATTCTCTTTACCTGGCCCTTCCACGGTAAGGGTCTTCGTGTCAGCATCGTATGTCCATGTTATGACCCCATTACCGTTGGTCCCCGATTCTGATCCGGGGTCTGCCTGTGTGTCCTGTGCATCCAAAAACACGATGGAGCATGATGCTATCAACAACACCGCCAAAACTCCAAGGATGTATCTACTCTTCATGCTACATATGATGCCTCTCCTTCTTATATAGTATGTGGTCGCGCACGACGCGGGAAAAAATTTTAGTAAAAAGTAAAGTCGTTTCTGTTTTACAAAATGTTAAATATATTTTACATTATGTACAATCAAAAATACATTGGAGAATCGAATAAGATGTCGTACAAAACAAACAGGTTGATTCTGAGTCTGATTGCATGGATCGCAACTTTGGTAATTTATTTGTTCTGTGCAACAGGAAGCTCCGCACCGGCGGATGCAGACCTTGCAGGATGGGCTCAATTGATGCTGAAGTTCATCATATTCGGGATAATAGTGCAAGTGATAATACAAGTCCTGTTCCACGTGGCGATAGCAATAAGCCTCGGGATAGAGAACGGTTTCGAGGATGAAGAGAAACTTGAAAATATAATCGAAAGGACCATCAAATCATCTACCAAAGAGGATGAAATGGATAAACTGATCGACATGAAGGCCGGTCTGTTCGGATTGGCCATTATCGGAATTGGGATAATGCTTGCATTGGCATCAGTTGCATATTTTGACTACACGGCGGTAAATATGATGAACATCATCTTCTTATCCGCACTGGTATCGGTATCTGCAGTCACATGTGCGAGCATATACTACTATCAGAAAGGGGTATGAAATGGCCAAGAAAATGGTTATAACAAATAACATCCGAAAGCTCCGTTTCTTCGCAAACGAAATGACCCAGCTCGACCTTGCCGAGAAGGCGGGAGTATCACGGCAGACCATCCTCGCCCTCGAGGCGGGGAAGTATTCTCCGTCCCTGGAACTGGCGTTCCGCATAGCGGATGTGTTCGGAGTCAGTATCGGAGAGGTATTCGAACACACCGTTCAGTAACGTCAACATCAATTTCGGCACTGAAATTGTTATATAACCGCTACCCATTCAAAGTCGCTGATGAAGACTACTAGCGTCCACTTCGTTCTCGGAAAAGGTTCAGACTACAAGGATCTCGCACCGATCTTCCCGGAGATGTTGAAAATGCTCCTCGAAGACATCGAACAGATACCCGAGGATGAGGAGATCATGGAGATGTTCGTCGAACTGAACGTATCCGACCTCATAAGAAACCGCAAACCCGAGGGATACAACAGAAAGGGACGCATAAGACTCGTCTTCCCCATGGACAGGAAAGAATTCTATCTGAAATCACACAGCAAGAACGCCGACCTGAACAACCTGACGACGAAATACACCGCACTCATGAAAGAGGCGAAAATAAAATTCGAGGTCACCCAGAACGATGACCTCGAGTTTGAATGATTATTCTATCAATTCGTCCCAGCATTTTTCGATGAAGGCTGCTTCCTCACGGATCACTTCTTCACGTTGCATGACGGATATCATCATCACTGCCGTCTGAACATCGGTCGATGACGGCGATGTTCCTCCGTAGGAGTTCCTGCGTTCCACGCACTTGGATATCGGCAGTACGTCGAATACGTCCTTTTCCACCGCCTCTGAGAATCCCTTCAATTCCGTTATCTTCAGTTCTTCGAGGTACTTCTTCTCCTTTATACAGTAACGTACCGCTGCTCCGACGGCCGCGTGTGCCTCACGGAACGGGACGCCTTTTGTTACTAAATAGTCTGCAAGGTCCGTTGCGTTGGTGAAACCTTCCTTCGCCATCGTCAGCATGCGTTTCTTGTTGAACTTCATCGTCGTGACCATTTTAGACATCATCGATGTGCATGCGATCACCGTATCCATTGATTCGATCGCAGCACGGAAGTCTTCCTGAAGGTCGCGGTTGTATGTCAGCGGCAAAGCTTTCAAGGTCACCATCATCGACACCATCGCACCGATTACGGAACCCGTCTTTCCGCGTATAAGCTCAGCAATATCCGGATTCTTCTTCTGCGGCATTATGGATGATCCCGTGGAATACCTGTCGTCCATCTCTATGAATTTAAATTCCGATGAAGACCATAGAACGAGTTCCTCCGCCATGGAGGAAAGATGAAGTGCCAGCATTGATGCGCAGAACTCCGTTTCAGCCATGAAATCCCTGTCACTCACGGCATCCATGGAATTCTCACTGGGGCACCTGAACGCCAGTAACGACGTCGTAAGGTCACGGTCGATCGGGTACGTGGTTCCGGCAAGTGCAGCGGAACCCAACGGACATACGTTGACACGTTCGAATGCATCCATGAATCGATCTGCATCCCTGCCGAAACGTGTTGCGTGAGCAAGCATGTGCTGCGCCAATGTCACCGGCTGAGCGTGCTGTGTGTGCGTCATTCCCGGCATGATTACCTCCGGTGAATTCTCAGCAATTTTAACCAAATCCGCAATAAGAACGTTGATCGTCTCGGTGGCTTCGAGGATCGCATCACGTATGTACATCCTCTTGTCTGTAGCGACCTGATCGTTCCTGCTGCGTCCGGTGTGAAGTTTTCCGCCTGCGGGACCGATGAGTTCAGTCAGCCTTGCCTCCACATTCGTGTGAATGTCTTCGAGGTCGCCGTCAACTTCGAACTCTCCGCTGTCCATCTCATCCAGTATGATCCTGAGCCCTTCGATTATGTCATCAGCATCCTCATCTGGGATGATCGAACATTTTTTGAGCATCATCACGTGCGCCAACGATCCCATCACGTCATAGAACGCCATTGCGGCATCCACGTCCAACGATGATGTGAATATCAGCGTGTCCTCGTCCATATCCTTGTCGAATCTTCCGGACCAGAGCGCCTTTGCCATTTCAATCACTTCTTTTTCTTCAGGTGTGCGCGTGATGTCGTTTTGTTCGGGAGGCCCCAGCAGTAGATGAATCCCGTTGCGGCCTTGTGGTCGAACGAGTCTCCCTTGGCATAAGTGGACAATCCCTCATCGTACAGTGAGTACGGTGATTTCCTTCCAACAACGACCGCTGAACCTTTGAACAGTTTTACACGCACCGTTCCTGTAACGTATTCCTGTGTTGTGTTGATGAATGAATCAAGCGATTCCCTGAGCGTTCCGAACCACAGTCCGTTGTACGCTATCTCTGAGAACTTCTGCTCGATTCCTTTCTTGAACTCTAAAACATCCTTCTGGAGCGTCAGAAACTCCATGCTCCTGTGCGCCGTTGTCAGGACGATCGCCGCAGGACACTCGTACGTCTCCCTGCTTTTGATTCCAACGAGACGGTCCTCGACGTGATCGATGCGGCCGACACCGTGTTTACATGCGATCGCGTTGATCTCTTCGATCAACTTCACGCCTTCAACCTTTTTACCGTTGTATCCGACCGGAATACCTTTCTCGAACATTATCTCGATGTATTCGGGCGTATTCGGAGCGTCTTTGGGTGAAGTTGTCCATTCCCATGCCTCCTCCGGAGGTTCCTCCCATGGATCTTCCAGAATGCCGCACTCGCAGCTCCTTCCCCAGAGGTTCTCGTCTGTGGAGTATGGGCTTTCTTTCTTGACTATGATCGGAACGTCATTCTGGTGAGCATATTCGATCTCCTCTTCACGGGTCATGACCCATTCCCTCATCGGGGCAATTATACCAAGTTCGGGGTCGAGTGAGAAAATACCGACATCAAAACGGACCTGGTCGTTTCCTTTTGCAGTACAACCGTGTGCAATATACTTCGCACCTTCGCGTTTGGCGATGTCCACCAGGAGTTTCACAATCAACGGACGTGCAATTGCAGTGCTCAGAGGGTAAACGTTCTGATACATCGCGTTCGCCTTCAGTGACGGCCAAATGTAGTCTTCGACGAACTCTTTCTTTGCGTCTATGTATTCCGCTTCGATTGCGCCGATCTTCCTTGCACGAGCGATGATGTCGTCGCTGCTGGGCGGCTGTCCGACGTTGATCGCAACTGCGATCACATCAAGATTGTAATTGTTCTGAAGCCACCTTATCGCAACAGACGTATCCAAACCGCCGGAGTAGGCCAAAACGACCTTCTCCCTTTTGCCGGAGTTTTTCTCCTGTTTACTCATACATACGTGATTAATCTGAAGAACTTAAACCATTCCATTCTAATCGTGTGGGAGAAGTGTTGTTTCTTTATCCGACAACCACGTTATTTTCGACGAAAAATAGAATTTTGAAAACACATCCGACAAACAATGTCTGAAATTAGACAATACCTTTTTTAATCGGTTTGATAGTATACTTCTTCTCAAAAAAATAATTCATACGAGAGAGATGAAAATGAAGAAGGCAGGCATAATCGGCGGAACAGGCTATACGGGCGGGGAACTCGCACGTATTTTGGCTGTCCACCCCAAGATCGACGTTACGTCAATGACATCCCGTCAAAGTGCGGGAAAGAAAGTAAGTGATGTTCATACGTACCTCAAAGGCTACGCGGATATCGAGTTCACTGAAAAGTTGGATACTGACGTTGATATCGTATTTGTTGCAACACCGCACGGTGTTGCAATGAAGGAACTGCCCGCCCTCGCTGACGCTGGGATCAAAGTGATTGACATGTCCGGCGACTACCGTCTTCACGATCCTGCACAGTATCAGAAATGGTACGGCCATGAACACACTGATGTGAAACATCTGGACAAGGCAGTCTACGGTCTGCCGGAATTATTCCGCAGCTCTCTCAAAAATGCGGATATCGTTGCGAATCCCGGATGCTACGCCACGTCCGCTATACTTGCGATGGCGCCGCTGTTCAAAGCAAACGCCGTTGAAGCCGATGTCATAGTAGACGGTAAATCAGGAACGTCCGGTGCAGGAATGGTTCCGTCCGCACGCATACACCACCCCTACTGCGGCGAGTCCATGATCCCATATGGAACGGGGACACACCGCCATACGCCAGAGATGGAGATGGCATTGAACCTGTTCTCCAAGAAGAACGCTAACGTTCTGTTCTCACCGCACCTCCTGCCGATCGTGCGCGGAATCATATCTACATGTTATCTCAATCTGAAGAAGGATCTGACCGAAGAAGATGTTCTCGGGATCTATCAGAAACAATACGGCAAAGAGCACTTCGTGCATGTGGTCGACGAACCGTCGATACGTGCAGTCGTTGCGTCAAACCACTGTCAGGTCGGCGTGAAAGTGTTCGGTCGCAAAGTGGTCGCATTCAGTACATTGGACAACCTTGTTAAGGGCGCATCCGGCCAGGCAGTGCAGTGCGCGAACCTTATGCTTGGAATCAACGAAAAAACGGGACTCGACGTCCCTGGACTGGGGGTCTGAAAATGATGGAAATAATCGATGGCGGAGTAACCTCCCCACAGGGATTCAAGGCCGCGGGAGTACACAGCGGAGTCAAATACCGTTCACTGGATCTGGCACTTCTCTATTCTGAGGTTCCGGCTGCCGCATTTGTAGGCTATACGAGCAACAAGGTCAAGTCGGCACCTGTACAGGTGATGATGAAGGAAAACTCACCGACTTTGTCTGCAGTCGTGGTAAACAGCGGTAACGCTAACGCACTGACGGGACGCCGCGGTGTGGAAGACGCCTTGGCAATGAAAGCAGCAGTGGCAAGCGAGTTGGAACTCGATCCGTTGGAAGTGGGTGTAATGTCTACAGGACTGATAGGACGTTTCATGGACATGCACAAGGTCAAATACGGAATCAACCGCGCCGCAAAAGAGTTGGAATTCGGACGCGAGGCGGACAAATTGTTCGCAGAAGCCGTAATGACAACAGACACGATAATGAAGGAGAACGCATGCCGCGTACGCCTTGAAGATGGTACGTTGGTGACAATCGGCGCCATCGCAAAGGGAAGCGGAATGATCGCCCCGCACATGAAGGTCCTTCACGGAACCACATTGAGCGTAATAACGACAGATGCGAAACTGTCACCTGCATTCCGCGAGGGATGGGGCGAAATCCTTGATGACAGCATGAACATGGTCACTGTCGACGGAGACCAGTCCACTAACGACACATCGATTCTGATGGCGAACGGAAAGGCCGGCGGAGACTACGCCGACAAGGACCCGAACTTCATCGAAGCATTACAAACGATAATGACGAACATTGCACGCATGATCGCCGTTGACGGTGAAGGCGCAACAAAACTCATTGAAGTACAGGTCCTTGGTGCGGAAACAAAGCAGGAGGCCCGTTCAGCGGTAATGAGCATACTGAACTCACCGTTGGTAAAGTCTGCAATATTCGGATCTGATCCGAACTACGGACGTCTGATGATGGCTCTCGGTAACAGCGACTGCGGATTCAACCTCGAAGATGTACGTCTGACCATAAAAGGCGGCGACATGGAAGTTCCCATACTGGATTCGGGGGCGCCTATCTTCCAGGAAGAACGTTCTGTGGAAGTTGTGCGTATGGCCATGGACAACAAGGAAGTCACAATCATAGTGGATCTCTCCAAAGGCGAGGAGTCTGCAGTAGGCTGGGGATGCGATTTGACGTACGATTACGTACGCATCAACGCAGAGTACGCATCATGAGGTGGGTGAAATGAACTCTTACCTGTTAAAATTCGGCGGTAACGCCATACGCGGAAAGGAAGATCTAGCTCGTCTGAGCAAAGAAATAGTCACGCTTACGAAAAGTGGCGTGAACATCATCCTCGTGCACGGCGGTGGACCTGAAATCACCGACGAGATGGAAAAACGTGGACTTGTCGCAAAGAAAGTCGCCGGCGTTCGTATAACAGATGCGGACGGATTGAAAGTTGCAACGGAAGTGTTGCGCAATATCAATAACGACGTCGTCACAGCATTACGCGATGCGGGAGCAAAGGCATTCGGCATCGCAGGTTTCGAATTCATAAACGGTGTCAAGAAGGCACCGTTGAAAGCAATCGAGAATGGTGAAGAGATAATGGTCGACATGGGCCTTGTCGGCGAAGTGGATTACGTCAATACCGACTATCTCGAAGCGGTTCTCAAGAGCGGTGCAGTTCCTGTGATATTCCCGATCTGCGCCGGGCCGACCGGCCATTTGAATGTTAACGCGGACACGGTCGCAGCAGGGATCGCAGCAGCAATGGGCGTTAAGGAAATGATTCAAATTACAGATGTGCCAGGCATCCTCATGGACGTCAACGATCCAAAGTCGAAGATTGATTCTCTGACATTGGAAGAAGTGGACAAACTCATCGCGGACGGCGTAATCTCGGGCGGAATGATCCCAAAGGTAGAAGCATGCCGCAACGCGATCGAAGCGGGCGTCTCAAAGGTACGCATGGTCAACGGAAAGGACAAGACAATCGTGTCAGACCTCCTGACCAACGGAACGCACGGAACAGTCATAATGGGATGATAATATGAAACTCACAAAGACCAAGGAGAAGAGTGCAAAATACCTCTTCCAGAACTATGGACGTGCAGACCTCTGTTTCGTACGCGGCAAGGGTGCATATCTCTACGACACCGATGGGAAACGTTATCTGGACCTGGTGGCCGGAATTGCAGTTAATTCGATAGGATATGCAAACCAGAAATGGGTGAAGGCGATCTCAGAACAGGCAGAGAAGGTTGCACACACGTCCAATCTCTATCAGGTCGAGAAACAGGCAGAATTGGGAGAGAAGATCGCATCCATAACGCCGAAAGGGCTAACTAAGAGCTTATTCGTCAATTCCGGAGCAGAAGCGAACGAGGGTGCACTGAAACTTGCTGTACGTAATACACAACGCACAAAGATCCTTTCGGCCAACAACTCATTTCATGGACGTACCGCGGCATCACTCGGTGCAACGGGTCAACCGAAATATCAGGATTCGTTCCGCGCATTGCTGAGCAACAACTTCGGATACTTTGATTACAACGACGCGGAATCATTCAAATCCGCAATGAGCAAGGATGTTGCCGCTGTTATGTTAGAACCCGTACAGGGCGAAGGTGGCGTCGTTCCCGCAAAGAAGGAATTCATGCAGACCGTACGTGACGTCTGTACCGATAACGGAACGCTCATGATCGTCGATGAAGTTCAAACGGGAATGGGACGCACGGGGGAATGGTTCGGTGTCGACAACTTTGACGTTATCCCGGACATAATGACATTGGCGAAGGCATTGGGCGGAGGAGTTCCGATCGGTGCCGTTGTGACCACCGAGGAGTTGTCAAAAACATTGACTCCCGGAACACATGGAACAACGTTCGGCGGAAACCCGTTGGTGTGTGCTGCGGCATGTGCGGTCATCGATGTGATGAAGGACGAAAAGCTACCGCAGAATGCGAAGAAGATCGGTAATGAAATCATGGCAGAGGCCAAGAAAATAAATGACCCAGACATCAACGATGTACGTGGCCTCGGATTGATCATCGGCATCGAGATGGAATCCCGTTCGAAAGAATTCCAGGACTTCGCACTCAGTCGCGGAATGCTCGTTAACGTATGTCACGGTGACGTCGTACGTCTGATACCGCCGTTGACCATCGGACAGGCTGAAAAGGATACATTCCTGAACATTTTCAAGGAATTCCTCGGTCAGTAGACAAACTTGTTCCCATTCCAAACCATTTCACACAATTTTGTCTGAGATAGAACATATATACTTATTTGCACATATCCCAAGCATGACCAAGAACTCGTCAAAAGAAAGTTTAGCGGAAAAGACGAGGATTTACATCGATGCCCATCCTAGCGTCAAAGACTGCGCTTCGAAAGGCCTCATAAATTACTCTTCCCTGGCCCGCATGATCATGAGGGATCTGAGCGTAGACAATGAAGAAGCTGTAATGATCGCCTGCCGCAGATATGCAGGCAAATTAGGAACGACATCAGACCATGAGATGAGCATCCTTAAGATCCTGAGGGACAGCCGCCTGGAGATGAGGACGAAGATCTGCATCGTGACGGCAAAGAACGACTGGACCGTTTTACACAAAATGGACAATCTGTTCAAGGACCTGTGGAATGAGAATTCAATTATGCAGGTGGTTCAGAGCGCATCCGCAGTCACAATAATCGCAGACCGTATGCTGAAGGACCGTATTATGGATACTGTCGGAAGATTCAACGTGATCAAAGTTCGCGAGAACCTTGTCGAAATTGCGGTGAAAAGTCCGGAACGTATCGTAGATACGAGTGGAGTCATCGCATACCTGATCACCAACCTTTCGGATTCCGGAATAAACATCGAGGAAACCGTCAGCTGCTACACGGATACGATCTTCATCGTTGACGAGACGAATATGATCAATGCCTACTCCGTGCTTACAAAGTGCATCCAGAGTGCCGAAGAAACTGCGAAAGATTAATTTCGGACACAGTAGCAAAGGTGGGATGAATGAACAAGCGTGCCATATTCGTTTCATTCTGTATGGCATTAATCATGTCCTGCGCCATTTCTTTTACAATGGCTGCGGTGAACATCGGATTCGCTGACAACGACTTTTTGATCAAATGGCTGAGAAGCTGGGCGATAGGATTCGCTGTTGCTTTCCCATTGGTCATTGTCGTATCACGTTTCATTCAGAAACTTGCAGATAAATTGGGACTTTGAAAAGAATGAGAGCCACTGGAGAGATTCGAACTCTCGGCCTGTTGATTACAAGTCAACCGCTCAACCGGGCTGAGCTACAGTGGCAGATTATTTCGGAGTATCCATCACTTGTTTTTATTTGTTTCCCATCGGTGTGAAAGTTTTACGGTGTCCGCAACGCTCTGTTATACGCTTTAAACACGCAGGAACTCTTAAAAAAGGTATTATTACAACCACAAGGTTTAATTATAAACATTTATTGATGGCGAATTAGTTAATAAACCAGCAATGGGTGATGAACAAATGGCAAAGACAGGTTCCGTTAACAAAGGCGAC
>JGI994J12354_10000244_pt1 | contig 52797 bp, 51 predicted proteins | sample IntmicLarv3ML3BL_FD_12354 | JGI IMG/M metagenome (IMG submission 12354) | reverse complement strand
GAAGAAAATATTTCAGTTCAAGCAGAAGAAGTCTCTAAATTGGAAGAGATCGCTGTATCGGAGCTTTCCGGGGATAAAATCGAAGACATTACTTCGGCAAATGAAGTCATTGCCGAGCCGATGAAATCGGTAGCCTTTGGGGAGGCAGAATCTGAGCTGCCGGCAGAGGTTGAGGCAATCAGTGAGGCTTCTGAATTAGAAGAATATTTGGAAGAAACAGAGCTTGGGAGTGAGCCGGAGGCGGTAGAAGTCTTGGCAGAAGTTGCCGAGCCGATGGAAGCAGAATTCGAGTTACCGGTGGCAGTTGAGGCAATCAGTGAGGTGCCTGAGCTGGAGGAATATTTAGAAAAATCGGAGCTTAGGAGTGAGCCGGAGGCAGTAGAAGTCTTTATTGAGGCTGATGAGCCGATGGAATCGGCAGTCTTTGGGGAGGTAGAATCTGAGCTGTCGGTAGAGGTTGAGGCAATCAGCGAGGCTCCTGAGCTGGAAGAATATTTAGAAGAATCGGAGCTTAAGAGTGAGCCTGAGGCGGTAGAAGTCTTTCGCGAGGCTGATGAGCCGATGGAATCGGCGGTCTTTGGGGAGGTAGAATCTGAGCTGTCGGCAAAGGTTGAGCCAATTAGCGAGGCTCCTGAGCTGGAGGAATATTTAGAAAAATCGGAGCTTAGGAGTGAGCCTGAGGCGGTAGAAGTCTTTAGCGAGGCTGATGAGCCGATGGAATCGGCGGCTTTTGGGGAGTCGGAATCTGAGCTTTCGGCAGAGGTTGAGGCAATCAGTGAGGCTCCTGAGCTGGAGGAATATTTAGAAGAAACAGAGCTTGGAAGTGAGCCTGAGGCGGTAGAAGTCTTTATCGAGGCTGATGAGTCGATGGAGTCGGCGGTCTTTGAGGAGGCGGAATCTGAGCTGTCGGCAGAGGTTGAGCCAATTAGTGAGGCTCCTGAGTTGGAAGAATATTTGGAAGAAGTTCCCAAAGAGGGAGGGTTATTGGATAGTGTGATTGAGATTCCGGAATTTGTGCGAGCTTCGGTTGAGGAAGAAGAATCTGCTGAGGAACAGGAAGAAATCGGAGTGTTGGAGGAATTTTTGCTGGCACAGCAGGCAAAAGAGGTGGCCGCGGAAAAACCGAAGCGTCGTCGTCGTTCGACTGATAAAACTCCAAAGGTCGATAAAGAGGACGGGCAGGCTTCGCTTTTTGACTGATTGATAAAGGAAGAGAGCCGGTAAAGGAGGCATGGAGATGAGGAGATGGAATCGCTATATGGCGGTGATATTGGCTCTGCTGTGCCTTTTTCCGTTGTGTTATTCTTGGGAGATGTTTCTCTGGCTTTTGCGAGATGAGGGCGAAAAATTTTTTCGGGAAGTGTTGATCTTCTTTAAAGGTCTAAATTATGGACTTTTGGCTTTGATTTTTGTAGTAATTGAGGGTAAGTTGATTCAAAAAATTCGGGAAAAAATGGGTGAGGTTGAGGCAAATCAGCCGACGATTTTGGTTTCCGATTCCCAAAAGATAATTTGGCTATTGGGATGTATTCCGTTGGGCATAGCTACGCTTTTATGGCATAGTTATAGTGGCGGGATTGGTTTTGTCGGGATGCCGGATGCCGATTTCCTAATCTTGATTTTTTCGTATTCTTTTTTGATTTGGTATCCGTTTTTTTATGGCATGAGTTTGTATTTTTCCGTGCAGTATTTGATAAGTGGGCAGGGGTGTAAGGCTTTTTATTTATCTTATGGGGTATTTGCTGTGGGTTTGGTGCAGGCAGTAGTTGTATGGTGTGAGCTGGGTGAATTTTTGCTGTAAGGGCTATAGCAGTGAATATTCAAAGGATTGGAGGGAGTGCCGGTAATGAAGGACGATAAGATATGGCAGTGGCTGGGGGCTTTTTTACTGGCTCTTTTGATACTTACTCATTTGGTGGCGATGATTTTGGTGTTTTGGATGTTTTGGCGAGCCGGTAATCGGCATATTGTGGCACCATTGGCGGATACCTGGGTCGGGTTGGGGGAGATGCCCTTTATAGTTGTGATTTTTTGGGTAGCTTTGGCTTTATTGGTCGGTAGTGGGCTTTTCTATTTTTATCGGGTAACGAAGGTAGTTTGGCAGGCTTTTTTTCCGAAAAGATCAATTGGCGATTGATGTCCGGAGATGGTAGATGATTTGTTTTTGTGGGGAGGATGGCATGAAACGACTATCGCCGCTGAATTTATTGCTGTTGGCGCAATTTTTGTCAGCTTTTGTGGATAATATGATCTTATTTTCGGTGCGGGCGATTTTGATTACTCAGGGCTATGAGGATTATTATTTGTCTTTTGTGCAGGGGGTATTTTTATTTGCTTATGTGATTTTGGCGCCTTTGGTGGGAGCTTTTGCAGACCGCAATCCGAAGTCTACGGTGCTTTTGATTGGTAATGGGGTAAAGACTGTGGGGGTGCTGGCTATGATGGTCGGTATGAATCCGGCTTTGGCCTATGGGATTGTCGGGATTGGGGCGGTGATTTACAGCCCGGCGAAGTATGGAATTTTGCCTTGGCTGACTTCAAATGAAAATCAGCTTTTAAAGGCTAATGCTCATTTGGAAGGTACAACAATTTTGGCGATTTTGACCGGGGCGATTGCCGGGGGGTATTTGGCGGATGTGTCGCCTTTGCTGAGTTTGGTGATTTCCGGGGTGCTTTATGGGTTGTCGATTGGCATTGCCTGGTTTATTCCTAAGAATCCGGGGGATGAGGCGATTCGCTATGGTAGGTCGGCGAGGGATTTTTTTAAGGATACGGCTTTCTTGTTTCGTGATCCGGTGGCGCGTTATTCTTTGGTAGGTACAGGCGCTTTCTGGATGGCGACTTCGGTGCTTCGGATGATTCTCTTTGCTTGGGTACCGCTGATGTTGGGGATTAATGACGGAGCTTCGATTGCTAAGGTAATTGGAATCACCGGTGTTGGGATTTGCGTGGGGTCGGTGTTGACGCCGTATTTGATTTCTTTGGAGAAGTATCAAAGAACGCTTTTTTATGGTTTTGGGATGGGGGCTTGTATTCTGGCGATGCTGGTAGTCAGTTCTCTTTGGCAGACTGTAGCTTTGCTGCTTTTGGTCGGTTTTTTGGGTGGGGTCTATATTGTGCCGATGAATGCCTGCCTCCAGAAGATTGGCGGTGTGACAATCGGTAGTGGTAAGACCATTGCGATTCAGAATTTGGTGGAAAACAGTTTTATGTTTTTGGGAATCATTGGTTATATGGAGGCCAGTCGCCTGGGGGTATCGGTGCATCGCTCCATTCAGGGGGTAGGTATTCTTTTTCTGGGCATTCTCTTTTTGATGTTAGCCACAATTATTTCACGAAAGATTGTGAAATCAAAATCGTGAAACTGTGATATTATGGTGGAAAAGTCAGTGATGAAAAGAGGAAGGCAATGAAAATGCGGCGGTGGCTAGTTGGGATATTCTTTTTGATGGGTGTGGTATATCCGAGTGCAGAAGCGAAAATACCGGAGGGTTTTTCGAAAGCAGAGGTCTATCAGGAGGTAACCGGTTATCCGTATAATTTGCCGACAGGGTGGTGCTTTAAAGAGGAAGTGAACGGCTATCATCTGGTGAATCCGGCGGATGAAGAATTTTATGCGGCTATGGGGCCGGTAATCGGGATTGATTCTAAGATTGTGGAGCCACGAGGGATTGCTGAGGCCGTTTTGAAAAATCGCAAGGATCTCAGTGATGAGGGGCGGCGGCAAATCGTTTTTGTGCCCGGTGAGGCTTTTGGAGAGTATAGGGTTGAGGGGTTTTGGATTCATAAGCTCCGCAGTACGAAAGGCCCTTATGTGGTGTTGCTGTTTTTTGTATATCGGGAAAAACCTCATTTCTTTTTCGCTGTGTCCAGAGAGAGTGAAGAGGCTTTGGAGAGAAAAGGAAAAGGCCTTTTAAAGGCGCTACTGACCGGAGAATAAAAGAATAATAGAAATATAGAGGGAAGCTGCGCTTGAAGGTCGCGGCTTTTTCTTTTTTGAAATCAAGGTAGAAAATAGGTTTTTGTTTCTTTTTTGAAACCTTTATATGGTATAATCTAGGGTACGGTTAAATGGTAGTTGATGCAGGTAAAATTAACTCGGAGGTGGCAAAATCGTGGCGGTTGTTAAAAGTATTTTCCCTGGTTGGTCTTTGTGTAGTGTAGACGAAGAGGGGGAAGAGATGCTTTTGGTTGCCGGCGGGCGAGCGCCTAGTCCGGAGTGGCTGAAAAGTTGCGCGGTGGGTCGGCGGCTTTGGGGGATTGACCGAGGGGCGAGAAGCCTTTTGGAATCTGAGCTAGAGCCAAGTGGCGTGACCGGTGATTTTGACAGCCTTGATTCTGAAATGCTGAAAAGTCTTGAAAAAAAAGGGGTCAAGCTTTATTCCCATCCGCAAGATAAAGATTTTACCGATTTGGAATTGGCTTTAATAGAAGCGATGCAGGAGCTTCCGGAAGTGGAAGCTCTTTGGTTGACCGGTGGATTTGGGGGGCGACTGGATCATCTGATGGGTAATTTGCGGGTCTTGGAGCTGGTAAAGCGGCAGGGTAAGCGAGTGGGCTTAATGGATGAAAAAGAAGTGGTAATTTTGGTGGGGCCTAATGAAACGACGCAGGCTTCTTTTGAAGTCTTACCGAGAACGGTGTCTTTGATTCCTCTGAGTGGGAAAATTACCGGAGCGAATTTGGAAGGCTGTCATTGGCGGCTCCCGAAAACGGAGTGGCAAGCTCTGGAGATGCCGCCGATTTCCAATCGCTTGGCGGCGGGTTCACGGGAAGTGGTGTGCACGATTGAAGAAGGTGTAGCGGCTCTTTATTTTTGTTGGGAAGAGCTAGGTTTATAAGGGTGGTGAGAGCAGTATGAGTTTTTTCTTTTTTATGGCGTCCGTATTTTTTACAGGATCTACTTTGGCTTGGCTTTTTCTGACTACCGGGTTTATTAAATATCGGCGGCGAGAGTGGCTGGTGCTGTGGCTACTGGTTACGGTAATTGCGATTCTTTTTTATCGTTGGGGTCGATCCGGGGAGATGCTGTTTCCTTTTTTGCGAAGCCTGATTGTTTCGCTGTCAATGTTTTGGATCGTCTTGCAAGGGGCATTATTGGCGGCTTTTCCGGCTTGGCTGGGGATTGCTTTTTTCCGTTTGTTGGGGAAATGGCGAGGCTTTGAGTGGGAGAAGAATTTCCAGAAGATAGGTATGGGTGTGCTTATCTTAGCGATTGGAATTGCAGGCAAGGCGGCTTGGTTTCCGATGACTTGGGAACTGACGCCGATTGAAATTCACTCGGAAAATGTGCCTGCCGGATTGGATGGCATGAAGATTGCTCAATTGACGGATGTTCATGTTTCATTGCCGGAGCATGTGGAGCGTCTGAAGGAGCAGCTGGGTGGTGCGGTGGAAGCGAAGGCGGATATTTTGATTTTTACCGGTGATTTTGTGGATGATTTGGATCATCTCCCCGCCGCTATTCAGGCTTTTAAGGACGTAGAGGCTGAATTTCCTTTGGGGGTCTGGTTCATTTTGGGGAATCACGAGTATGGGCGCGGGCTGAATTCTTTTACAGCCGCTTATGAAGAGGCAGATTTTCCGCTTTTAATTAATGAAGGGGTGACTTTGGAATATAAAGGGACTCCCTTTTACTTGGCCGGGGTGGATTATCCCTATCCGGAAAGTCGGCGAAACGGTATGGGCGGTGGCTCGGCAAGTTTATCCGTAGCGGAAAGAGATTTGATGGCAGCTCTGGAGGATCGCCCGATGGGGCAGACGACGATTTTAGCGGCTCATCATCCGATTATTTTTGATAAGGCATTTGAAGAGGAAATTTTGCTGAGTTTTGCCGGTCATACCCACGGCTATCAGGCCGGGATTGCCGGAAAATCGTTGCTGAGTCCTTTTGTAAAATATGCTTGGGGGCTTTATGGGGACGAAAATGCTTATGGCTATGTTTCCGGTGGTGCCGGAGAGTGGTTTCCAGTGCGGGTCGGTGTACCTCGTGAAGTGGTAATTTTTACATTGAGGCAGAAAAAATAAGCCTGGGATTGAAGGAGTTTTGAGCGGATGTTTGACGCAGGAAAATATGATGTGATTGTGGTCGGAGCCGGCCATGGGGGCTGTGAGGCTTCATTGGCGGCGGCTCGCATGGGTCTTCGGACTTTGATGGCTACTGCTAGTCTGGATGCGATTGGCTTTATGCCCTGTAATCCTTCGGTCGGCGGCCCTGCGAAGGGGCATTTGGTCAGAGAGATTGATGCTTTGGGTGGTCAGATGGGGATTCAGGCGGATCGCTCTTCGATTCAAATGCGGCTTCTTAATACCGGCAAAGGGCCGGCAGTACATGCTTTGCGCTCTCAATCTGATAAGCTTCATTATCATCTGGGAATGAAGGAAACTCTGGAAAATCAGGAAAATTTGGAAGTTAAGCAATTGATGGTGACTGAGGTATTGGCAGAAGAAGGCAAGGTTGTTGGGATTGGCTGTGAGACCGGCGAGAAGATTAGTGCTCAGGCAGTGATTTTGGCGACCGGAACGTATTTGCGTAGTAAGATTATCATTGGCGATTTGGTAGTGGAGAGCGGCCCGAATGGTTTTCGTCGCTCCGAGAAGTTATCGGAGTCTTTAAAAAATTTGGGGCTGGAGTTATTTCGGTTTAAGACCGGCACTCCGGCGCGAATTGATGAGCGGACGGTGGATTATTCGAAGATGTCGATTCAACCCGGCGATGAGGAGCCAAGGCGATTTTCTCATTTGCCCGATGATTTTATTCCGCTGGGCTCGAAGCCTTGTTATCTGACCCACACGAATAGTAAGACCCATGAGATTATCCAAAAGAATATGCACCTTTCGCCGCTTTATTCCGGTATTATTGAAGGTACAGGCACTCGATACTGCCCTTCTATTGAGGATAAAGTGGTGCGGTTTGCGGAGAAGGATTCCCATCCGATTTTCATTGAGCCTGAAGGGATGACGACCAGGGAGCTCTATATTCAAGGGGTGTCAAGCTCACTGCCGGTGGAAGTCTACCGAGATTTTATTCGTACTGTGCCGGGGCTGGAGCAGGCGGAGATTATGCGCCCGGCTTATGCAATTGAGTATGATGTGATTGACCCGCTCCAGTTGGACGCTTCTTTGATGGTGAAGTCGATGAAGGGGCTTTTTGCGGCAGGGCAGGTCAATGGTACTTCCGGCTACGAAGAGGCGGCGGCTCAGGGGCTGATCGCCGGAATCAATAGCGCCCGCTATATATTGGGGCTTGAGCCTTTTGTGCTGGAGCGCTCCGATGGCTATATCGGTGTGCTTGTGGATGATTTAGTCACTAAGGGCACGAAGGAGCCTTATCGGATGATGACATCTCGCGCTGAGTATCGGCTGACTTTGCGAAATGATAATTGTGATTTGCGGCTGACCCGTAAGGGGCGGGAAATCGGTCTGGTGGATGATTTCCGCTGGCAGGTATATCTGGAAAAGGAGCAATTATTGCAGGATACTTTAAATTGGGTGGGGGCGGAAAAAATCTCGCCTACCGATGAATTTAATGCTTTTTTAATTCAAAAAGGCACTTCGGCGATTCGAGAAAAGACCTCTTGGCGGGAGCTGATTAAAAGACCGGAATTAAGTTATGACGAGCTTGTTCCTTTTGGTTTGAAAGAGGTAGATTCGGTCATTGCGGAGCAAATCGAAGTCTCGGTGCGCTATGAAGGTTATATCGCCAAGCAAGCCGCTCAGGTGGAGCGGATACGAAAGCTTGAGGCGAAGAAATTAGACAGCGAATTTGATTATCTGTCTTTGAAGGGATTGTCTACGGAAGCTCAGCAGAAGCTCAATCAAATTCGTCCTCGCTCGGTGGGGCAGGCGTCGCGGATTTCCGGTGTGTCTCCTGCGGATATTGGGGTGCTTCTTGTGGCTTTGGAGAGCAGAAGGCGCGGTGCGAAGGGGGAAAATAGATGAGCTGGGAAGAATCCTGTCGCAAAATTTTGACCCTTGAAGGACAGAAGCTTTCTTTGGAGTTTACTGAAGATAAGACCGAGCAAATCATTCGATACGGCGCTCTTTTGGTGGAGTGGAATGAAAAGATGAATTTGACCGGTATTACTGACCCGGAAGGGGTGGCAGTCAAACATATGCTGGATTCTTTGGTAGGTGCGGCTTTGATTCCCCAAGGAGCGAAGGTCATTGATGTGGGGACTGGTGCCGGTTTTCCCGGTTTGGTTTTGAAGATTTTTCGGCCGGATATTGAATTGACGCTGTTGGATTCTCTTCGTAAGCGGTTGACTTTTTTAGAGACGGTTATTGGCGAATTGAATCTGGCGAAGGTCGTGACGATTCATGGCCGAGCTGAGGAATGGGGTCATAAGAAAGAGTGTCGGGAGCAATTTGATATAGCGGTAGCTAGGGCAGTAGCTTCAATGCCGCTATTGAGCGAATATTGTCTGCCTTTTGTGAAGGTGGGTGGAAAATTCCTAGCGTGGAAAGGGCCGAAGGGAAAAGATGAGGTCTTGGAAGGAAAAAAAGCTTTTGAGCTATTAGGCGGCGGGGCTTGTCGGGTGCATGAATTTGTTTTCCCCGGAGCTGACGAGAATCGCCTGATTATTGAGCTGAAGAAAAAGAAGCCGATTGAAAAGAAGTATCCCCGTAAGCCCGGTTCGGCACCTTTGTGAGCCATAAGGAAGTAGGAGGTAGGAGGAAAGATGAGTAGACGTTCTTGGATTTTTGGCTGTGTTGTGACGATTATCCTTTTGGCCTTGGCCGGATTGCTTTTTAGACCGACCTTTTCGTCCTTTATGACCTCGGACATTCGATTAAAAGTCGGTTGGGCCGGTAGCGAGAAAAGTGGTAAAGGCTTAGCGATTGCGGATTATCAAAAGGAATTGAAAAAAACGGGCGCAGATATTGGTTTGTCACTGTTTTCGACGGAGCGGCTGGGGGAAAATGCCGCGGTATTGGAACAAATTCGTTTGGGTCAGTCTTATATGGCATTTATGTCGGTCAATGAAGGTGCTAGATATTCGGATAAAGTGAAGGCTTTGAGTGTGCCTTTTTTATTTCAAAATAATGAGGAGCTTGCCGCTTTTATGACGAGTGAAGCCGGCGAAGCGGTGAGGCAGGAGCTTGCGGAAAAGGGCTTTCAGGTGGTGGGTTGGCTGGCGGTATCCCCGGATCCGCTATGGCTTGGCGAGCCGCTGGGTTTTCCGGAAGATTTAAAAAATCTGAAGACAGGTATTGTTGGCAGCGGTTATGAGGCAGATTTTTGGCGGGGCTATGAGATGAGGGTGCAGGTATTGCCTCAGGGAATCTGGCGAAATGAGCTGGTGAGCCAAAATATCAATTCTTTGGTGGTGTCTTCCGAGTGGATGGAGACGACAGGCCTTTTCTGGCGATTTCCTCAGCGGATTGTGATTGGCGGTGTAAAGCCGGAATTTTTGGTGGTGAATCAAGAATTATTTTTGAGCTTATCTGAAAGTGCCCAAAAAGGGCTGATGGATTCTACTGAGGTTTGGCAATCCGAGTGGAATGCCGAGCGGCTAGAGGCGGCCAATTTTAATTTAATGGCAAGTCAAACGACGATGAGTACCTATTTGATTCCGCTGGAGGAGTATCGGGAGATAGCGGAGGCTTTTTATAAAAAATTGCCTGAGGAAGAGCAAAAGTATCTGGATGAGGTGCGTAGTGCGATTGGCGGATATTTCTTTTATGAGCCGAAGCCGGTGAGGCAGGAAGAAAGACTGCCAAGTGAGGCAGAGGAGGATGCGGAAGAGTCTGAATCGGCGAACTCATTGACGCTTGGGTCGGGGACTTTGGGGGTTCAACCATGAAAAATCAAGTGATTGCAATTTCCGGCGGGACTTCCGGTATTGGCTTGGAGGCTGCAAAATTGCTGAGTGTGCAGGGAGCGATTGTGGCGGTAGCCGGTCGGGATGAAGCGAAAGGCGTTGAGGCAGTTCGAGAAATCGGCGGCAGAAGCTTTTTTTCAAAGGTAGATGTGCGAGATGAGAGGTCGGCAAAAGGCTGGTTGGATGAGGTAGCGGCGAATACCGGACGCTTGGATGGGCTGGTAAATTCTGCGGGTATTTATTGGGAAGGGCCAATTGGTCAGGTGGATGCGGCTTGTTATCAGGATGTGATGGATACCAATTTGAAGGGGACTTTTTTTCTTTGCCAAAAGGCGCTGGAAATCATGGATGCCCGTGGGGGTGGACAGATTGTGAATGTGATTTCCGATGCGGGGTTGAGTGGAAATTTGGGTTGTGCCCTTTATTGTGCCAGTAAGAGTGCGGTGGTGGGCTTGACGAAGGCTTTGGCTTTGGAGGCGGCTTTGGGAAAAGTTCGGGTCAATGGGGTGTGCCCTGGTGATGTGGATACGCCGCTTTGGCGAGCCCAGTGTGCGGCAAGGCCTGATGGGGAAAAAGCTCAGGCAGAGGCCGCGGGCTATTATCCTTTGGGGCGGATTGCTGAGCCGGTAGAGGTGGCGGAAGTGATTGTTTTTTTGCTGAGCCCCAAGAGCTCTTTTGTGACCGGAGCAATTTGGACGGTAGATGGAGGGCTTACGGCAGGTTCGTGAGGTTTTTTGAAGTATATACAGAAATGTAGTACAATAGAAGATATAGAATGAAGGAGGATGTTGCTGTGGCAAATCGGGAACAAGCGAAATCCCAAAAGAAAGGGTTTTGGGATTTGTTAAAAGCGAGCACCAAAGAATTGGGCATTCTTTTTCCGGGGGAAGGGAAGTCGACTCATCGGCCTGCTCCTAAACCGGCGGCGAGAGAAGCGGTTGCTCCGCCTACTGCAGCTGAGCCTCCGAGTTCACTGAATACCGCATCAACGGATTGGGTACCGGCACCGGAAGTGCAGGCTCAAGACAATGTGCGGCCTACTGCTGAAATTATTCAGGAATTGATGCCTGATTTAGATGGAGAACGAATTCAGGAAATGCTGGAGCCTAAAGAAGTGCAGGTTCATGGTGCAACGACGGCTTTGGCTGAGGATACCGAGCGCTATTTGAAGCAAATTCAGGCTCAGCTTTCGGAGATTCGCCGCGGTCAGATGGAGCTTGAGCAAAATCGAGAAATGATTCCAATGGTTGTAGAGAATGCTTTGGAGAAGTTTTTTTATTGGGTGCAAGAGCGGGAAAATCAGCAGATGGATCTTTCGATGAAGGAAGTGGAGCAGCGGCTTAATTCCGGTCAGTTGGAGATTTTGATGGAGATTCGCAGTCTGGTGGATCAAAGTGAGAAATTGGCATTTACAGAGCGTCAGCTTGCTAAGTTGGAGCGGGAGAATGACAAGCAGAAGTCGAAGACAAAGGTATTTGGTTGGCTATTGACGATTGTTTGCGCAGGTGTAGGTGGAGCAGCTTGGTGGCTGTGGAGTCAAGGATTTTTGCCGATGCAATTGCCTTGGTAATGGAATTTAGGAGACATAGATATGCTCGGTTGGATTAGAACATTGATGAATGGTGAGGAAGAACTTCAGAGCTTGCTTTTGAAGGCGGAACAAGAGGAATCTCTTGACCGCAAAGCCGAAATCTACGGCGAATTGGCCGATGAAGGGGTCAGGCAAGCTTTGGAGGGCATTGCTATGCTCGCCTATAAAAATCGTCGCTGGGCGGCGATGAATGCAAAGAAAATAGAAGTGTGGCTCCGAAAGGGGACTAAAAAAGAGATTCCTTGGTGTCAATTGGTATTGGGCTGGCTGTATGAAGAGGGGCTGGGAGTATCGAAGGATCCGGAGGAGGCTCTGTTTCGTTATGAGCAGACCGCTCGGATGGATTTGGCGGACGGCTTTTTCCGGCTGGGCATCTTGGCTTTGCGGGGTACTCTTAGAACTCGGCGAGATCCTTATAAGGCGGCGCTTTATTTTTATCAAGCTGAGCAGATGAATCATGCTGAGTCGGCGCGGTATCTGGATATTATGGAGAATTGGGAAATCATCAGTCGCCGTAATTTGGAAGGCAAGCTGGAGGGGCTCTTAGAGCGGGAATTGACCAGTGCTTCTACCCCTTGGCGAAATGGCCTTGATGCGCCGGAGGATATGGATGGGCTACTTTTGCCTCAGGATGAGGATGAGAGCCTTCTTTATGAATCTCGTAATGCGCTTCTTCAGAAGGTAGATGCCGGTGACCCGAAGGCGTTGTGCCGTTTGGGAGTACTCTATTTATTTGGGGATGATGGCTTTCCTCAGGATTTGGAGAAGGCGGTGGAGGCTTTTAGTGAGTCCGCAAAGCGCGGAGTGATTGAGGCTCAGACAAATTTGGCGGCTCTTTATATGACCGGTAAGGGTGTCACTCAAGATTTTGCCAAGGCGAGAGCTTTATTGGAAGTGGCTGTTGAAAAAAATGACAGCTTCGCTATGGGGAAATTAGGTGAAATCTATGCCGAGGGGATTGGCGTGACTGCGGATTTATCCAAGGGAGTCCATTGGTATCAGCGGGCTGTGGAAAATGGAGATGTCCGTTCCATGGTAAATTTGGGGCTTCGCTATTGGGAAGGTCGCGGTGTGCAGGCCAATCAAAATCGGGCGATGACTCTTTTTAAGATGGCTTCTGATAAGGGCGATATGGAGGGCATTAATTATCTGGCAAGGGCGCTTTTGGATCAGCCAGATCCTAAGAAGCATGAAGAAGGGGTCTACTGGCTTAGGGAGAGTGCGAAGAAAGGCCATGTGCTGAGTATGTTCCTATTGGCTCGCTGCTATGAGAAGGGGCGAGGTATAAAAAAAGATGATAAAGAGGCTTATACTTGGTATCTCTTTGCGGCTCGTCGAAATTATTTGAATGCAAAGATTGAATTGGGCAAGATGGTCGCAAAAGAGCGGGCGACGGCTCCGAGTGCGGCAGAGGAGAAGGAGTGGCTTCAAGAAGCGGCGCTGGAAGGGGATTTGCAGGCTTGCTTTAAGCTGGGGCAGCATTATTTATATGGTACAAATAGTGTAATTGATACTGACTATAGTGAGGCGCTACGGCTTTTGACCCGGGCGGCGGAAAAAAATCTTTCGGATGCTCAAATGCTTTTGTATCATATGTATGAGTATGCCAAAGGGGTCGATCGGGACGAGAGCAAGGCTCAGTATTGGCTGAAGCAGGCGATTAGTAATGGTAATGCCGAGGCTTCTTATATTTATGGGAGTGAGCTTTTGGATAAAGGCCAGGAGAATGAGGCAGTTCGCAATTTGATGTATGCGGCTGACCGTAGGTATTTTCCGGCAGCCGATAAGCTGGGGGATATTTTCAGTAAGCAGAAAAAGTATGAAAAAGCTCGCTTCTGGTATGAAAATGCCCTGGAGGGCAAGGATATGGATGAGCGGGAAATTACGGAAAAAATTAATAAATTACCACAAGAGTCCTTGGTGTAAGGGCTCTTCTTTTTTTGCAGGAAGAAAAGGCTTTATCACGAACTATATAAGAGATAAGATTTTAAGAAGATAGAGGAGATTGTTTGTATGAAGTTGATTGATTTACATTGTGATACGGCGATGAAGATGATGGAAGATCCAACCCAGCATTTGGCTAAGAATAGTTTATCCATTGACTTGGAAAAATTGGCTCAGGCGGAGAGCATGGCTCAGGTATTTGCGATTTTTATTGATTTGGAGACCATTAAGGAATCCCCGATTAAAGCGGGCTTTGCGATGCTGGATCATTTCTGGAAGGAACTGGAGCAGAATGCGGATAAGATCAAGTTTGCTGCTAATGGCGGTGAGATTCGCACGAATGAGATGCAGGGTAAGAAATCAGCGCTTTTGGCGATTGAAGAGGGTGCGGTGCTGGAAGGGCAGATGGGGAATTTGCATGGCTTTTATCGGCAAGGAGTTCGCTTTATTACTTTAACGTGGAATTATCCCAATGAAATTGGTTTTCCTCATGGCAAGGAGCATGGAGCGAAAGGGCTGACGCCGTTTGGCTTTGAAGTAGTCGAGGAAATGAATCGCATTGGTATGATGGTGGATGTATCTCACCTTTCGGAAGGCGGCTTCTGGGATGTATGCAAGAATACAAAAACCCCGTTTATGGCGACTCATTCCAATTGCCAAGCCCTCAAGGATCACACTCGCAATCTGACTGACGACCAAATTCGCGGTCTGGCAGAAAAGGGTGGCGTGATGGGAATTAGCGTAGTGAAAAATTTCCTGATGGAAGGCGAGGATGATGGACGATTGGAGGCGATGGTCAATCACATTCGTCATGCTCATAAAGTCGGTGGTATTGATGTAGTGTCAATTGGCACAGACTTTGACGGCACTTCGACCAATCATGAATTTAGCACCATCGGTGACCTTCAAAAGCTGACGAAAAGATTGCAGGAAGTCGGCTATAGTGAGGATGAATTGGAAAAGATTTATTGGCGAAATGCTTTGCGGGTGATTAACCAAGTATTGATATAATGTTTCACGTGAAACATTCTCGGTATTTTTTCCAGAGTTAAATATTTGACAGCCTTTTTTTGACGTGTTAGCCTTGTACCAAATGAAAAATTGTTTGGTGCAAGGTGTTTTTTTATGGAAATCGAACGAAAAATCCAAATATTAACTGATGCAGCGAAGTATGATGTGTCGTGTTCTTCTTCGGGCAGTAAGCGGCGTAATAGTGGCGGGGTGGGCAATGCCCGCTTGGCCGGAATTTGCCATAGTTGGGCCGATGATGGGCGCTGTATTTCGCTCCTTAAAATCTTGCAGAGTAATGTCTGCTCGTTTAACTGTGCCTATTGTGTCAATCGCAAGGAAAATGACATTCCCAGAGCGAGCTTTGCACCGCGAGAGCTCGCGGATTTGGCGATGGAGTTTTATAAACGCAACTATATCGAGGGGCTGTTTCTCAGTTCGGCGGTGGTCAAGACGGCGGATTATACGATGGAGCAGATGATTGAGACCGCTCGAATACTCAGGCAGGAGATGGGTTTTGGCGGCTATATTCATATGAAGGCGATTCCCGGTGCGAGCCCAATATTGCTGGAGCGAGCCGGTTTTTTGGCGGATCGGATCAGTATCAATATTGAGCTTCCTTCCCAAAAATCACTGGTTCTTTTGGCGCCGGATAAGACCAAGGAAAATATCTTAACTCCGATGGGATATATCCAAAAGCGTAGAGAAGAAGGAGGCTTAAGTCGTCGCCATTCGTTATTTGTACCGGCAGGGCAGAGTACTCAGATGATGGTGGGTGCAAGTCCGGAGAGCGATCGGCATATTATCAGGTTGGCTTCGTCTTTGTATCGGAAGTTTCAGATGAAGCGGGTGTATTATTCTGCTTATGTGCCAATTGTCGAGGACTATCGCCTGCCGATGCCGGTACAGCCGCCGCTTTGGCGGGAAAATCGCCTTTATCAAGCGGACTGGCTTTTGCGCTTTTATGGCTTTCAAGCAGAAGAATTGCTGACTAAGGGAGATGGGAATTTTTCCCCCTACTTCGACCCGAAAACCCAATGGGCATTGGAAAATCTAGACTTCTTCCCGGTGGAGGTAAATAAGGCCGACTATGAGTCGTTGCTCCGAGTGCCCGGAATCGGTGTGCTATCAGCGAAGCGAATCCTTGTAGCCCGCAAGGCTCACAGTCTGTCTTTGGAGAATTTAAAAAAACTGGGGGTAGTAATTAAGCGGGCTCAGCATTTTATTACCTGTTCCGGTCGTTATGGGGGAAGCTATTCGTTGGATGAGCGTGTGCTTGCGGGAGTGCTGGCAGAAGGAAAGAAAAGTTACGGCAGTAGCGGCGAGGTGCAGATGTCTCTCTTCAATGAGATAGTTTCTAATCCTCAGACCGCTTACAGTGTTCTGACCGGACACCTTTAAGGAGGAAAATAGCGATGATTCGATATCGTTATGACGGCACTTACGAAGGATTACTTAATATGCTCGAATTTGCACAAAAACATCCCCAGAAGCCCACAGAGATCATTCGAGACCTAGAGGACTTGGGGACGTTATTCGATGGATTTGAAACAGTCACAATTTTGAGTGATGAAGCTGAGGCGAGAGGTTATAGTAATGAACTTCGTCGAAAATTAGGAGATATGGCAGTAAATAATTTATTTTTTGCTCATTTGGCAGAAGGGGCGGGAGTATCTTATCTGCTTTATGAGTATATCACCTATGGTTTGCAAGAAGCAGGTAGGAATTTGAGCCGTGACCTTTCTCATCCTTTGGTGCATCAGGTGCAAAAACTTCGGATTCAGGTGCTTAGAGAAAAAGAGCGAATGTTGGGAATGGTGCGCTTTAGTCTGCTTTCTTCGGGCATTTATTATAGTAAAGTGTCGCCGGATCACCGAATGTTGGGGCTTTTGGGCAGGCATTTTGCGGAGCGTTTCCAGTCGAATCGTTGGATGATTCATGATATCCGGCGTGGTTGGGCGCTGTTGGGGCAAGCAGGGAAGTACCATGTGATTCCGCTTCCAAAGGAAGAGGCTCCAATTGAGGATGATGAATTTATCCAGAATCTTTGGCGCCAATATCATGGTCATGTGGCAATCTTAGAGCGGCTCAATCCTAAATTGCAGAAGAGCTATATGCCCCGTCGCTATTGGCAGAATTTGGTAGAAAAACCCGGCGAAGCAATGAAGGTGCAAGAAGCAACTTATTTAAAGTACCGAAAGCACCACAAATAAAAAAGACTTCCCTTGGGGAAGTCTTTTGTTTGGGAGCAGGAATTATTTATCGCTGTAGAGAGTTCCGCCTTTGGCGATTTCGGTAGGCTCGATTTCATGGATAATGATTTGTACTGCTTCCGGTGTGCAGTTGAGGGTTTCAACTAAAACATCGGTAACCTTGTGAACCATGTTGCGCTTTTGTTCAACGGTACGCCCCTTTAAAATATCCATAGTTACGATTGGCATAATGATTCTCCTTTCTTTTCTAAACCCAGTATAATAAGGCTATTGTAACATATTGGCTCTGTAAAACAAAGGATTTATGCAAAGTTCTAAGAGATGTTTCACGTGAAACATGATGAGGCGAGAGTAGGATGGATGCAGACAAGATGGGGAAGTTGGGGAAATAGCGATTGTGTGATAAGATAGGGATGAAATAAAAAGAAAAGAGGATGTTTCACGTGAAACAGTTGCAAGGCAAAAATTGGCCGCCGCCTTTTGAAATAGCGGAATTCATTTGCAGACCCAATCGCTTTATTGCCCATTGCCGAATTTCCGGCGGTGAGGAGGTAGTCTGTCATGTGCCCAATCCGGGTCGGCTTTGGGAGCTTCTCTTGCCGGGGGCGACAGTCTTTTTGGCAGACCATCGAAATGAGGGGCGTAAGACTGAATGGTCATTGATTGGTATTATGCGAGAGGGGAAGTCGGTCATGGTAGATACCGGTCATACCAATCGAGTAGCTGAGGAACTGCTTCTGGCAAAAAAGATTCCTTCTTTGAAAGAATGGACACCGATTCAGCGGGAAGTCAAGCGAGGCAAAAGTCGCTTTGATTTCCTCTTGGAAAATGAAAGTAAAGAGCAGATGCTGTTGGAAGTGAAGTCTTGCACATTATTTGGCGGTAAGGGGGCGATGTTTCCGGATGCGCCAACGGAGCGTGGGGCAAGGCATCTACTTCACTTGAAAGAAGAAGCAAATGCCGGGCAAAAAGTCGGAGTACTTTTGATAGCGCAGTGGTTGGAGGCGGATTGGTTTTCACCGGATTTTCATACAGATCCGAATTTTGCTGAGGTGATGGAGTCGGTGCGGCAAGATGTACCGATTACGGTTGCGGCGATTGGCTGGGATGAAAAGTTGAAGCTTCGGGATGAAGTTAAGGAAGTGCCGATTTGGTGGGAGCTGACAGAAAAAGAAAATCACGATTGTGGTTGCTATGTGATTCTCTTAGAGCTTGTGCAAGAGGAGCGAATTACGATTGGTGCATTGGGAGAACAGAAATTTTCAGCGGGCTGGTATGTCTATTGTGGCTCCGCAAAGAAGAATTTGACTGCCAGGATAGAGCGGCATTTGAGAATCCGCAAAGGGATGCACTGGCATTTGGATTATCTCAGGCATCATGCGGCCAAAGTAGTCGGCGTGCCTTTTCGTACCCAAGATGAGATTGAGCATCAGTTGGCGGCAGATTTAAAGAAAATGGCAGAGTGGGAGATGCCTGAATTTGGTTCGTCTGATTGTGGTTGCTCCAGTCATCTGTTTGGTTTTTCCGAAGATCCGCGTAGGCGGCAAGAATTCGTGGATTTTCTGCTGTATTGGCGAATGAGTCGCTATGATGAGAAAAGGTATTGACAAAGAAAAATAGCTCGTGTATAATCCGTATCACAACTTAATTTAAAGCGTACTTTACGTACATCATCAAGAGCGGTAGAGGGACTGGCCCGATGAAACCGCGGCAACCGGCCATTATGGAAACGGTGCCAATTCCTGCAGGTTTACCCTGACAGATGATCGATGCGTTTCATAGGTAAAATGATGAAAGCTCTTGTCTGTCAGGCAGGAGTTTTTTATTTGAGTATTTAAAGGAGCAGAAGGGAGAACTTATATGGATACTAAGCAGCAAACAGCGATGATAGAAATTGCTGACGTGACAAAATCCTATTCAGGTGCCGCCGGTCGAGTGGATGCTTTGAAGGGGGTCAGCCTGAGTGTAGATGCGGGGCAGATTTTTGGAATCATTGGACTATCCGGAGCCGGTAAGTCGACATTGATTCGTTGCATCAATATGTTGGAGCACCCAACAACAGGTAGCGTGAAAGTCAATGGGATGGAAATGACCCGCCTCAGCGAGAAAGAACTTCGGGAAGCTCGCAAGGAAATCGGTATGATTTTCCAGCACTTCAATCTATTGAGTTCTCGGACGGTGGAGGAGAATGTCGCTTTTCCGTTGGAACTTTCGGGCTGGAAGAAAGAGGATATTGATGTGCGGGTCAATGAGATGTTGGAGTTGGTAGGTCTAAGCGACAAAGTAGGACAATATCCGGCTCAACTTTCGGGAGGACAAAAGCAGCGGGTCGGGATTGCCAGAGCTTTGGCATCAAGACCGCGGGTATTGCTTTGCGATGAGGCGACTTCAGCGCTGGATCCGCAGACAACTCGTTCCATTTTGGAGCTTCTTCAGGATATTAATCGCAAGCTGAATTTGACGATTGTCCTGATTACCCACGAAATGCAGGTAGTACGAGAAATCTGCCATCAGGTCGCAGTTATTGAGGATGGTCTTATTATTGAGCAAGGGGAAGTCTACGACGTCTTTACTAAGCCCAGCCATTCGACGACAAAAGAATTCGTCAGCACGATTATGAATCAGGAGCTTCCGGAATCCTTAGCCGGTGAGACTTTCCTGACTACCTTTGAGCCGGGTTGCTCGATGCTTTTGCGGATTCGCTTCTATGGTGAGGCGACCAAAGAGCCGATGATAGCGACCCTTGTAAAGCAGTTTAACTGGGAAATCAGTATTCTCTATGGCAATATTGACTATATTCAAGGGAAGCCTCAGGGGACGATGGTTATTTCCGTTGACGCGGAAGAGGGGCGAATCCAAGAAGGACTGGATATTCTGCAGATGAAGGGACTGGAAGTGGAGGTGATCGGCTATGTTGCAAATTCTCTTGAGTAGCCCTGTTGGCTTATTTGGTATTGATTGGGCGGAAATGTGTGATCTTCAATCGGTAGCCCTTGGGGAAACTGCTTATATGGTCTTGATTTCCGGTGCGTTGGCTTGCCTGATTGGGACACCTTTGGGAATTTTACTTACTGTGACGAGCAGGCGGCATCTTTTGCCTTGCCCGGTACTCAATATGGGCTTAGGTTGGATTATTAATGCGATGCGCTCGGTTCCCTTCATTATCTTGATGGTAGCGATTATTCCGCTGACTCGTCTGGTGGCAGGCACTTCAATCGGTACCACTGCAGCTTTAGTGCCCCTGACCCTGGCGGCGGCACCTTTTGTGGCGCGGGTCGTTGAGAATGCTCTTCGGGAAGTCGACCCCGGCGTGATTGAGGCGGCTCAATCTATGGGTGCGACTCCACGGCAAATCATCTGGCATGTGCTTTTGCCGGAGGCCTTGCCCGGGGTCTTGGCCGGACTGACTTTGATGGTTGTAAGCTTGATTGGTTATTCGGCGATGGCCGGCACAATCGGCGGCGGCGGGCTGGGAGATTTGGCGATTCGTTATGGTTACCAGCGCTTTCGCCCGGATGTGATGGTGATTACAGTAATTATTTTGATTGTTATGGTGCAAGGATGCCAGAGCTTGGGGGATGGCATTGTTAGCCGAATTTATCGGCGGCGGGGAAAATAGAAAAAGAAAATAGGGGGAGAAAAAATGAAAAGAATTTTTCTTGCAGGAATTTTGAGCCTTGGAGTGCTGATCGCCGGTTGTGGGGGCAATAATGATACTGGTCTTACAGAAGGAAAGGAATTGAGGATCGGTGTAACTGCAGGGCCTCATGCCCAAGTTATGGAAAATGTAAAAGTCCAAGCGGAAAAGCAGGGGCTTAAAATTAAAATCGTCGAATTCTCCGACTATGTACAGCCCAATGTGGCATTGAGCCAAGGAGAACTTGATATTACGATACATCAGCATAAACCCTATCTGGATAATATGATCGCTGATCGAGGTCTTAAATTGACGCCGGTGGGCAATAGTATCTTGCTTCCGATGGCAATTTACTCGAAAAAAGACGGAATCACAGCGATTGGTGCAATCCCTGATGGCGCAACTGTAGGAATTCCCAATGATCCCAGCAATGAAGGAAGAGCTCTTTTGCTTGCGGAAGCACAAGGGTTGATTAAGCTCAAAGACAGCACCAATTTAAACGCTACCCCGAAAGACATCGTAGAAAATCCCAAAAATCTGAATTTTATTGAGTTAGAGGCAGCTCAAGTACCTCAATCCTTAAATGACCTGGATGTGGCGATTATCAACAGCAATTATGCCATCCAAGTCGGCCTCAATCCACAACTGGATTCCTTAGCAGTAGAAGATAACGATTCCCCATACATCAATATCATCGTAGTTCAAGAAAAAAATAAAGATAATCCGGTAGTCAAAAAATTTGTTCAGATTTATCAATCCGCCGAAACGAAGAAATTTGTCGAAGAGGCATTTAAAGGCAGTATCCTCTCGGCGTTTTAAAGAAACTCATATCATAGACCTTGTCGAATAGAATCGACAAGGTCTATTTTTTTTATCTTAGAATAATGAATAAATGTTAATGGGTGAAGGAAGTGAATTTTATAGACTTTTTTGTCTTAATAATTGTTTTTAATAAGTAAAAAATGACTCTGGATAATGGTAAGTTGAAAAAAATGAAGAAATGTGTTAGACTATTGAATTAGTACTAAAAGATTATAAATATTTATTAACAATGGAAATGCAATGTAATGTAGTGAAAAGGAGATAAAATGAGAACTAGAGAAAATGCACAAAAATTAATACTGATGACTATTTTGGGTCTGGGAACGTTTTCGAGCTCTGTGAATGCAGCGACATTGGCTGTCATTGACGGACAAACAGTAAATGGTGAAACTGTGGTGATGTCGGAAACTCAAGTTGTAGATGCCGGCGGGACTACGCAAAATACCACGATTGATGGTGGCAAACAAGAGCTTTACGGAACTGCAGAAACGACGACGATTATCAATGGTGGCTCTCAATGGATACATGCAGGTGGCGAAGCGACAGATACCACTATTCGTGACGGCGCCTTGCAGCAGGTCTATAATGATGGCACGGCAACAAATACAGTGATTGATGGCGGCAAGCAAGAGCTTCTGGGAACTGCAATAACGACGACAATTACCAATGGTGGCTCCCAATGGGTGCATGCAGGTGGCGAAGCGATAGATACTACTATTCATAATGGCGGTTTGCAGCAGGTCTATAATGATGGCACAGCGACAGATACGGTGATTGATGGCGGCAGGCAAGAGCTTTACGGAACTGCAGTAACGACAACGATTACCAATGATGGTTCTCAATGGGTGCACGCAGGTGGCGAAGCGACAGATACTACTATTAGTGCCGGCGGCTTGCAGTGGGTCGAAAATGGCGGCACGGCGACAGATACGGTAATTAATGGTAGTGGCAAGCAAGGATTAGATGGCGGTAGTGCTTTGAATACCCAAATTAATGATGGCGGCCTGCAAACTGTGACAAATGGTGCGCTGGCGGAAGATACTCATATTTTCAATGGCGGGACACAGCAGATTAGTGGTGGTGCTCCAGGCACTGAGGGGCTGGCGACGAATACAGTAGTTTATAGCGGTGGTGTGCAAGATATATGGAGCTTTGGGATTGCTGATGGGACTCAAATTCAGGCGAATGGGATTCAGGCGATTCATAGTACCGGTATAGCGATTGACACTACCGTTAATGGTGAACAGTTGATTTATAGCGGCGGGATTTCCAAAAATACAACGGTTAATGCCGGTGGAGCTACTCATATTATGGAAGATGGCACGAATCTGACCGGGATGACCAGACTCAATGGCGGAGCAATCGTATTGAAGCCGGCGAGCAGTGACGGCAGCACTTTTATTACTGCCCGGATTGAAGATCTTTCCGGAAGTGGCTCTTTTTATATGAATACAAATCTGGAAGCGCAAGCCGGAGATAAAATTCAGATTAGCGGTACTGCGGATGGAGAGCATCAGATTTTTGTTAATAATCAAGGCGGAGCCTCGGTAGACCCAACTCAGGCTCTGACCATTATTGAAACTGCTACGATAGGAACTGAGGATTTTACTTTAGGTCACCAAGTTGAAGTGGGAGGTTATCTATACGACATTCGTCGCGATCTCGGCGGCGGGATGAATTGGGAGCTTTTCAGCACCGGAAGCCTATCGTCTAGCGGAGAAGCCGCTTATGGAATGCTTACAGGCAGATACTTGCTTAATTATGCAGAGAACGGGGCACTCTTCAAGCGGGTAGACGAGCTTCGAGAAAGTCCGAGAGCGCTGAATATCTGGGCGAAAGGATTTGGCGGCAAATTTTCTGACAGCGATAAAGGTTTTTTAAGCCAATTTAAAATGACTTATGACGGTCTTCAAGTCGGAATGGATCGACGAGTTGTACTGGAAGATGGAAGCGTCTTTCATTTAGGAGCTTTCATGGGTCAATCCAAAGGCTACACAAATTTTTCGGCAGGCAGCGGCGAACTTACATCTCATTCTCTGGGAGCTTATGGAGTGTATCTGGGCTCCAAAGACTTTTATTCCAATCTGAGCCTAAAATACAATCGAATGAAAGGCAATAGTTCAGTAGTGGACACCGCCGGCGATTTAGTCAAAGGCAAACTTGAAAGTAGCGACGGAATCACTCTGGCTACGGAAATCGGTCAAAAATTTTATCTGGGAAACAAAGAAAAAGGCGCAGTTTATTTGCAGCCGAGGGGATCGCTGAGTGCGGCATGGCTGGGTAGCAGTATGGTTGGCAACTCTAACGGTTTAAATGTCGAAGTAGATCGCGAGCTATCTCTTTTAGGCGGCGTGGGACTTATCGCAGGCTATGAAATTAAAGAAGGCGAAAAATCCTTGAATCTCTATAGCAAAATCTCTTATTTCAAAGAATTTGAGGGAAATATGGATGTCCGTTTTAATGGAGCTTCTCATCAGGAGAGCATGAAAGATTCTTGGCTTGTTTATGGAATCGGCGTAAAAGCACAATTTTCCGAGAAACACGCTTTGTTCTTTGATATTGAGCGAGCTTCCGGTGGCCAATTCAATCAACCTTGGGGAATTAGCGGTACATATCAATTCAGTTGGTAAAAGAAGACAAAAAAATAGACGCAAAATGCGTCTATTTTTTTATTTTCTGGAGGGATTAATTTTACCAGTGGAGCAAGAGCCACAAAAAAGCCCCCGTGTGATGAGGTCAATGATTGCACGGATTGATTCTTGGAAGCCCATGTTATTTTTCTCATCTAACTTATCTAAGAGAACGGTTTTGGCTACGCAACTCAGCATATCTGAGACCAGTCCGGTATGAACCGGATGGATGATGCCTTTGGCGACGCTTTTGTCCAGTAATTCTTTTAGCAATTTGGCCCGATGNGCAGCAAAGTCTTGGAGAATTTTAAAAGCTTCCGGGTGCTGCTCACAGACGTCTCTGGCAAAGACGGAAGAAGGGTGTCCAAATTCATCAATATCCAGCAGTAGAAAATCAAAAAGCTTTTGGGGCAAGGGAACATCCGATTTAAGGACGATTTGCTCTTTGGCTTTAACAAATTGAATCAGAGACTCAATGACTGCCAGGACAAGTTCATTTTTGCTGCGAAAGAGTTTGTATAGGGTCTTTTTGCTCATTCCCAGCTGGGCGGCAACATCATCCATGGTAAATTTCATGCCGTATTTATTCATTTCTTGATAGGTGGTCACCAGTATTTGTTGCATATCTTTCGGCTCCTTCTTTCTTTACGGAGGAAACGTGAATATGATAAATCGTTTACTTGGTTTAAATTCGGAAAAAGATAAAAAAATCCTTTTATTTTACTCAGAAAAAAATGAAATATTTGTGATGAAAGATAAAAAAGTCGGTAGGAATCAATCATTTTTTGACGAACTATACAGAATGTGAGTTTATAAGAAGGGGTGGGAAGAAATGCAAACAACAGCCTCGCCGGTGGCGGTATTTGATTTTGATGGCACGATTATTGCCGGCGATTCTTTTCTTCCTTTTATGCAATATGTGGTCGGACGAAGTAACTATTATCAAGGCTTTGTGAGGCTTCTCCCTTGGTTGGGCGGCTATGCTCTGGGGGCGGTGGACAACCGCCGAATTAAAGAAAAGGTAATCGGCTGCTTTCTGAAAGGACTTTCTCATCAGGAAGTTGAGGAAAAAGGTCGTGCTTATGCGAAGGAAATTTTGCTGAACCGAGAAAAGCCGGAGATGTTGGAAAAAATAAGATGGCATCATCAAAAGCAGCATTGGGTGGTTTTGGCGAGTGCTTCTTTACTGGTATATCTGAAACCTTGGGCGGAGGCACGAAATTTTCACGGAATTTGCGGTGCTGAACTGGAAGTGGATGAAGCAGGACGGATTACCGGACGTATCAAGGGCAACAATGGTTTTGGGCAGGAAAAAGTAGATGCGGTAGAACAGTGGCTGGATAGCCGAAAGCCCTCTTTGACTTATGCTTACGGCGATAGCGCCGGAGATAAGGAGCTTTTGGAATGGGCAGATGTCAAGGTCTATAAAGGTCAACAATTGGCGGAATCACAGCAGGCTTCATGATAAAAATCATGGGCGGGAAGTAAGGAAGGGTGGTCTTGTAAAATGGTAAAATCATTCAGTTTTTATTCCCCGGTGCGGGTAGTATGCGGTGTAGGAGTGCGGCGGGAAATTCCCAAAGAGGCGAAGGCGCTGGGAGCGAAGCGGGTCTTCGTGGTGACCGGTACCGGATTTACGAAGGAATCCCCTTATTTAAAGGAAATCATTGAACTTTTAAAAGCTGAGCAGATGGAAGTTTGCTGCTTTTCTGAGGTTGAGCCGGATCCCAGCTATGAAACTGTAGAAAGAGGAGCAGTTGCTGCGAAGGAATTTGGAGCGGATTTGATGGTTGCTTTTGGCGGCGGAAGCCCGATGGATGCGGCGAAATTTATCAATGTAGTCATGGCAGGAGGCGGTCAGGCGGCAGATTATGCCCGGGGAAAAAATACCGCCATCCAAATGGCTGTGCCGCTCTTTTGTTTGCCGACTACGGCGGGAACTGCCAGTGAAGTTTCCAAAGCGGCAGTGGTAAAAGACATTAAAAGCGGCGAGAAATTAAGTATCAGCGACTATGGACTTTGTGCAGATATCGCTTTTTTAGATCCGGAGCCGCAAATGACAATGCCTGCTCATGTAGCGGCGGCAACCGGAATGGACGCGTTGACCCATGCGATTGAAGGCTATTTATCAGTCAATTCCAATCCTTTCAGTGATGCGGCGGCCTTGGAAGCAATTTACCAGATTTCCAAATGGCTCAGACCTTCGGTAGCTCATCCGGACAATTTGCAAGCACGAGGCGAGATGCTGATAGCCAGCGCAATTGCCGGATTGGGATTTTTGGGCCCCGGCACCGGCGGAGTGCACTCGATTGCTCATATCTTAGGCGGTCAGTACGGCATCCCTCACGGGGTCGCCAATGCAACGATGCTTCCTTATGTAATGGAATATTCCCGAATCGGCAATATTGAGCGGTTTGCTCGAATCGCTAAGGCCCTCGGCGAGCCGATTGACGGCTTGACCACTTTAGAGGCCTCTTATGCAGCAATCGAAGCGGTAACGATGCTCAGGGATGATTTGGGCTTACCTTGTTGCTTAGAAGAGCTCGGTGTGCCTCATGAGGACTTGCCGAAAATCGCTGAAATGGCAATCCATCAGCGGTCTGCCCCCAATAATGTCCGCAAATTGGCAGTCAAGGATTTCCTGATTATTTTGGAAAGCGCTTACTCCCATTCTCATTAAGAAAAAAGGGTTCGGTGAAAATCGAGCCCTTTTTTGCGTCATAGAGGGGTTTTGGGGTATAATTGAGAAGAACTCTTGAAAAAAGAATATGTAATTTTGAAATAGGAGCGAAATGCAAGACAAAATAACAAAACAAAAAGCCGGTAATAGGCTTCTGGCTTGGTACCAAAAAGCCAAGCGGGATTTGCCTTGGCGGCAAACTAAGGATCCTTACCGGATTTGGATTTCTGAGACGATGCTCCAGCAGACCCGGGTGGATACGGTAAAGCCTTACTATGAGCGATTTCTAAAAAGATTTCCGACTCCTGAATCATTAGCAGAAGCGGCAGAAGAGGATGTAGTCGCAGTCTGGCAGGGCTTAGGCTATTACAGTCGAGCTCGGAATTTGCAGGCCGGAGTGCGGGAATGGGTCGAAAAATATGGCAGTAAATTGCCAACCGATCGAAAAACGCTGGAGACCCTCAAAGGCATTGGCCCTTATACCTCAGGGGCATTGCTTTCTTTGGTCTACGGTCTGCCGGAATCGGCGGTAGATGGCAATGTCTTTCGGGTAATTACTCGGTTTACCGCTTTAGCAGAGCCTATAGATAAGCCGCGGACTCGGCAATTGGTATCGGAGATTCTTCTGGAGATGATGCCGAAAAAAGAGGCCGGCGACTTCAATCAATCGGTGATGGAGCTAGGAGCAACCCTTTGCTCGCCCCGCTCGCCAAGCTGTGACCGTTGCCCATTGGGGAAGGATTGCCTGAGCTTTTCTCAAGGAACAATGCTGGATTTTCCTAAGAAAAAAGCCCCGAAGCCGCCCAAGCCGGTACAGGTATTTGCGGGAGTGCTGATAGCAGAAGGCAAAGTCCTTTTAAGGCGGCGACCTTCCAAGGGGCTTTTGGCAGGAATGTGGGAATTCCCCGCAATAGAGGCGGCTTCGGAAGAAGCGGGCTTGCAGTTATTGGCGGAGTTATTCCTGGAAAATCGGATTTCTATAGAAGTCGGCGAGCTGATTTGTGGGGTGGATCATATTTTTTCCCATCGGCGTTGGGATTTAAAGGCCTATCATCTAAAGGCAGCGAAACTTCCGAAGAAGCTGGCGGAAAATTGGCAATGGAGACCTTGGGGAGCAAAAGAGGAAGTCCTCTGGGCAGGACCACACCGAAAAATCGCTGATTATCTGCTAAATCAGGTGGGGGAGTAAGCCAATGACATATACAGTACGCAGAAGCAAGTTTTCATTATATATTGGCTATTTTCTTGCAGAGAGCCTCCTGCTTGTCTTTTTGGTAGGAATGGTGATTATTTGGCGAGATGAACCCACTTATTTGGATTGGCCGATGGCAATTGCAAGCTGGATTGTAGTAGCGCTATTTTTTCATTTGCTGCTTTTTATCGGGACATTTTACAAGGTGCAAGTCAACGGTGACGAGATTGAATATCACGCTTTTCTTCGCAAAACAAAAAAGCTGACTTTCTCGGACATTAAAAAAATTACCATCCCTCAATTTTCAAGGCTTGGAGTGGATCTGAAAGTTGTGGGCCATGACGATAAAACTCTGTTTTATGTAAAATTAACAGATCGGAATTTTGACCGCTTTATGAGGGATATATCTATGAGGCGGGAAATTGGAAATTATCGACTTGTCTAACGATAATTTTGGGGGTGTAAAATGGATATTTATACAGCGATACAAACAAGAAGAACGATTAGAGATTTTGAAGATAAACCAATAGGAATGGATATAATAGAAAGAATAATTGATGCGGGATTAAAGGCTCCGACAAATGACCATATGAGAAGCTGGGAGTTTGTTATCGTAAATGACAAGACGATTAGGGCAGAAGTCCTTCGAATCATACCCGAAACGACTCCCTTATCAAAGGCAGGAACCAATGACTTGCTGGATACTTGGGGAATGACGGATACAATACAACGGGATATGTATTTAGATGCAATTCCGAAGCAACAAGCGATGCTTTACAATTCAGGCTGCCTGATATTGCCGTTTTTTCGTTGTACAGAACCTTTGTTAGAACCCGAAACACTTAGTTCTCTAAATGAATTTGCTTCGATATGGTGTTGTATTGAGAATATGCTTCTGGCAGCCACTGCCGAAGGTGTTTTTGGAGTAACTCGAATTCCTATGGAGCAGGAGCCACCACACATAAAAAAAGTAATAGGCTATCCGGATGATTATATTTTGCCTTGTTACATTGGGTTAGGCTATCCGTTAAAGGGTGTTGCACATAGTATTCAAAAAAAGGTCTCCGCAAAAGATANAATACATATAAATAAGTGGTGATGTCATATCTGGTTGACATACAGTTTGNTGAAAATGCGAAAGAGGGCTATTCTACTTTATTTANCATTATTGCGATAGAGCCNTTTAANAGTTGGGAATTTGATATGGAGAATGACAATATTAAAGGGTACTGGGCTGTTTTCTCAAAATAGCGCTGACCATTATTNATTCTGCCGAATGTGTGATTGTAAAAACAGTTTTCAAAAGAATAGAAAATCTAAGGAAAGAATGGGGTACAAAAGAACATGAGTCAGGAAAATCTATTTACTGCAGGCAAGGTGCTGCCAAAACGAATCGAATCGGAGATGCAGGAATCTTACATTAATTATGCGATGAGCGTTATCGTCGCAAGGGCTTTGCCGGATGTGCGGGACGGTCTTAAGCCGGTTCATCGGCGGATTCTCTATGCGATGGATGAGTCGGGTATGTCGCCGGGCAAGGCATATCGTAAGTCGGCTCGTCTGGTCGGGGATGTCTTGGGGAAATACCATCCTCATGGCGATTCTTCGGTCTACGATGCTACGGTGCGTTTGGCTCAGGATTTCTCCAGCCGCTACCCGATGGTAGACGGTCACGGAAACTTTGGCTCTATTGACGGCGATTCCGCGGCGGCGATGCGTTATACCGAGGTTCGAATGGCGCGGATTGCGGAGGAGATGCTCAAAGATCTTGAAAAAGATACCGTTGATTTTGGCCCTAACTATGATGAATCCATGAAAGAGCCTTTGGTATTGCCGGCTCGGATTCCCAATCTTTTGGTGAATGGTTCTTCCGGTATTGCGGTTGGATGGCGACGAATATTCCTCCTCACAATCTGGGCGAAGTCGTCGACGGCGTTGTGGCAATGATTGACAATCCGGAGATTACTGTGGATGAACTGATGGAGTATGTGCATGGGCCGGATTTCCCGACCGGAGCGCAAATTCTCGGCCGAACCGGTATCCGCAATGCTTATCGCAACGGTAAAGGCAGCGTAATTATGAGGGCCAAGGCTCGCTTTGAAGATATGAGCGGCGGCAAGACCCAAATTATCGTGACCGAAATTCCTTATATGGTAAATAAAGCTCGCTTGATTGAAAATATCGCAAATCTGGTACGGGATAAAGTCATTGATGGTATTACTGACCTGCGCGATGAATCGGATCGGGAAGGAATGCGAATCGTCATTGAACTTCGCCGAGATGCTTACCCGGAAATTATCCTCAATCAGCTCTATAAGCATACGGCTCTCCAGAGCACTTTCGGGGTAAATACCCTGGCGCTGGTAGATGGCAAGCCTCAGGTGCTGAATCTTCAACAGGTACTTTTCCATTATTTAAATCATCAAAAAGAAGTTATCATTCGGCGAACCCAATTTGACCTCAATAAAGCTTTAGACAAGGCTCATATCTTGGAAGGCCTCAAAATTGCACTTGACCATCTGGATGAAGTGATTTCAACGATTCGAAATGCCCCGACTGCAGAAGTCGCCAAAGAAGGCTTGATGAGTAAATTCTCCTTGTCGGAGCGTCAATCTCAGGCGATTTTGGATTTACGCCTCCAAAGATTGACCGGTCTGGAGCGTCAAAAAATCGAGGACGATTTGAAAAATACCATGGAAATTATTGCGGATCTCAGAAGCATTTTGGCAGATGAGACAAAAATATATGGCATCATTAGAGAAGATTTGCTGGAAGTGAAGCGCCGCTTCGGCGATAAGCGCCGCAGTGAAATCACTGAAAATGTAGCGGAGCTGGACATCGAAGACCTGATTCCTGATGAGGAAGCGGTGATTACCTTGACTCGGGGCGGCTACATCAAGCGGACTCCGATGGCGACTTATCGAAGCCAACGCCGCGGCGGGGTCGGGGTGCAGGGAATGACTACTAAGGCAGAGGATTTGATTGAACATCTCTATATTGCAACGACTCATTCCACATTGCTGTTCTTTACGAGCTTAGGCAGGGTCTACCCACTCAAAGCTTATGAAATCCCCGAAGCCGGGCGAAATGCCAAAGGCAGTGCAATGCCGAATTTGATTACCCTGGAAAAAGAAGAAACTGTTACCGCGATTATTCCGGTGCGGGAATTTAATGAAGAGGATTTCCTCTTTATGTCTACTCGGGGCGGAGTCGTGAAGAAAACCAAGCTCAATAATTTCGCTAAAGTCCGTCGTACCGGCATTATTGCTATTAATTTGGATGAGGGAGATTCCCTAATCGGAGTGAAGCGAATTGGTGCGGAGGATAATATCTTCATGGCGACCCGCAATGGCTTGGCAATTCAATTTAAGGCAGATACCATTCGTGAGTTGGGGCGAACTGCTCGAGGCGTGAGAGGAATCAAACTGCGACTTGGAGATGAATTGGTCGCCATGGATGCGGTAGAATCTGAGGAAACTGAAGTATTGACTGTTTCCGCCAATGGCTATGGAAAGCGTACCCAAGTCTCGGAATATCGAGAGCAAGGTCGTGGCGGCAAAGGAGTCATCAACCTTAAAGTGACTGATAAAACGGGGCCGGTAGTCGGTAGCCGAATTGTTCTGCCGGAGCAGGATTTGATGCTGATTTCCACCGAAGGAAAAGTAATCCGTATGGATATGGACGCAATTTCGGTAATCGGCAGAAATGCTCAGGGCGTGAAGCTCATGCGGATGGGCGGCGAGGAGCAGATTGCGGCATTGGCGGCAGTTAATAAAGCCAAAGAAGAGGACGAATAATAAAAAAAGCCCCTGCTTAAATGAGCGGGGCTTTTCCTAAAGAGCCTGAGAAAAGGAGCAAAAAGGTGATACAAATTTATGTGGATGGCTCTCACACAGTAAAGCGGCTGGGCGAATACGGCTGGGGCTTTGCGGTCTATCAGGGGGGCAAGGAAATTTTTGCGGATTGCGGGCTAGGTACTCATGAGGAAGCCGCCGCTATGCGAAATGTGGCTGGCGAGCTTTCAGCGGCGATGCGAGCGGTTCAATGGGCGCAAAAAGAAGGCCTAAAAAAAGTACAGATACATCACGATTATCAAGGCCTTGCGGCTTGGGCAAATGGGGAATGGAAAGCGAAAAATTGGATGACCCAATATTATCGGGATTTTATCGCTCGCCAACGGCAAACAATGGAAATCAAATTCGTCAAGGAAGAAGCCCACAGCGGGGTAGCCGGAAATGAGCGGGCTGATCAATTAGCAAAGCAGCCGTTGGGATTATAAGAATTAAAAATGAATAAAATTACATGTATACAATGTGCTTTATGGTATTTGGATTTATTTTCAGTTATAATACAAATTAGCGGATTAAATCAGCTTGGAAGGGAATGAATTACAATGACAAAAGTAGCAGCAACCCATGCGCAGGGGCAAAAAAGTGCCGATCGAGCCTTCGAATTAAATGCCAGAGCGAATGAAGCAGCGGCAAAACTGGGAAAAGATAAAGTTATCAATGCGACTGTAGGGTCGATTCTTGATGAGCAGGGCAATATGGTATTGCTTCCAACGATTGAAAAAATATACCGAAATTTGGCAGTTGCCGATATTGCGTCCTATGCACCAATTAAAGGTCTGCCAAAGTTTTGCCAAGCCATTGAAGCAGTAACTTTCCGAAATTCAAAACCTGATGCCTATACTGCAGTAGTTGGTACTGCCGGTGGCACCGGAGCACTTCATCATGCGATTTGGAATTACTCGGAGATTGGCGATACCGTAGTCAGCAGCGACTGGTATTGGGGAGCTTATAAATCTCTGGCAGAAAATGCGTTGCGAAAGTATGATACCTTTGAATTTTATACCGAGCAAAAAGCTTTCAATGTGGCCGCTTATGAAGCAAAAATCAATGAAGTATTGGGCCGTCAGGAAAGTATCTTGGTGATTTTGAATACCCCGGCTCACAATCCGACCGGCTACAGCCTGAGCGACAGCGAGTGGGATGCTGCCCTGGATGTGCTGAAACAAAAGGCCGCTACAGGTAAACGAATCGCCCTGATGGTTGATGTGGCATATATTGATTTTGCCGGTGACAGCGAAGAATGCCGCAAATTCATGACAAAATTCAGCGGCTTGCCGTCAAATCTGGTGGTTATGTTTGGGGTTTCCATGTCAAAATCCTTTACCTTCTATGGACAACGTACCGGTGCAATCATTGGTGTTTCATGGAAGTCAATAGCCGGGCAACTTGGTCAAATATCAACCGTTCTGCCATGAAAACAATGGAGACCGTCTTTGAAGATAAAGCCCTCTTTAATGCAGTTGAAGAAGAGCGAAAAGTATACAAAGAACTGGTAGAAAAACGCTCGGCAATCTTTGTAGATGAAGCGGCGGCAATTGGTCTTGAAATACTGCCTTATTGTGGCGGTTTCTTCGTCAGTATCCCGACCACAGACTCTACTGCCGTCATTGATAAATTGATGGAAAAAGAAATCTACGGTCTGCCGCTCCCGAAAGGCGTCCGAATCGCTACTTGTGCGGTTCCGCTGGTTCAAATGAAAGGCCTGGCAAAAGCGGTACAGGATGCAATTTACGCAAACAAGTAAAAATCGATAAAATGGAAAAAGCCTCTGCAAAAGCAGAGGCTTTTTTTAACTTGGCTTATTGGATGATTTGGCGGATTGGGTAGGGGATAGAGATATTCTCTTCTTGAAAGCGGCGGTGAATTTTTAGGATAATACCATCCGTAAGCAGGGCAACTTCGCCATGGTTTTTGGCAGTTACCGAAATGTTCAGATTGATGCCGCTGTCGGTGAAGGTAGTAAAGCGAGCGGTAGCTTGGGCGGCGAGATTCTCGCTATTGCTGACTCCAAGGCTGACCTCCCTGGCAATTTCCAGAGCAATTTGCCGGACTTTTTCCAGATCCGATTCATAGCCGACCTGAACGGAGATAACGGCGAAATAAGGCTTTTGGGGCCAGCTGTCATTGGTAATAATCGAAGAAGCGACTGTGCTGTTGGGGATGATGATCGATACATNACCACGGGTTCTTAAAATCATGGTGCGCCAAGAAATATCTTGAATNGTACCTTCTTCGCCGCTGGCAAGGCGGATATAATCGCCGAGGCGGATTTGTNGGCTCAGAAGAATTTGCAGCCCCGCAAAAAGATTNGCCANCGGGGTTTGTACTGCCAAAGCCACAGCGATACCACCGACTCCCAAAGCGGTCAGGAGTGGGGTTACCGAAATTCCCGCACTATTGAGAACCAGAGTAATGCCAAAAGCCCAAATAACAATGGTTAGGAGATTTTTCAAGATAGAAGAGGCCTGTTTTTCGTTGCCATAAGGTTTGGTTGCAAGGTCAATCGAATTTTTTAAGATATTGATGCAAATTCGTGCGACTCCAAGAATCATTAAGACTTGAAGAGAAACACTGCCATAGCCTTCCCAGGTCTCCGGCAGAAGCAGATGGGTCAGCAGAAATTGCAGAAAAATATAAAGAAAAAGAAGATTGACGAGCCGGATTCCGCCGATGATAATTTTTGCTTTGGCAGTGGATTTCTTTTTAAATTGATAAAGAATATAAATAAAAATCAACCAGACCACAGCAATGCTGCCCAGCCCTAAAAGAAAAGCCGACCAGGTTAGCTGAAAGGAATTTAACATTGTTCTCCCTCCTTTCCCGGAGTCGTATTGCCGGTGCTGATGGTACCAATCTGCGACTCGGTGTCATTAATGTATATCGTATCATACAGTCATCGTTTAATACTACAAAGTCAGAGTATTTTTAGTGGTGAAATTTGTCGGGCAGTATATTTGGGTGCATTGCGTCGTTGTATGTCCGGTCTGCATCTCAAATGTGCCGAATGGATTGAAATTATTTGATAACTTGAATGAATATCTGGTTAGTGGCAGTTTCTAAACCGAAGGTAACGTGTGGGTTTTTAGTTAGAAGACTAGGCGATTAAGTGAGATGTGGAGCGCTTTTTACTAGCCTTATCAATCCAGAATTGCCGGAATGACATCGAGATGGTTGAGGGGCATTAGGTGTACTCCGGCAGTGGATTTTCGGAGTTCTCGGACTAATTCCCGGGCAATAGCGATGCCGCCGGCTCGTCCTTCTTGGTGCATACGTTTTCGCACCTGATCAGGTACTTCGATGCCCGGCACTTTTTCATGGAGATAGTCCGCCATCGAGGCGCTCCGAAGAGGCAGGATACCAAAGATGATGCGAATGGGCAGGTCTTTGGTTTTATCTAGAAATGTCAAGGCTTTTTCGACTTCAAAAATCGGCTGAGTCTGGACGAAATGAGCTCCGGCAGCGACTTTCTTTTGGAGTTTTTCAAGCTCTCCTTCTAAATCTGCCGCAGTTGGATTGGCAGTCGTGCCGATGGAGAAATGAGTGGGGCTGTTGAGGGGATTTCCGTTGAAGTCCAGCCCTTGATTGAACTGATTGACGATTTTGATAAGGCCGATGCCATCGGTATCAAAAACTCCGGTGGCAGTAGGATGGTCGCCCTGCTGGGGAGAATCGCCGGTCAGAGCAAGGATATGCTTGACTCCAAGTCCGGCGGCACCGAGGAGTTCTGCCTGAAGACCGAGCAAATTGCGATCCCGGCAGGTCAGATGAAAAATGGCATCCATGGAAGTTTTCTCTTGAAGAATCCGAGCCACTGCAATGGGACTCATTCGGAGCTTTGCCATGGGGCAGTCGGCGATATTGATAGCGTCAAGTCGCTCTTCCAGCGACTTGGCTTGCTCGATCAGGTCATCTGCCGAAGGACCACGGGGAGGGTCGAGTTCAAGGGTAATACAAAATTGATGATTGGCGAGTTTTTCTGCAAGATTAGACAAGATAATGAGTCCCCTTTCTAAGTTTTTGGCTTCGTATCGTTGGCGCTGACTGTGTTGAGCTGCGATTCCGCGCTCCTCATGTACTTTATGTACACTGCGTCGCGCCTCACTAGCTCGCTGTGTCATCATCCAACGCTCCTCGCCAAAATTTTGGTAGTGATGAAAATTTATTTAAATTGGGTGAATGTGGCTAATTTTACTTGCTTTACTCGGCTGGATTACCATCGGACACTGCTTACCCAAATGCCGGTGCTAGGTGCTTCATAAGTAGGAATAGTCGCAAATCAACTATTTGTTGTTTTCTGGCGTTTTATTTTCTCTTCTTCGTACCATTGATTGAAGATATCCTCTAGCATTATATCATCGGTATTTGAGTGTACTAGATCGTACTTGTATGCAGATTTTAGCCGATTATTTGCTACGTTATAGCATATTTTCATTTCTGTAGGCATTTCTTTATTAAATTCTTTGCATTTAAAAAATATTTTTACAAGATTATTTGTAATAATATCATTCATAGTTTCTATTCTTTCAGTAAAATTAGGAACCTTTGTTTTCTGTCTTCCACTCTCAAAAAGAAGATCATCTAACTTGCGAGGTTTTGCTACGTTGTTTCCAACTGCAAAAAAAGCTAGACCTGCAAAAGTGTTTCCTTCTGCAGAGCAATAAATATAGATATCATCTGCTAGTCCATAAGAAAATTCCATACAGATAGACACCATATCTGCCTGTAGTTCTGTGAAATAATCTTCAAATATTTTCACTTTCATTTTCTCCTTTTTTGGAGGTCCATGATTTTGCTAGTTCTAGAGCGATGACCGCATCTTTGGCATGATGAACGCCCAATTTTTGAGCATAGTCTGGGGTAAGTACCGCGCCGCCTGCCATGATGGGCTCATTGAAGTCAATACCTTTGAGGGCTTCAACGGTTCGGTCAAGAGCCGGCAGGGTAGTGGTCATCAAAGCGCAAAGGCCAATGAACGCCGGTCGGAGCTCTTTCGCTTTTTCAACGATAATTTCCGGCGCTACATCTTTGCCGAGGTCAACTACTTCAAAGCCGCTATTTTCAAGAAGGGCAATCACAATATTTTTGCCGAGATCGTGAATATCCCCTTGCACTGTGGCAATCATGCACAGGCCGCGGGAAGAATTTTCCTTTGGGAAGCGACTTTTTAGAAGGTCAAAGCCAATTCGCATGGTTTCCGCCGCCAAAAGCACTTGGGGCAGGAAAGAGCGACCGTTGCCGAAGTCGATACCAACTTCGGTCATGCCGGCTGTGAGACCTTCTTCGGCAATTTGGAAAGGGGAAAGTCCGGCATTTAGGGCGTGCTCAATTTTTTCGAGAACTCCTTCTTTTTCTCCGAGTCGAATCGATTGGCGAAGAATAGCCAGAGGGTCACTATTGGATTCGATGGGTTTAGGCTCTATGATTGCCGGCTGAGGCACATAGGATTGGCTCCAGTGAAGCCCTTGAAGGTCGTGTCCCAAGAGTACTCGGCAGGCATCCCAAGCAGTTTTAAATTGCTCATCGCAAGGATTAGCGAGAGGTGCATCCAGTCCGGAAGCCAGAGCCAACGGCAGGAGTGTACTATTGAGTTTGGGGCGGGAAGGAAGCCCGAAAGAGCTGTTACTTAGACCCATCAGAGTAGGAAAGCCCAGGTTTTTTCGGAAAAGTGCCAGGGTATCTAAAGTAGTCTGAATCGCCGCAGATTCGGCGGCAATCGGCAAAACAATCGGGTCGAGGGCGAGATCGTTATCGGTAAGCCCGACGTTATGAGCTTCTTTTCGGAGATATTCTGCCGCTTCTAGCCGTTTTTCCGGAGTTGGTGGGATTCCGTCGGTTGTCAGAGGCAGGCAGAGGATTGCGGCACCATATTTTTTGGCGAGGGGCAGAAATTCTGCGATTCGTTCCGGTTCGGCGCTGACTGAATTAATCAAAGCACGTCCCGGATAAGCTCGGAGTGCAGATTCTAAAGCCGCCGCTTCGGTGGTATCAATAAGGAGGGGCACATCTACCAGTGAAGAAAGCTCGGTGATGACAGTTCCCATTAGAGCTGAAATATCCAGCCCCGGCACACCGAGATTCACATCCAGTAGCTCAGCGCCGGCCTCTATTTGGGAGAGCTTCCCGCTTTACCGGCAGAAGGTCGCCATTTCGGAGCGATTCGGCAAGGGCTTTTCGTCCGGTAGGATTGATGCGCTCGCCAATCAGGCGGGGTGGGTATTCTTTACCGATGGGAACTGCTCGGCTGCGTGAAGTCAGCCAAAGCCCCGGCGGCTTTGTTGCCGGCGGCGGGGTCAGGGATTGGGCGACATTTTTCATTGCTTCGATATGGGACGGGGTTGTGCCGCAACAGCCGCCCAGATAGTGGGCTCCGGCTTCGACTAAGCGAGGCGCCCAATTTGCCATCTCCTCCGGAGTCATTGGGAAAATCGTGTTCCCATCTTTTAGGGTCGGTAGCCCTGCGTTGGGCTGAATGGAAATCGGTTTGTCCGTGTGCTTTCGATAAAGCCGAACCACTTCGAGAAGTTGCTCCGGCCCCAGTGAGCAGTTTGCGCCGATAACGTGGGCGCCCAGTGCATCCAGAACAATCGCTGCAGTAGCCGGGTCGGTGCCGGTGACGGTGCGTCCATTGCCTTCGAAAGTCATTTGAGCAAAAATCGGCAAATCCGTCGCTTCTTTGGCGGCAAGCACAGCGGCTCTCATTTCTTGAAGGTCGATGAATGTTTCCAGTAAAATCAGGTCGGCTCCGGCTTCGGCAAGAGCTTTTATGACCCGATAATAGCCCTGATAGGCTTCTTCAAAGGAAAGATCCCCCAAAGGCTCAATGAGCCTGCCAATTGGCCCCAGGGCTCCGGCGATTTTTACCGGATGATCTCCGATGGCTTTTTTTGCATTTTTTACAGCGGCGGCGGCGATTTCTTCGGTGCTCTCTGCCAGTCCGTATTCTGCCAGTTTCAGTGGATGAGCCCCGAAGGTGTGAGTTTCGATAATATCTGCACCGGCGGCAATGTATTCTTGGTGAACTGCAGTAATCGCTTCCGGATGGGTCAGATTCCAAAATTCCGGACATTCTCCGGTAGTGAGCCCCAAGGACTGAAGTCGGGTGCCCATAGCACCGTCAAAAAATAAAGTCATTTATGAATCTCCTTTTCTGGCCAGACAGCCTTCTAAATTGCAGGGAATGAAGTCGTTTAAATGTTCGCTTGCAGGATTCTTCAGCCATTCCGGACGAAGACCAATTACTGCAGTAATGGATTTTCGCGGGGTCAGCATAAAGGATGAGGTGACCGAGAGGTTGATGTGGCTACCGCCGGTCAAGGACAGGAGCACCGGTTGCACCGAGAGATCCCAGTCGCCGTAGCCGGGGCTGAATCGCCGAGTGGTGTAAAGACCGATTTTTGCCATTTGAGCCGCCAGGGTCAAATCTGCTTGGTCGGCGGCGGCTTCAACCGCAACCGAGCCGGCCGCATCGAGAAGTAAGGCTTCGGTATAGCTTCCGGCGGCGAAAAGTTTTTCTACCTGCTTTTCCAGTAAATCCCCTATCGTGACTGCCAGTGCGGCGATTCGTTGACAGCCTTGCAGGTGTTTTTTTAGGCTGACACTGCATAGATCAAGATGGTTTGTCGGCAATAAGATTCGATGATTTTCCTCGTCATAATCAAAAAGCTGCCAAGTGCATTGGGGCTGGGTGAGTAAGAGCCCCTCTCGTCCGGCGCCGGCTACATCGCCGCAAGGCCGACCGAAATCTTTTTTTTGTCCGGCATAGCGAAGGATTTCGCTTTCTGAGAGTACAGGTCAGGCGAGGTCGGTAGATTTGCATGAAAAATCACTTCCTTTCGGGGCTGATGGCTTTATTGTCGATAAAAAAAGCTCTTGTCAAACAGACAAGAGCTTTCATAATCTTTATGAACGCATCAATCATCTGTCAGGGTTTACCTGTAGGAATTGGCACCGTTTCCAAAAAAAAGGCCGGTTGCCGCGGTTTCATCGGGCCAATCCCTCTACCGCTCTGGATGATATGTGTGTACTTTCGTTATTCAATTTAAGGTACGATAGGCAGTATACACGGTCTCTTCGAGGCTGTCAATTTGACTTTAATAAAATTCATTCGCCAAGAAAGCAAAAAAACCTTTTTGAAAAGCGGACAATAGGGTAAAATTAGGGGAAGTGGATAAATTTATTCAATTTATAATCAAAAAGAAGGATTCACCTTTCTTTTTGTGGAAAGATAGACAAGTTAAGGCCTTTGAAAAAGAAGGTAAAGGGGGAGAAAACATTGGCAAAAATAATCGCCGTTGCAAATCAAAAAGGCGGTGTAGGCAAGACGACGACTGCGGTAAATCTGGCTACTGCGGTGGCAGATTTGGGCAAAAGAGTTCTTCTGGTAGATCTTGATCCTCAAGGCAATGCGACTAGCGGCTTGGGAATTGAGAAGTCTGCCTTAAAGAGTAGCCTTTATGAGGTGCTTTTAGAAGGATTTCCGCCTCGTGGCGCGATTTTGCCGACCGATGTGGAGCGTCTGAGCGTTCTCCCCACGACTGTGGATTTAGCCGGTGCAGAAGTGCAGCTGGTGGGAATGGAAAATCGGGAATATCTTCTCAAAGAAGCCCTTAGTAAAATAGACAGCAAATTTGACTACGTTTTTATTGATTCGCCGCCTTCTCTGGGACTTCTTACCCTGAATGGATTGACTGCGGCAAATACGGTGCTAATTCCTTTGCAGTGTGAATTTTATGCCTTGGAGGGAATCGGCCAGCTGATGAATACAATTGCTCTGATTCAAAAAACTTTCAATCCACGCTTGGGTCTTGAAGGGGTTTTGATGACGATGTTTGATGGGCGGACTAATCTTTCCAATCAGGTAGTTGCCGAGGCGCGGGAGCATTTTGGTGTGAAGGTCTATGATACGATTATCCCCCGTACCGTAAGGCTTTCTGAGGCACCGAGTTTTGGTGCGCCGATTAGCCGCTATGACAAAAACTGCAAGGGCACTGAGGTCTATGCTCAACTGGCAGAGGAGGTAGTCGCAAAAAATGAAAACTAATGCGAAAAGAGGCTTAGGACGAGGATTAGGAGCGTTATTGCCGTCGGCAGTACAAGAGGTGAAGCCCGGCGAAACGGTGGAAAAAATCAATTTGTCTGAGGTGATTCCCAACCCTTATCAGCCGCGCCAGAATTTTGACCCGGAAAAATTAAAGGAATTAGCAGATTCCATTAAGGAATTTGGAGTACTTCAGCCGGTTATTCTCCGAAAAATTGAAGAAGGCTATGAAATTGTTTCCGGTGAGCGTCGTTGTCGGATATGAAATAGTTTCCGGTGAGCGTCGTTGTCGAGCATCGAAATTGGCAGGGCAAAAGACAGTGCCCGGCGTAGTGCGGGAATATGATGACCGCCAGATGGGTGAGATTGCTCTGGTGGAAAATTTGCAGCGAGATGACCTCAATCCGATTGAAGAAGCGGCGGCTTATAAGAAACTCGCCGAAGAGTTTGAGTACACCCAGGAAAAATTGGCGGATCGAATGGGAAAAAGCCGCCCTGCGGTAGCGAATATCCTACGACTTTTGCAGCTGAGCCCATCGGTGCAGCGCTTTTTGGCAGACCGAAAATTGACTCCCGGTCAGGTGCGGCCGCTTTTGGCGATTCAAGATGAAAAAGCACAGACTGCATTGGCAATCCGCATCGTGGAAGAAGGCCTCAGTGCTCGTCAGGTCGAGGACTTGATGAAAAAGCGTACCGAATATAAGCCGAAAAAAATAATGACTGCAGATGTCCATGAGGTAGATTTACAGGAAAAAATCGCCAGCGCTTTAGGAACTAAAGTGATTTTAAAGGCGAAAAAAGCCGGCAAAGGCAGTATTGAAATCGAATATTATTCCTTGGAAGATTTGGAGCGGCTATTTGAGATTTTTACTCAACCGAAAAAAAATTCCGGCTCTGGAGATAAAAAAGTATTTGTGCTATAAAAAAATAATCAGGCCATAAAAACCGGAAGGTAAGATGATAGATTTTCATCTTGCCTTCTTTTTTTATGGATTTGGATAGGAAGAACCAGGCAGGAAAGACTTAATTAATCAATATAAACAAGTGTAATTTTGGAGAAGATATAAACAGTGTATACAATATATTTTTAACAAACCAAATGTATACAGTATTATTCATCAAAAATGCTTGCTTTTCAGTTGACAATATTACAATCAAAAAATTATACTAAAACCCGAACCTGAGAAAATTTAAATTAAAGGGAGGATCTTCATGGTAAAGAGAGGAAGCTGGAAAAAAAGACTGGGACTATTGCTGATGCCGCTGATTGTGGGCAGCTTGGTGGCCGGTTGCGGCGGAAAAAGTAGTGACCCCGATGCAATCAAAGTCGGAGCAAATCTGGAAATCACCGGAGGAAGTGCAAATTTCGGCCTTTCCGGTAGCAATGGTGCAAAGCTGGCGGTGGAAGAGTTCAATGCCAACGGCGGATTTAAAGGGAAAAAAGTCGAGCTGATTGTTGTGGATAATAAATCTGAGGCCGCAGAATCCGCAGTAGCGATGCAAAAGCTGATTGGCGAAGGAGTCGTTGCGGTGGTATCTTCGAATCTTTCTTCTAATGCAATTGCTTCGGCTCAGATTTGTGAGGATGGAAAAGTTCCTTCGGTCAGCCCGATGGGAACAAACCCCAGAGTAACAATAGATGAAAAAGGCAACGTTCGTCCTTACTCATTTCGAGCGACCTTTATTGACCCCTTTCAAGGCTCAGTCATGGCGGAATTTGCTGCTAAAAGCCTGAATGCTAAAAAAGTAGCGATCTACATTGATAATAGCTCGGATTACTCAAAAGGGCTGGCACAGTTTTTTGAAGAAGGCTTTGTAGGTGCCGGTGGGGAAGTCATCAGCAAGGAGGCTTATCTCCAGAAAGATACCGACTTCAGGGCAACTTTGACGAAGATTAGAGCCATGAATCCGGATGTGATTTTTGTACCCGGATATTATCAGGAAGTGGGCCTAATTATTAAGCAGGCCAGGGATATGGGCATTACAGTACCGATTATCGGCGGTGATGGCTGGGATTCCGAAAATTTAATCAGTCTTGCCGGCGATGTGAAGAATTTGGAAGGTTGCTATTTCAGCAGTATGTTCTCTCCGGATGATACAGACCCAAAAGCAGTTGCTTTCACAGAAGCCTATAAAAAAGCCTACGGTAAGGTGCCGGATGCTTTTGCGGCTTTGGGATATGATGCGATGGGCATGATTTTAAATGCCATGGTGCAGGCCGATAGTGCAGATTCGGAAAAAATTCGCGATGCTCTGGAAAAAACTAAGGACTTCCAAGGGGCTTCCGGCTCGATTACCTTAAATGAAAACCATGACCCCATAAAAAGTGCGGTAATTATTAGCTTTGTGGATGGCAAACAGACCTTTAAAGAAAGAATTGATCCTTGAATAAAAATTATGCAATGATCTTCCCTAAATAGACGATTCAGCAAAATAATATTTTGCTGAATCCAGAAAAATTTTCGAGTAACTAATGGAAAATCCCCTGCAATTCCGAGGTTTTTTGGAATTTGCATTATTTTTACTTCAGATTGGTTAAGAATGTGAATTGACGGTCATCAGGGCTCGCCGTATACTTTCATTACTCTAAGTAAGCTGGTAGAGGTTCACATTCTAAGGAATTTTGAAGAAAAGAAAGGGGATGCTTCAAGTGGTGAGAGGAATAGGAAAAAAATATTATCTGGCGGCATTGATGTTGGCTGCGGGGTTAGTGGTGTCCGGTTGCGGTGGCGATAAGAAAGCGGATAGTGACACAATCAAAATCGGTGTCAATATGGAGATGACCGGAAATGGCGCCAGCTACGGAGCAGACGGCTATGACGGAGTGAAGTTGGCAGTCAAGGAATTCAATGATAAGGGCGGCTTTGACGGTAAAAAAATAGAGCTGGTCTTGGCGGACAATAAATCCGAATCTGCCGAATCGGTACTGGCGGCAGAAAAATTGATGCAAAGTAATGTAGTGGCAGTCATTGGGCCGACTACTTCATCCAATGCGATTGCCGCAAGTCAGGTCTACGAAGCCAATAAAGTTCCCGGCATGGGGCCGACTACAACCAATCCGCGGGTGACGGTAGATGATAAAGGAAATGTTCGACAGTATACTTTCCGGGCAACTTTTATCGATCCTTTCCAAGGGGAAGTGATGGCGAAATTCGCCAGAGAAAGCATGGGCAATTTATGTGGATAACAGCTCTGATTATTCTAAGGGGCTAGCTCAATTTTTTGAAGAAGCCTTCATAAAGGCCGGCGGTCAGGTAGTCATTAAAGAGGCTTATCTCCAAAAAGATACTGATTATAAAGCGACTTTGACAAAAATCAAAGCGGCAAATCCGGATGTCATCTTCATCCCGGGACTTTATCAGGAAGTGGGCTTGATTGTAAAACAAGCCAGAGAACTAGACATTACCGTACCGCTTTTGGGGGGCGACTGCTGGGATTCTGATAAATTGGTGGAGATTGCCGGAGCGAATAACCTAAATGGCACATTCTTTAGTACTTTCTATTTTGCAGAAGATCAAGACCCGAAAGTCGTTAGTTTTGTTGAAGCCTATAAAAAAGAATACGACCGAGTACCCGGTGCTTATGCAGTCCTTTCCTATGACGGAACTAACATGGTGCTCGAGGCGCTTCAAAGAGCCGGTAGTGCCGATCCGGTAAAGATTCAGGCAGAGCTGGCGAAGATGGCGGATTTTGATGGAGTATCCGGAAAAATTACCATCAATGAAAAACATGATGCAGTCAAAGGGGCAGTCATTTTAGGATTCCAGGAAGGAAACAGTTCTTCAAGGAAAAAATTAATCCCTGACAATTAAATAAAAATACTCTTTCGCGCTATAAAACAATATTTTGACTTAAAATAGTATGTAATTTTGTAAATATAAATTGACAACTTTACAACTTGATTTTATAATAAAGTAAAATGTTTTTTAGCGGAAGGAGTATTATATTATGACAAAAGGAAAGTCTTGGAAACGCTTGGCAGGATTTTTGGTCGCCGGTTTTTCTTTGGCTCTTGTCACGACCGGTTGTGGTGGCGAGAAGAAAGAGGCGGAGGAAAAGGGCGATACCATTAAAATCGGGGTCAATATGGAGCTTACCGGTGGGGTGTCGGTTTATGGACAATCCTGCTATAACGGTATCAAAATGGCAGTGGATGAAATCAATGATGCCGGTGGAGTCAATGGTAAAAAGCTGGAGATTGTCGCCTATGATACCAAATCAGAGCCGGCAGAGGCTGCAAACGGTGCAATGAAGCTCATCACTGAAGATAAGGTCAAGGTGTTGATTGGTCCGGCGACCAGTGGCGCTTCAATATCGGCTCAGCAGGTAGCAACGGAGCATAAAGTGCCGATGATTACTCCTTCGGGTACTGCGGAGAATGTTACCGTAGATAATAAAGGGGATGTACGGAAATATATTTTCAGGGCACCATTTATTGATGCTTTCCAAGGTACTGTGATGGCGAGATTTGCCGGTACGGATTTGCAGGCGAAAACGGCGGTCATCTATGTTGATAACAGTTCGGATTATTCTAAAGGACAAGCGACAACATTCGAGGAAGTTTTTGTTCAATCCGGTGGTACAATTGTCGGTAAAGAGTCCTATCTCCAAAGAGATGTGGATTTCAAATCCTCTTTAACGAAAATTAAAGCGATGAATCCGGATGTGATTTACATTCCCGGTTATTACCAAGAAGTGGCTCTCATTGTCAAGCAAGCCAGAGAAATCGGCGTAGATCAGCCTCTCTTGGGCGGCGATGGTTGGGATTCTCCGCAGATGTTTGAGGTGGCCGGTGCAGCGATGACCAATGCGTTTATGAGTAATCACTATTCCGGTGGCGATAGCGACCCGAAAGTGAAAGAGTTTGAAGAGAAGTACGAAAAGAAATACGGTGCAAAACCGGAAGCTTTTGCGGCTTTAGCTTATGACTCGACGATGCTGGTAGCAGATGCGTTGAAGCGAGCTGACTCGACAGATACGGAAAAAATCACCGAAGCTATGGCTCAGACGAAAGATCTTGAGCTGGTGACCGGAAAAATCTCCTTCGATGAATTCCACAATCCAATTAAGAGTGCGGTAATCATCGAGTACAAAGAGGGTAAGCGGGTATTTAGAACAAAAATCAATCCATAGAATTAGCGTTTCTTTTTGAAATTCCGATGAGAGCATTGGCAAAAGGCCGGGTCGTAGCGGTTTTGGGCGATACTCTCATCGGTTTCATATTTTCAGAGGTTAAACTTGTATATACGAGAAATAAAAAAGGAGGAAAAGACGTGGAACAGGGCAGTTTTCTTCTTCAGTTCCTGCAGCAGCTGATCAATGGCATTTCGCTCGGCAGTATTTATGCCTTGATTGCGCTGGGATATACCATGGTATATGGTATTCTCAGGCTGATTAACTTTGCTCACGGCGAGATTTATATGGTGGGGGCTTATTTGGGATTCGTCGTATCGACCCGGTTTTCGGAATATATTCCGCCGGTCTTGAGCCTCCCTTTGATTGTGACCTTGCTAGTCGCCATGGGCGGCGCTTCGATTTTGGGTATTTTGCTTGAGCGGATTGCTTATCGGCGTCTCAGAAATGCTCCGAAAATTGCTGCATTAATCAGTGCGATTGGGGTGTCCTTCTTTTTATCAAATGGCATGATGGTCATTGCGACTCCGCAGCCCCGGACTTTCCCAAATATTTTCCCTCAGGAAAGTTATCATTTTGGCGGCTTGATTATTACAAACCAACAGATTTTAATTTTGGTATTATCGATTTTTTTAATGATTGGTTTGACTTATATTGTGCAGTATACCAAGATGGGTAAGGCGATGCGGGCAGTGTCTTTTGATGTAGACGCGGCAAGGTTAATGGGGATTCCGGTGGATAAAGTGATTTCCTTTACTTTCGCTTTGGGCTCTGCTCTGGCGGCGGCGGCGGGGGTATTGGTCGGAGTTTACTATAATTCGATTGATCCTCAGATGGGTATGATGCCCGGACTTAAAGCTTTTGTGGCGGCGGTACTGGGTGGTATCGGTATCATTCCCGGCGCAATGGTTGGCGGACTGAGCCTTGGGGTCATTGAGGCGATGGTCAGCGGTTTCGGGGAGTCAACTTATCGGGATGCAGTAGCTTTTGGGATTTTGATTTTGGTTCTGTTGATTCGACCGGCAGGAATTTTCGGTAAAAATGTTCGTGAGAAAGTGTAAGGAGGGCAGAAGATGAATTCACTTAGAAAAAATGATGCCCTTGCTTTGCTGGTTTGTGCGGTGATTTACGGCGCGATTTATTTTGCCATCGAAGAGCGGATTTTGACTCCCTTCTGGGCACTGAGTATTTTGGCAATTCTTATTAATATCGTGCTTTCCTCCAGCCTGAATTTAATCAATGGCTTTACGGGACAATTCTCTTTGGGTCATGCGGGCTTTATGGCAGTGGGTGCTTATGTGTCCGCAGTGATGACTGTCAATTTTGAAATGCCTTTTGCGGTATCTATGCTAGCCGGAGCGGTAGCGGCAGGGGGACTGGGATTGCTGGTCGGGCTGCCTACGTTAAGGCTTCAGGGGGATTATCTGGCGATTGCCACTTTGGGATTCGGGGAAATTATCCGAATTTTTATTTTGAATATCGAATATGTAGGCGGTGCGGCCGGTTTTAGCGGGATACCTAAGGAAACTACTTTTACCTGGGCTTTTTGGATCATGGTACTGACTCTTTTTGTGATTAGAAACTTTACTCGTTCGACTCACGGCAGGGCTTGTATCGCGATTCGGGAAAATGAAATTGCTGCCGAAGCCATGGGAATTAATACCACTTACTATAAAGTACTGGCTTTTACAATTGGTGCATTTTTTGCCGGAGTGGCCGGCGGGCTTTTCGCCCATCTCTACTACATCGTTCATCCGGGGTCATTTATCTTCTTGAGGTCATTTGAGATTTTAGCGATGGTGGTACTCGGCGGCTTGGGCTCGATTACCGGCTCGGTGATTGGTGCGGTTGTGTTGACTGTGGCCTCGGCGGCTTTGGCATCTTACCCGGAGGTGCGGATGTTGATTTATGCAGCGGGATTGGTAATTTTAATGAATTTCCGGCCCCAAGGTCTTTTGGGTACAAAGGAATTTTCTCTCCAAATGCTGACGGGCTTCCGCAAAGGAGGGAAATAGTATGCTACTTGATGTACAAGGATTATCCAAGGAATTTGGCGGCTTGCGAGCGGTTAATGAGGTGCGGCTGGAGATTGCCGAAAAAGAGCTGGTTGGCTTGATTGGTCCGAATGGTGCAGGAAAAACCACGTTTTTTAATCTGGTCACCGGAGTTTATGAGCCGACTGTAGGAACGGTTCGCTTTGATGGTAAGGAAATTCAAGGGAAGAAGCCTTATGTAATCACTCAGGGCGGGATGTCGAGGACTTTTCAAAATATTCGTTTGTTTAGTAATTTGACGGTACTTGAAAATGTAAAGACTGCGTGCCATTTTCGGGTAAAGTATAGCGCGCTGGAAGGGATTTTGCGGCTGGGGCGCTTTATTTCCGAAGAGAAATCAATTAAAGAAGAGGCGATGTCTCTTCTGGAGATTTTCGGATTGGCGGAAAAGCAAAATGAACTGGCTCGTAATTTGCCTTATGGTGAGCAGCGGCGGCTGGAGATTGCCAGAGCTTTGGCGACCCACCCGAAGCTTCTGCTTTTAGATGAGCCGGCGGCGGGAATGAATCCCCAGGAAACCGCCGAGTTGACCAATTTAATTCAATGGATTCGGGATAAATTTGACTTGTCGATTTTATTGATTGAGCATGATATGTCTTTGGTGATGAAGCTTTGCGAGCGGATTTATGTGCTGGATTATGGAAGTATTATTGCTCAGGGAACGCCGGAGGAGATTCGAGAAAATCCGAAGGTCATTCAGGCTTATTTGGGAGAGGAGGGGTAGAATGCTCAAAGTCGAGAATTTGCACGTCTATTATGGAGCGATTCATGCCCTCAAAGGAGTCTCCATTGAAGTGCCAAGCAGGAAAATCGTTACTCTGATTGGGGCGAATGGTGCAGGGAAGTCAACGACGCTCCGGGCGCTTTCGGGTATTTTGCGAGCTTCAGAAGGAAAAATCATCTTAGAGGGCGAAGAAATTCAAAGAGCGATGGCTCAGGAAATCGTTCGCAAAGGAATGAGTCAGGTGCCGGAAGGGCGGCGGGTGTTTGCCCATATGACGGTGCGGGAAAATTTGGATTTGGGCGCTTATGTGCGGAATGATAAAAGTGAAATTGAGAAAGATTTAGAGATGGTATTTGGTCGATTTCCTCGGCTGAAGGAGCGGGAAAAGCAGCTTGCCGGGACTCTCTCCGGAGGGGAGCAGCAAATGCTGGCCATGGGAAGAGCTTTGATGAGCCGGCCTCGGCTATTACTTTTGGATGAGCCTTCTATGGGCTTGGCACCGCTTTTGGTAAAGGAAATTTTCAGCATTATTGAAGATATCAACAGTACCGGGACTACGGTTCTTTTGGTAGAGCAGAATGCTCACATGGCATTGGCGATTGCCGACTATGCCTATGTATTGGAGACCGGAACTATCAAATTGGAAGGAAATGCTAAGGAACTGGCAAGCTCACCGGAAGTAAGGGCGGCTTACTTGGGCGGCTAAAAAAGGAGGAGTAAAAATGTTTGTTGCAGATCGGATGATAACTAATCCGGTAACCATTGCTCCGGATACCACGGTAAATACTGCGAAGGAATTGATGAAAGAGCACAATTTTCGTCGGCTACCGGTGGTGGAAAATGAAAAGCTGATGGGCTGGGTCACAGAAAATGATTTACGTCAGGTTGCGCCCTCATCGGCAACGACTCTTTCGGTTTACGAGGTCAATTATTTGTTGGCGAAGCTGAAAATCCGCGATGTGATGCGAAAAGAGTTAATCGTTGCTCGAGAAGATGCCCCGATTGAAGATGCGGCGCTTTTGATGCTCCGCCATAAAATCGGTGGGATGCCGGTAGTTAATTCAGAAGAAAAATTAGTTGGAGTGATTACCGAAACAGACCTATTTAAAGCCTTTTTGGATATGAGCGGTGTCTCCAGCGGCACAATGACTCGCTTTACTCTGAAGGCAGAAGATAAAGTCGGCTTACTGGAAGCCTTAGGCGGACTTTTTGCTCGGCAGGGAATGTGGACTTTTTGCTCGGCAGGGAATGTCCATTTCCTCCATTTCTTGCTATACCCATGAAAGAGGAGAGGCTCAGATAGTCTTGCGGGTTGAGGGAGAACATGAAAAAGCCCAAGCTGCAATTCCGGATATTGAGCGGCTCGGCATTCAAATTGTGGCAGTCCATCATTTGAGTGGTGAGTAAAAGCTGAAAAATAGTAAAAGCCTTCTGATTTACAATCAGAAGGCTTTTTTGCGTCTTATTAGTTAGTAAAGACTAGTTAGTCCTTTTCTTTATCTGGTTCTTTTTTGAATTTACCTGTTATTAAAAGCGCAATACCGCCGATGATCATCCCGATTCCGGCGCCTTGAGCGAGGGTGACGAAGAGGTTATAAATGCCAATGAGTTCAGCATAATTCAAAAGGATAATGCCATTTGGCAGGAATGTACCTAGAAGGGCTAGTATCGCACCGAAGACGATAAACACGATAGGGTTAGTTTGTTTTTTCATGGAAATCTCCTTTCAGTTAGAGAAAATCTCTGGCTTTAGCCTAGCAAAAATTGATTGAAAAATCAAATGTAGACACTTGCGTTAAGGAATTATCAATGATAAACTATTATCAAGTGAGAAACGTTGAGAAAGTTCAATTCCGACAAGCGAATTGGACTTTTTATATTTTGGAGGAGAGTGAGAATATGGGTCAACTGCAAAAGAATCCCAGGAAGGAGCGAGCGGCGACATTGTCTATTTTCTCAAATTCCTTTTTGGTGGTCGGCAAGATTGTGGTTGGTGTTTTGACAGGTTCTGTGGGGATTATATCCGAGGCGATTCATTCGGCAATTGATTTGGTGGCTTCCGGTATCGCTTGGTGGTCGGTGCGAGAGGCAGCGAAGCCGCCGGACTCGGAGCATACCTATGGACATGGCAAGGTGGAAACCGTATCGGCATTTTTTGAGTCCCTTTTAATTGTATTGGCGGCAGTTTGGATTTTATGGGAAGCAGGGCAAAAGATTTTTTCACCGTCGCCGATTGAGGGAATTTCTTGGGGTCTTGGGATGATGGGCTTTTCCGGGATGCTGAATTTTGTTGTTGCCCGATATTTATTGCGGGTCGGTGAGGAGACAGATTCGCCGGCTTTGATTGCAGATGCTCATCATTTGTATGCCGATGTTTGGAGTAGTTTGGGAATATTTACCAGTCTGGGTTTGATTGCTTTGACCGGTTGGCACTGGATTGACCCGGTGGTGGCGATTTTGGTGGGGCTTTGGATTTTTAGGACCGGTCTCAAGCTCTCAAGGCGTGGCGTGGATGACCTGATTGATACTGCTTTGCCGGCGGCGGAAGAGAAAAAAATTCGGGAAATCCTTGACTCGGATTCCCGAATTTATACCTACCATCACTTTCGAAGCCGCAAATATGGTGCGGTGCGAATGGTGGATCTTCATATTCATTTGGATAGGAATTTATCTTTGGCAGTTGCTCATGGTATCGCTCACGAAATTGAGGGGAAAATCAAGGAATCCATCCCCAATCTTGATATGGTAATTCATATTGAGCCTTGCCATGAAGAAGCGAGTGTTTGATTAATCACAGATAACCTCTAACAGAACTTTCCATTTTCCGTCTTTTTTGCCCCGCCAGATGTATTTGGGGATACTGTTGACATTTTTATAGTCACTTTTATAACCGCAGTCAATTTCATCATAAATCAGCGGCGCAAGTTCATTGCCATCTCGGTCGATTAGCCCGTGCTTGCCATCTTTCATGACCGGGGTCAAATCTTCTTTGCCGAGGCAAAAACTCTGAGCAGAATCATAAATACAGGGGATAATTTCCTTGCCGTTTTCGTCGATAAAGCCGATTTTTCCGTCTTTGCAGACTTTAGCTCTTCCGGTAAGCATGGGAGAAATTTCCTCGTATTCTTCATGAGTAGGCTCAGAGTGGAAAGCAACTTGGGCGAGGTCTTGAATATTTTTTTCGTCAATTCCCACAGCTCGCAAGGCTTCAGCGAAAGAGTCCATAAGGATTTCCTGAGAAATCGCGCCGGCTTCAGCCATTTCGCGGAGCTCAGCTCTTTCTAAGAGGTCGTTTTCCGGAGAAAAATTAAATTGCTCAGAAAGTCGGGGTAGTCGCTGGGGAATCGCTTCTAAGGCGGATTCTTCGTCTTCTAATACGTCGTCATCATCAGCAAAAATAATCTCGCTCAGAGCTTCTGCGGTTTCTTTATCGGCGAGGTCACTATTTAGCTGCAATTCAAAGATTTCGTCGAAAGATCGGCCGGTTACTTCTTCATAGGCCTCCAGAGGGGTCATTATCAATTGCTCAAAATTGAGATCCTCTTCGGTGTAGCGTGAGGCATCAGAATCTGCCAGGCTGTCCGGGTCTTTAAGGGCATTTAAGTAGACTCTTTTACCTTGAGAAATCAACCAAAGCCGGAAATAAAGAAAGGTATCATCACTGCAATAGCCGAGGATAGTTTTCCCTGCCATCCAAAGAGGAATGGTGTCGGCACTGTCCAGATAAAAGCCCAGAAAGGCGCGGAATTTCAAAATTTCTACCGATTCCTGCTGAACTAAAAGAGAGCGTAAATTTTCTTCAAATTGCTCATTTGAACAGTCAGAACCCTGCTTTGCGGTTTCAATCAATTGCCAAAATTGTTCACGATTCATCCAATCACCCTTTCCGGTAAGCTACTTTCATTGTAGCGGATTTATCGGGCTTGTCAAAAATGCTATAATAAATGAAAAAAGGAGGCGGAAAGATGATAACAAAAGCACCAATTCCCGTAGCAATCGGCGATAGTGCCGAAATGAGAAAACCGCATCCTTGTGGCTCTAATCGTTGGGAAGTAACCCGCATCGGTGTAGATATTGGCCTTAAGTGTGACGGCTGTGGGCATCGAGTGATGATACCCCGCTCTAAATTTGAAAAGGCATTAAAGAGGCTTCTACCTAAGGAGTAGGATAGCTTCGTCTTTGAGTGAAGCGTGTTGTTAAAGCAGCGATTCGATGTTCCTCATGTACTAAATGTACACTTCGTCACATCTCACTTGCTTTGCCTAACGCTTCAACTAAAATACTCGCTATCAGGTGTATAAGAAATTTTATGTTGTCGGTAAAAATTGCCTTAAAGTGTATCATAAAAGCTTGTTTTCAAGCTGGGATATCTAAAAAGTCACAAAATTGACTGGCTCAAATTAGCACGGCTATGCACAGTCTTACAAAGATGCCAGATTTTAAAAACTTACCGTATC
>JGI994J12354_10000243_pt1 | contig 52989 bp, 17 predicted proteins | sample IntmicLarv3ML3BL_FD_12354 | JGI IMG/M metagenome (IMG submission 12354) | reverse complement strand
CTAATAGAAATAATATCCTATTTGTTCCCAAAACACAAGTAATTTTGTCGAAACTTGTCGAAACAAACAAACAACAAATCAGTATAAATATACAATTTTTTTTGATATTTCGATTAACCTATTTTAAAAACCTCGATAATAAGGACTAAGGTTAAACTAAGCAAGATTGCATTAACATTTTCGAAATAAAATATTGTTCGAACCTTGCAATTTTGAAAATTCAATAATTAAATCATGAAATTCATTAATTAAAAATTGAAAATTCATCAATTAAAAGTTGAAGATTCATTAATTAATTTTACAATTCATCAATTAAATATTGAATTATAATTTTGGGGGTAATTTTTTAAGAGCGAATTTGATATTCTAGCCAAGATTCGCATAACATTTTATCTAAATCTCGGGATAAATAGTTTAATATATAAATTGGGGTTCTAGCATTTCAAAATTATTAGAGATTGGGTGAGGATTATAAAGAATAAATTTATGTTTTTGATATACACAATAGGAGTAATAATAATTACAGCAGTAAGCTCGAATGCAATTATAAGTCGAACGCTATATAAAACAGAGATTCAAGGATTCAAGGATTCAAAGATAGTCGAGGCAGAGAACAATATGAAGAGCTAGAAAGAGTAGAGATAGAGAGAAGAACTTACTTATCACTATAAAAATGGGAATCAAGAGACAGAGATTAGAACAAGTTCAGAGATAATCCATACAGGTAATTAGAAATTTATAAAAGAAAAAAAGGATATATAAAATTTTCACGAATGAGAACTAATCAAGTTTATAATGGGCTTTACCGTTAATGAATATTTTTCGTGGCTTGCCTGTCTTTTTTCGATAATATCTAAATGTGTTTTATTGCGAACATCACCGAAAGTTAATTTTCTTAAATCGCTAGCACGCAAACCGAAGTTACAACCGAAAGTAAAGAGCAAAGCGTACATATCACCAAAGTTATAATTTTAGCGTAAATGAAGCCTTAGTCTTTCGACATCTTGTCTTTTTTCAATCCAGTGCATAGCTTTTGGTTTTTCTTTAGTTTTTATAATTATGAGAAATCAACTCCATTCTTTTCGAATACGAACTAACTCTGATAACATTAACAAATCATTTAAGAAATTTCTTCTTAAAATTTTCACTTTCGAACCAAATTTAAGTTATTTCAAAAGGCGTAAATGTCGCAAAAAAACAAATAAACGACTTCGCATCATACAGAGCGAAAGCCGTTTAATACTAATATTAAAAAGACATGATAACGTAATACATAGATAAAGTTAGAATAAGACAAAAGACATTGCATTGCTTTTGTATGTACAACGCAATATAATAAGCATACTAAAAACCTAAAAGAATAAGGAGGCAACATATGGCTAAGAATGCGAATTTATATATACGAACAGAGCAAGAAGTTAAAGACGAAGCCGAAAAGATATTTCAAAGTTTTGGGGTAACAATTACGGATGCGGTTAATATATTTTTAAGAAAATCGATAATGGTCAGAGGAATACCGTTTGATTTAATACAATCAAATCCGAACCAAGAAACATTAAATGCTATGCAAGAGATAGAAAATATGATAAGTGAGAAAACGCCATCCAAAGCAGAAAGTGTAGATGATTTTTTCGAAAATTTGGGTGAGTAGTATGTTAATACTAATTAGTTTAATATTTTTAAGAAATTATTTTCATAGCTTCAAGCGTACCGTAAGGGGCATGGAAATAATTTCTTATCCTTTAAAAACTAATTAGTATAACATCAAAATATTCAACAAAATTTCGCAAAGATGTAAAATTGATAAAAAAAAGGGGATTAAAGCTAGAAGAGTTAAAGGCGATAATGAAAAGGCGATAATGAAAACATTAGAGAATAGAATCCCCCTAGAGATAAAGCATCAAGACCACCAACTAAACGGGAATTATATAGGTTACAGAGAATGTCATGTCGAACCAGATTGGCTTTTAATCTATCGAATTGATGAAAAAAGCAACACGATTTATTTTGTACGAACTGGAACACATTCTGATTTATTTTAATTCTTTTTATATTTTCACGAACTGAGAACTTAGCAAGATTACATTAACATTTTCGAAATGAAATATCTGTTCGAGTTTTGTAATTTTGAAAATTCAAAAATTTAATTATGAAATTCATTAATTAATAATTAAAAATTCAATAATTAATTTTACAATTCATCAATTAAATATTGAATTATAATTTGGGGAGTAATTTTTTAATAGCAAATTTGATATTCCAGCTAAGATTCGCATAATATTTTATTTAAATGTATGGAGAAGTACTCGAAACAAAAACATAAAAAAACAAAACCTTAATAATTAATAATAAGGTTTTGTTTTATCCATAAAGAAAAATAATTTTAATATAAAATTATCTTGGATTGGTTGTAGTTACTGTTACATTTCCAGAAGTACTTAAACTGTATTCAAAATTAGTTCTAAATACGCGAGACAAATCAATATAATGTGCCCAAGCTCTAGAACCTGAACGCCCTATTGCTTGATTATTATTACCTGGATGACTGTATCTTTGAGCAAAAGCTGGTGTTACAAGGCTACAGAACATATAGGTAAATTCAGCTGTATTATTTCCAGAATTCCATCTGCCCCTAACGTCATGTTCAAATACAGCAGTCCCCGCAACTTGTCCATTTGCACTGCGCCCACCTACTCGTTGTATATATAGATTTGAAAAATTCCCAGATGATGACCTAGACGACCTTAAAGTTTCATCTATTGACCTAGATAACCCTAAAGTTTCGTCATCTTCATAAATTACACCATAAATTACAACATCTTGCTCTTCTACATATTCACCAATGTCACCATCATAAAATACAACATCTCCCTCTTCTCTTTCTCCTCCTACAACATATCCCTCTTCTACAATATTTCCATCTTCGTCATAAATTACAACAAAACTTGATACAAGCTCCGTTATATTGTTCATTATCGTACCATCAGACATTTCAATAACTTCATGATGTACTATATTATTTCTCAACATAGAATTATCAATAGTATATCTATTAACAATTACCGCTTCAGGGTCAACTTGCCACCCAACTACTCCATCAACGATTACAGTTTCATGATTACCAATAACTATCGCTTCGGGGTTATTAGCAAATACAGGGAAAGAAGATGCAAAACACATAAAACCAGACACAAATAAAAATGACATTTTTTTTAATAACATTTTTTTAAATAACATAAAAATATCTCCTTAGTAGTTTGTAATATTTTACCATGAACAACATACCATTTTATATAAATTTTGTCAATATGTATCCAGTATAATGCAAATATAACAAAATAAGTGCAAATATATCAAAATATTATTAATAAAACACGTATATACGGATTAGTAATTGAAAATTCATTAATTAATTTCAAAATTCATCAATTAAATATTGAATTATAATTTTGGAAGTAATTTTTTAATAGCGAAATTGATACTCTAGCTAAAATTCGCATAACATTTTATTTAAATATCAGGATAAATAGTTTAATATATAAATTGGGGTTCTAGCATTTCAAAATTATTAGAGAGTGGGTGAAGATTATAAAGAATAAATTTATGTTTTCGATATATACAATAGGAGTAATAATAATTACAGCAGTAAGCTCGAATGCAATTATAAGTCGAACGCTATATAAAACAGAGATTCAGGGATTCAAAGATAGTCGAGGCAGAGAACAATATGAAGAGCTAGAAAGAGTAGAGATAGAGAGAAGAGAAGAACTTACTTATCACTATAAAAATGGGAATCAAGAGACAGAGATTAGAACAAATTCAGAGATAATTCATACACGTAATTAGAAATTTATAAAAGAAAAAAGGATATATAAAATTTTCACGAATGAGAACTAATTAAGTTCGCATTAACAAAAAGCATTAGAAAGATCTATTTGAGTTTTACGAAACAACACTAATCAATACAATTCAACAATTAATATATGAATTTTATAAATTAATTGTTGATTACACAAAAAAGGCAATCCCTTGCAATAGGAACTACCTTTAAATATCAGGATTAAAACTATCAAATCAAGCCTTTTCCTTTCAATTCTATTTACTTAATCTTTCTTTGCCTAATTTTTGATTTCTTAATAATACTATTAACTGTACCAACAGAAACACCAAAACGTTTAGCTATCTCGCTTTGAGTAGTGCCTTCAACATGAAGGCTTAGAACATCTTGAATCATCTCATTACTGGCTAAAGATTTACGTCCAGCGTTTCGGGAGTTATGTTCTTTGAGTTCTTTTTGATTCAAATTATTAGAGAGTTCGATATTTTCATTAATTAATTTTTGATTTTCAATAATTAATTTATTATATTCATTTTTTAAATTTTGAACTTCATTTTTTAAATTTTGAATTTCGATATCTTTGAGGTTATCATTTTCATTTAATAATTTATGAATTTCAGAAATTAATTTATTTTGGTCGTTAGATGGTTCAATTAAGATTTCATTTTCTTTTGTATTATCAATTGGAGTTGCGTTATCTAATAAAAAAGAATTATCATTTCCCGAATGCGAATTCCAAGCATACTTCTTTACCCAAGTTCTAATTGTACGGTCAGAAACACCATATTTTTGAGCCAATTCAATATTTTTCATACCGTTTTTATAATCTTCATATGCAGACAAAATACTGGGATTAATTTTACTCATAAAAACATCTCCTCAATTATAGTTAACAATAATTAAACTAAATACAATTGTAGCATGGGTTTTAATAATATTCAACAATTAATTAATGATTTTTCGAAATTAATTATTGAATTAAAATAAAAATCAACAAACGGTATATGAATATAAAACAAATTTGAATGTGTATTGACTAAGCATATATTTTAAATTATAGTAAAAATAATAAATAGGCAAGCAATATAAGAATGCTATGAAGTGTAAGCAAATGTATGCAATCTCTGGAACACTTTTTATGATAACTGGGATTTGGATAATTACGATAGACAGATGGGGTAGAACAGGAGAGATTCAAATGCAGAATTTTACCTTGCATTCCACGATGCAATTTTCAAGTAAAGAAAAGGAGAAAAGCTTTAACACGGCTAAGAGAATGGTAGGTTTAGTTAGAATAGCAAGACAAGTAGGGATTTTAGGTTTAGAAGATGAAGTTAAAGAAGACAGTGCCTTTATGAGAAAGAGTATTGATTTAATAGTTAATGGATTATCACCATATCACATTGAAAATATAATACAAAGCATTATTTTATCGAATGAATATTCAGAGACAAGCTTGCTAGACAAGTTAATAATAGCACAAGGCGTAACAGCTATAATGAGTCGTCATAGTCCGTTCGTTGTTGCACACTTCACAGGAGCTATACTTGGGGAGGAATACATACAAAAACTAATTGCTGAAACAAACGGAGTAATTAATACAAATGAATTAATAGATAATCATAGTACATATTTCCCAGAAAGTATAAATTTTGAAGAAAAATTATTAGAGCTAACAAGGGCTCAGCTTTCGTATTTTTTAAAACCCATAGCACCCTCAGAGCATATTATTTTAGCTGAAACATTTAGGGGCTGTAGCAAATCTTTTATTAATAAAATGAAAGATGGATTATCTGAAAGTAGTTTTAATTATATTTGCGAACTATTTTGCTCTCTGCTAGAAATCAAAGAAGAAAACTTAGAACTCATCAAAAACACTACTTTAGGATATCAAAGAATAATGTTAAACGACTTAGAAAAGTTTAAAGAAACAGATAAAGGCTGCCTTTGGGAATCTTTGAAAATTCTTGATAATGGAGGATTTTAATGCAAAATTTCACTTTATATTTAGACGCAAAATTTTCAGACAATGAAAAGAAAGAATCTTATTCTACAGCCAAAAGAATGCTTAAGATATACAATACAGTACGTTCCAAAGGTATTTCAAGCTTAAAAGATGAGACCGCAGAAGATAATGAATTCATAAAAATCGGAGTTAATCTAATGCTCGAGGGTTTAACAGGCGACGAACTAGAAAAAATATTACAAAATATCATCTGGTCAGGAGGATACACGGGTAGCGAATTATTAAAAAGACTAATTATAATGCAAACGTTAATAGAGATAATCAACATTTACCCATATTTTCACTATCACAACACAGCAATAATTTCTAACATTGTAGGGGCACTACTCGGAGAAGAATATATATTAGAGATTGCAGAAACAAATCAAATTGAATTATAAATCTAAAAGAGAATGGGGTGTGATTAGATTAAAAAACAAAATCTATCATCCACCAATTCTCCTTTTATATAAAAAAGATTTAAAAACCCTCTCATATTTTTCAATGCTCAATAATTAATTATTGAATTAAACAAATTAATTATTGAATAAAAAAGCAACCTTCGTAAGAAGATTGCTTTAGAATTCTAAACAGTGCCATATCCATCCTCTGATAGTTCGACAGGATTTCCTAAAATATAGAAAATACCAAAAAGATGGTAATTGGGAGACAGCTCTTTCAATTTAGCTATATATCTATCTCTATAATTGAGACCAAAATAGGAGAACAGAGCCATATTAACAAAGTGAACTGGTTTTTCGGCCATCATAAGAATAGTGTCTAGTTGCATACACATTCTTACGTAATCAATATCGCTCGTGTGCGAAGAATCGATAAAATTACAAAGAATATGTCTCGAACTTTCTAATTCATAGCCATCCGCAACGAGTCTATAAGCAAGTTTTAGAAATTCATCGTCTAAATTTTTAATTTCATCTTCGATATAATAAAACCCATTTTGACGAACTTTAAAAGAGATATCTAATAAGTGCGAAACACCCAACATCAAATCATCTTTATCTTGGTCGGTTAAAACTATTTTTTTTAATTCCAATTCTAAAATCCCCCTAGGCAATAAATAAAATACTATAAAATTTAGAACTTAGTTATAAATCAAAATCTCAAAGACCCCTCTTCAGAAACTCTTCCATCTCTTGCAACTATATGTACCCATCCATAAGTATAAGTACCACCAGCAGAACTAACGCTATACTGTCTAGCCGTCCTAGGGGGTATATCCCTCTCATTTACATTTGCCTTACCAATCATCATATCAGAAGGGGTAAAAAGCTGAATCTGCCCAGTAATGGAATCTAAAGCATCGATTCCCTGATTATAAAAATGAACTGTGACTCTAGTATTAGATAGCTTTTGAACTGTAACTACCACCTTGTTTGGAAATAAATTTCGCGAGTTAGGATTTTCAAGAAATTTTTCATGTGCATTGATATAATTATGAAATTCAGAATAATCAACAAACACAATTTCAAAAGGAGAACCAGAGGAATTAATCTGTAATCCACTTCCGCTTGAAATTTCATCTTCAGATTCAACTTCAAGTTGAATTACATACCAATCCTCCCGCGAAAAATCAGAAGCATAAATCGAATTAGAAAAAGAAAAAATAAAAGAACAAAATAAAACGGAAAAAATAAACCTCTTTAAAAAAGTCATAACAAAACCCCCTATATTTTTAAGTTGCAAAAAGTACAGTTAACAACCCAATCAATTAGTATTTAGTGCAAGAACCATTAAAGCACAAATAAATGATTAAAACAACATTTATTTTTACAATAAATTACAAAATTAATATTTAAGCGGTAATAAAAAATAAAAGTTTTTCTAGAACAGTATGACCATCGTAGTCACATCCAAGACCAATACATTCACAAGGAATCCTAAATAATATAATTTTTATTGTAAGTAAAAAAAGTGAGCAAAGAACACTCGCACTAAAGTGACTATAGAGAACAGTGACTATTTTTTTGTTATAATACAAAAAAACCGCCATAGCATAAGCCACCGCGGAAAATTTTAGATATTTTCATTGATTAAGGTAAAAATTTAATTTACTTTATCAGTTGAAACTATGGTAATAAGATAATCATTATAATCACCATCAGTGCTCTCTTCGATTGCAACATTGCATACATTACCTTTAATAACACCAGATGGTTCAACTATATTAGCATAATTAATGATCGACTTAATGTCCATTGCAATAGATACATGTGATACACTAACTTCAAGTCTCAAATTAGAACCGCCAGTATATTTAGCAGTAATATGTCCCAAAAGCTGTGGTGAAACACCTTGATCAACTTTTTTCATTTCGGCATACACAGTAGTATCATCACGTAAAACAATTGTACCTGTACTTCCACACATTGCTAGTGCTGATATTGTCATTCTTTGTCCTGAAGATATGCCCTGTAATTTAATTGTTGCTGAATCTTTACCCATAAAAATCAACATCCCTTCTATCACTAAAATAGTATCTGTCTTTTTATTGCAAACTTATAATAACAGATATTTCGACATTTGTATATACTAATAGTATTCATTTTTTCATTACAAATTCATAATAACGGATATTTTGACATTTATATATACTAAATTAGGGTATATCCAGTCCGACATTCTTGACACGATATATAAATATTAAACATATAACTTTATACAGATTTACCACTTAAAAATCACCAACAATAATGTAAAATAACAAAATAAATCAACAAAATAAATCAACAAAATAAATCAACAATAAATTTGAATGAGTACTAATACTAAACTCAAAGTCAAATAGGTATATAAGTAAATGTTCCGTTACTCACTCTCAGTGGTACAATTTCGACTATAATATAAGCGGCTCAGTTTTTTTAACATACTAATTCCTAAAACCCTTTATCATTCTAAAATTTAAAATTTTGTACATCACATTCATGATTGAGTCTTTATGTACCACATGCTATACTATATTTAGAAGTTTGATAACATATATCATTTTTGTTTTTTGTTGTCTGAAAAATAAGAGTATAGTAATATAATTCAATTGATAAGGGCTTCACACGTCAAAGCACAGACTTCGCCTCTCCAAACCGCCATAATTTTATTCACTACATATCCTTCTCAATATCGCGTAATTGTATTGTAATCGAGCAATACAACATAGTTAATTATTTCGATATATAGTCTAAGTGTGCAAGTAATTAAACCAAAAGGAGGCAATTATGACTAAATTAACAAAAAATATAATACCACTTATATTATCACTCATCATGATTTTTTTAGTATCTGCTCCTATATTTGCGACACATGCTACTAAAAGAGCCGAAACACCTGAAACACCTGAAACACCTGAAACACCTGAAACACCTGAAACACCTGAAACACCTGAACGAACCGAACGAACCGAACGAACTCAAATAGCTACAAGACCTGAAAGAACCGAAAGAAATCGGTCTGTTTCATGGGAATGCATTAAGACAGTTGAAGAGCCTTTTTTAAACAATGATTTTTCAGTAATCGAATCTGAAAACTTAGATCGATTTAGGGCAGAATTCTTAGAAGCTCATGATAACTCGGTTATGAGTTACGACCAGATGCTTAATTCTTTTAAACGCAACAAAAATGGTGATATCACATATCCCGAATATTATGGAGGTGCATTTATTGATAGTGACGGCACCCTCAATGTTTATATTAAAGATTCCGGTTTAGCAAGAAGTTCAGAATCAGCGGAGCTCACTCAACCATTGAGCATAAATGGTGCTATAATTAGGGAAGCAAATTACTCGTATAATGAACTTACAAAAATGATGGATAGTCTGAACGAATTTGTTGCGAATAATAGAGATAATGATGTCGAAGTCAGTTTCCACAGTTTCTATTTGTCACAAACAGATAATGAAATCGTAATAGAGCTTGAAAACTTGTCTGATGAAAAGATTGCACTTTTCAAAAATACAGTTATTGATTCTCCAATGATTACTTTTGTTGAAGAGACTAGTTCTATTGAATTTCAAGTTAATCCTAGGCGAATGTGAAAAAAAGGGACAATCGGGAAATAGCGATTTTCATCTTACAGAAGCAAAATAAAAGAGACCTTGAAGGAATCAAGTTTTATGAAAATTATTGATTCCTTCAAGGTCTTTTTTATTTGGACAATTTAACAATAGAACCTAAAATAATTTGAATAACCAACATTCCATCTATAAAATTGCATAGCTTGGTTAACTTCATCACAAATTTCAGAATCTTCGTCAATATGTATTAAGTCGTCGTCATCTTCAGGGGAAGCAAGATTTAATAACTTATGTATATCCTTCATAAGTTTACCAAAGGCGACCAATCTTCGATTTCTAAGACCAAGGTCCAAAGTCGCGATAGTGCTATCCGTAAGTTCTAAATCGTTACTAATTAAATAATCCGTATCTTTAACAGTATACTTTGCCACTTCAGAAACAGATTTTGTTGAATTTGATCTAAACTTTTTAATATTTACAATAGGGATATAATCACAGCGTAAGCTTTCTTGCCAAAGACTTGTCCACTCACTTTGTTTTATATAATAATCCTTATCTACAAAATAACTCTTGTTAACCATCAGAATCACATGAAAATGAGGATGATACATATTATAATTTGGGTTATCGTCACCAACCTTCAAACCTAATTTTTCATAATGCTGAAAACTCTTTTTATACATTTCCCTAGTAATTTTTTTATTGACATCATGAGTTATTTCTAAAGCCCGAAACCAACCTTTTATAGATTTATCAACGTCTTTACGTCTAAACATATTATGATAAGCCTTAAACATTAAATCCATCTGTACCTTCAAGTCTCCGCCAGAAACATTTTTACAAGTCAAAGTTAAAAACAAAAAACTATACTTATCTTCAGAGTTCAAATAATTAATAACTTTAGAAACTTGATGAAATATTTTCAGTTCTCTACGCCAAGAACACATAGGGCAAAGCCTGTTTTTACAAAAATAAACATTACTCAATTTTTTAGTACCATCTTCAGAAACTTTAAATGCAAGAGTATTAGCACAGGAAGATACTAATAGTTGTCTATTTTCCCAGTCTAGTCTTCCATACGATTCAGAAACATTTAAAGATTTCACTTTCTTTAAACGCCAAGGACGTTCGTCTCCGTTAGGTTTTTTATCAGATAAAACTTGCATATCAGAATTATTTGAAGGGTATTGTAAATCTTGTTTTGATATGATATCATTAATACTCATAAATGTTTGATTCTCCTTTCGTTTATATTCCATGTATTTTTCGTTAGGGGCAGTCAAAGAAAATAACTCTAACCCCTTTTTAACTTTCATCTTATTTATTAAGTTAATTTTTATCTTAGTTTTCATAAATGTTAAGTTAATCTTTATCTTAGTTTTCATAAATATTAAGTTTATCTTAGTTTTTACAAGTATTAATCTTGGGTTAGGGTATAAAAATCCCTGTTTGTTAATTTTTGACTCGACATCTAAAATTATAAAACAAGGATTTTTTTTTGTAAAGAATTAAATTATAAAACATAAAAAAGGGCTTGTAAACAATGGTTTACGAAGCCTATTTTTTTACCAAAAATTTTACTCAAAAAAAATGGAAACTCGAAGTGCAAAAAAACAGCAAAACACTAGGGAAAAAAAAGTGCAAAAAAACAGGTTCAAGCCATTGATTTTACTGGCTTTTTTTAAAAAAATTTCGCTGACAGTTATTTCTATAGTATCAAGATAAGAAAAGAGTCGTTTTTCGGTATTTTCTCGCTTTAACGAGTTTCTACATTATAGTAGCAAAATGAGAGATAAAAAAGCGTATGGTAAAAAAATACAAAAAAGGAAAAAGTGAAAAAGATGAAAAGCATACCAAAAAAAACCAAAAAAAATAGAGAGTCCAAGCAAGACCTTGGGGCGTTGCCCCAAACCCTATAAGGGCTATCGCCCTTAACCCACTGTTGGGGCGTTGCCCCAAACCCCATCATTCGCCATGAAGGCGTAGGGGGCAGGTGTAACCACCTACCCCCTGCGGGAACAGCCTATTTCAAATTCATGAGTCAAGGGCTTTCACGGCATAAAAAGCAAACTACGTTTGCATTTATTCCATGTTCCCTTGACTCGCCATTAAGTTCAACAATTAATTTCGGCTAATAAAAAACCCAAAAACCCTTGGGCAAGTCCCAAGGGTTTTTGGGTTTTTGGTTTTTCATTTATCGTTGTAGTGTCCTTTGCATTGGATTATTTCTATGTCACCATTGTTTTTTATTTTGTAAATTAATCTATTTTTCTCGTCTATTTTTCTGCTAGTGTATCCTGACAGGTTTGATTTTAATGGTTCGGGATTGCCAATGCCATCATTACCGTTTCTGATTATGTCTTTTATGAGTTGATTAATTTTTTTTAGAGTTTTCTTATCTTTCGTTTGCCAATAGATATAATCATCAAGCCCCTGCAAAGAAAAACTAACATTGTCACTCATTTTCCATACTCTCCAACTCAGCTAAAGTTTTTACAACTACATTCCCATTTTTAACCTGTTCTATTGACTCCATAAGGATTTTCATATTAAATTCATTAAAATATTCGTCATATTCTTCGCTAGTATTTTTCGCCTTAATCTGAAAAGGGATTGCCTGTTCGGATACAGCTTGTCGAAAGAATACATTTACAGCGGCAGACATATTCAAGCCTAATCGTGCAAATAAATCTTCGGCTTGAATCTTTATATCCTCGTCAATTCTGATACTAATATTTGTTTGTGCCATATATAAAACCTCTTTTCTTTAATTTGTATATGAATTGTATAGCAATATTATATACATTGTCAATACGAAGTAAATTTATACTAAGAGCGAATAAGATATTCAAAGCCATTCAAGTTCTAATCTTCAAATTATCGAATTACAAGAGTTTTAATTTAGCAGCCTAGGTTTATATCACAATTCATGTTTAAATCCGTCAAATCGCGAAAAAATGGCTTTACAGGGATATATTTATACCAGAAGTAAATTTACAAATTCAGTAAAGAATAAATTTCGTCATCGCTTATTTCGTAACCAAATGAGTTCTGGCATTCATTTTCTTCGAAATTCTGCAAATTTTTCGAATCAACATACTTTTTAGTTACAGACAAATCAGAATGCATCAGAAGGCGTTTTAAGACGTTTAAATCGGAAACAGCTTTATAGCAATGATAAGAGAAAGTTTTTCGCATGGTATGACTACCATAATCGCCTTTAAGACCAATATCTTCGCAAGCAGTTCTAATAATACGATAAATGCTTTTTTCGTCTAGTTCTATATTTTTTCTACTTGTGAATATGGGGACATAATCGGCAACAATCAATAATTTAACGATAGAGTTATTATATCGATGACCGTCGATATATTTGTTGAGTTCATGATGGGCTTTACCATTGATAAAGATTTTGCGATATTTATTTGTTTTTTTTTCGATAATTTCTAAATGTGTTTTATTGCGAATGTCACCAAAAGTAAGTTTTCGCAAATCGCTGGCACGCAAACCGAAATTGCAACCGAAAGTAAAAAGCAAAGCGTACATATCGCCGAAGTTATAATTAAGGCGTAAATGTTGCCTAATCCTTTCGATATCCTCTCTTTTTTCAATCCAGTCCATGGCTTTTGGTTTTGGTTTTTCTTTTGGTTTTGTAATTATAGTAAATCAACTCCAATCCTTTCGAATACGAACTAACTCTGATAACATTAACAAATCATTTAAGAAATTTCTTCTTAAAATTTTCACTTTCTCAAGTTAGAGTTTTGAGTTATTCCAAAAGATGCAAATACCACAAAAATCAAATAAACGACTTCGCATCATAAGATCGAAAGTCGTTTATTATTTGTAAGCACAATGTATATACTTTAAGTCAAGGGGGTGATTTTTTTGTAAAATTTTTGATTTTAGCACGAAGCTGAATCACTATTGAGAAAGATGTTTGCTATACAAGCAAAAAAACATGTAACAATCATCAAAAAGCATGATAACATAAAAAATTAAAGGAAAGTTTACATAGAATAATTTTACCTACATCCTATGCTTCTTTTTCTTTTCTTCATAAACTCTAATTGTAATATATGTAGCCGGGAATACTATTAAACTCATCACAAAATACTCATTAGCAAAATAGAATTCCTTTAAATTTTCATTGTTTTTATTGAAAAAAATAAACTCTAAAAATCTCAAAGTAATCATAGTAAACATACTTACGGATAATTGTTTTATATCTTCCTTAAACTTCATGGGCTAAACTTCCTTTTACATACGTAAATTTACCTATATACCTCCGCAGATGTTGCACCAATTACTCTAGTTCTAAATGTGGTTACAACCATTTAGGGTCTATACAGCAAGCAATTAGATATCATCCCCTTCACACTAAAGCATAAGACAGAAATAAGACATGCGAGATAAGCAAAAACTTAAAGCAATCTAGATAACTTATCCTGGCATATTTCAATACATCGAATAATACTGACTCAACTTATTATACATTTTATAAATTACTAGATAGACCCTAATAGAAATAATATCCTATTTGTTCCCAAAACACAAGTAATTTTGTCGAAACTTGTCGAAACAAACAAACAACAAATCAGTATAAATATACAATTTTTTTTGATATTTCGATTAACCTATTTTAAAAACCTCGATAATAAGGACTAAGGTTAAACTAAGCAAGATTGCATTAACATTTTCGAAATAAAATATTGTTCGAACCTTGCAATTTTGAAAATTCAATAATTAAATCATGAAATTCATTAATTAAAAATTGAAAATTCATCAATTAAAAGTTGAAGATTCATTAATTAATTTTACAATTCATCAATTAAATATTGAATTATAATTTTGGGGGTAATTTTTTAAGAGCGAATTTGATATTCTAGCCAAGATTCGCATAACATTTTATCTAAATCTCGGGATAAATAGTTTAATATATAAATTGGGGTTCTAGCATTTCAAAATTATTAGAGATTGGGTGAGGATTATAAAGAATAAATTTATGTTTTTGATATACACAATAGGAGTAATAATAATTACAGCAGTAAGCTCGAATGCAATTATAAGTCGAACGCTATATAAAACAGAGATTCAAGGATTCAAGGATTCAAAGATAGTCGAGGCAGAGAACAATATGAAGAGCTAGAAAGAGTAGAGATAGAGAGAAGAACTTACTTATCACTATAAAAATGGGAATCAAGAGACAGAGATTAGAACAAGTTCAGAGATAATCCATACAGGTAATTAGAAATTTATAAAAGAAAAAAAGGATATATAAAATTTTCACGAATGAGAACTAATCAAGTTTATAATGGGCTTTACCGTTAATGAATATTTTTCGTGGCTTGCCTGTCTTTTTTCGATAATATCTAAATGTGTTTTATTGCGAACATCACCGAAAGTTAATTTTCTTAAATCGCTAGCACGCAAACCGAAGTTACAACCGAAAGTAAAGAGCAAAGCGTACATATCACCAAAGTTATAATTTTAGCGTAAATGAAGCCTTAGTCTTTCGACATCTTGTCTTTTTTCAATCCAGTGCATAGCTTTTGGTTTTTCTTTAGTTTTTATAATTATGAGAAATCAACTCCATTCTTTTCGAATACGAACTAACTCTGATAACATTAACAAATCATTTAAGAAATTTCTTCTTAAAATTTTCACTTTCGAACCAAATTTAAGTTATTTCAAAAGGCGTAAATGTCGCAAAAAAACAAATAAACGACTTCGCATCATACAGAGCGAAAGCCGTTTAATACTAATATTAAAAAGACATGATAACGTAATACATAGATAAAGTTAGAATAAGACAAAAGACATTGCATTGCTTTTGTATGTACAACGCAATATAATAAGCATACTAAAAACCTAAAAGAATAAGGAGGCAACATATGGCTAAGAATGCGAATTTATATATACGAACAGAGCAAGAAGTTAAAGACGAAGCCGAAAAGATATTTCAAAGTTTTGGGGTAACAATTACGGATGCGGTTAATATATTTTTAAGAAAATCGATAATGGTCAGAGGAATACCGTTTGATTTAATACAATCAAATCCGAACCAAGAAACATTAAATGCTATGCAAGAGATAGAAAATATGATAAGTGAGAAAACGCCATCCAAAGCAGAAAGTGTAGATGATTTTTTCGAAAATTTGGGTGAGTAGTATGTTAATACTAATTAGTTTAATATTTTTAAGAAATTATTTTCATAGCTTCAAGCGTACCGTAAGGGGCATGGAAATAATTTCTTATCCTTTAAAAACTAATTAGTATAACATCAAAATATTCAACAAAATTTCGCAAAGATGTAAAATTGATAAAAAAAAGGGGATTAAAGCTAGAAGAGTTAAAGGCGATAATGAAAAGGCGATAATGAAAACATTAGAGAATAGAATCCCCCTAGAGATAAAGCATCAAGACCACCAACTAAACGGGAATTATATAGGTTACAGAGAATGTCATGTCGAACCAGATTGGCTTTTAATCTATCGAATTGATGAAAAAAGCAACACGATTTATTTTGTACGAACTGGAACACATTCTGATTTATTTTAATTCTTTTTATATTTTCACGAACTGAGAACTTAGCAAGATTACATTAACATTTTCGAAATGAAATATCTGTTCGAGTTTTGTAATTTTGAAAATTCAAAAATTTAATTATGAAATTCATTAATTAATAATTAAAAATTCAATAATTAATTTTACAATTCATCAATTAAATATTGAATTATAATTTGGGGAGTAATTTTTTAATAGCAAATTTGATATTCCAGCTAAGATTCGCATAATATTTTATTTAAATGTATGGAGAAGTACTCGAAACAAAAACATAAAAAAACAAAACCTTAATAATTAATAATAAGGTTTTGTTTTATCCATAAAGAAAAATAATTTTAATATAAAATTATCTTGGATTGGTTGTAGTTACTGTTACATTTCCAGAAGTACTTAAACTGTATTCAAAATTAGTTCTAAATACGCGAGACAAATCAATATAATGTGCCCAAGCTCTAGAACCTGAACGCCCTATTGCTTGATTATTATTACCTGGATGACTGTATCTTTGAGCAAAAGCTGGTGTTACAAGGCTACAGAACATATAGGTAAATTCAGCTGTATTATTTCCAGAATTCCATCTGCCCCTAACGTCATGTTCAAATACAGCAGTCCCCGCAACTTGTCCATTTGCACTGCGCCCACCTACTCGTTGTATATATAGATTTGAAAAATTCCCAGATGATGACCTAGACGACCTTAAAGTTTCATCTATTGACCTAGATAACCCTAAAGTTTCGTCATCTTCATAAATTACACCATAAATTACAACATCTTGCTCTTCTACATATTCACCAATGTCACCATCATAAAATACAACATCTCCCTCTTCTCTTTCTCCTCCTACAACATATCCCTCTTCTACAATATTTCCATCTTCGTCATAAATTACAACAAAACTTGATACAAGCTCCGTTATATTGTTCATTATCGTACCATCAGACATTTCAATAACTTCATGATGTACTATATTATTTCTCAACATAGAATTATCAATAGTATATCTATTAACAATTACCGCTTCAGGGTCAACTTGCCACCCAACTACTCCATCAACGATTACAGTTTCATGATTACCAATAACTATCGCTTCGGGGTTATTAGCAAATACAGGGAAAGAAGATGCAAAACACATAAAACCAGACACAAATAAAAATGACATTTTTTTTAATAACATTTTTTTAAATAACATAAAAATATCTCCTTAGTAGTTTGTAATATTTTACCATGAACAACATACCATTTTATATAAATTTTGTCAATATGTATCCAGTATAATGCAAATATAACAAAATAAGTGCAAATATATCAAAATATTATTAATAAAACACGTATATACGGATTAGTAATTGAAAATTCATTAATTAATTTCAAAATTCATCAATTAAATATTGAATTATAATTTTGGAAGTAATTTTTTAATAGCGAAATTGATACTCTAGCTAAAATTCGCATAACATTTTATTTAAATATCAGGATAAATAGTTTAATATATAAATTGGGGTTCTAGCATTTCAAAATTATTAGAGAGTGGGTGAAGATTATAAAGAATAAATTTATGTTTTCGATATATACAATAGGAGTAATAATAATTACAGCAGTAAGCTCGAATGCAATTATAAGTCGAACGCTATATAAAACAGAGATTCAGGGATTCAAAGATAGTCGAGGCAGAGAACAATATGAAGAGCTAGAAAGAGTAGAGATAGAGAGAAGAGAAGAACTTACTTATCACTATAAAAATGGGAATCAAGAGACAGAGATTAGAACAAATTCAGAGATAATTCATACACGTAATTAGAAATTTATAAAAGAAAAAAGGATATATAAAATTTTCACGAATGAGAACTAATTAAGTTCGCATTAACAAAAAGCATTAGAAAGATCTATTTGAGTTTTACGAAACAACACTAATCAATACAATTCAACAATTAATATATGAATTTTATAAATTAATTGTTGATTACACAAAAAAGGCAATCCCTTGCAATAGGAACTACCTTTAAATATCAGGATTAAAACTATCAAATCAAGCCTTTTCCTTTCAATTCTATTTACTTAATCTTTCTTTGCCTAATTTTTGATTTCTTAATAATACTATTAACTGTACCAACAGAAACACCAAAACGTTTAGCTATCTCGCTTTGAGTAGTGCCTTCAACATGAAGGCTTAGAACATCTTGAATCATCTCATTACTGGCTAAAGATTTACGTCCAGCGTTTCGGGAGTTATGTTCTTTGAGTTCTTTTTGATTCAAATTATTAGAGAGTTCGATATTTTCATTAATTAATTTTTGATTTTCAATAATTAATTTATTATATTCATTTTTTAAATTTTGAACTTCATTTTTTAAATTTTGAATTTCGATATCTTTGAGGTTATCATTTTCATTTAATAATTTATGAATTTCAGAAATTAATTTATTTTGGTCGTTAGATGGTTCAATTAAGATTTCATTTTCTTTTGTATTATCAATTGGAGTTGCGTTATCTAATAAAAAAGAATTATCATTTCCCGAATGCGAATTCCAAGCATACTTCTTTACCCAAGTTCTAATTGTACGGTCAGAAACACCATATTTTTGAGCCAATTCAATATTTTTCATACCGTTTTTATAATCTTCATATGCAGACAAAATACTGGGATTAATTTTACTCATAAAAACATCTCCTCAATTATAGTTAACAATAATTAAACTAAATACAATTGTAGCATGGGTTTTAATAATATTCAACAATTAATTAATGATTTTTCGAAATTAATTATTGAATTAAAATAAAAATCAACAAACGGTATATGAATATAAAACAAATTTGAATGTGTATTGACTAAGCATATATTTTAAATTATAGTAAAAATAATAAATAGGCAAGCAATATAAGAATGCTATGAAGTGTAAGCAAATGTATGCAATCTCTGGAACACTTTTTATGATAACTGGGATTTGGATAATTACGATAGACAGATGGGGTAGAACAGGAGAGATTCAAATGCAGAATTTTACCTTGCATTCCACGATGCAATTTTCAAGTAAAGAAAAGGAGAAAAGCTTTAACACGGCTAAGAGAATGGTAGGTTTAGTTAGAATAGCAAGACAAGTAGGGATTTTAGGTTTAGAAGATGAAGTTAAAGAAGACAGTGCCTTTATGAGAAAGAGTATTGATTTAATAGTTAATGGATTATCACCATATCACATTGAAAATATAATACAAAGCATTATTTTATCGAATGAATATTCAGAGACAAGCTTGCTAGACAAGTTAATAATAGCACAAGGCGTAACAGCTATAATGAGTCGTCATAGTCCGTTCGTTGTTGCACACTTCACAGGAGCTATACTTGGGGAGGAATACATACAAAAACTAATTGCTGAAACAAACGGAGTAATTAATACAAATGAATTAATAGATAATCATAGTACATATTTCCCAGAAAGTATAAATTTTGAAGAAAAATTATTAGAGCTAACAAGGGCTCAGCTTTCGTATTTTTTAAAACCCATAGCACCCTCAGAGCATATTATTTTAGCTGAAACATTTAGGGGCTGTAGCAAATCTTTTATTAATAAAATGAAAGATGGATTATCTGAAAGTAGTTTTAATTATATTTGCGAACTATTTTGCTCTCTGCTAGAAATCAAAGAAGAAAACTTAGAACTCATCAAAAACACTACTTTAGGATATCAAAGAATAATGTTAAACGACTTAGAAAAGTTTAAAGAAACAGATAAAGGCTGCCTTTGGGAATCTTTGAAAATTCTTGATAATGGAGGATTTTAATGCAAAATTTCACTTTATATTTAGACGCAAAATTTTCAGACAATGAAAAGAAAGAATCTTATTCTACAGCCAAAAGAATGCTTAAGATATACAATACAGTACGTTCCAAAGGTATTTCAAGCTTAAAAGATGAGACCGCAGAAGATAATGAATTCATAAAAATCGGAGTTAATCTAATGCTCGAGGGTTTAACAGGCGACGAACTAGAAAAAATATTACAAAATATCATCTGGTCAGGAGGATACACGGGTAGCGAATTATTAAAAAGACTAATTATAATGCAAACGTTAATAGAGATAATCAACATTTACCCATATTTTCACTATCACAACACAGCAATAATTTCTAACATTGTAGGGGCACTACTCGGAGAAGAATATATATTAGAGATTGCAGAAACAAATCAAATTGAATTATAAATCTAAAAGAGAATGGGGTGTGATTAGATTAAAAAACAAAATCTATCATCCACCAATTCTCCTTTTATATAAAAAAGATTTAAAAACCCTCTCATATTTTTCAATGCTCAATAATTAATTATTGAATTAAACAAATTAATTATTGAATAAAAAAGCAACCTTCGTAAGAAGATTGCTTTAGAATTCTAAACAGTGCCATATCCATCCTCTGATAGTTCGACAGGATTTCCTAAAATATAGAAAATACCAAAAAGATGGTAATTGGGAGACAGCTCTTTCAATTTAGCTATATATCTATCTCTATAATTGAGACCAAAATAGGAGAACAGAGCCATATTAACAAAGTGAACTGGTTTTTCGGCCATCATAAGAATAGTGTCTAGTTGCATACACATTCTTACGTAATCAATATCGCTCGTGTGCGAAGAATCGATAAAATTACAAAGAATATGTCTCGAACTTTCTAATTCATAGCCATCCGCAACGAGTCTATAAGCAAGTTTTAGAAATTCATCGTCTAAATTTTTAATTTCATCTTCGATATAATAAAACCCATTTTGACGAACTTTAAAAGAGATATCTAATAAGTGCGAAACACCCAACATCAAATCATCTTTATCTTGGTCGGTTAAAACTATTTTTTTTAATTCCAATTCTAAAATCCCCCTAGGCAATAAATAAAATACTATAAAATTTAGAACTTAGTTATAAATCAAAATCTCAAAGACCCCTCTTCAGAAACTCTTCCATCTCTTGCAACTATATGTACCCATCCATAAGTATAAGTACCACCAGCAGAACTAACGCTATACTGTCTAGCCGTCCTAGGGGGTATATCCCTCTCATTTACATTTGCCTTACCAATCATCATATCAGAAGGGGTAAAAAGCTGAATCTGCCCAGTAATGGAATCTAAAGCATCGATTCCCTGATTATAAAAATGAACTGTGACTCTAGTATTAGATAGCTTTTGAACTGTAACTACCACCTTGTTTGGAAATAAATTTCGCGAGTTAGGATTTTCAAGAAATTTTTCATGTGCATTGATATAATTATGAAATTCAGAATAATCAACAAACACAATTTCAAAAGGAGAACCAGAGGAATTAATCTGTAATCCACTTCCGCTTGAAATTTCATCTTCAGATTCAACTTCAAGTTGAATTACATACCAATCCTCCCGCGAAAAATCAGAAGCATAAATCGAATTAGAAAAAGAAAAAATAAAAGAACAAAATAAAACGGAAAAAATAAACCTCTTTAAAAAAGTCATAACAAAACCCCCTATATTTTTAAGTTGCAAAAAGTACAGTTAACAACCCAATCAATTAGTATTTAGTGCAAGAACCATTAAAGCACAAATAAATGATTAAAACAACATTTATTTTTACAATAAATTACAAAATTAATATTTAAGCGGTAATAAAAAATAAAAGTTTTTCTAGAACAGTATGACCATCGTAGTCACATCCAAGACCAATACATTCACAAGGAATCCTAAATAATATAATTTTTATTGTAAGTAAAAAAAGTGAGCAAAGAACACTCGCACTAAAGTGACTATAGAGAACAGTGACTATTTTTTTGTTATAATACAAAAAAACCGCCATAGCATAAGCCACCGCGGAAAATTTTAGATATTTTCATTGATTAAGGTAAAAATTTAATTTACTTTATCAGTTGAAACTATGGTAATAAGATAATCATTATAATCACCATCAGTGCTCTCTTCGATTGCAACATTGCATACATTACCTTTAATAACACCAGATGGTTCAACTATATTAGCATAATTAATGATCGACTTAATGTCCATTGCAATAGATACATGTGATACACTAACTTCAAGTCTCAAATTAGAACCGCCAGTATATTTAGCAGTAATATGTCCCAAAAGCTGTGGTGAAACACCTTGATCAACTTTTTTCATTTCGGCATACACAGTAGTATCATCACGTAAAACAATTGTACCTGTACTTCCACACATTGCTAGTGCTGATATTGTCATTCTTTGTCCTGAAGATATGCCCTGTAATTTAATTGTTGCTGAATCTTTACCCATAAAAATCAACATCCCTTCTATCACTAAAATAGTATCTGTCTTTTTATTGCAAACTTATAATAACAGATATTTCGACATTTGTATATACTAATAGTATTCATTTTTTCATTACAAATTCATAATAACGGATATTTTGACATTTATATATACTAAATTAGGGTATATCCAGTCCGACATTCTTGACACGATATATAAATATTAAACATATAACTTTATACAGATTTACCACTTAAAAATCACCAACAATAATGTAAAATAACAAAATAAATCAACAAAATAAATCAACAAAATAAATCAACAATAAATTTGAATGAGTACTAATACTAAACTCAAAGTCAAATAGGTATATAAGTAAATGTTCCGTTACTCACTCTCAGTGGTACAATTTCGACTATAATATAAGCGGCTCAGTTTTTTTAACATACTAATTCCTAAAACCCTTTATCATTCTAAAATTTAAAATTTTGTACATCACATTCATGATTGAGTCTTTATGTACCACATGCTATACTATATTTAGAAGTTTGATAACATATATCATTTTTGTTTTTTGTTGTCTGAAAAATAAGAGTATAGTAATATAATTCAATTGATAAGGGCTTCACACGTCAAAGCACAGACTTCGCCTCTCCAAACCGCCATAATTTTATTCACTACATATCCTTCTCAATATCGCGTAATTGTATTGTAATCGAGCAATACAACATAGTTAATTATTTCGATATATAGTCTAAGTGTGCAAGTAATTAAACCAAAAGGAGGCAATTATGACTAAATTAACAAAAAATATAATACCACTTATATTATCACTCATCATGATTTTTTTAGTATCTGCTCCTATATTTGCGACACATGCTACTAAAAGAGCCGAAACACCTGAAACACCTGAAACACCTGAAACACCTGAAACACCTGAAACACCTGAAACACCTGAACGAACCGAACGAACCGAACGAACTCAAATAGCTACAAGACCTGAAAGAACCGAAAGAAATCGGTCTGTTTCATGGGAATGCATTAAGACAGTTGAAGAGCCTTTTTTAAACAATGATTTTTCAGTAATCGAATCTGAAAACTTAGATCGATTTAGGGCAGAATTCTTAGAAGCTCATGATAACTCGGTTATGAGTTACGACCAGATGCTTAATTCTTTTAAACGCAACAAAAATGGTGATATCACATATCCCGAATATTATGGAGGTGCATTTATTGATAGTGACGGCACCCTCAATGTTTATATTAAAGATTCCGGTTTAGCAAGAAGTTCAGAATCAGCGGAGCTCACTCAACCATTGAGCATAAATGGTGCTATAATTAGGGAAGCAAATTACTCGTATAATGAACTTACAAAAATGATGGATAGTCTGAACGAATTTGTTGCGAATAATAGAGATAATGATGTCGAAGTCAGTTTCCACAGTTTCTATTTGTCACAAACAGATAATGAAATCGTAATAGAGCTTGAAAACTTGTCTGATGAAAAGATTGCACTTTTCAAAAATACAGTTATTGATTCTCCAATGATTACTTTTGTTGAAGAGACTAGTTCTATTGAATTTCAAGTTAATCCTAGGCGAATGTGAAAAAAAGGGACAATCGGGAAATAGCGATTTTCATCTTACAGAAGCAAAATAAAAGAGACCTTGAAGGAATCAAGTTTTATGAAAATTATTGATTCCTTCAAGGTCTTTTTTATTTGGACAATTTAACAATAGAACCTAAAATAATTTGAATAACCAACATTCCATCTATAAAATTGCATAGCTTGGTTAACTTCATCACAAATTTCAGAATCTTCGTCAATATGTATTAAGTCGTCGTCATCTTCAGGGGAAGCAAGATTTAATAACTTATGTATATCCTTCATAAGTTTACCAAAGGCGACCAATCTTCGATTTCTAAGACCAAGGTCCAAAGTCGCGATAGTGCTATCCGTAAGTTCTAAATCGTTACTAATTAAATAATCCGTATCTTTAACAGTATACTTTGCCACTTCAGAAACAGATTTTGTTGAATTTGATCTAAACTTTTTAATATTTACAATAGGGATATAATCACAGCGTAAGCTTTCTTGCCAAAGACTTGTCCACTCACTTTGTTTTATATAATAATCCTTATCTACAAAATAACTCTTGTTAACCATCAGAATCACATGAAAATGAGGATGATACATATTATAATTTGGGTTATCGTCACCAACCTTCAAACCTAATTTTTCATAATGCTGAAAACTCTTTTTATACATTTCCCTAGTAATTTTTTTATTGACATCATGAGTTATTTCTAAAGCCCGAAACCAACCTTTTATAGATTTATCAACGTCTTTACGTCTAAACATATTATGATAAGCCTTAAACATTAAATCCATCTGTACCTTCAAGTCTCCGCCAGAAACATTTTTACAAGTCAAAGTTAAAAACAAAAAACTATACTTATCTTCAGAGTTCAAATAATTAATAACTTTAGAAACTTGATGAAATATTTTCAGTTCTCTACGCCAAGAACACATAGGGCAAAGCCTGTTTTTACAAAAATAAACATTACTCAATTTTTTAGTACCATCTTCAGAAACTTTAAATGCAAGAGTATTAGCACAGGAAGATACTAATAGTTGTCTATTTTCCCAGTCTAGTCTTCCATACGATTCAGAAACATTTAAAGATTTCACTTTCTTTAAACGCCAAGGACGTTCGTCTCCGTTAGGTTTTTTATCAGATAAAACTTGCATATCAGAATTATTTGAAGGGTATTGTAAATCTTGTTTTGATATGATATCATTAATACTCATAAATGTTTGATTCTCCTTTCGTTTATATTCCATGTATTTTTCGTTAGGGGCAGTCAAAGAAAATAACTCTAACCCCTTTTTAACTTTCATCTTATTTATTAAGTTAATTTTTATCTTAGTTTTCATAAATGTTAAGTTAATCTTTATCTTAGTTTTCATAAATATTAAGTTTATCTTAGTTTTTACAAGTATTAATCTTGGGTTAGGGTATAAAAATCCCTGTTTGTTAATTTTTGACTCGACATCTAAAATTATAAAACAAGGATTTTTTTTTGTAAAGAATTAAATTATAAAACATAAAAAAGGGCTTGTAAACAATGGTTTACGAAGCCTATTTTTTTACCAAAAATTTTACTCAAAAAAAATGGAAACTCGAAGTGCAAAAAAACAGCAAAACACTAGGGAAAAAAAAGTGCAAAAAAACAGGTTCAAGCCATTGATTTTACTGGCTTTTTTTAAAAAAATTTCGCTGACAGTTATTTCTATAGTATCAAGATAAGAAAAGAGTCGTTTTTCGGTATTTTCTCGCTTTAACGAGTTTCTACATTATAGTAGCAAAATGAGAGATAAAAAAGCGTATGGTAAAAAAATACAAAAAAGGAAAAAGTGAAAAAGATGAAAAGCATACCAAAAAAAACCAAAAAAAATAGAGAGTCCAAGCAAGACCTTGGGGCGTTGCCCCAAACCCTATAAGGGCTATCGCCCTTAACCCACTGTTGGGGCGTTGCCCCAAACCCCATCATTCGCCATGAAGGCGTAGGGGGCAGGTGTAACCACCTACCCCCTGCGGGAACAGCCTATTTCAAATTCATGAGTCAAGGGCTTTCACGGCATAAAAAGCAAACTACGTTTGCATTTATTCCATGTTCCCTTGACTCGCCATTAAGTTCAACAATTAATTTCGGCTAATAAAAAACCCAAAAACCCTTGGGCAAGTCCCAAGGGTTTTTGGGTTTTTGGTTTTTCATTTATCGTTGTAGTGTCCTTTGCATTGGATTATTTCTATGTCACCATTGTTTTTTATTTTGTAAATTAATCTATTTTTCTCGTCTATTTTTCTGCTAGTGTATCCTGACAGGTTTGATTTTAATGGTTCGGGATTGCCAATGCCATCATTACCGTTTCTGATTATGTCTTTTATGAGTTGATTAATTTTTTTTAGAGTTTTCTTATCTTTCGTTTGCCAATAGATATAATCATCAAGCCCCTGCAAAGAAAAACTAACATTGTCACTCATTTTCCATACTCTCCAACTCAGCTAAAGTTTTTACAACTACATTCCCATTTTTAACCTGTTCTATTGACTCCATAAGGATTTTCATATTAAATTCATTAAAATATTCGTCATATTCTTCGCTAGTATTTTTCGCCTTAATCTGAAAAGGGATTGCCTGTTCGGATACAGCTTGTCGAAAGAATACATTTACAGCGGCAGACATATTCAAGCCTAATCGTGCAAATAAATCTTCGGCTTGAATCTTTATATCCTCGTCAATTCTGATACTAATATTTGTTTGTGCCATATATAAAACCTCTTTTCTTTAATTTGTATATGAATTGTATAGCAATATTATATACATTGTCAATACGAAGTAAATTTATACTAAGAGCGAATAAGATATTCAAAGCCATTCAAGTTCTAATCTTCAAATTATCGAATTACAAGAGTTTTAATTTAGCAGCCTAGGTTTATATCACAATTCATGTTTAAATCCGTCAAATCGCGAAAAAATGGCTTTACAGGGATATATTTATACCAGAAGTAAATTTACAAATTCAGTAAAGAATAAATTTCGTCATCGCTTATTTCGTAACCAAATGAGTTCTGGCATTCATTTTCTTCGAAATTCTGCAAATTTTTCGAATCAACATACTTTTTAGTTACAGACAAATCAGAATGCATCAGAAGGCGTTTTAAGACGTTTAAATCGGAAACAGCTTTATAGCAATGATAAGAGAAAGTTTTTCGCATGGTATGACTACCATAATCGCCTTTAAGACCAATATCTTCGCAAGCAGTTCTAATAATACGATAAATGCTTTTTTCGTCTAGTTCTATATTTTTTCTACTTGTGAATATGGGGACATAATCGGCAACAATCAATAATTTAACGATAGAGTTATTATATCGATGACCGTCGATATATTTGTTGAGTTCATGATGGGCTTTACCATTGATAAAGATTTTGCGATATTTATTTGTTTTTTTTTCGATAATTTCTAAATGTGTTTTATTGCGAATGTCACCAAAAGTAAGTTTTCGCAAATCGCTGGCACGCAAACCGAAATTGCAACCGAAAGTAAAAAGCAAAGCGTACATATCGCCGAAGTTATAATTAAGGCGTAAATGTTGCCTAATCCTTTCGATATCCTCTCTTTTTTCAATCCAGTCCATGGCTTTTGGTTTTGGTTTTTCTTTTGGTTTTGTAATTATAGTAAATCAACTCCAATCCTTTCGAATACGAACTAACTCTGATAACATTAACAAATCATTTAAGAAATTTCTTCTTAAAATTTTCACTTTCTCAAGTTAGAGTTTTGAGTTATTCCAAAAGATGCAAATACCACAAAAATCAAATAAACGACTTCGCATCATAAGATCGAAAGTCGTTTATTATTTGTAAGCACAATGTATATACTTTAAGTCAAGGGGGTGATTTTTTTGTAAAATTTTTGATTTTAGCACGAAGCTGAATCACTATTGAGAAAGATGTTTGCTATACAAGCAAAAAAACATGTAACAATCATCAAAAAGCATGATAACATAAAAAATTAAAGGAAAGTTTACATAGAATAATTTTACCTACATCCTATGCTTCTTTTTCTTTTCTTCATAAACTCTAATTGTAATATATGTAGCCGGGAATACTATTAAACTCATCACAAAATACTCATTAGCAAAATAGAATTCCTTTAAATTTTCATTGTTTTTATTGAAAAAAATAAACTCTAAAAATCTCAAAGTAATCATAGTAAACATACTTACGGATAATTGTTTTATATCTTCCTTAAACTTCATGGGCTAAACTTCCTTTTACATACGTAAATTTACCTATATACCTCCGCAGATGTTGCACCAATTACTCTAGTTCTAAATGTGGTTACAACCATTTAGGGTCTATACAGCAAGCAATTAGATATCATCCCCTTCACACTAAAGCATAAGACAGAAATAAGACATGCGAGATAAGCAAAAACTTAAAGCAATCTAGATAACTTATCCTGGCATATTTCAATACATCGAATAATACTGACTCAACTTATTATACATTTTATAAATTACTAGATAGACCCTAATAGAAATAATATCCTATTTGTTCCCAAAACACAAGTAATTTTGTCGAAACTTGTCGAAACAAACAAACAACAAATCAGTATAAATATACAATTTTTTTTGATATTTCGATTAACCTATTTTAAAAACCTCGATAATAAGGACTAAGGTTAAACTAAGCAAGATTGCATTAACATTTTCGAAATAAAATATTGTTCGAACCTTGCAATTTTGAAAATTCAATAATTAAATCATGAAATTCATTAATTAAAAATTGAAAATTCATCAATTAAAAGTTGAAGATTCATTAATTAATTTTACAATTCATCAATTAAATATTGAATTATAATTTTGGGGGTAATTTTTTAAGAGCGAATTTGATATTCTAGCCAAGATTCGCATAACATTTTATCTAAATCTCGGGATAAATAGTTTAATATATAAATTGGGGTTCTAGCATTTCAAAATTATTAGAGATTGGGTGAGGATTATAAAGAATAAATTTATGTTTTTGATATACACAATAGGAGTAATAATAATTACAGCAGTAAGCTCGAATGCAATTATAAGTCGAACGCTATATAAAACAGAGATTCAAGGATTCAAGGATTCAAAGATAGTCGAGGCAGAGAACAATATGAAGAGCTAGAAAGAGTAGAGATAGAGAGAAGAACTTACTTATCACTATAAAAATGGGAATCAAGAGACAGAGATTAGAACAAGTTCAGAGATAATCCATACAGGTAATTAGAAATTTATAAAAGAAAAAAAGGATATATAAAATTTTCACGAATGAGAACTAATCAAGTTTATAATGGGCTTTACCGTTAATGAATATTTTTCGTGGCTTGCCTGTCTTTTTTCGATAATATCTAAATGTGTTTTATTGCGAACATCACCGAAAGTTAATTTTCTTAAATCGCTAGCACGCAAACCGAAGTTACAACCGAAAGTAAAGAGCAAAGCGTACATATCACCAAAGTTATAATTTTAGCGTAAATGAAGCCTTAGTCTTTCGACATCTTGTCTTTTTTCAATCCAGTGCATAGCTTTTGGTTTTTCTTTAGTTTTTATAATTATGAGAAATCAACTCCATTCTTTTCGAATACGAACTAACTCTGATAACATTAACAAATCATTTAAGAAATTTCTTCTTAAAATTTTCACTTTCGAACCAAATTTAAGTTATTTCAAAAGGCGTAAATGTCGCAAAAAAACAAATAAACGACTTCGCATCATACAGAGCGAAAGCCGTTTAATACTAATATTAAAAAGACATGATAACGTAATACATAGATAAAGTTAGAATAAGACAAAAGACATTGCATTGCTTTTGTATGTACAACGCAATATAATAAGCATACTAAAAACCTAAAAGAATAAGGAGGCAACATATGGCTAAGAATGCGAATTTATATATACGAACAGAGCAAGAAGTTAAAGACGAAGCCGAAAAGATATTTCAAAGTTTTGGGGTAACAATTACGGATGCGGTTAATATATTTTTAAGAAAATCGATAATGGTCAGAGGAATACCGTTTGATTTAATACAATCAAATCCGAACCAAGAAACATTAAATGCTATGCAAGAGATAGAAAATATGATAAGTGAGAAAACGCCATCCAAAGCAGAAAGTGTAGATGATTTTTTCGAAAATTTGGGTGAGTAGTATGTTAATACTAATTAGTTTAATATTTTTAAGAAATTATTTTCATAGCTTCAAGCGTACCGTAAGGGGCATGGAAATAATTTCTTATCCTTTAAAAACTAATTAGTATAACATCAAAATATTCAACAAAATTTCGCAAAGATGTAAAATTGATAAAAAAAAGGGGATTAAAGCTAGAAGAGTTAAAGGCGATAATGAAAAGGCGATAATGAAAACATTAGAGAATAGAATCCCCCTAGAGATAAAGCATCAAGACCACCAACTAAACGGGAATTATATAGGTTACAGAGAATGTCATGTCGAACCAGATTGGCTTTTAATCTATCGAATTGATGAAAAAAGCAACACGATTTATTTTGTACGAACTGGAACACATTCTGATTTATTTTAATTCTTTTTATATTTTCACGAACTGAGAACTTAGCAAGATTACATTAACATTTTCGAAATGAAATATCTGTTCGAGTTTTGTAATTTTGAAAATTCAAAAATTTAATTATGAAATTCATTAATTAATAATTAAAAATTCAATAATTAATTTTACAATTCATCAATTAAATATTGAATTATAATTTGGGGAGTAATTTTTTAATAGCAAATTTGATATTCCAGCTAAGATTCGCATAATATTTTATTTAAATGTATGGAGAAGTACTCGAAACAAAAACATAAAAAAACAAAACCTTAATAATTAATAATAAGGTTTTGTTTTATCCATAAAGAAAAATAATTTTAATATAAAATTATCTTGGATTGGTTGTAGTTACTGTTACATTTCCAGAAGTACTTAAACTGTATTCAAAATTAGTTCTAAATACGCGAGACAAATCAATATAATGTGCCCAAGCTCTAGAACCTGAACGCCCTATTGCTTGATTATTATTACCTGGATGACTGTATCTTTGAGCAAAAGCTGGTGTTACAAGGCTACAGAACATATAGGTAAATTCAGCTGTATTATTTCCAGAATTCCATCTGCCCCTAACGTCATGTTCAAATACAGCAGTCCCCGCAACTTGTCCATTTGCACTGCGCCCACCTACTCGTTGTATATATAGATTTGAAAAATTCCCAGATGATGACCTAGACGACCTTAAAGTTTCATCTATTGACCTAGATAACCCTAAAGTTTCGTCATCTTCATAAATTACACCATAAATTACAACATCTTGCTCTTCTACATATTCACCAATGTCACCATCATAAAATACAACATCTCCCTCTTCTCTTTCTCCTCCTACAACATATCCCTCTTCTACAATATTTCCATCTTCGTCATAAATTACAACAAAACTTGATACAAGCTCCGTTATATTGTTCATTATCGTACCATCAGACATTTCAATAACTTCATGATGTACTATATTATTTCTCAACATAGAATTATCAATAGTATATCTATTAACAATTACCGCTTCAGGGTCAACTTGCCACCCAACTACTCCATCAACGATTACAGTTTCATGATTACCAATAACTATCGCTTCGGGGTTATTAGCAAATACAGGGAAAGAAGATGCAAAACACATAAAACCAGACACAAATAAAAATGACATTTTTTTTAATAACATTTTTTTAAATAACATAAAAATATCTCCTTAGTAGTTTGTAATATTTTACCATGAACAACATACCATTTTATATAAATTTTGTCAATATGTATCCAGTATAATGCAAATATAACAAAATAAGTGCAAATATATCAAAATATTATTAATAAAACACGTATATACGGATTAGTAATTGAAAATTCATTAATTAATTTCAAAATTCATCAATTAAATATTGAATTATAATTTTGGAAGTAATTTTTTAATAGCGAAATTGATACTCTAGCTAAAATTCGCATAACATTTTATTTAAATATCAGGATAAATAGTTTAATATATAAATTGGGGTTCTAGCATTTCAAAATTATTAGAGAGTGGGTGAAGATTATAAAGAATAAATTTATGTTTTCGATATATACAATAGGAGTAATAATAATTACAGCAGTAAGCTCGAATGCAATTATAAGTCGAACGCTATATAAAACAGAGATTCAGGGATTCAAAGATAGTCGAGGCAGAGAACAATATGAAGAGCTAGAAAGAGTAGAGATAGAGAGAAGAGAAGAACTTACTTATCACTATAAAAATGGGAATCAAGAGACAGAGATTAGAACAAATTCAGAGATAATTCATACACGTAATTAGAAATTTATAAAAGAAAAAAGGATATATAAAATTTTCACGAATGAGAACTAATTAAGTTCGCATTAACAAAAAGCATTAGAAAGATCTATTTGAGTTTTACGAAACAACACTAATCAATACAATTCAACAATTAATATATGAATTTTATAAATTAATTGTTGATTACACAAAAAAGGCAATCCCTTGCAATAGGAACTACCTTTAAATATCAGGATTAAAACTATCAAATCAAGCCTTTTCCTTTCAATTCTATTTACTTAATCTTTCTTTGCCTAATTTTTGATTTCTTAATAATACTATTAACTGTACCAACAGAAACACCAAAACGTTTAGCTATCTCGCTTTGAGTAGTGCCTTCAACATGAAGGCTTAGAACATCTTGAATCATCTCATTACTGGCTAAAGATTTACGTCCAGCGTTTCGGGAGTTATGTTCTTTGAGTTCTTTTTGATTCAAATTATTAGAGAGTTCGATATTTTCATTAATTAATTTTTGATTTTCAATAATTAATTTATTATATTCATTTTTTAAATTTTGAACTTCATTTTTTAAATTTTGAATTTCGATATCTTTGAGGTTATCATTTTCATTTAATAATTTATGAATTTCAGAAATTAATTTATTTTGGTCGTTAGATGGTTCAATTAAGATTTCATTTTCTTTTGTATTATCAATTGGAGTTGCGTTATCTAATAAAAAAGAATTATCATTTCCCGAATGCGAATTCCAAGCATACTTCTTTACCCAAGTTCTAATTGTACGGTCAGAAACACCATATTTTTGAGCCAATTCAATATTTTTCATACCGTTTTTATAATCTTCATATGCAGACAAAATACTGGGATTAATTTTACTCATAAAAACATCTCCTCAATTATAGTTAACAATAATTAAACTAAATACAATTGTAGCATGGGTTTTAATAATATTCAACAATTAATTAATGATTTTTCGAAATTAATTATTGAATTAAAATAAAAATCAACAAACGGTATATGAATATAAAACAAATTTGAATGTGTATTGACTAAGCATATATTTTAAATTATAGTAAAAATAATAAATAGGCAAGCAATATAAGAATGCTATGAAGTGTAAGCAAATGTATGCAATCTCTGGAACACTTTTTATGATAACTGGGATTTGGATAATTACGATAGACAGATGGGGTAGAACAGGAGAGATTCAAATGCAGAATTTTACCTTGCATTCCACGATGCAATTTTCAAGTAAAGAAAAGGAGAAAAGCTTTAACACGGCTAAGAGAATGGTAGGTTTAGTTAGAATAGCAAGACAAGTAGGGATTTTAGGTTTAGAAGATGAAGTTAAAGAAGACAGTGCCTTTATGAGAAAGAGTATTGATTTAATAGTTAATGGATTATCACCATATCACATTGAAAATATAATACAAAGCATTATTTTATCGAATGAATATTCAGAGACAAGCTTGCTAGACAAGTTAATAATAGCACAAGGCGTAACAGCTATAATGAGTCGTCATAGTCCGTTCGTTGTTGCACACTTCACAGGAGCTATACTTGGGGAGGAATACATACAAAAACTAATTGCTGAAACAAACGGAGTAATTAATACAAATGAATTAATAGATAATCATAGTACATATTTCCCAGAAAGTATAAATTTTGAAGAAAAATTATTAGAGCTAACAAGGGCTCAGCTTTCGTATTTTTTAAAACCCATAGCACCCTCAGAGCATATTATTTTAGCTGAAACATTTAGGGGCTGTAGCAAATCTTTTATTAATAAAATGAAAGATGGATTATCTGAAAGTAGTTTTAATTATATTTGCGAACTATTTTGCTCTCTGCTAGAAATCAAAGAAGAAAACTTAGAACTCATCAAAAACACTACTTTAGGATATCAAAGAATAATGTTAAACGACTTAGAAAAGTTTAAAGAAACAGATAAAGGCTGCCTTTGGGAATCTTTGAAAATTCTTGATAATGGAGGATTTTAATGCAAAATTTCACTTTATATTTAGACGCAAAATTTTCAGACAATGAAAAGAAAGAATCTTATTCTACAGCCAAAAGAATGCTTAAGATATACAATACAGTACGTTCCAAAGGTATTTCAAGCTTAAAAGATGAGACCGCAGAAGATAATGAATTCATAAAAATCGGAGTTAATCTAATGCTCGAGGGTTTAACAGGCGACGAACTAGAAAAAATATTACAAAATATCATCTGGTCAGGAGGATACACGGGTAGCGAATTATTAAAAAGACTAATTATAATGCAAACGTTAATAGAGATAATCAACATTTACCCATATTTTCACTATCACAACACAGCAATAATTTCTAACATTGTAGGGGCACTACTCGGAGAAGAATATATATTAGAGATTGCAGAAACAAATCAAATTGAATTATAAATCTAAAAGAGAATGGGGTGTGATTAGATTAAAAAACAAAATCTATCATCCACCAATTCTCCTTTTATATAAAAAAGATTTAAAAACCCTCTCATATTTTTCAATGCTCAATAATTAATTATTGAATTAAACAAATTAATTATTGAATAAAAAAGCAACCTTCGTAAGAAGATTGCTTTAGAATTCTAAACAGTGCCATATCCATCCTCTGATAGTTCGACAGGATTTCCTAAAATATAGAAAATACCAAAAAGATGGTAATTGGGAGACAGCTCTTTCAATTTAGCTATATATCTATCTCTATAATTGAGACCAAAATAGGAGAACAGAGCCATATTAACAAAGTGAACTGGTTTTTCGGCCATCATAAGAATAGTGTCTAGTTGCATACACATTCTTACGTAATCAATATCGCTCGTGTGCGAAGAATCGATAAAATTACAAAGAATATGTCTCGAACTTTCTAATTCATAGCCATCCGCAACGAGTCTATAAGCAAGTTTTAGAAATTCATCGTCTAAATTTTTAATTTCATCTTCGATATAATAAAACCCATTTTGACGAACTTTAAAAGAGATATCTAATAAGTGCGAAACACCCAACATCAAATCATCTTTATCTTGGTCGGTTAAAACTATTTTTTTTAATTCCAATTCTAAAATCCCCCTAGGCAATAAATAAAATACTATAAAATTTAGAACTTAGTTATAAATCAAAATCTCAAAGACCCCTCTTCAGAAACTCTTCCATCTCTTGCAACTATATGTACCCATCCATAAGTATAAGTACCACCAGCAGAACTAACGCTATACTGTCTAGCCGTCCTAGGGGGTATATCCCTCTCATTTACATTTGCCTTACCAATCATCATATCAGAAGGGGTAAAAAGCTGAATCTGCCCAGTAATGGAATCTAAAGCATCGATTCCCTGATTATAAAAATGAACTGTGACTCTAGTATTAGATAGCTTTTGAACTGTAACTACCACCTTGTTTGGAAATAAATTTCGCGAGTTAGGATTTTCAAGAAATTTTTCATGTGCATTGATATAATTATGAAATTCAGAATAATCAACAAACACAATTTCAAAAGGAGAACCAGAGGAATTAATCTGTAATCCACTTCCGCTTGAAATTTCATCTTCAGATTCAACTTCAAGTTGAATTACATACCAATCCTCCCGCGAAAAATCAGAAGCATAAATCGAATTAGAAAAAGAAAAAATAAAAGAACAAAATAAAACGGAAAAAATAAACCTCTTTAAAAAAGTCATAACAAAACCCCCTATATTTTTAAGTTGCAAAAAGTACAGTTAACAACCCAATCAATTAGTATTTAGTGCAAGAACCATTAAAGCACAAATAAATGATTAAAACAACATTTATTTTTACAATAAATTACAAAATTAATATTTAAGCGGTAATAAAAAATAAAAGTTTTTCTAGAACAGTATGACCATCGTAGTCACATCCAAGACCAATACATTCACAAGGAATCCTAAATAATATAATTTTTATTGTAAGTAAAAAAAGTGAGCAAAGAACACTCGCACTAAAGTGACTATAGAGAACAGTGACTATTTTTTTGTTATAATACAAAAAAACCGCCATAGCATAAGCCACCGCGGAAAATTTTAGATATTTTCATTGATTAAGGTAAAAATTTAATTTACTTTATCAGTTGAAACTATGGTAATAAGATAATCATTATAATCACCATCAGTGCTCTCTTCGATTGCAACATTGCATACATTACCTTTAATAACACCAGATGGTTCAACTATATTAGCATAATTAATGATCGACTTAATGTCCATTGCAATAGATACATGTGATACACTAACTTCAAGTCTCAAATTAGAACCGCCAGTATATTTAGCAGTAATATGTCCCAAAAGCTGTGGTGAAACACCTTGATCAACTTTTTTCATTTCGGCATACACAGTAGTATCATCACGTAAAACAATTGTACCTGTACTTCCACACATTGCTAGTGCTGATATTGTCATTCTTTGTCCTGAAGATATGCCCTGTAATTTAATTGTTGCTGAATCTTTACCCATAAAAATCAACATCCCTTCTATCACTAAAATAGTATCTGTCTTTTTATTGCAAACTTATAATAACAGATATTTCGACATTTGTATATACTAATAGTATTCATTTTTTCATTACAAATTCATAATAACGGATATTTTGACATTTATATATACTAAATTAGGGTATATCCAGTCCGACATTCTTGACACGATATATAAATATTAAACATATAACTTTATACAGATTTACCACTTAAAAATCACCAACAATAATGTAAAATAACAAAATAAATCAACAAAATAAATCAACAAAATAAATCAACAATAAATTTGAATGAGTACTAATACTAAACTCAAAGTCAAATAGGTATATAAGTAAATGTTCCGTTACTCACTCTCAGTGGTACAATTTCGACTATAATATAAGCGGCTCAGTTTTTTTAACATACTAATTCCTAAAACCCTTTATCATTCTAAAATTTAAAATTTTGTACATCACATTCATGATTGAGTCTTTATGTACCACATGCTATACTATATTTAGAAGTTTGATAACATATATCATTTTTGTTTTTTGTTGTCTGAAAAATAAGAGTATAGTAATATAATTCAATTGATAAGGGCTTCACACGTCAAAGCACAGACTTCGCCTCTCCAAACCGCCATAATTTTATTCACTACATATCCTTCTCAATATCGCGTAATTGTATTGTAATCGAGCAATACAACATAGTTAATTATTTCGATATATAGTCTAAGTGTGCAAGTAATTAAACCAAAAGGAGGCAATTATGACTAAATTAACAAAAAATATAATACCACTTATATTATCACTCATCATGATTTTTTTAGTATCTGCTCCTATATTTGCGACACATGCTACTAAAAGAGCCGAAACACCTGAAACACCTGAAACACCTGAAACACCTGAAACACCTGAAACACCTGAAACACCTGAACGAACCGAACGAACCGAACGAACTCAAATAGCTACAAGACCTGAAAGAACCGAAAGAAATCGGTCTGTTTCATGGGAATGCATTAAGACAGTTGAAGAGCCTTTTTTAAACAATGATTTTTCAGTAATCGAATCTGAAAACTTAGATCGATTTAGGGCAGAATTCTTAGAAGCTCATGATAACTCGGTTATGAGTTACGACCAGATGCTTAATTCTTTTAAACGCAACAAAAATGGTGATATCACATATCCCGAATATTATGGAGGTGCATTTATTGATAGTGACGGCACCCTCAATGTTTATATTAAAGATTCCGGTTTAGCAAGAAGTTCAGAATCAGCGGAGCTCACTCAACCATTGAGCATAAATGGTGCTATAATTAGGGAAGCAAATTACTCGTATAATGAACTTACAAAAATGATGGATAGTCTGAACGAATTTGTTGCGAATAATAGAGATAATGATGTCGAAGTCAGTTTCCACAGTTTCTATTTGTCACAAACAGATAATGAAATCGTAATAGAGCTTGAAAACTTGTCTGATGAAAAGATTGCACTTTTCAAAAATACAGTTATTGATTCTCCAATGATTACTTTTGTTGAAGAGACTAGTTCTATTGAATTTCAAGTTAATCCTAGGCGAATGTGAAAAAAAGGGACAATCGGGAAATAGCGATTTTCATCTTACAGAAGCAAAATAAAAGAGACCTTGAAGGAATCAAGTTTTATGAAAATTATTGATTCCTTCAAGGTCTTTTTTATTTGGACAATTTAACAATAGAACCTAAAATAATTTGAATAACCAACATTCCATCTATAAAATTGCATAGCTTGGTTAACTTCATCACAAATTTCAGAATCTTCGTCAATATGTATTAAGTCGTCGTCATCTTCAGGGGAAGCAAGATTTAATAACTTATGTATATCCTTCATAAGTTTACCAAAGGCGACCAATCTTCGATTTCTAAGACCAAGGTCCAAAGTCGCGATAGTGCTATCCGTAAGTTCTAAATCGTTACTAATTAAATAATCCGTATCTTTAACAGTATACTTTGCCACTTCAGAAACAGATTTTGTTGAATTTGATCTAAACTTTTTAATATTTACAATAGGGATATAATCACAGCGTAAGCTTTCTTGCCAAAGACTTGTCCACTCACTTTGTTTTATATAATAATCCTTATCTACAAAATAACTCTTGTTAACCATCAGAATCACATGAAAATGAGGATGATACATATTATAATTTGGGTTATCGTCACCAACCTTCAAACCTAATTTTTCATAATGCTGAAAACTCTTTTTATACATTTCCCTAGTAATTTTTTTATTGACATCATGAGTTATTTCTAAAGCCCGAAACCAACCTTTTATAGATTTATCAACGTCTTTACGTCTAAACATATTATGATAAGCCTTAAACATTAAATCCATCTGTACCTTCAAGTCTCCGCCAGAAACATTTTTACAAGTCAAAGTTAAAAACAAAAAACTATACTTATCTTCAGAGTTCAAATAATTAATAACTTTAGAAACTTGATGAAATATTTTCAGTTCTCTACGCCAAGAACACATAGGGCAAAGCCTGTTTTTACAAAAATAAACATTACTCAATTTTTTAGTACCATCTTCAGAAACTTTAAATGCAAGAGTATTAGCACAGGAAGATACTAATAGTTGTCTATTTTCCCAGTCTAGTCTTCCATACGATTCAGAAACATTTAAAGATTTCACTTTCTTTAAACGCCAAGGACGTTCGTCTCCGTTAGGTTTTTTATCAGATAAAACTTGCATATCAGAATTATTTGAAGGGTATTGTAAATCTTGTTTTGATATGATATCATTAATACTCATAAATGTTTGATTCTCCTTTCGTTTATATTCCATGTATTTTTCGTTAGGGGCAGTCAAAGAAAATAACTCTAACCCCTTTTTAACTTTCATCTTATTTATTAAGTTAATTTTTATCTTAGTTTTCATAAATGTTAAGTTAATCTTTATCTTAGTTTTCATAAATATTAAGTTTATCTTAGTTTTTACAAGTATTAATCTTGGGTTAGGGTATAAAAATCCCTGTTTGTTAATTTTTGACTCGACATCTAAAATTATAAAACAAGGATTTTTTTTTGTAAAGAATTAAATTATAAAACATAAAAAAGGGCTTGTAAACAATGGTTTACGAAGCCTATTTTTTTACCAAAAATTTTACTCAAAAAAAATGGAAACTCGAAGTGCAAAAAAACAGCAAAACACTAGGGAAAAAAAAGTGCAAAAAAACAGGTTCAAGCCATTGATTTTACTGGCTTTTTTTAAAAAAATTTCGCTGACAGTTATTTCTATAGTATCAAGATAAGAAAAGAGTCGTTTTTCGGTATTTTCTCGCTTTAACGAGTTTCTACATTATAGTAGCAAAATGAGAGATAAAAAAGCGTATGGTAAAAAAATACAAAAAAGGAAAAAGTGAAAAAGATGAAAAGCATACCAAAAAAAACCAAAAAAAATAGAGAGTCCAAGCAAGACCTTGGGGCGTTGCCCCAAACCCTATAAGGGCTATCGCCCTTAACCCACTGTTGGGGCGTTGCCCCAAACCCCATCATTCGCCATGAAGGCGTAGGGGGCAGGTGTAACCACCTACCCCCTGCGGGAACAGCCTATTTCAAATTCATGAGTCAAGGGCTTTCACGGCATAAAAAGCAAACTACGTTTGCATTTATTCCATGTTCCCTTGACTCGCCATTAAGTTCAACAATTAATTTCGGCTAATAAAAAACCCAAAAACCCTTGGGCAAGTCCCAAGGGTTTTTGGGTTTTTGGTTTTTCATTTATCGTTGTAGTGTCCTTTGCATTGGATTATTTCTATGTCACCATTGTTTTTTATTTTGTAAATTAATCTATTTTTCTCGTCTATTTTTCTGCTAGTGTATCCTGACAGGTTTGATTTTAATGGTTCGGGATTGCCAATGCCATCATTACCGTTTCTGATTATGTCTTTTATGAGTTGATTAATTTTTTTTAGAGTTTTCTTATCTTTCGTTTGCCAATAGATATAATCATCAAGCCCCTGCAAAGAAAAACTAACATTGTCACTCATTTTCCATACTCTCCAACTCAGCTAAAGTTTTTACAACTACATTCCCATTTTTAACCTGTTCTATTGACTCCATAAGGATTTTCATATTAAATTCATTAAAATATTCGTCATATTCTTCGCTAGTATTTTTCGCCTTAATCTGAAAAGGGATTGCCTGTTCGGATACAGCTTGTCGAAAGAATACATTTACAGCGGCAGACATATTCAAGCCTAATCGTGCAAATAAATCTTCGGCTTGAATCTTTATATCCTCGTCAATTCTGATACTAATATTTGTTTGTGCCATATATAAAACCTCTTTTCTTTAATTTGTATATGAATTGTATAGCAATATTATATACATTGTCAATACGAAGTAAATTTATACTAAGAGCGAATAAGATATTCAAAGCCATTCAAGTTCTAATCTTCAAATTATCGAATTACAAGAGTTTTAATTTAGCAGCCTAGGTTTATATCACAATTCATGTTTAAATCCGTCAAATCGCGAAAAAATGGCTTTACAGGGATATATTTATACCAGAAGTAAATTTACAAATTCAGTAAAGAATAAATTTCGTCATCGCTTATTTCGTAACCAAATGAGTTCTGGCATTCATTTTCTTCGAAATTCTGCAAATTTTTCGAATCAACATACTTTTTAGTTACAGACAAATCAGAATGCATCAGAAGGCGTTTTAAGACGTTTAAATCGGAAACAGCTTTATAGCAATGATAAGAGAAAGTTTTTCGCATGGTATGACTACCATAATCGCCTTTAAGACCAATATCTTCGCAAGCAGTTCTAATAATACGATAAATGCTTTTTTCGTCTAGTTCTATATTTTTTCTACTTGTGAATATGGGGACATAATCGGCAACAATCAATAATTTAACGATAGAGTTATTATATCGATGACCGTCGATATATTTGTTGAGTTCATGATGGGCTTTACCATTGATAAAGATTTTGCGATATTTATTTGTTTTTTTTTCGATAATTTCTAAATGTGTTTTATTGCGAATGTCACCAAAAGTAAGTTTTCGCAAATCGCTGGCACGCAAACCGAAATTGCAACCGAAAGTAAAAAGCAAAGCGTACATATCGCCGAAGTTATAATTAAGGCGTAAATGTTGCCTAATCCTTTCGATATCCTCTCTTTTTTCAATCCAGTCCATGGCTTTTGGTTTTGGTTTTTCTTTTGGTTTTGTAATTATAGTAAATCAACTCCAATCCTTTCGAATACGAACTAACTCTGATAACATTAACAAATCATTTAAGAAATTTCTTCTTAAAATTTTCACTTTCTCAAGTTAGAGTTTTGAGTTATTCCAAAAGATGCAAATACCACAAAAATCAAATAAACGACTTCGCATCATAAGATCGAAAGTCGTTTATTATTTGTAAGCACAATGTATATACTTTAAGTCAAGGGGGTGATTTTTTTGTAAAATTTTTGATTTTAGCACGAAGCTGAATCACTATTGAGAAAGATGTTTGCTATACAAGCAAAAAAACATGTAACAATCATCAAAAAGCATGATAACATAAAAAATTAAAGGAAAGTTTACATAGAATAATTTTACCTACATCCTATGCTTCTTTTTCTTTTCTTCATAAACTCTAATTGTAATATATGTAGCCGGGAATACTATTAAACTCATCACAAAATACTCATTAGCAAAATAGAATTCCTTTAAATTTTCATTGTTTTTATTGAAAAAAATAAACTCTAAAAATCTCAAAGTAATCATAGTAAACATACTTACGGATAATTGTTTTATATCTTCCTTAAACTTCATGGGCTAAACTTCCTTTTACATACGTAAATTTACCTATATACCTCCGCAGATGTTGCACCAATTACTCTAGTTCTAAATGTGGTTACAACCATTTAGGGTCTATACAGCAAGCAATTAGATATCATCCCCTTCACACTAAAGCATAAGACAGAAATAAGACATGCGAGATAAGCAAAAACTTAAAGCAATCTAGATAACTTATCCTGGCATATTTCAATACATCGAATAATACTGACTCAACTTATTATACATTTTATAAATTACTAGATAGACCCTAATAGAAATAATATCCTATTTGTTCCCAAAACACAAGTAATTTTGTCGAAACTTGTCGAAACAAACAAACAACAAATCAGTATAAATATACAATTTTTTTTGATATTTCGATTAACCTATTTTAAAAACCTCGATAATAAGGACTAAGGTTAAACTAAGCAAGATTGCATTAACATTTTCGAAATAAAATATTGTTCGAACCTTGCAATTTTGAAAATTCAATAATTAAATCATGAAATTCATTAATTAAAAATTGAAAATTCATCAATTAAAAGTTGAAGATTCATTAATTAATTTTACAATTCATCAATTAAATATTGAATTATAATTTTGGGGGTAATTTTTTAAGAGCGAATTTGATATTCTAGCCAAGATTCGCATAACATTTTATCTAAATCTCGGGATAAATAGTTTAATATATAAATTGGGGTTCTAGCATTTCAAAATTATTAGAGATTGGGTGAGGATTATAAAGAATAAATTTATGTTTTTGATATACACAATAGGAGTAATAATAATTACAGCAGTAAGCTCGAATGCAATTATAAGTCGAACGCTATATAAAACAGAGATTCAAGGATTCAAGGATTCAAAGATAGTCGAGGCAGAGAACAATATGAAGAGCTAGAAAGAGTAGAGATAGAGAGAAGAACTTACTTATCACTATAAAAATGGGAATCAAGAGACAGAGATTAGAACAAGTTCAGAGATAATCCATACAGGTAATTAGAAATTTATAAAAGAAAAAAAGGATATATAAAATTTTCACGAATGAGAACTAATCAAGTTTATAATGGGCTTTACCGTTAATGAATATTTTTCGTGGCTTGCCTGTCTTTTTTCGATAATATCTAAATGTGTTTTATTGCGAACATCACCGAAAGTTAATTTTCTTAAATCGCTAGCACGCAAACCGAAGTTACAACCGAAAGTAAAGAGCAAAGCGTACATATCACCAAAGTTATAATTTTAGCGTAAATGAAGCCTTAGTCTTTCGACATCTTGTCTTTTTTCAATCCAGTGCATAGCTTTTGGTTTTTCTTTAGTTTTTATAATTATGAGAAATCAACTCCATTCTTTTCGAATACGAACTAACTCTGATAACATTAACAAATCATTTAAGAAATTTCTTCTTAAAATTTTCACTTTCGAACCAAATTTAAGTTATTTCAAAAGGCGTAAATGTCGCAAAAAAACAAATAAACGACTTCGCATCATACAGAGCGAAAGCCGTTTAATACTAATATTAAAAAGACATGATAACGTAATACATAGATAAAGTTAGAATAAGACAAAAGACATTGCATTGCTTTTGTATGTACAACGCAATATAATAAGCATACTAAAAACCTAAAAGAATAAGGAGGCAACATATGGCTAAGAATGCGAATTTATATATACGAACAGAGCAAGAAGTTAAAGACGAAGCCGAAAAGATATTTCAAAGTTTTGGGGTAACAATTACGGATGCGGTTAATATATTTTTAAGAAAATCGATAATGGTCAGAGGAATACCGTTTGATTTAATACAATCAAATCCGAACCAAGAAACATTAAATGCTATGCAAGAGATAGAAAATATGATAAGTGAGAAAACGCCATCCAAAGCAGAAAGTGTAGATGATTTTTTCGAAAATTTGGGTGAGTAGTATGTTAATACTAATTAGTTTAATATTTTTAAGAAATTATTTTCATAGCTTCAAGCGTACCGTAAGGGGCATGGAAATAATTTCTTATCCTTTAAAAACTAATTAGTATAACATCAAAATATTCAACAAAATTTCGCAAAGATGTAAAATTGATAAAAAAAAGGGGATTAAAGCTAGAAGAGTTAAAGGCGATAATGAAAAGGCGATAATGAAAACATTAGAGAATAGAATCCCCCTAGAGATAAAGCATCAAGACCACCAACTAAACGGGAATTATATAGGTTACAGAGAATGTCATGTCGAACCAGATTGGCTTTTAATCTATCGAATTGATGAAAAAAGCAACACGATTTATTTTGTACGAACTGGAACACATTCTGATTTATTTTAATTCTTTTTATATTTTCACGAACTGAGAACTTAGCAAGATTACATTAACATTTTCGAAATGAAATATCTGTTCGAGTTTTGTAATTTTGAAAATTCAAAAATTTAATTATGAAATTCATTAATTAATAATTAAAAATTCAATAATTAATTTTACAATTCATCAATTAAATATTGAATTATAATTTGGGGAGTAATTTTTTAATAGCAAATTTGATATTCCAGCTAAGATTCGCATAATATTTTATTTAAATGTATGGAGAAGTACTCGAAACAAAAACATAAAAAAACAAAACCTTAATAATTAATAATAAGGTTTTGTTTTATCCATAAAGAAAAATAATTTTAATATAAAATTATCTTGGATTGGTTGTAGTTACTGTTACATTTCCAGAAGTACTTAAACTGTATTCAAAATTAGTTCTAAATACGCGAGACAAATCAATATAATGTGCCCAAGCTCTAGAACCTGAACGCCCTATTGCTTGATTATTATTACCTGGATGACTGTATCTTTGAGCAAAAGCTGGTGTTACAAGGCTACAGAACATATAGGTAAATTCAGCTGTATTATTTCCAGAATTCCATCTGCCCCTAACGTCATGTTCAAATACAGCAGTCCCCGCAACTTGTCCATTTGCACTGCGCCCACCTACTCGTTGTATATATAGATTTGAAAAATTCCCAGATGATGACCTAGACGACCTTAAAGTTTCATCTATTGACCTAGATAACCCTAAAGTTTCGTCATCTTCATAAATTACACCATAAATTACAACATCTTGCTCTTCTACATATTCACCAATGTCACCATCATAAAATACAACATCTCCCTCTTCTCTTTCTCCTCCTACAACATATCCCTCTTCTACAATATTTCCATCTTCGTCATAAATTACAACAAAACTTGATACAAGCTCCGTTATATTGTTCATTATCGTACCATCAGACATTTCAATAACTTCATGATGTACTATATTATTTCTCAACATAGAATTATCAATAGTATATCTATTAACAATTACCGCTTCAGGGTCAACTTGCCACCCAACTACTCCATCAACGATTACAGTTTCATGATTACCAATAACTATCGCTTCGGGGTTATTAGCAAATACAGGGAAAGAAGATGCAAAACACATAAAACCAGACACAAATAAAAATGACATTTTTTTTAATAACATTTTTTTAAATAACATAAAAATATCTCCTTAGTAGTTTGTAATATTTTACCATGAACAACATACCATTTTATATAAATTTTGTCAATATGTATCCAGTATAATGCAAATATAACAAAATAAGTGCAAATATATCAAAATATTATTAATAAAACACGTATATACGGATTAGTAATTGAAAATTCATTAATTAATTTCAAAATTCATCAATTAAATATTGAATTATAATTTTGGAAGTAATTTTTTAATAGCGAAATTGATACTCTAGCTAAAATTCGCATAACATTTTATTTAAATATCAGGATAAATAGTTTAATATATAAATTGGGGTTCTAGCATTTCAAAATTATTAGAGAGTGGGTGAAGATTATAAAGAATAAATTTATGTTTTCGATATATACAATAGGAGTAATAATAATTACAGCAGTAAGCTCGAATGCAATTATAAGTCGAACGCTATATAAAACAGAGATTCAGGGATTCAAAGATAGTCGAGGCAGAGAACAATATGAAGAGCTAGAAAGAGTAGAGATAGAGAGAAGAGAAGAACTTACTTATCACTATAAAAATGGGAATCAAGAGACAGAGATTAGAACAAATTCAGAGATAATTCATACACGTAATTAGAAATTTATAAAAGAAAAAAGGATATATAAAATTTTCACGAATGAGAACTAATTAAGTTCGCATTAACAAAAAGCATTAGAAAGATCTATTTGAGTTTTACGAAACAACACTAATCAATACAATTCAACAATTAATATATGAATTTTATAAATTAATTGTTGATTACACAAAAAAGGCAATCCCTTGCAATAGGAACTACCTTTAAATATCAGGATTAAAACTATCAAATCAAGCCTTTTCCTTTCAATTCTATTTACTTAATCTTTCTTTGCCTAATTTTTGATTTCTTAATAATACTATTAACTGTACCAACAGAAACACCAAAACGTTTAGCTATCTCGCTTTGAGTAGTGCCTTCAACATGAAGGCTTAGAACATCTTGAATCATCTCATTACTGGCTAAAGATTTACGTCCAGCGTTTCGGGAGTTATGTTCTTTGAGTTCTTTTTGATTCAAATTATTAGAGAGTTCGATATTTTCATTAATTAATTTTTGATTTTCAATAATTAATTTATTATATTCATTTTTTAAATTTTGAACTTCATTTTTTAAATTTTGAATTTCGATATCTTTGAGGTTATCATTTTCATTTAATAATTTATGAATTTCAGAAATTAATTTATTTTGGTCGTTAGATGGTTCAATTAAGATTTCATTTTCTTTTGTATTATCAATTGGAGTTGCGTTATCTAATAAAAAAGAATTATCATTTCCCGAATGCGAATTCCAAGCATACTTCTTTACCCAAGTTCTAATTGTACGGTCAGAAACACCATATTTTTGAGCCAATTCAATATTTTTCATACCGTTTTTATAATCTTCATATGCAGACAAAATACTGGGATTAATTTTACTCATAAAAACATCTCCTCAATTATAGTTAACAATAATTAAACTAAATACAATTGTAGCATGGGTTTTAATAATATTCAACAATTAATTAATGATTTTTCGAAATTAATTATTGAATTAAAATAAAAATCAACAAACGGTATATGAATATAAAACAAATTTGAATGTGTATTGACTAAGCATATATTTTAAATTATAGTAAAAATAATAAATAGGCAAGCAATATAAGAATGCTATGAAGTGTAAGCAAATGTATGCAATCTCTGGAACACTTTTTATGATAACTGGGATTTGGATAATTACGATAGACAGATGGGGTAGAACAGGAGAGATTCAAATGCAGAATTTTACCTTGCATTCCACGATGCAATTTTCAAGTAAAGAAAAGGAGAAAAGCTTTAACACGGCTAAGAGAATGGTAGGTTTAGTTAGAATAGCAAGACAAGTAGGGATTTTAGGTTTAGAAGATGAAGTTAAAGAAGACAGTGCCTTTATGAGAAAGAGTATTGATTTAATAGTTAATGGATTATCACCATATCACATTGAAAATATAATACAAAGCATTATTTTATCGAATGAATATTCAGAGACAAGCTTGCTAGACAAGTTAATAATAGCACAAGGCGTAACAGCTATAATGAGTCGTCATAGTCCGTTCGTTGTTGCACACTTCACAGGAGCTATACTTGGGGAGGAATACATACAAAAACTAATTGCTGAAACAAACGGAGTAATTAATACAAATGAATTAATAGATAATCATAGTACATATTTCCCAGAAAGTATAAATTTTGAAGAAAAATTATTAGAGCTAACAAGGGCTCAGCTTTCGTATTTTTTAAAACCCATAGCACCCTCAGAGCATATTATTTTAGCTGAAACATTTAGGGGCTGTAGCAAATCTTTTATTAATAAAATGAAAGATGGATTATCTGAAAGTAGTTTTAATTATATTTGCGAACTATTTTGCTCTCTGCTAGAAATCAAAGAAGAAAACTTAGAACTCATCAAAAACACTACTTTAGGATATCAAAGAATAATGTTAAACGACTTAGAAAAGTTTAAAGAAACAGATAAAGGCTGCCTTTGGGAATCTTTGAAAATTCTTGATAATGGAGGATTTTAATGCAAAATTTCACTTTATATTTAGACGCAAAATTTTCAGACAATGAAAAGAAAGAATCTTATTCTACAGCCAAAAGAATGCTTAAGATATACAATACAGTACGTTCCAAAGGTATTTCAAGCTTAAAAGATGAGACCGCAGAAGATAATGAATTCATAAAAATCGGAGTTAATCTAATGCTCGAGGGTTTAACAGGCGACGAACTAGAAAAAATATTACAAAATATCATCTGGTCAGGAGGATACACGGGTAGCGAATTATTAAAAAGACTAATTATAATGCAAACGTTAATAGAGATAATCAACATTTACCCATATTTTCACTATCACAACACAGCAATAATTTCTAACATTGTAGGGGCACTACTCGGAGAAGAATATATATTAGAGATTGCAGAAACAAATCAAATTGAATTATAAATCTAAAAGAGAATGGGGTGTGATTAGATTAAAAAACAAAATCTATCATCCACCAATTCTCCTTTTATATAAAAAAGATTTAAAAACCCTCTCATATTTTTCAATGCTCAATAATTAATTATTGAATTAAACAAATTAATTATTGAATAAAAAAGCAACCTTCGTAAGAAGATTGCTTTAGAATTCTAAACAGTGCCATATCCATCCTCTGATAGTTCGACAGGATTTCCTAAAATATAGAAAATACCAAAAAGATGGTAATTGGGAGACAGCTCTTTCAATTTAGCTATATATCTATCTCTATAATTGAGACCAAAATAGGAGAACAGAGCCATATTAACAAAGTGAACTGGTTTTTCGGCCATCATAAGAATAGTGTCTAGTTGCATACACATTCTTACGTAATCAATATCGCTCGTGTGCGAAGAATCGATAAAATTACAAAGAATATGTCTCGAACTTTCTAATTCATAGCCATCCGCAACGAGTCTATAAGCAAGTTTTAGAAATTCATCGTCTAAATTTTTAATTTCATCTTCGATATAATAAAACCCATTTTGACGAACTTTAAAAGAGATATCTAATAAGTGCGAAACACCCAACATCAAATCATCTTTATCTTGGTCGGTTAAAACTATTTTTTTTAATTCCAATTCTAAAATCCCCCTAGGCAATAAATAAAATACTATAAAATTTAGAACTTAGTTATAAATCAAAATCTCAAAGACCCCTCTTCAGAAACTCTTCCATCTCTTGCAACTATATGTACCCATCCATAAGTATAAGTACCACCAGCAGAACTAACGCTATACTGTCTAGCCGTCCTAGGGGGTATATCCCTCTCATTTACATTTGCCTTACCAATCATCATATCAGAAGGGGTAAAAAGCTGAATCTGCCCAGTAATGGAATCTAAAGCATCGATTCCCTGATTATAAAAATGAACTGTGACTCTAGTATTAGATAGCTTTTGAACTGTAACTACCACCTTGTTTGGAAATAAATTTCGCGAGTTAGGATTTTCAAGAAATTTTTCATGTGCATTGATATAATTATGAAATTCAGAATAATCAACAAACACAATTTCAAAAGGAGAACCAGAGGAATTAATCTGTAATCCACTTCCGCTTGAAATTTCATCTTCAGATTCAACTTCAAGTTGAATTACATACCAATCCTCCCGCGAAAAATCAGAAGCATAAATCGAATTAGAAAAAGAAAAAATAAAAGAACAAAATAAAACGGAAAAAATAAACCTCTTTAAAAAAGTCATAACAAAACCCCCTATATTTTTAAGTTGCAAAAAGTACAGTTAACAACCCAATCAATTAGTATTTAGTGCAAGAACCATTAAAGCACAAATAAATGATTAAAACAACATTTATTTTTACAATAAATTACAAAATTAATATTTAAGCGGTAATAAAAAATAAAAGTTTTTCTAGAACAGTATGACCATCGTAGTCACATCCAAGACCAATACATTCACAAGGAATCCTAAATAATATAATTTTTATTGTAAGTAAAAAAAGTGAGCAAAGAACACTCGCACTAAAGTGACTATAGAGAACAGTGACTATTTTTTTGTTATAATACAAAAAAACCGCCATAGCATAAGCCACCGCGGAAAATTTTAGATATTTTCATTGATTAAGGTAAAAATTTAATTTACTTTATCAGTTGAAACTATGGTAATAAGATAATCATTATAATCACCATCAGTGCTCTCTTCGATTGCAACATTGCATACATTACCTTTAATAACACCAGATGGTTCAACTATATTAGCATAATTAATGATCGACTTAATGTCCATTGCAATAGATACATGTGATACACTAACTTCAAGTCTCAAATTAGAACCGCCAGTATATTTAGCAGTAATATGTCCCAAAAGCTGTGGTGAAACACCTTGATCAACTTTTTTCATTTCGGCATACACAGTAGTATCATCACGTAAAACAATTGTACCTGTACTTCCACACATTGCTAGTGCTGATATTGTCATTCTTTGTCCTGAAGATATGCCCTGTAATTTAATTGTTGCTGAATCTTTACCCATAAAAATCAACATCCCTTCTATCACTAAAATAGTATCTGTCTTTTTATTGCAAACTTATAATAACAGATATTTCGACATTTGTATATACTAATAGTATTCATTTTTTCATTACAAATTCATAATAACGGATATTTTGACATTTATATATACTAAATTAGGGTATATCCAGTCCGACATTCTTGACACGATATATAAATATTAAACATATAACTTTATACAGATTTACCACTTAAAAATCACCAACAATAATGTAAAATAACAAAATAAATCAACAAAATAAATCAACAAAATAAATCAACAATAAATTTGAATGAGTACTAATACTAAACTCAAAGTCAAATAGGTATATAAGTAAATGTTCCGTTACTCACTCTCAGTGGTACAATTTCGACTATAATATAAGCGGCTCAGTTTTTTTAACATACTAATTCCTAAAACCCTTTATCATTCTAAAATTTAAAATTTTGTACATCACATTCATGATTGAGTCTTTATGTACCACATGCTATACTATATTTAGAAGTTTGATAACATATATCATTTTTGTTTTTTGTTGTCTGAAAAATAAGAGTATAGTAATATAATTCAATTGATAAGGGCTTCACACGTCAAAGCACAGACTTCGCCTCTCCAAACCGCCATAATTTTATTCACTACATATCCTTCTCAATATCGCGTAATTGTATTGTAATCGAGCAATACAACATAGTTAATTATTTCGATATATAGTCTAAGTGTGCAAGTAATTAAACCAAAAGGAGGCAATTATGACTAAATTAACAAAAAATATAATACCACTTATATTATCACTCATCATGATTTTTTTAGTATCTGCTCCTATATTTGCGACACATGCTACTAAAAGAGCCGAAACACCTGAAACACCTGAAACACCTGAAACACCTGAAACACCTGAAACACCTGAAACACCTGAACGAACCGAACGAACCGAACGAACTCAAATAGCTACAAGACCTGAAAGAACCGAAAGAAATCGGTCTGTTTCATGGGAATGCATTAAGACAGTTGAAGAGCCTTTTTTAAACAATGATTTTTCAGTAATCGAATCTGAAAACTTAGATCGATTTAGGGCAGAATTCTTAGAAGCTCATGATAACTCGGTTATGAGTTACGACCAGATGCTTAATTCTTTTAAACGCAACAAAAATGGTGATATCACATATCCCGAATATTATGGAGGTGCATTTATTGATAGTGACGGCACCCTCAATGTTTATATTAAAGATTCCGGTTTAGCAAGAAGTTCAGAATCAGCGGAGCTCACTCAACCATTGAGCATAAATGGTGCTATAATTAGGGAAGCAAATTACTCGTATAATGAACTTACAAAAATGATGGATAGTCTGAACGAATTTGTTGCGAATAATAGAGATAATGATGTCGAAGTCAGTTTCCACAGTTTCTATTTGTCACAAACAGATAATGAAATCGTAATAGAGCTTGAAAACTTGTCTGATGAAAAGATTGCACTTTTCAAAAATACAGTTATTGATTCTCCAAT
>JGI994J12354_10000242_pt1 | contig 53204 bp, 51 predicted proteins | sample IntmicLarv3ML3BL_FD_12354 | JGI IMG/M metagenome (IMG submission 12354) | reverse complement strand
GCTGCTACTTTTTCGGCAATCTTTTTTACTCCTAACAGTCCACCCTCTTCTACTACAAATGGAACACTCTTCCCATTTCCTGCAATCAAAAAACTCTTCTTCATTCTTCTAATTCCTCCTTAATGCTCTAATAAAAAAGAAGCTGCACTGGGCAGCCCCTCTCATGGTGTTGCCACCTACTATAAGATACTTTTTATTAAATTCTATAGATTTAATACTTCTTCTGCCGTTATTGTTTGTGAATTCACTTTTTTCCCTGTTAACTGTTCACTACGAACATCTGGCTGATTTCCTCCTACAAAAACTGTATAGCCACCTTTTAATACACGATATACACCTTGCTCATCATATAAACCAAATGCTTCTACGGGCAGGTTAAACTCTACTTTTTTCTCTTCTTTTGCCTTAAGAGGAACTTTTACAATTCCTTTTAGCTGTACATTTGGTTTTTGTACATGCTCACCATTAAACCTCACATACACTTGTACCGTTTCAACTCCAGCCATCTCGCCACCATTTGTTACATTCACATGAAGTGTTACGCCCTCTTTCGTTACCTTTGCTTGCTCTAACTTCAAGTCTGAATATTGATAGTCGGTATAAGATAAACCATAACCAAATGGATATAATGCTTCCGTTTCCATGTAACGATAAGTTCTGCCTTTCATTGCATAATCGGTAAACTCAGGTAATTCATCTGTACTACGATAGAAAGTAACTGGTAATTTACCCTCTGGATTAACTTCACCAAATAATAATTCTGCAATCGCACTTCCTGTTTGAGAACCCGGATAAAATCCTTGTATCACTGCCGAAATATTTTCATCTGCAAAATTAACTGCCAAAGCACTTCCAGAAAGCAATATTAAAATTGCCGGCTTGCCGCTTTCATGAATTACTTTTAACACTTCTTCTTGAAGTCCTGGAAGCTGTAGATCTGCCTTATCACCGCTTGCATATTGATTTCCTTGATCGCCTTCTTCCCCTTCCAAACCAGAATCTAGTCCCATACAAGCAATAATAATATCACTCTCATCACAAACACCCTTTACTTCAGATATTCTATCATTTTGTAATCCCAAACCACTTATTTGTTTTTTATGCAAATGGCACCCCTCAGAATACATAATTCTAGTATCTTCACCTAGATAGTCTTGTAAACCTTCTAAAATAGTGATGTAATGTGAAGATGTTCCCTCATAATTTCCAACTAACGCTCTTCTGTTATTTGCATTTGGTCCAATTACGCCAAGGGTCTTTATATTTTCCTTTTTCAAAGGTAAGATATTATTCTCATTTTTCAAAAGAACCAGACTCTTCTTTGCTGCCTCTTTATTTAGCTGACGCATTTCTTTTGAATCTACAATAGAGTATGGAATGTTATTATAATGAACATCTTCTTCTTTATCAAACACTCCCAATTTCATTCTAGTAGTAAATAAATTCACCACCGCTTCATCTAGTCTTGCTTCCTCTACCATGCCCTTTTTCACTGCTTCTTCAAGATAGTAGAAAAGGTTTCCACAATTTAGGTCACAACCATTATTCATTGCCATCGATACGGATTCTACTGGTGTCTTAGTCACATGATGATGTTCATGAAAATCTTTAATAGCCCAGCAATCAGAAACTACATGTCCTTCAAAGCCCCAAGCATCTCTTAAAATATCTTGTAATAACGTTTTACTTCCACAACATGGCTCACCATTTGTACGATTATAAGCCCCCATTACTGCTTCCACATTTCCCTCTTGTACACAAGCTTTAAATGCTGGTAAATAAGTTTCATACAGGTCTTGTGTCGATGAAATGGCATCAAATTCATGTCTGATATCTTCTGGCCCACTATGCACTGCAAAATGCTTTGCACAAGCCGCCGCTTTCAGATAATTTTCATCATGTCCTTGGATTCCCTCAACAAAACGTGTTCCCAGTCTTGCTGATAAATAAGGATCCTCACCAAAGGTTTCATGTCCTCTTCCCCATCTTGGATCACGGAAGATATTTACATTTGGTGCCCAAAAGGTAAGTCCTTTATATATATCAGTATCATGATATTTCTGCTGCATATTAAATTTTGCTCTTCCCTCAGTTGAAATTGCATCAGCAATCTCCTCAATAAAGTTTTCATCAAAAGTAGCTGCCAGACCAATAGCCTGTGGAAATATCGTTGCAACTCCTGCTCTAGCGACACCATGTAATGCTTCATTCCACCAGTTATAAGCTTTTATTCCTAATCGCTCAATCGCTGGCGTCGAATGTAATGTCTGCAATACCTTTTCTTCTAATGTCATTTGTGCCACTAGTGCTTCTGCTCTTTTTCTAAACTCTGCTGACTTTTCTTTATTTCTTACTAATTTCATCATTCTCTTCCTTTTCTCTTTATTTTTTTCTTAAATCTTTTTAATATCAAATTTACTACCACAAATATTATACTCTTAATACTACTTAACTTTTTTGTTTTTGCCTATGTATTACTTGCCCTCTATCGCCCACATATTGCTTTTTTTGCACGTATTTAACAGGTTTAACCAATTTATCTTTTCGATTTTAGTTGTTTTTACTTATGTATCAAAGAGAGCAAAAAAACTATTTATTTATACAATTTCAAATTGCCAAATCCAGTTGTTGAATAGGGCAACTCACCTGTAACATCATTCCAAGTTGCAATGCTTTGACGAACACCATGAACATTACTATCATTCACTTGTATATCAAAACCGATTATTTGCTCGGCTACGGAAACTTGTTGAAACGGAAGTTTAACTTGGATTTGATATCCTTTCTCGGTAATAGTCGCAAAGGATTTGTACCCTTTCATTTCATTTTTCCCCTGAAAACTAATTTCATTTTCAAATGTAATGGTGAGCTGGTAATCTTCTTCTTGATAACTTTCTAATTTGGAATTGCTTGGACTAACATAAATGGTGACGGAATCCTTGTTATGAATCTCTTTAGCTGAAGCATTTAAAGCTGAAACGGTCACATCGACCAATACATACAGATTTTCTTCATTCCACATTGTGTAGGCCTTAGCAGTAGCACCTTCCCACGCCGTAAGTTGTCTTGAAACCAGCAAAGGATTCATTTCTTTCCATGTTTTTGAATCTCCTAGTGTTGGTGTTCCATAAGCTGCTAGTGCCATTTGCATGATATCTTTTTTCACGCTTTCATTCTCTTGTAAAAATTCATCTGGGTTCATGATTGCATAGAATGCTTGCTTCGGTGAATAATCTTGATTAAAAATTGTTGGAAATCTTTCACCACGCCAACTCGTTTTATCATCTGTTCCCCAGAAGGTGATACGTTTAATGATTTTTTCATACCGTTTATAAATTTGAAATAGCTGTGCATAACACCTTGCTTGCTCCATTTCATGCTCCTTTGAAAGAGTATCTGCTTTTTCTGAGCCAGTTATTGTTACATCAAGCTCCGTGATACTAATTTCAATTCCATCTATTTGTGAAAATAATGCTAAGCTTTCTTCCACTGTATGGATTGGAGTGTTCGTGTTATAATGCCCCTGCATTCCAATACCATGAATAGGTACTCCTGCTGCTTTAAGTTCTTTAATCATATAGTAAGCTGCTTCCCTTTTTTGCTTACGGTTAAGATTATAATCGTTATAATAAAGAATTGCATCTGGATCCAGCTCATGTGCAATTTGAAACACATGATTAATATAATCTTCACCTATCATCCGTAACCAAGGCGTATTTCGTAAATGCTTGCGCCATTCTTTCGTATCTTCTTGTATACCATCTTCAATCGCTTCATTCAAAGCATCCCACGAAATCATTTTGCCTTTGTAACGGGTTAAAATCTCCCTCATATGTATTCGTAATAACTCTAACGCTTCTTCTCTTGAAGTTGTTGCTTCGTCAATGAAGCCTAGGGTTTGCTGATGCCACGCCAATGTGTGACCAACCACCTTAAAGTCATTTTCCTCGGCATAACTCATCATTTTATCTGATGCACAGAATACAAACTCTTCCCGTTTAGGCTGTATTAAAGCTGGTTTCATAATATTTTCTGCTGTAATAGCATTGAATTGTGTTTTTAACATTTGTTGCAATTCTTTATTTTTCAACACTTCAGGTGTATAGATATTCCCGATTAGGAATAAATTTTTATAGGTTTCTTTTAATGATTTCATACTAGTCTACTTCCCTTCTAAAATGACGTCTTAATGTTGATTGTGAAAAAAGAAGAAGAGTTAAGCCACTCTTCTTCTCCTTTTCTTTAATTTTCAAATTTATTATTCATTAATTGCCGGCACAGAATCAACATCACCAAATGTTTCAATCCAACATTGTTCACGCTCTTCAATGATTGCGGATCCTCCTAGCTGCATATAAGTTGCATACTCTCTGTCAAATGCCTCATCATAATTCTCTGGAAGAGTATTGGCAATTAGTCTATGGAAAATTTGATTTCTTTGATCTGCTAATGGAATCTGTTTTCCTTCTTCTGTATTTCTTACACGAGTTAAAACATTGCTAAATACTTGTGCGTTATCAACTGCCAAATTAAAAGATTCCAAAACTGCTTCTGCTTCAATTCCTGGATAACCAAGGGCAACAGTTGCAAGTGCTCTATCTCTATCAACTAAATCAAACCAGATACCATTCATAAGTGGAGTGATGTCAAAGTTTCTTGATCCACTCATCTTTTGATCTATTGGCCAATCTTCATTTGGAAGCATTTTCAAGATGCCATCTTCTTGTACTTCATGATGTACGCCTTCAAGACCAAATTGTAATAAATCAAGAGTTTCTGGACGACTCATAAAATCTAAGTATAACAAAGATGCTACAACTTCATCATTTGTTGATGGTAAGAATGCAAAACGATCCACTGGACCAGACGCAAATACTCTTTGATTTCCTTTATCATTTTCAAATGGATTAATAGGAATAAAGGTTGCACTGTCACCAATATTTTCACGCATTACAGTTGTAAAACCATCTCCTGAACGAAACGGTGTATCCCAAGTTGCATGGAATGCCCCAACAGCTCCTAAACGGATTAAATCTTGTCCGTCTGAAGGCTCAGATAAAACGAAATCTTTCCAAAGTAAACCTTCTGTGTACCAACGGTTAAGAACACGGATACCATCTTTCATAGCATCTTCAAACATGAAACGTCTATCATCAAATCCATGTACAAACCACTCACGCTCTGTTACATCATCTGGAACAAAAGAATCCAGAACTCCTCTTGCATCCCAACCTACATCATTTGTTACTAGGTAAGGAACGATATCACTAGCTAGTAATGTACCTTCAGCAACACCTGGTAATTCAGATGCACGATCACGAAAAGCTAATAGTGTTGCTTCAAATTCTGCTAATGATGTTGGAACTGGTAATCCTAGAACCTCTAGCCAGTCTTCACGAATAAAAGTAGCAGTATTTTGTAGACCCTCTGAAGCACGACGTCCTGAAATACTAAATAATTCCTGTTCATTTGTATCAAAATTCCAGAAAATATTGGTTTCTCCTACCTGAGCATACATGTTTGGAAGAAGCTCTTCATATTGTTCTAAATATGGGTATAGATTATGGATACCGCCCATTTTTGCCATTGTTGTTACCATACCATTGTTAAATGTATATCCAATGTCCGGAGCAGACTGTGCTGAAAGCAATGTTGATTGGAATTCATCTTCACCCCAACGTGGAGTAGGCTCCCATTTGATAATGATATTATGAGCTTCTAAGATTTCTTTAGCGATCCAATCTGCCCAATAAGTTTCATCTGCTTCCACATCTTCTACACGGTTCCAAAGACCAACCGAAATCGTACGTGGTTCTATAAAACGTAAATCATCTGTCAGCCCTGCTTCTGCAAGCAGCGAGTTACTACTAACCTCTTCCGCAGCTACTTCATTCTCAGTTGCTTCACTTCCTTTGGTTGGTTCACTTCCTTTGGTTGGTTCGTCATTGCTTTTATTATTACTACAAGCAACAAACACCATTGTCATTAAACACGCCATTACTAATGATACTTTTTTCATCTTCATTTTATTTCCTCCTTTTCTATGCATCAACGGGTTAATCCCATAAATACCTTTTTTATACTTTTTTTTAACTTATAACTAACCTTTTACTGCTCCAAGTGTCGCACCTTTTACAAAGTATTTTTGAATGAAAGGATACACACACAAAATAGGTACCATTGCCACTACAATACTCGCATTTTCTACTACACGTCCCCACCCTGGTGGCATCGCAGACAAACCGCCTGGATCTGATACATCTACTGCTATATTTCGCTGAAGAATGTTATACAACAGTAACTGAACTGGATGCCATTTTGAAGCCGCTGGAAGAAAGAATAAAGCATCTTGAAAACCATTCCAACGTCCAACCGCAACCCATAAGCCAATCGTAGCAAAAGAAGGCAGTGAAAGTGGAATAAATATGTTAAAGAGAATTTTCATCGGACTAGCTCCATCAATCTCTGCCGATTCTTTCAAACTTTCTGGAATGCCCAGGAAGAAGTTACGCATAATAATCAAATTGAATATTCCAAGACTCCCAGGTAGGATAAGTACTAAGGGATTATTGATAAGTCCTAAATCCCTGTTTAAAATAAACCCTGGAATCAAACCTGCTCCAAACACCATGGTGAAAATGAAGTACAATGTGATGAACTTGCGGCCTTTAAGAGAAGGATATGTTAATGGGTATGCCGCTAGTACTGTCATAAACAAGTTAATAACTACAACGATAACTGTCAAAGTAACTGTCCAAAGCATAGAGCGTATAAAACGACTATCTCCTAAAATATCTGCATAAGCTCCCGTATGAAAATCAACAGGAAAAATGGTAATCTCACGACGCATAATCGCATTTGGGCTACTAAAAGATGTCGCAATTACATTTAGAAATGGTAAAACACATAATGCTACAAGAATAATCATGAATATTATAATGATTACATCACCAATCGTATTTTTTTCTTTATAATGTTTCTTTATTTTTGTTTTTTCCGTCATTTCACTCTTCTCCTTTTCCTACCAAAAACCATTACCACCAAGTTTTTTAACCGCCCAATTTCCTGATAACAACATGACCAACCCAATAAGTCCTTGGAAAAGACCAACTGCTGTTGCTAGTGCAAATTGTCCGCTTTGAAGTCCCCATCTCCATATAAAGACTGGGATAACCTCTGATACTCCTCTAACAAAGCTGTTTTCAAGTGCTACAAATCGATCTAACTCAGCCCCCATGATACCTCCAAGTGCCAATGTAAAGAGTGTTGCGATAACGGGTCTAATCCCTGGCAAAGTAATGTGCCACATTTTTCTTAATCTGGATGCACCATCAATTTCAGCGGCTTCATAATATTCTGGATTAATATTGGTAATCGCCGCCAAATAAATGATAGATGACCAGCCCATACCACGCCAAACTGAGATAAGTACATTTGATATAATCCAGTTCTTTTCTGTTTCAAGGAATGAAATCGGATTAAATCCTAAGCCTTCGATAACCGCATTAACAGCACCTACATTTGTTGAAAGTAATACTGTTGCAAGACCACCAACAATTACCCAAGAAATAAAATTTGGTATATAGGAAACCGATTGTGCAATTTTTTTAAACCTTTTAAACTTTAATTCATTGAACATTAATGCAAGTATAATTGGTGCTGGAAATCCGATTAATAAATCCAAAGCACTAAACATCAATGTATTTCGAATCGAATTCCGAAACGGTTGTAACGAGAATGCTTCTCGGAAATTTGCAAGACCTGTGAAAGGGAGTTCTGTTACTGGTGCAATCGTATTATTCGGTGTGAATGCCCTCCAAAGATGAACCATGGGGACATATCTAAAGATAAAGATAAAAATAACTGGTAATAATAACATGGCATATAACGGCCAGTGTCTCGACCAGTAACCGCGCCAATAACCTGTTTTACTATTATTTTTCAATGTGTTTTTCATTTGATAATTAATCCTTTCTGACAGTGAAACTTATAGCCTCACCTTATTTTTCACATTCTTCGATTTGATTATCAAATTCTTCTGAATGTTTTCGAAACAATTTAATAAAGGCGAAAGAAGAGTAGTAAACATATATCCCTCCGATTAAAAACAAAACTGTTGGAAAAAATATCGAAACCATAAATATCGCCAGTAATGTTACCCAATTACTAAGTGTAGTTAAAAAATTCCGATATCCCATAAATAGTCCATACTTCAATGCTGTTAGTATCGTTTCTTCAAAACGTGAAAGTATAGCAAAAGCATTTGTCGCAACTAATGCAACTTGAAAAATCATAAACCACAAAACAATCCTAATCGGGCGTGCTAACCAACCCATTTCAATCTGCCCCAAAATATGAAGATTCGTCCATAATACAAACCCTACAAAGCACAGGAAAAGAAATATAATTGTTGATTTAACAAAATTTTCTTTGAAACTTTTTAAAAAGTTTTTAAATATGTATATATCTTGACCTGAATGCTTCTTTGTACAAACATAATAAAGTGCCGTCGTTGTTGCTCCGATTGTTATAATTGGAAGACTGAAAACGATCCACAATATACCAACAAACATTATCTCAGCCACAGTAGTTCCAAATTTATAAAACTTACCATCTAGGCTGAAAAAATCACTCATATCTATTCACCTCCTAATGTTTTGTATGATTGAATAACCCCTTATTTCCCCCTCCTTGCACATCAAATAATCGCCTTTTTAAAGATTTGACCTTTTTATATATTATATATATCAAATTATCAGCCCTGTGCCTATGCAACATTTGCCATGGACTGCTCAAATCTTGCGATGTTTTTTGTACTCTTCGCTATATTTCACAATTATACCNCTCTTTTTTTNGTTGTTTTTACCGATTTTTGATTATTTGAGCAGAATATCTCTACAATAATTCGCTTTTTGTCTAATTTTCCATAGACAAACACTTTTTTGCCTCTCTTACATAAAATAACTATAAAGTTTTAAGTATTGAAAGGATTTTATAATGGATAATTGTGGACGAATAAATTGTGGGGGTGGGGATGCAATGGAACCGCGTATGGATATGGAGCAAAGAGTTGTTGATGGATTTCCTCTTGCTATGGCTTATGTTCCTTATCAAGCATTTCAAAGAATTTATCCGCTTGATAAGGCATTAGAGGCGGGAACTATTTTTGAAGAATTGCATCAACCATTCTGTGGTAGAAGAAATGGAGGGCAAGGTCGATGAATGAACGCAGACAAATGGCAACACCATCCGAAAGACAATTATTAGACTATATTAACCAAGTTAGTTTAGCGGTATATGATACCTTACTTTTCTTGGATACACACCCTTATGACCAAAATGCAATGACTTTTTTTGAAGAGAATAATAAACTTAGAAAAGCTGCTGTAAGCGAATATGAAAGACTTTTTGGTCTTTTGACTATTGATAATATAACGACTGCTTCTAGTGATGTATGGGAATGGACTATGCAGCCTTGGCCTTGGGAAAGGGGGAACTGTTAATTATGTGGAGTTATGAAAAAAGATTGCAATATCCTGTGAATATTACTTCACCAAATGCAATGATTGCGCAAATTGTAATTAGTCAATATGGGGGACGGTATTGTTGAAAGGTATGGTTATTAAGTATACCACTGACTTTGCGCCTCAAATATCTTTCGATATTCACCATTTTTCTGTATTAGATGCTCATGTGTTCCTTCCTCTGCTAAAAAACCATTCTTTAACACAATAATGCGATCTGCTATTCTAGCAGAGCCTAACCTATGTGTCACTATGACTGCTGTTTTATTTTCACAAATCTTTTTGAATTGATTATATAGTTTTGTTTCTTCTAATGGGTCAATTGCTGAGGTTGGTTCATCTAGTATAACAAACTGATTTTCTCTAAATAATCCACGGACTATTGCCAATCGCTGCCACTGACCACCAGATAATTCAATGCCATCAAATTCTCGCCCAATATTAGTCTCTAATCCATTCGTAAATTCTTTCTTCTCCATATCTAGCCCCACCAGATTAAGTAGTGTTATTAATTCATCATCTATTTCCTTTTTATCTTTCTTGCTAATTGAAATATTATCTCGAAGTGACAGTTTATACTTGCAATAATTTTGAAATATTGCCGAAAATTGTTCATTTGAAATAGTATTTAGGGAATCCTCACCAATTTTAATATTTCCACTAGTCGTAGGATATAAACCTAAAAGCAGTCTACATAACGTTGATTTTCCACTCCCATTTTCACCAACAATCGCAACCGTCTCTCCTGCTTTGATTCGCATATTAAGATGATTAAGAGCATAATTTTTCGCTAATGGATATTTAAAACTCACATCTTGTATTACAATGTCTGATTTAGCATCGTACTGTTTTTTAGTACTTGACTTAATATTTCCCTCCACAAAAGAGAAATAATTGCTTACTAGTGCAGTATTTTCAAAAGCTGATTCAAATCGCTCCGATATTGCCTCACTCATAAAATCAAAAAGAGATTTCATTGACCCTAAAATTGCAACAAAGGCACCTATCGAAATATCCTGACGCATCACCAATAAGAACAGCATAAACAGAATAACACCATAACCAATCCCTGTAACACACTCCATAAATAGAGAAGTCAGACTTTTTCTTAGTTGTACCTTAAAAACCAAATGATTTAATTTTTTTAAAGAAGCATAGTAAAGCTTTTCAAAATAAGATGTTGCTCCCAAAAAGCGTGTTTCCTTTAAGTCAGTAATACATTCTAAATAATAATTACTTTTCCGCCTTAATGGAGCTGCCGCATCTTCTAATTCCTTAAAAGCCTTAACTTGAACCATATATGCTAATATTGAGGGAACAAAAATAAGTATGATACTGCTAACTAAACTAGGACGTAATGTAAAAAAATATACTCCTGTGATGCTAAAATACGTGATATAAAAGAAAATAAGATCTAAAAAAGTGACACTAAACCAATATATACTATTACCTCCGGCTCTAGCTTTATTCATTTCCTCTAACATTTTAGGATCTTCAAATTCTAAGGCACTCATATTTTCAACTCGCTTAAATATTGCTAATTCCTTATGCTTATCAAATGCCAACTTGAAAATATTAGCATAACCATTATCTACTCCATTCATAATTTGTGTAAACATATATGCCAAAATCATTGCAAGCATTGATATAAATAACATAGAAAGCTCTATCTCTCCACGAACCAAACGCTGGGTATCATCAAAAAATCGTTGTGCAAAAACCACTTGCATTGCCCAAGAAGCTCCATGTGCAATACAAAGAATAGTCTTTATGAACAATCCTTTTGCTTCAGTATGAAACATCATACTGATTCCCTTTTTGCTATTCCCTATAAATCCATTTTGGTATTTCATACCCTTTCCTCACTTTCATACCAAGATTTCTGACTTTCATACATTTTTGCATATAATCCATCTTTTTTTAATATTAACTCCCTATGGTTTCCTAATTCTTTCACCCCACCATTCGCAATAACTAAAATCTCATCCGCCATTTTAGCCGCTCCCAATCGATGAGTAATAAAAATGGTAAATTTATCTTTGTTGAGTTTATTGAAAAGTTCATAGAGTTTACTTTCTGAAACTGGGTCTAAAGCAGATGTTGGCTCATCTAAGATATGAATTTTAGCTTGTGAATACAATAATCGTGCAAGTGCAATTCTTTGCCATTGACCACCTGAAACATCCATACCATCCTTATCAATTTTCCCAAGAGGTGTCTGTATACCATCAGTTAGTCCACTTATCAAATCTGCCAATCCGACCTTATCTATTACATCATTTAATAACATTTCATCACTCTTAAAACTGGATCCAAGAGTCATATTTTGTTCTAATGTTAATGCATAGCGTGCAAAATCCTGAAATACCACCGCAATGAGTGCTTTTATGACCGAATAATCATACTCAAAAATATTTTGATTATTGAGCAAAATTTCACCTGAAAAATCATCATATAAGCCAGTAATCAATTTAATGATGGTTGATTTCCCCGCCCCATTTGCTCCCACAAAGGCATAACTTTTACCATTATATAGCTTGAAAGAACAATTTTCCAATACATATTGTTTGGTTCCTGGATACTTAAAACTTACATTCTTAAATTCTAAACTCTCAAAATCAAACTTCTCACTACTGTTTTTTACAACACTGGCATCTTTCTTCTCACTCAATTCAAAAAATAAGTTAATATCCTTTAAGTATTCTTGCAATCTCGCATGATTTTGCATTACATTTATCAATCTCCATGACATGCCTTGAACCAAACCAAAAATTGCATTGATTACTGCAATAAAAATCCCAATATCCATTGATCCATTATTTAGAGAAGGAAATAATAATAAAATGATAACAAAAATAATTACTAATGTCACGATTGAACCCATTTTAGAATTGATGTAATCTCTCATGGTTATATTTGACTCTATTTTATATGATTCTTGATAAAGTTTTGCAAACTTCTCCTGCAGATTTGAACTATATCCAAAAAGATGACGTTCTTCTGAGTATTCTCGTTCGGTTAATATTGATGATAAGTAGTTGTATCTTCTCTGAATTCTTTTTGATTCTTTACCCATCTCATAATTCTTTTTCCCTACTTTCATTGCCAAATAGAAAAGCGGAATACTAATCAACATAATTCCCACACCCCCAATTACAGTGGAAGTCATTATAATAATTAGCAATGAAAATGATGTAATGATTAACCTAGAAGTGGAAAGAAGATTGTTAAATCCGGTAAAAAATTGTTCATCTGGATTAGATGAAACTCGGTTTATCAAATCCTGTGTTTCTGCATTTTCAACGTGCATATATGCTAGAGAAATTTGCTTTGTCAAAATAATTTCTCTTATTTTCAAATTAAATTTATTTCGCCCTGATAAACTAATAATATTATGTATGACTGGCATAAATCTAATGTATACCATGTAGGTAACTAATAAAATAATGGATAAAAAGATTTTTGAAAACTCACGTTCTCCAGAAAAGATTTCTAACGCATGATTGATAAAATTTGCAAGTACAAATGCAAAATATGCTGGCATCAGTGCATCTATAATTGCATAGAGTATCATGAAAATTGCTTGATAAGGAATATATTTTAGTGGCAATCTTATAAACTCTATTGCTCGATACTTTTTTGTTATTTTCATAGTAGTATTCTTACTCCATTTCAATTTTTTATACTCGCAAATATTTAGAGATACTAAGACGAGATATTTTTTCGCAAATTTATCACATGTGTATAAATCTTCACATTCTATAAGCGCAGTTGCGGAGACGAACCTCCTCATTACAATCTATTGCAAGTGAGTAGCACAAAGCACATCTTTAGCATGCAAGTGATTATTCTGATTTATAGAAGCTACATTTTTCATTATTTTTTATTCAGTCCGAAGCTTCAATACGAAGTTGTTTAGGTGTTAAATTTCCATTATTTTTGAGGAAAATCTGTGGAAACACTACATAATCAAATCCATTATTATTTGCATATTCTTGTATAGCAAACAAACATAAAACATTTTTCTTCATTATATTTGTTTTTTCCCATTTGTCAACTTTTTTTACATAATTTTCTATTTTTAACCAGGCATCAAAGCAACTTTTAGTTTCAAATGTCGCTAGAATTCACTTTTACATTCACCCCTAATAATTAATATAAATAATATTTATTAAATTAACTGCTGAATAATTAAAAATATAATATTTTTTACTCCATTATTGAATGATTCCTTTCTAAATAGAAAAATCACCCCCTTAGAATGAATCTTAATTTTATATCTAAATACAGCATTATGTTTATATAATTACCACAAGATTACTATCACAGGTTATTTTAGAATTTTAAATCCAAGCCTCTCCATAACTCGTTCATTCAATACTCTTGAAATTTTCTCTCTTTCACTTTTTGTTATCTTTTCTGCATCTATGTATTCCCCGTTCATACTTATTTTATTGATAATTTTCACATTCTTCATACCCTAATTTCCTTCTATAAAATATCTTATTTTTATTCTATTCATAATATTGTATTTTGTTACAACTTTATGAATAGAATAAAGTAAGAAAGTATAAAAATGAGAAAACCTATGACCACTGGAGCATTATATATTCGAGTTTCCACAGAAGATCAATCCGAATTTTCACCAGCAGCACAAAAACGTATTTTACTGGATTATGCAAAAAAAAATACTCTCTCTATCAAACCCGAACATATTTTTATAGACGAAGGAATATCTGGCCGTACTGCTGCCAAACGTCCTGCTTTTATGAAAATGATCGCAACTGCAAAATCTAAACCAAAGCCATTTGACGTTATTTTAGTTCACAAATTTGACCGTTTTGCCCGGTCACGTGAGGATAGTATTGTTTATAAATCTCTTCTGAAAAGAGAATGCAATATAAGGGTCCTTAGTATAACAGAATCTATTGAAGATGATAAATTCTCAGTACTTTTAGAAGCCATACTAGAAGCCATGGCGGAATATTATTCCCTAAATCTTTCTGATGAAGTAAAAAAGGGTATGACTGAAAAGGCACTTCGCGGAGGCTATCAAGCCGACCCTCCACTGGGCTATAAGATGGAAAAAGGCGGTTTCCCACACATCGTTCCTGAACAGGCTAAGATAGTAAAACTTATTTTTGAAAAATATACTTCTGATTGTTTTGATCAAACAACTATTGCTAGATATCTAAATGAACATGGATTTAAAACCAAACGAAATAATCTATTTGAAGCACGCTCAATAAATTACATTTTACATAATCCATTTTATATTGGTACTATACGTTGGAATAAACTTAATAAAGCCTCCCAACAACCAAATCCAGAAGAAGACATCATTTATACAAAAGGACAACATGAACCTATTATTACAGATGATACTTTTAAGCTTGCTCAAGAACGATTACAAAGAGAAAATAGAACTGTTAAAAAACGTTCTGTTACCTCCTATAAACATTGGCTATCTGGAATTATAAAATGTGCCACTTGTGATAAAAATATGACCTTTCATTCTCGTTCTAATGTTCCTACAAGCAAGGGAAATAAAGCCTACTTTCAATGTTATGGATATGCCAAAGGAATACACCAAGGCTCTAACATGATTGGGGAACAACTCTTACTTGAGCAATTACAGATTTCTCTTTCCACTATCATCTATACTGGTAAAATCAACTATAGCGTAGTACCAAAACCTAAGAAAAATTCATTCGAAATTGCTAGTTTAGAAAAAAGTCTGACAAAAATTGAATTACAAGAACAACGTATAAAATCAGCTTATATAGATGGTATTGATACCTTAGATGAATATAAAATAAATAAAGAACTATTGAAAACACAAAAGACTGAATTTCAAAATAAACTTATCCAACTTACTACTCCTAATATAAAAGATACCCTAAAAAATATGCTTGATAGGGTCAATAATGTTTATGATATTATTGTTTCTGAAAATTTTGATTATATTCAAAAAGGAGAAGCCTTAAGAAGCATTCTTGAGAAAATTGTTTATTCCAGAACCGATGGATTTCTTGAGTTTTACTACTACTATTCCTAGCTTTCATAAAATTTATTATTCTAAATTTATCTCCCAAATCTGTAACCAATATGGTGGGCCAGACGGCGAGATGGGTGCTGCGATGCGGTATTTGTCACAACGCTATGCGATGCAGAATAAAACGGTTATTGGAGTATTAACGGATGTTGGTACGGAGGAGTTGGCACATCTTGAAATGGTGGCTGCGATTGTTCATCAGCTTACGGATGGGCTTTCTATGGATGAGATTGGGGAGCATGGATTTCAGAATTATTATGTGGATCATACCCTAGGGATTTGGCCGCAAGCGGCTGGTGGAGTACCTTTTACGTCTACTGCCTTTCAGGTGAAAGGGGATCCGATTACAGATTTACATGAGTCTATGGCGGCGGAACAAAAGGCTCGTTCTACTTATGATAATATTTTGAGAATGGTAAAGGATCCAGAGGTCTGTGAACCGATTCGATTTTTAAGGGCAAGGGAAATTGTTCATTATCAACGATTTGGAGAGGCGCTTCGGTCGGTGCAGGAGCAGTTGGATTTTAAGAATTTTTATGCTTTTAATCCGGTGTTTGATGAGGTTAGTGATTGTGATGGTGGACGGGGGGAGGGTTGTCCGATGGCTTAGGAAATAAATGTAAACTTCAATATTTTTTTATATATAAAGTTATTCAAATAATTTTTAATAGGTAGGTAGATTTCTTGATATTTCTACCTGCCTTATTCATATGCAATTTGAATACTTTTCTACCTTCCTATTCTAACAGCCATTATTGACAATAGATTTGATAAATCCTAATAAATGCTATTTGTATAACCCTCAGTATCGAAAAATAAATACTCGCAATACGTATTCAATATCTGTTTCCTACAAGGGAACAATCACCTCCTGCACTTCTTCCTATTCAAGGATTTCATCTACTGATCCCACAACCTCGTCTTACCCAATAGGCTCCGCTTGATTAAGCAAAAAAATCAATGTGAACATCGATATCCCCTATACTAGAAACTAGCATGCTACATTCACAACCCAATTACACTTTTAGCTGCTAGAGGTAACCTGTTTCTTTCTTTGTTTCATCAGTACATATCCTTCAAACAAGTCCAAATCTTCTTTTGTTGTTATTTTAATATTTGTCTGATTTCCCTTGGAAAAATAAATATCTCGTTTCATCAAATACATCAAGCTCGTAGTATGTGGTTCTACTTTATCTAATATGTTTTTCTCAATAGCCTCTCGATAAAGTTGATTCACATACTCAAATTTGAAGCACTGCGGTGAATTTAATTGCATTATTTTATCACGATCGACCCATTTTGTGGATTTCATTCCATCATCATTTAAGCCTAATAGTAAAAAACATGGCGTTACTGAAGTGCAATTCCCCTTTTCCTTACAAACTTTAATACCATCTTCAATAATATCGTCACTGACAAATGGCGATGCCCCATAATGAATCAACACAATATCATTTGCTTCTACTTTTCCTGCAAGATTTGTTACTCCATTAATTACCGAATGTTGAAATTCCTTACCACCTTTAACAATCCACTTGACTTTACTAAAAGCATACTCTTTAATAATTTTCTCTAAATAATCTATATGACTTTCCACACATACAATCTCTATTGCATCAATTGCTTGATGATTCTGAAATGCTTCTATTGTGTATGCAAGCACTGGNTTTCCCAACACTTTCACAAATTGTTTTGGTTGTTCTGCTCCCACACGAGTACCAGTACCACCTGCCAAAATAATTGCTATATTCATAAGTAATCACCTCTTCTTTTAATCATTGTAGCTATCTAATGCAACATCTATATATCTAATACAGTTTCTGTATGCTGGAAGGAAAAAAAATCCATCATCATCACCCACACTTCCTTTATAAAGCCCCCAACAAAACCAATAAAATGCACACAAAGCAATGTATGCAATATAATGTCTATGCTCATCATCAGTCAATTTTCGTCCAAAATATTCTTGCAAATACTTCTCTGTTTCGTTATCCGTATAAAATCCTCTACATAAAATACATGCAATATCATTTGCCTGATAATTAATACCAGCATATTCCCAATCTATTAAATACAAATCCCCTTCTGCAGTCGCTAAATAATTAGGAGCATAAGTATCGTTATGACAAAGTACTCTTTCAATACCTATTCTCCTTGCATCTATCTCTACATAATCATTTAAACGCTCAACTTTTTCAATAATTTTCGCAAATTCATTAAATAAATTCCCCTTGGTTGCAGCTGCTAATTTCATCAACTTTTTACCTTCTATAACATTATCAAATATTTTAATTGAAACATCCCCTTTTACAGAATGTATCTTTCGTAAATATTCCATACCTGTTTTAAATTGTTCAGGGTATTTTTCAAAATCACATTCTACTAGATTTGGTACAAAATAGGATATTTTCCAACCTGATTTATCCATATAAATAATTGATTTATCTATCCCTATTTCCTTTGCCTTCATCTGTGCATATAATTCTGCTTGACGATTGACCAAATTCTCCGCCGTTCCCCCTGGATGGCGATAAACATATTTAATCTCTTTTACACTAAACATAAATGAAACATTTGTCAATCCAGCTTGGATAATCTGAATATCTACAATGTCAGATGGGTAGCAATTCAGCGTCTTACAAATATTCGCAATAATATTCGAATCCACATTAGACAAAAAATCCGAATCAAATCGTCGCAAATCCTCAATACTATCAAATTCTAAAATATCTCGTTTTTGATATTCTTTCATATACAATGTCAAATCCTTTTGATGTTTTGCATAAAATTCTTCCCAAAACATATTCGCCACTCCAAAATCATTTATTTCATTCTCCATAAATAACCGAAATCGCTCTGAAAATTCATAATTGAAATATGCACATCCTAGCATCGCCATTTTATCTTCTCCTCCTACTGCAAATCCTGTAATAACCTTTGCATCTGAATAATTGATAGCAAACTCTCTGAATTTTCCATTTTGATATGCACAGACTCTATAAGATACATTTTTGTCATTCTTCTCTCCAAAAGGATTCGCCTCAAAATAATGGTCTGCACAACAAACAAATGTATTCGCTAGCCAATCTCTTGCAACATAGATTGAATACAAATTACCCTTCGATGCAAAAGTATTATTAATGCAAAACGAAACTCCATACTTCTGCTCAAGATAAAAGAATTTTTCTTTCATATAACCGATTACAACACAGATATCTCTCACTCCTGCTGCATGAAGTTGCTCAATTTGACGCTCAATGAGAATTTCACCTTTCACACAAAATAAACCTTTTGGTTTTTCATATGTAAATGGAGCAAATCTGTTCGATTTTCCTGCTGCTAAAATAATTGCATTATTCTTCATTATTTAAATCATTCCTTTCGTTTCGCTCAGACACAAACAAGATATTGTGTCTGTCTTCTTTTTGAATTACTATTTTCTTCTAGTTTTTTATACCACTAGTAACTCAAGTTCCTATAATTATCAGAATCTCCATGAAAATATTTCCCCTCCTAATTTAATATTAATGCCTTATCATTCTCAATTATTTTCAGTACTGTTTCAGAGGCAATCCCTTTTTCATAACTTCCCATATAGTCAAAATATTGTTTTACTTCTGTTTTGTATTTCGCTAAATCAAATCTTAATATTGCCGTCTCAAGTTCTTCATTATTCTCGCATAAGGGGAATGGCCACTCCAAACAGGGCATGTATACCCCTCTATCCTTATCATATTGTTTAATATCAACTGCATATATAAATACTGGCTTATACTGCAACGCAAAATCCCATATTCCCCCCGAATAATCAGATATAAAAGCATCTGCTGTACATAACAACTCCTGCATATCTTGATGCCTAGATACATCACTCACTCCCTCATGTTCAACCGTATTTACTTTTATTATCATCGGATGTAATCTAAATAATATTCTCCATTTCCCTCCAAATTTTTTTTCCAAATTAAGACGTAATCTATTAAAATCCATGCCTGATTCCATATAATCGGTCTGTTTCCGAAACGTGGGGGCATATAGTAATACTTTCTCTTCCTCTAATATACTATGTTCTCTTTTGATTCTCTTTTTAGTTTCATACGCTTTTTTATCGTCAAAAAATATATCATTACGTGGAACACCACACATAACTATTTTTTTTTCAAATTCAAATGATCCTCTTATCACCCACTCTGTGAACTTTTGTGCATGACTCAAATAATGTGTTGTCATATTAGCCTGCTTTTTATTAAATGGTTCAATATATTTCCCTACTTTTTTATAAGAAATACTATGCCACGAATTAATAATAACTTGTCCTTTCCTATAAGGAATATAGGCTGGTGGATTAATGTTGCAAATCACAGCTTTAGATGTCAATATGTACCATATACTCTTTAAGGATTTTAGCTTTACGAATCTCACACCTGAAATATGTATACTTTTGAAATTCATTAAATCATTAATCCCCCAAAACATCTCATACTGTCCACTCCTATTTTTCGTTATATATTCCACCATCGCCTTCGCGTCGTACCCATATGTTGTCCCATCAAAATTCATGAAAAATATTCTATTTTGTTTGATTGAAAAAACATACATTATTTTCAAAAAATTCCGAAAAATATCATGCCTTTTTATGAAAAATTTCATCTTCACCCTCCCCTTTGCTTCATATTGTTATGCAAACTGTAGACATTTCAAATCAAAAAAATTTCTTACGAGTTCTACTTCTATATTTCCAAATAAATCTTTTCAANAAATCTTTCAATGTCCTTAGCCATTATCTTCTCATTACAATCATATTTAATATAATTATGTGCCTTTTTTCCCATATCATTCCAATACAAAATTCCTTTTTGCAATGCTTCAGCCAAAACTTCTTTGCAACATTCTATTTGCCTTGCCTGATAAAACAAAACGCCCTTTGATTCATTTACATAATCTATTAAACTAGGCACTCTTGCTGCAATTACCATTTTTTTCAATGCCATTTGCTGTAACAATGTCATTTGACCATAAGAATACTGAAATGAGTCCAATGGCAATATACAAAAACATGCTGCATGGATTTGAGCCATCAATTCTCTTATCGGTACAAACTCTACTTGCTCTACTCCCCTTATTCCTTTATACTTCTCTTCAATATGCCCAACTAACCTCAATTCGATATCTGTATCCATCTGTTGATAAGCCTGTATCAAAGTATCCCAATCTCTTTTAGCATATCCAACACACAACATATATTGGTTTTTATTTTTCACTTTCATTAAATCCATTGTGTCAAAAAAATCAAAATCTATACCAAATCGAATGAATTGGCTTTTTTCTATAATCCATGGGAAAAATTGCTCGTAATAGTTTTTCTGGCTACTCGTATGATAAATAACACCATCAAGCGATTTGCTTGCAAATTGCATCAATTTTAATGCCCAGCCAGTCTCAGCAGCACTATTAAATGACCCAATATCAAATACAATGTGCTTTGTCTTTATCTTAAAAATTCGTCTCCAAAGCCCTAACACTATACCACTTTGCATTCCATGTGAAATAATTAGATCATATTTTTTTAGTCTTGGTATAACACGCAAGGTTTGCCATATATAAAATCGTAATTTTTTCTTTTCAAAATCTTCTAACCACTTAAAAGAAGATATATCTACAACATCTACCTCTGGTATTTTTTTGAAATAGCGATAAAACCAGTATGGCGCGTCTTCTGCATAGTAATCTGCTGGCTGTTTATCTACTGGTTTTCGTTTGCAGTATTTAATTTTCCAATTAACTAACATAAGTACTTTCATCACAAGCTTTTATACCTTTCCCATTTTTTTGTTTCTATGTTATATTTCTTTATTATCTGTGCAGGTGCTCCTACCGCAACACAATACTCTGGTATACTTCTTGTTACAACAGAGTTTGCTCCGATTACACTCCCCTGTCCTATAGTTATATTCCCTACTATTACTACATTAATCCCCACATATACATGCTTTTCTATTCTAACCCTATAGTTGCTATTTACAATCCCTTGTTTCATAATTGGTACACTAATTTCTTCATACGCATGATCACAATCCGTTATGTACACATTTGGTGAAATTAATGTATCTTCCCCTATAATTAAGGAATTCACAATTGAAATCCTACATCGCTCTCCTATCTCTGTCCCTCTACCTATTTCAATCTCACCACCATTACACCACAAACTAACATACGGTCTTATACATACTTCACTGCTAAGTCTTATTCCTTTTCCTCCAACAACCTTAACATTTTTCCCAATATAAACATGTGAATTATTAGGCTTAATTGAAATGCAATTCATACTGCACCTTACCACTCCCAACATATTCTTGATCTGCTTTTTCATATTCATATCGCTCTCTCCTTCTTGATGTTACATACTCAGCCATTACCTCCACATCATGCCTACTGTCTCATATTTAACTATTCTTTTCTTTTTTTACTTCCTTAAATATATCTATAAATATTTTCCTCTTGAGAATACATCCCACCAAAACAAGAAAAACAATGGNATATCTCGCTAAGATATTTCCTTTCACACATATCAACAATCCTGCAATAGTAAATACTATAAGTGAAACTAAAATAATATGTTTAATTGAATAATACTCCTGAAAGCCCCATCTTTTGGCAATAGAATAATGAAATAAAAACAAAAATATATATGAAAGCAATGTTGTATATGCGACCACTTCATAACTAAACATCTTGATACAAAAATAATTCAAAACTATATTAATTATGGTTGCTCCTACTGTGCCTATTGATATAAAAAATGTTTTTTTATGAAAATACTCTATGTTAACTGGTAATGTATATAAAAATATGCAATAAATACACAGCGTTAATGGAATTGTCAGTCCCATTCCCGTCCAGTAATCCTGAGCCGCCATAATTTTAATTATCTCTGGAAACACACACATAAATCCTACTGTTAACATCGCAAATGCTGTAATATAATGTTTTGATTTTTCTCTTACTACCTCTCTTTCACCCACCCTCATTCTATAAAATAACCATGGAGTCCACGCTGCTTCTATCGATATATGAATAATATACAAAATAGTTGACATTGTATAAACAAAGCTATAAATTCCAGATTCTGATACTCCTACCATATTTCGTATCATTATTCTGTCAAATTGAGAAAGTATTGTCTGCGATAAAATATGAGGAACGAGAGGAAGTCCAATTAATAGTCCATATTTCCAATACACTTTGTTAAACAATCCTTTCCCTTTTATAAACGTAATAGTCAATAAAATTATACCTATTACTATTGATGGCATGGCATATCCAATTATTCTTCCCATATATCTTTGATTTTGAAACACAAAAAAAATCAAAAGTATTGAAAATATAATATTTGAAAGTATACTTAATCCTGCAATCAAGATGAAACTTTTATATTTAAATTCCATGTTGAATTTCGCATTGTATATTTGCATAACAAAGCTCCCAAATGCATGTGCAATTAAAATATTTAATACAAACTGATCAAATCCGAAAATTTCAGCATATAATCGAAATGTGCCATTCGCTACTATTATCACGGTACAAAACACCATTAATCCTAAAAATAATATACTTGATACATAACTATTAAAAGATTTTTCAAAATCTATTTTTGCATTCTTAACACTTCCATACAACCCTAGTCCGATTATTCCCGTAATAATTAATTCGTATGCCATATAAGTGTTATAGTATCCATAATCTTCCGTCCTTAATATTCTTGTAAAAATAGGCAAAGTCAGAAAAAAGATTCCTTTCAATAACATATTTCCAATGATATACCAAATACCTGCATTTAATACTTGATTCTTATTTTTCATCTTCCGTCCTAGCTCCTTCCTTATGCATACTATTGGAATTCTGATTAAGAATCATCGCATATACCATAAACATTAACAGTGCAAATGGTGCAAAATATGCCATTTCCGAAGTCGAAGAAATTAACAAATATAAATTCAAGCTAACCAGTGCTAAACAGGTTTGAAACCCCACTATTTCTAGTTTCAGCATAAATGCTATTTTCATGAAATATATAATCAATAGCACAAATATCACCATACCCAAAAAACCAAATTGTCCTAAGATTAATGGCCAAAATCCATCATTCAAATATGCCTCATAACGTACCTGATCATATCCTAATTGCGTATATAGCGGTGAAAAATTTTGTGCTGACATACTTGAACCAAATGTTGCGTATCCCATTCCAATGGGAAATGAATCTCTAGCTAACTTGATTGAATCCATAAGCATAATCTGTCTAGGCGACCATCTTGTCGTCAAAATATATACCTGTATTTGCGCATATCCAATATAAATAACTCCTGGTAGAGAAACTAATCCATATATAAATTTACTCCTTATCTTCAACTTGACAATAAGGATATAGAGTAACCAAAACACAAAGACAAATGCAATAGCTTTCGAACGGAATGTCCGAAAAATAACTACCGAATTCATCAGCAAATATAACATTTTTCTAGTATCTTCTTTTTTTATTGTTGCCAAAATAATCAGCAATACACTACTTGCTGCTGCTAGATATGTTGGATGCGTATAGCACAATTGCATCGAGTATCCCCACATTCTCCAATCACCCGTTTGAAAAATCGGAGTGAAAAATGTATCATGCATTACTAATCCAAAGAAAATAACAGTTATCACTTTTGCTATCTTTTCCAAATCTCGTTTAAGAAATCCAACATCGGTACTATTCCTCCAGTAGATTCGAACTGCCAAATATCCTACAAGGAACTTCATACATATTAACATATCAATCATAGAGATCGACCAGCTCTGAATGCGATAACTAAGTGTTCCTCCTAGTCCTATTATCAAAAAAATTCCTCCTACAATAGCTATTTTTTTGTCTTGATATTCAAGCCTATAACCATAGAGTAATTTTACTATGATGTATAATAAAAACGTACCAACTATTACCTCATCCACATAATTGAAAACAAATGAGATAATCACATTTTCCGAATATTGTAATGCTGCTTGAAATAACAATATTATAAATAGCACAATAAATATTTTTTCTTTGTTTGATTTCTTTCTTATGCTAATTTTCACTTTTACACACCTCTTATACCTCCTTTAATTCAAATTAAAGAATTCAATTGCCACTTCACTGCCTCATTTTTATATAATAGGAAATCCGAAGGGTGTCATATTATCACCAAAATCCCAACACTTCTCTTGTTTTTCAGTTTAATCCATCATAAATTTCAGCATTTAAGTCACATGTTGAATTTGCATCCAGTGTTTCTTTAGATACAACTTTATCCCTATAATCTCGCACAATTTTATTTTCATACATAGAATATTTCTTTTTTTTGAAAAAGCGTAAAAATTTATGTTTAATAATCCATAATATTGGAATTCTTATATATTTTTTCATCGCTGGTGATACTGAGCCTATCATCCAGCAATTACGTTCACATTTTTTAACTCTCGTTCGAATATTTTTTGCTTCTTTACTATTCCACAATTCTTCCCATGTTTGTGTTCTTAAGTTTCCCATTACTTCTTTATCCTTCATCCCATTACAGGGCATTACATCACTATAAGGATCAATAAAAAATGTATCAAAACTCATATCACAAGGCAATAATCTTTTTTGACTATAGATATAATTAATGAGTCCATGATTAAAATATGCACGAAACCACTTTTTAGGGCTATTTGACTTCAGTAACTCATTAATAAGATTTTCGAATTGTTTCGCAACCTTTATCCTATCTTGAATAATATTTTTTGCCTCCACAAAATAAAAGCTATTATGTAGCGAAGCTGTAGCAAATTCCATATTCATATCATCTGATATTTTATAAAGAGGTACCAAATCCATACAATTAGCATCTTGAACTGTCATTCCAAAACCAACATCCTTCATTCCCATCTCAACTAATTTTGTTAATGTACTATAACCAAGTTGAAAACCATTCTCTAAACCTCTAATTTTGTTATTGGTCTCTTCTAACCCTTCAATTGAAATACGAATTCCTATATTGGGAAATTCCTTACAAAGATCTATGATTCTTTCTGTAAAAAAACCATTTGTAGAAATTACAATACGCTCACTCTTTTTATAAAGTTCACGAACAATTTCCTTTAAGTCTTCTCTAATAAATGGCTCTCCTCCCGTAATATTTGTAAAATACATAAGAGGGAGCTTTCTAATTATTTCAATCGTAATCTCTTCCTCTGCTTTGGATGGTGCTTTGTATCTATTACACATTGAACATTTGGCATTACATCTATATGTAACGATAACTGTACCATTTAATTTCTTTTCCATATTTCCTCCAAACTACTCCCGTTATTCTTTAGGTATCCTACTTTTTATTATTTTCGCAGGCACTCCTCCAACTATCGAATACGGTGGAATATCTTTATTCACAACCGCTCCTGCTGCAATAATACTTCCTTCTCCAATATGAACCCCATCAAGTATAATTGCTTTTGTTCCTATCCAACAATCTTTATTAATCACTATTCCTTTTCTTGTTGCTCCTTGTTGTCTTATTGGTATTTCACAATTTGTATAATTATGATTTTCTGCTGCCATATTAACACCAGAAGCAAAGATACAATTATCGCCAATAGTAATTTTTCCCCTTACCTCAATAAAACAATTTTGGGCAAATCCTACATAATTTCCAATCACTAATTTTTCTCCTAACTCCCTAATGACCCCTGTACATTCAATAATCGTACCACTTCCTAATGACACATTATTCCCAAATTCAATACCCTCTTTCGATAACGCATTAATCTGGCAGTAATCACCAATTGTCAATCCACCTTTAGTTCTAATATGCTTTGCATGCTTAATTGTCACCTTTTTCCCAACAAATACGATTCCACTATGCTTCCCCAAAAATAAACATTTCCATACTCCCCTAAGAGCTTGCATTCCTTTTTCAAATATGATAATCATAATATCTATAGATGAAATACTTTCATCAAGAGTATATGGTTCTTTCTTAATCCTTGTAATAAGATGTGAAACAACTCTATTTAACATTTCTGTTGCTCCTTTCCTTCATTTGTATCACCTTTTTGTATTGGTTCAAAATATCTTCTGCGTATGTAGATATCTTATAGAGCTTTTTCTTAAGACAGTTTTCTGACATTTGTTTTATGGCTGCTTCATCCTCCCAAAGCTGCCTAACCACCAATGTAAGCTGCTCTTTATCTCCTGCCTTAAATACTCGTCCTGTTTCTCCCTCTTCTACCAACTCTTTCAATCCACCTAATTCGGACGTAACTACTGGTGTCCCAAGTGCTTCTGATTCTAATATTGATAATGGCGAATTTTCATGGCATTCTGATGTACATAAGCTAAATTGGGCATTCTGTATGATTTTTCTTAACTCACTGCCTGTTTTAAATCCTATGTATGTAATATTGCTGTTGGAATTAGCCACTCTTTTCACTTCTTCCTCTAATGGTCCGCTACCAGCAATCTTTATATCTATATCATTGTTATTTTTGAATACATCTAATAACGTTTTTATTCCTTTTTCATGACTTAATCGCCCAAAATACAAAACATATTTGGGGCTCTTCTCCTTTATAATTTCCGCTATTGTATCATCCCCAAAATTCTGCATTATAACGGCTTTCTTTTCATCTATTCCTGCCCTTATTATCTGTTGTGTAATAAATTTACTTGGACAGATGTACATATCCACCATATTATACGTTTTCCTAGTATGATAATAATATGATTCTATTGCTGCAACAATACTCTTCAAAAAGGAGTTCTGTAAACACTTGTTTTTTACGCATTTCCAATATTTTCCTCCGTTGCATTCCTCACAAATCTGTTGTTTATGGTCAATATAAAATCTATGACATGGACATGCAATCTGAACATCATGCACTGTTTGCACAACTGGTATATTCCTTTTCCCTATTTCATATATAATAGCTGGGGTAATTTGAAAATTAATGTTATTAAGATGAACTACATCTGGCGAAAATGTATCCAATACTTCTGCAATTTGCCTGCATGATTCTCTTGAATGAATTGTTGACAACGCCAATTTTACTCTCTTTTTATTTTGTTTATGATAATCAATATTTGGTGCATATGAATTCGCATTATTACCAACGATATTTTTTTCATCCTGCATTCCAAAATATTCCACCATATTTCCTAAAGCTTTTAACTGATTACCCAATTTGAACATATATAATTCAGCTCCCCCTTTAGGATACAAGAACTTATTAACCATTAAAATTTTCATTATTTTTCTACTTTCTTAAATAGATATTTTTCTGGATACACAAAAAAATCCAAGCATCCACTTTTCTCCATAATCTTCATTGCCAAAATCGGCCCTACAAAACTGACTATTAATCCGATAATTACTTGAAAAACAGCTCCCTCAATTCCTATTTTAAACAATATCGTTCGTACGGGTGCCGCAAACAATGTATGAGTTAGAAAAATTGGCATCATATATTTCGCTAAAATCTTAAAAACTCTATATTGTTTGCTTTCTTTAAAGAAACACACACTTAACATTACTACTGCAATACATGCCATCAATCCCATTAAAAAACTCATTCCAACAACTTCTATTTTCAACACATACATTAAAATACTAGACACTATAAATATCGTAGCAATAATTGCTCCTACTTCAAATCCAATTTTTTTAATTTTTTTTGTAATTTCTAATGTACATAATGCCATTCCGATAACAAACCAAACTTCATTCTGCATAACTGTTTTTATCACAAAAGTTCCTCCTCCACCCATAGTAAGAACAATTATCTTCATTCCAAGTGCCACTATAAATCCAATCTTCGCTAATACTTTTCTTTTAAAAGTCGGTGTTACCAAAAAAATAAAGAAAAGACAATATAAATACCAATATGGTGATATCGGCTTCAAGAATAAAGTCTCTAATATCCCTGTTTCTACTTTTTCATTGGTAAAGCCTGCAAACATGACTTTCAACAACCATGTAACGCATGAAAATATGAAATATGGTATTCCCAATGTAACAAATTTTTTTTTAATATTTTCAAACCAACTGTTCAAGGAGTTTACTGTACTATATTTTTCATACAAATAACCACTACAAATAAAAAATAATGGCACATGAAAATAATATATTGTTTGCTCAAACCAATAATATAAATCATTTGCCAGTAAAACATTTGCTTTAACCATACTTTGAAAAAAATGACCAAAAACCACCAATATACAAGCAATGACTTTTACATTATCTAACCATATCTCACGAATCTTTCTCATCATTTCCTCCATATATTCGCACTGTTTCCTCAACCACTCTATCCCAAGCGTACTTATTACAAATAAAATCTGCTGAACTATCTTGATACTCTTTAACTAATTTCTCCTCATTGCACAATTTTTGCAATTTTTTTTGCAAATCTATGACATCTCCTCGCTTAAATATGATTGCTTTATCTTCAACCACATCTGTACACTCACTAATATCTGATACTACACAACAATTTCCATAACTCATAGCTTCTAGCAGACCAATTGGCATTCCTTCTAGGTCAGATGGCAATACATATATATATGCATTACTATACAATTCGTCTAGTATTTGTCCCTGTACGAAACCTGTGAACACAATTCTATTGTCTCCTCTTGCAGCTTCTTTTAATTCCAATACGAATTGATTTGTATCAGATGCTCCACCTGCTATAACCAATTTTCTATCTGTCTTCACTTTTTGAAATGCCTCTAGCAAATATGGAATTCCCTTCTCTGGCACTAATCTTCCTAAAAATAAAATATAGTCATCTGTATCTAATCCAAATCTTTCTTTAATCAATTTTCCTTCTCTTATTTTTGGCTTATTAACTCCATTTGAAATAAATTTTGTTTCACGTCCATAGGTTTCTTGGAAATATTTCTGAATACTTTCACTCAAAACAATAATTTCATCTGCATACTTAACCGCACATTTTTCTCCCATCATAATATACTTACTGGCAAATTTTCCCCATTTCGCACGTTGATGATCCAATCCATGAATTGTTGCAATACACTTTTTTCCAAATAGTTTCGGCAACCATAACATGGCACAAATACCTTCTGCATGAAAGTGTACAACATTATATTTCCCAAATGTTGCTACTATTGCACCACTAATGCTTGCTGTTACTGCTGCTAACCCTCTCTTATTATAAGTTAGTACCTTTTTAAGCTTTATACCTTTGAACTCTTTTTCACTAATATGCCCCCTTGACCGATTTAGACAAGTCACCATATACCCTAACGCAACCATCCTTGTACTAAGTTCTTCAACTACAATTTCGATTCCACCTTCTCTTGATGGTATTCTCTTTTGCCCAAGCATTACTATATTGAGTTTTTTATTGGTTTTCGATATTTTTTTCACTTTTTCCAATTCCTCTTATTTATTCCTTAATCTATTCCACCACAATCACCAATTTCATATCCTTAGACCTATTCCCATCAAAATCCACCACATAATATATCACTTCATATTCCCCTACCACCGCAGTATCCACTTCCCCATTAATTATAATTTGGCGAAACAAATCACTCCTATCATCCTTATCATCTATAATATCTTCTACATATACCAATGGGTCAAAATCCGCCCACCTTGCAACCGTATCTGATTCCTTTTTTAACTTAATTTGAGGAATTGCTGGGTCCACTTCTTCCGTCTGCTCCTCTGTTGACAAAGCAATCTGTACCTCACTTGCCACCTCAGTCACTTCCGTATTACTTTCATCTTGATCACTCTCTTCTTCCACACCTATTGACACATATTGCATCTTCCTTACTACTCTCGCTATATTATTACTCTTATCCTTAACAGTATATATTACCCGCACTTCTCCTTGATCCAAAGGCGAAAATACAACTTCTACAAGTATTGTATCTGTCACATCCCCATCTCTTGCATCAATCGCCATAACGCCTTCAAGCAAATCATCCAATTTATCTTCTTCATAAGTAATCTTCATATCTGGAAAAATAATCTCTGGCGGTATTTTATCCTCAGATATTTTCAGTTTAAAAATATACCCTCCCAAAGCAACGCATAAGAATCCCATCACTATAATGCCTCTTCTCATGATATCTCCTCCTATGCATATTCTTTTTTATAATATTTCCCATACTTACCATATTTTCCTTTTGCCGTAATATCCACTTTATTTAGAATTGCGCCTAAGATATTGCAATTACTTTTTTCTAATTGCTTTTTAACATTTTGCGCAAAACGATAACTAATAGAACCACTCTCTATAACCAGTATCGCACCATCACAGTCTCCCGCAATCACCACACTGTCTATCACGCTACCAAGCGGCGGCGTATCAATAATCACATAATCATATACCTGTCTCGCCACAGCAATCAAATCCTTAAATAATTCTCCCCCCAACAATTCTGTTGGATTAGGTGATACAGGACCTGCAATCACCAAATGAAGGTTGGAAACATCCACCTTATGGATAACCTCTTGTAAACTCGCCTGTCTTGACAAATAATGTGCTAATCCTTTCATCTGTCCGTTCACTTGTATTTTTCCCGCCAGAACAGACTTTCGCAAATCTGCATCAATAAAAAGAACCTTTTTCCCCGCTTCTGCCATCGACACCGCTAGATTGAAACTAACTGTTGACTTTCCTTCATTTGGAATACAACTCGTAAGTGCAATCACTTTCTTGTCTTCACCACAAAATTGTATATTTGTTCTTAATGCCTTGAATGCTTCTTTTGTAAAATAATCTTGGCTTTTCTCTCTATAGATAACACTTTCCATGATTTCTCTCCTATTTTACCTTTTCTTTCTTTTTCTTCTCTTTCTTTCTCTTCTTCGTTTTCTTTTATTTTTTTGCCCTTCCGTCACCGGAATACTTCCCAATACACTAATATCAAGGTATTTTTCAATATCTTCACTGGTTTTTATGGTATCATTTATCAAATGTATAATAATAACGAGTCCGCACGCTAAAAATACTCCAAATGCTCCGCCCATCACTGCATTCTTTATTGAATTTGGACTGGATACACTCTCTGGAACGTTCGCAAGCTCAACAACATTAACTGCTTCAATATTCATAACCCTTTGTATATGTATACCTGACACATCCCTTATGGCATTCGCAATCTCTGCTGCCACATAAGGGTCTGGATCTTTTGCCCTAATCTTTACAACACGAGTATCTGCTGGTATTTCAATTATAATCTTTCCCAGTAACTCCGCATTGGTCAAATTCAATCCTAATTGTGCAATTACTTCTTCTGTAACTGTACGGCTCTTAATCAATTCTACATAATCCTTTGTAAGAAATGTACTCGTCTGCATATCACTCTGTGTAAGTCCAGTATCATTTTGTTTTGAAAGTATATACATCTTTGTTTCCGATTCGTACTGCGGTGTAATCCATAACTTCGTCCCCGCCAACACTAACAAGCCCAACAAGATACCACTTAATATAATAATTCCCGCCTTACTCCACAATGCTCCAATAAGTTCCCACAGATTGATTTCTATCTCTTCTTGGTTGTTATTCTCTCCCATCTCTCTTTCTTTCTCCTCTTATTCATCCATTTTTAGCATCTCTGATGGATTATCAATAAATATCCTCTGAGCGTAATCTCGTCCCATCTTCTTCTCTATATATGCCGCACACTTAGCAATTCGTGGCGGTCTTTCCGTAATTCCATGTGCATCTGTCCCTACAAAATTTAATAAATCCTCTTTCATCATTTTCTGACAAAATCTCTTCATTTTATATCCGTTTTTCCCCAAGATACTATCCGCATTCAACTGTATTAATGCTCCAAGTTCAACTAATTCTTTAATTTGATTGACTTGCAACACAACACACCTCTCCACATGTGCTATAACTGGTGTATAGCCATTACTCACCAAGGCATGTATACGTTCTCTCACAAAAGAATAGTTTGCTATTGATGAAAATTCCGCCAACACATATCTTGTACCTGCAAGACGATAACATTCACCACTATTTAATCGCTCAATTATATCTAAGTCCACATGATACTCACACCCCAAAAGCAATCTTAAGTCATCTCCAACCTCAGCCGCAACCTCCTGTAACTTATTGTACTGTTCTTCAATTTCTTCTGTTGAATACCGAAACATACGTCTTCTATAGTGAGGTGTCGCAATAATCGTTCGCACCCCCTCGGCATATGCTATTTCCAACATTCTCTTGCTTTCTTCTAAATTCTTCGCTCCATCATCAATTTCAGGAAGAATGTGACAATGCACATCTATAATTCCTATCATAATTCTCCTAATCTTTCTCTATATAGACCCTTTTCGCCCAAATACAACCAAAACTGTTTGACATAGGATTTTCACATCCAGTCCTAAGTTCCATTCTTTGATATACTTCTCATCTAGCTTCACAATATCTTCAAAATCAACAATATCGCTTCTGCCACTCACCTGCCATAACCCCGTAACACCCGACTTAATGCTCAAACGAACACGGTGGTGTTTGTCATATCTTTGGAATTCTTCCACCGTCGGCGGTCTGGTTCCAACAAGACTCATATCGCCTTTTAGAACATTCCAAAATTGCGGCAATTCATCAACACTCCATTTTCTGATAAATCTTCCAATGGGGGTAATTCGCGGATCATTTTCCATCTTGAACATCGGACCTTGCATTTTGTTCTTCTCTTCTAGTTCCTTTTTTCGTTCTTCTGCATCTATATACATAGAACGGAATTTATAAATTTTAAACCTACGCCCATTTTTCCCCACTCTTATTTGCGAAAAGAAAATTGGACCATGTGACTGTAGCTTAATAATTGGAGCGACGATAATAAATGCCATTCCCGTTATAAAAAGTCCTATAACACTCCCAATGATATCCAGCATTCGCTTTAACACCAGTTGCCTTATTCGAGCTCGCCCCATGCTAATCGTTGTTACTGCATAGTTTCCAAAACGATTTGAGCTTGCATTACAAAATTCCCCATATATCTTGGTTAATTCCACATGAACTGTAAGCCCCATTCGTACTAAGTCTTGAATTGAGTTCTTAAATTCTTCTCCAATTCCATCTGGCTGTATGAATATCTCATCCACAATATTCTTCTGTACATATGTAATAATATCTTGGTATTCACAAACAACTGGTATTTCTTCGATGCTATCTTGCACTCCGTCTTGATCATATATAACACAACCGACCACATGGTAATCCACATATTCTTTATGCAATAATTCTCTTAATAATGTTCTGGCGGATTCATAATTAGCTATTACTAAAACATGTGGACGAAAAACATTATTTGAAACCCTCTTACGAATAATTTCCTTCCAAATCAGATGTACAACGTATATAATAATACCTCCAACTACCATTGTTCCCGCATATATAAGTCTGGAATAATCACTTCCTCTTTGAAAAAAGAACATATAGATAAGCACTATGGTTGCTGTAATGGATATATGTTTAAGCACTGCCTTAAATTCTAAGTATTTTCCTCTTCGCAAAATACTACGATAACTCTCAAAAAAAAGCCCTGTAAACACATTAGCTATTGTAATAACCACTATCATCTGTTGATACTTTATATTTTCAAAAAATAATACTTCTTTGTTGTGAAGCCAATAAGCCAAAGTATACATAATCCATAGACATAAAACGTCCCAAATCATAAAGTCAAGATGTTTCAACCAACTAGCTTTTCGTTTGTACATATTCGCTCTTCACCTTTCTCCTAATCTCAGTCACTTCACCCATCTATCGCTAAATACCTCTTTAAATATTGCCTGTATAATAAACACAGTATAGCAACATTTCGTTCCTTAGTCAATTCATTATCGGAACTTTTTGTCGATTTATTCGTTCTTCGATTATTTATGAATTATAATTTTCATATATTATAAAGGAGGATTCAAACTTGAATAATTTCGGAACCAAATTACGCAATTTACGTGAAAACATGAACTTATCCCAACAAGCTGTAGCTGATAAGATTAAGTGTAGCCGGAAAGTACTATCTAACTATGAGCTTAATAAAAGAGAGCCTGACTTTGATACTTTAATCAGAATATGTGATTTTTTTGATATAACTACTGATTTTCTTCTAGGAAGGACTACAAACGCAAAGCACTATAAAGAAATGAAAATAGATCCACAAACCGATAAATTATTGTCTTTTTTTGACAAATTACCTGAACAATATAAAAATGATGTGATACGTTATGCAAAGTTAAATCTGCTAGACTTAAAAAACGAAAATATAAAATAGAGTATATACGTTCAAGTAGAACGTATATACTCTATTTTATATTTTCTCATATTCTAATATTTATTCTTATTCCCAACCTTAAAACTTCACCCACTCCACAGGTGTTTGCATCTGCCCTATTAGGGTATCACTAAAATCTCCATGACAATCAGACCCACTCGTAATCAACAAATCATGCTTTTTGCATATCTCTAAACACTTCTCGGTGATTTCCAATGTATGAGTCGGATAATAACATTCTATCCCATCTATACCCTGTGAGATTAAATACTCAAAAACTTCTTCATACTCTTTCACATCACATTTAAGAACTTTCCCCGGATGTGCTAGGATGGCTTTCCCGCCCGCCGCATGAATCGCCTTGCACACCTGTTGAATTGATAAAAAATCTACACAGGTATTATCATGATTATACCTTTTATACACATTCATACTATCCCATGGATTTTTGGCAATCCCCCGCTCAATGAGATAATATAAGGTTTTCCAACCTCCTTTTCGCCTATCATAAGTGAAGTTCAAATAATCTTCCAAGCTTATATTATCATAATCCGCTTCCATTTTTTCAATTAATCTGGTATTGACTTCTTCCAATAATCTATGATTTTTATCCACAAAATTTGCAAACTTCTTATCCTCAAAATCAAAACCATAACCGAGTATATGAAAATTGAGTCCTAAATCCAATGTATCTAACTCCACTCCCGAAATCACCTCTATATTATGCTGCCATCCAGCTTCCCATAATTCCCTTGAGCCTTGCAGTATATTGTGATCCGTGATTGAAATTCTTGTAATATTCTTTGCCAAAGCCTCCTCCAATATTTCCTTAGGGGACATCGTGCCATCTGAATAAAATGTATGAATATGCATATCCACATATTTTCCCATTGTATAATTTCTCCTATATTTTTCTTTTATAAATAAAGGACAGTAGCTTTCTTGTGCTACCACCCTCTATTCGTGTTTCTTATCTATTCTATAAATATAACATTAATCTCTTTTAAACCAAATCGTCATATTTACTAATAACCTTTCCAACAATACCATACTCTACCGCTTCGAGCGCATTTAACCAAAAATTACGATCTGTATCTTGGTCTATCTTTTCTAATGGTTGTCCTGTTGCATCACTGATGATTTTATTCACTCTGCCACGAACACGAATTAACTCTTCTGCCTCAATTACGATATCGGTAGATTGTCCTCTCACTCCGCCGGCTGGCTGATGAATCATATATCTTGTATTTGGCAGGGAATATCTATCATCTTTATCCGCTGCAAGGAAGATGGTAATTCCTGCGCTGGCAACCCAACCAGTTCCAATTACTATTACTTTCGGCTTTACAAATTTAATCATATCATGGATAGTATCTCCTGATTCTACATGTCCACCCTGACTATTGATAAACAATTTAATTGGTTCGTCGCCTAGTTCCTGTAAAATCAATAATTCAGAAGTAACCTTTTCCGCCAATTCCTGATTAATTTCTCCTGAAATCATAATTGTTCTGGATTTTAATAATTTTTCCATTACAAGAGAACTATATTTATTTTCTGTATCTATCTTATCTTCTTTCTTCATCATGTTCAAATCTCCTATCAAGTTTTATTTTTTAATTAAATATTTTTAATTAAATCGAATTGTATACATTATATCATGATTTAGCCTTCATTCAAATCAAAAAATAAAGAATAACGTTTCCCGCACGGTGTAAGACCACATTTTTGATACATTTCTTTCGCCGTATCTTCTATTTCTGTCGCTACATATAACCACTGCCCTTTTCTTTCTATCATCAACTCCATAAACCTATGTATCATCGCACTGCCGATGCCCTGTCTTTGGTAAGCGGATTCGATTTCAAAATCCTCTATTTTCACTACTTTATCATAATTGAAAAAATCAGCATGCCCAACAATTTCTTTTTCAATATAACATAAATAATGTTCTACTTTTTCAGGCTCCATATATATATCCATGCGTCTTTTAAACCGCTCACGGCTAAAATCCACCCCCATATATTTTTCCCCTACTGCTATCTCAAATTCTTCCGCTTGTTCTATTTGCTGTTCGGTTTCCATCTTCACAATTTCACAATCTTGCCGACGCATCTGCCTCTTCAATTCACCCGCTTGTACCGCATAATATTCCATTAGCGTAACTTGAGGTGCTATGGCGAGTTGACTCAACATCTTTTTATCCGGTTCAAAATGTATGTCAATTTGAAAAAATGTTTTTTTCTGTAATTTTCTTGATTTTATCTCTTCTTCAATAAGATTTCGCAGTTCTCCACTACTCACTTCTTTTTTCATAAATAGATAATTATGGCAATACATCTCCTCTAATTTATCATCTTTAAATTTATAGTAAGTTTCTGTTTCTGTATTTTCACAAAAACATCTGCTATACGCAATCTCTGTCTCTATAATTTTTTCAAAAATATTCATCCTTGCCCTCTTTTCTATACAACTATTTAAAGTCCATTCTTCTTTTCCATTCTACTATAGTGCCTCTTTTAATTCAAGTTTTTAATAAGCCTCACCCCTTTCGTCCTCACTTGACTTTCTATTGGGGGAACCCTATAATAATATCAATAGAACGCTAAAATATTGCTTGGAGGTATTTGTTTTGAATACATTAACACAGGAAGAAAAAAATATTTTTTTGAGATGTAATTATCTTTTTTTGGTAAGCGGAATTATTGCTGTTTCTTTAGGCTCTTTGTTACCATATGTCAGAGACACACATGGCCTCGACTATGCTTTTGCCGGAATGCTGCTTTCTTTTCATTCCATCGGCAACCTGATATCTAGTTTTTTAGGTGGGATTGTTCCTGTTTACTTGGGACGCAAAAGAAGCTCCATGCTCTTTTTCTCTTTTGGTGTTATTGCCTTTCTCTTAATTGCTTTTTCATCAAATGCACCTTTAATAGGTATCGCCTTTTTCTTAACCGGCATTAGTCGTGGGAATAATAGCAATTTTAGCAATGCTATTATTAATGAAATTGTTCCTGGAAAGGCATGGGCTTTAAATCTTTTACATAGCTGCTTTTCTATTGGTGCATTTTTAATTCCTTTTTTCATTATGCTCCTTACTAGAAATGAAAGTCATAGATGGATATATGCGAGTGTAACTATCGCCGCTCTTTGTTTAATTCAGGTAGTGGTTGTCTATTTTATGAAGATACCAAATAACTTCCCCGCAGCAAAAGAGCGTAATAAGCATACTTTTTCTTTCTTGAAGAATAAATCTTTTATTATCCTAACATGTATTTTATTCTTCTATCTTTCTGCGGAACAAGGTATTAATGGCTGGCTAGTTACCTACTTTAAAGAAACGGGCATCATGAGCGCTGCTTTTGCCCAAGCTATGTCCGGTATTCTTTGGTTAGTTATTCTTTTGGGAAGATTGCTAAATGTTTATCTTTCTCAAAAAGTCAAAAAATCAAATATGCTTCTCATCAGTAGCGGAGCTTATTTCATTTTCTTTATTCTTTTATTAATGGCACAAACACCTCCACTCGCAATATTAGGTATTATCGGTGTTGGTTTCTCTATGGCTGGTTTATATCCTACTATTATTGCAAGTGCTGGCTTGGTCATCAAAAAAGAACCTTTTGCTTTGAGTTTTTTAATCACTATTGCTGGTCTTGGTGCTATCATCATGCCAACTATTATGGGAATTGTTGCTGATAACATCGGTATTGCTGGAGGCATGGGAACTCTTGTTATAACGGTTTCAATCACGTTAATATTTATCTGTTATAATGCTTTTATAAATCGTAAAAATGAAGAATTATAGACAAAAATAAAACCCAAAATTATATAATGGGTTTTATCTCATATCTACTAAGCAAAACGATAAGCCGAGTTCTGTCGTGAATGATCATCTATCTAGGCCTGTTGTTACCAACAGGCTCAAGCAACCTACCTAAAAACATGACGAGCAGCCATATTGTTTTTTGTTTGGTCTTGCTTCGGATGGGGTTTACATATGCCCCCTCTGTTACCAGAGGGGCGGTAGTCTCTTACACTGCCCTTCCAACCTTACCAATAACGAATTACTGGCGGTATATTTCTGTTGCACTATCCTTCGAGTCGCCTCCACCGGACGTTATCCGGCATCCTGCTCTGTGAAGCCCGGACTTTCCTCATCTATTTTTTATCAAAACAGATGCGATCATTTATTTTACTTATTAGATTATGCTATTTTAGCATTATTCTTATACTTTGTAAACCAAAACGAATATCTCTATTTTTCTTAAAATTTCTATGCATGTAAACTCCCACCGCCCACAAATTCACGTAAAATTGAATTATAGGGAACATCTTCACTTGGCACTCCGATAAAATAATCCAAAAACTTTAATAACCGCTTCGCTTCCAGATATTCTGGCTCATTTTTATCAATCCCAAATAAAATCGGTTCAGCATACATTTTCAATACTGACAACTCATATATTAATGCAGAATTAAACATCACATCTGCCTCATCTTGATAAGGGAATATATTTTTCTCTTCCCCTCTTCTCACTGACGCCCACATATTAATTGTCTTTTTTGCATCCATTCCTCTTGTTCTGGCATCTCTTACCATTCTTCTAATCAATCTACCATCTCTAGTGGGGATTCTATTGTGTCCATCTATATTTAACTGTGTGAGAGCACTGATATAGATTTTAAATTTATTTTCATGAGGAAGTGAATGAGACAATGCGTCATTTAAACAATGAATGCCCTCAATCACCAAAATATCATCTTTCTCCAGTTTCTTATAATCCCCTTTATATTCTCGTCTACCTTTTGCAAAATTATAAACCGGCAGTTCTACCGTTTCACCCGCTAATAAACGTTTCATATCTTTATTAAATTGCTCTACATCTATCGCTTCCAGACATTCAAAATCTGGTCTTCCAAATTCATCTAGCGGCGTGCTGTCCCGATTGATAAAATAATTGTCCACTGCGATTGGATGCGGTCTTTTCCCATTCGCTTCTAATTGAATTGATAAGCGATGTGAAAATGTGGTTTTTCCAGAAGAAGAGGGACCTGCTATCATCACAATCTGTTTTGATGGTTCCTGCACTATTCTTTCTGCAATATCCGCTATCTTTTTCTCCTGTAACGCTTCCTGAATCAAAATCAACTCTTTAATACTTCCCTTGGTAATCTTTTGATTCAACGCCCCTACCGACGGCACTTCGAGCATGTTCCCCCATGCCGTGGACTCTTTCAACACCTGAAATACTTTATGAGATAATTCAAGAGGTAAAACTTTTTTCGGTTCTTTTTTTTGCGGTAATTGAAGTACTAAGCCCTCATCATATAAATATAACTCAAAATATTTTAAATACTCGGTATTGCAAACCATCGGGCCATAGTAATAATCTTCAAACTGATTGATGCTATATAAATTCACTCTTGATACTCTTCGATAATGGAACAATAATTCTTTATCATACATTCCGTGTTTATTAAAGAGCTTAATTGCTGCCTCAGTATTAATATTCGTCTTTACGATCGGCAGTTTTGCCTCTCTTAGCTGATGCATTCTCTCACGAATCCTATTTAACAAATCTTGATTTACTTCTTCTTCTGACTCAATCGTACAATAAAATCCTGCTCCTACTGAATAATGAACCTTTACCTCTTCTCTTTTCTGTGGTTCTAACACATCATGAACCGCCTTTATAAACATATGTGTTACACTTCTTCGATACGCTTCAAAACCAAAGGTATCCTGTGTTGTCAAAAATTGAATTTCACACTCTTCCTCTAATTTCTTATGCATTTCTTGCAGTCTGTTATCCACTTGCACAAGCACAATATCATTTTCAAACTTTGGCTGATACTCTCTTGCTATGTCAAAATATAATGTTCCTTGCGGATATTCTCTCCATTCCCCGAGAATTTTTACCTGTATATTCCTGCCTTCATTCCAAACCATATATTCCTCCTTGCTTGCTTTTATCACTCACATTCATTGGCTGTTGTATAGTTATATTATTTGTATTGGCTGCTGTATCATTTCTTCCATGATAATGATTTCTTGAAACCATTTCTCCAATTCCGCTTTCATATGATGTATAAAAATATGCTCCAATCCATAATGCCCAGCATCAATAATCTGCATACCTCTAGCGACTGCATCTATACCATCATTATACCCAATATCACCAGTAATTAGCACCTGTGCCCTCGCTTTTAATGCCGGCTCAATCAATGTTTTTCCCGAACCGGGTGAAACCGCCGCTAATTGCACTACACTTGCCAAGTCGCCAAACACTTGAACCGCTGGTAATTGAAAACAGGCTTTCACATGCTCGGCGCATTCTTTTAATGTCATGGTTTCTGGCAACTCACCAACTCGCCCTAATCCCTCTTCTTTTCCATTTTCTTTTTGATGAGTAATATCCAGCACCCGCATATTATTGAGCTGCAAATATTCCCCGCCTAATCTAGCCATATTGCAGACATCATAATTGGTATGCATAGAGTATATTGATATGTTATTTTCGATACATTTTATTACTCTTTTTGCAATAAAATTATCGGTACTTATTTTTTTCAACGGCTGAAAAATAAGGGGATGATGAGTGAGTATTAAGTCAACCTCATTTTCTATCGCCTCTTCAATCACCTTATCCGTAGCGTCAAGTGCCACAAATATTTTTTTAATTTCCTGTTCCCGATTACCGACCTGTAACCCTGAATTATCCCATGCCATCGCATAATGTAAAGGATTTTCTTTTTCCAAAAGCTGCATTATTTCCTGTAGTTTTATCGCCATTCTTTTACTACCCACTTTCGCTATATTATATAAAAAGCAAGTGCCTCTTTTATATATCCAATTTCTTTTCTAATCTCTTCTAAACGTATTAAAATATGTTCACCGTCACTGTTGGTCAACTGCTCTTCTAATTTTTTATAAGTATCTAATTCTTTTTTTAAAAACAAGTATAAAATATCATTTTTTTCTTCCAACAGGATTTTTCCATATTTGTAATAAATCTCCCGCTTATATTTTTCTATTCCTGAGCAAACTCTCATAATCGGATAAAACTTACCATCTTCTAATACCATTCGTTCTTCTTTAATGGTATACCCCTCTTGTTCTAAATATTTTCTTACCATCTCGATATCTGACTGCGGTTGTAAAATATATTCTCGCACCATCTTTAGTACTTCCCGTCCCTCTTCGATTATCTTCTTTACTAAACCGCCACCCATTCCAGCAATAATCATCGTATCGGCTTCTTTGGCATATAATGCCTGAACACCATCGGAAAGTCTTGTTTCTATATATAATTCAAGGTTCTCTTTTTGGATATTTGTCTTTGCCCTTTCCAAAGGTCCTTTTCCAATATCCATGGCTATCGCATTTGGTATTCGTTTATTCTTAATCAAATAAATGGGAATATAGCCATGATCTGTTCCCACATCTACCACTCTATTTCCTTTCGTTACCATATCTGCTATCGTTAAAAGTCTTTTTGATAACTGCATATACACCCTCTATTCTTCCAGATAGTCCTTAAGCTTACGGCTTCTGCTCGGATGCCGTAATTTTCTAAGTGCCTTTGCCTCTATCTGTCTAATTCTTTCTCTTGTAACATTAAATTCTTTTCCAACCTCTTCCAACGTTCTCGCTCTTCCATCATCTAAACCAAAACGCAGTCTCAAAACTTTTTGTTCCCGTTCTGTTAAAGTTTCCAATATTTCTACTAACTGTTCTTGTAATAAAACATAGGCTGCTGCTTCTGCCGGTACCGGAAGATTATCATCTTGAATAAAATCACCCAAATGGCTATCTTCTTCCTCGCCTATCGGCGTCTCAAGAGAAACCGGCTCTTGAGATACTTTCTGAATTTCGCGCACTCGTTCTAATGGCAATTCCATAATTTGAGCAATCTCTTCTGGGGTTGGTTCTCTTCCTAAGTCCTGTAATAATTGTCGGGATACACGGATTAACTTATTAATTGTCTCCACCATATGCACGGGGATACGAATCGTTCTCGCCTGATCTGCAATCGCACGAGTGATAGCCTGTCTAATCCACCAAGTCGCATAGGTGCTAAACTTAAAACCCTTATGATAATCAAACTTATCCACCGCTTTTATCAGTCCTAAATTCCCCTCTTGAATCAAATCTAAAAACTGCATACCTCTTCCCATATAACGTTTGGCAATACTCACCACCAGTCTTAAATTCGCCTCTGCCAAGCGTTTTTTTGCCTCCTCATCACCGTTTTCCATTTTCTGTGCCAAATCAATTTCTTCATCCGGAGTAAGGAGCGGTACTTTTCCGATTTCTTTTAAATACATTCTGACTGGATCATCGGTACTGACTCCATCCAAAACCGAAATGTCTATTTTCTCTACATCAATTTCTTCTTCTAGTTCCACAACTTCTTCTTTTATCAGAACCAACTTATCGTCATCATCATCGGTGTCATCATTGTTAATCCTTAAAACATCAATATTGTTTATATCTAATAAATCTAAAATTTTCTCAAATTGTTCTGCATTTAATGAAAGTTCATTGTAAAATTCATTGATTTCCTGATATTCTAATACATTCTTTTTATTTTTGGCTAATTCCAGTAATTCTTGAAGCTTTCCATCAATTAATTCTATTCCTTCGCTCATAGACTTTCCCCTTTCACTGAAAACTCCATCTTATCTGTTCTCTATTTCAACGATATTTGAAGTTTGGCCAACTCTTCCAACTGCCTTTTACTGGTAACAATCTGCTGCATTTGTACTATGTCTGAGAAATCTTGTATTTCTGATTGATTGAAAATACTATTTTGCTTCACCCGATATATCGTTTCGTGTAATGCCTTTTCTTTTTCCTGCTCTGTTTCTATTTGTATCGTTGCATTAAATAATGACGCTACTTCTCTTTGTTCCTCCATATCCGCAAAATGATTAATGATTCTAGCTGGGTTCAAATTCCCCTCCCGATACTGTTCAAAAAGCATCTTTGCCACGGTTTTATATAAATCTTCGGTAAAATCTTCCTCTGTTATATAGGGCTTTATGATATCAAAAATTTGTTCATCCTCTATTAACCATGTTAATAAAAGTTTTTGCGATTTCAGCATTCCATTTTCTTTTATTCGCTGGCTATTTTGCCCTGATTTTGGCTTCTCTCGTTCCTTTGCTCCACCCATTTTTAAGGCCATGTTATTCACCAGTTTTCTTAAATTATCAAATCCCATCTGATACTCCGAAGCAATCGCTTCCAAATAATTATTTCGTTCCAATTCTTCTGTAAACTCTAATAGCTTTCTCGCTATTTCGTTATAAAATGCCGTCTTGCTTTCAGGGTCTTTCATATCATACTCTTTTTGCAATACTTGAATCTCATATAAAAAGCTATTCGTCGCACCCTCAATTCTAAGTTGGTATTCTTCCGCCCCCATCGCCTTTATAAAATCATCGGGATCTTTATAAGGCTGCATATTCAACACCTTCACTGTTAAACCTGCACTTTTTAATACCGGAATCGCTCTAAGAGCTGCTTTTACTCCCGCACCATCACTATCATAGGTTAATATCACTTCTTCTGTATATCGTTTCAACAGACTAGCCTGTCCGCTCGTTAATGCGGTGCCTAGGGACGCCACCGCATTATTAAAACCTGCTTGATGTAAGGAAATTACATCCATATATCCCTCACAAATAAGCAGTTGTTTCTTTCGCGAAGTTCTGGCTATATTTAGTCCGTACAGATTACGGCTTTTATCGAATACTTTTGTCTCCGGCGAATTCAAATACTTGGGACTGCCATCACCCATCACACGTCCCCCAAAACCCACCACTCTATTGTTTACATCCATAATGGGAAAGATTACTCTATTCCAAAATTTATCATACATACCACGCTTTTCATCTACATTCATCAGACCTGACTGTCTTAAAAGCTCATCTGTATGTCTTTTTTCTTTAAAGTATTTATATAAACCATCACTATACTTCACGGCATAGCCCAGGCCAAACTGCTTAATCGTCTCCTCTGATAATTCTCTGCCCAGCAGATAATTATAAGCATTCTTTCCTGCCTCTGTTCTAAGTTGATAATAAAAGTATTTTGCAGCTTCTTTATTTAATTCTAAAATCGCACTTTTTAAATCTGACTGCCGCTTCGCTTCTTCGGAATACTCTATTTCCGGCAAATCCACTCCCGCACGCTCGGCAAGCAACTTTAAAGCCTCTGGAAAAGAATAATTTTCATATTCCATCACAAAGGTAAAGACATTTCCACCAGCACCGCACCCAAAACAATAATACATCTGTTTCGACTGACTTACGGAGAAAGATGGCGATTTTTCATTGTGAAATGGACATAATCCAAAATGTGAACTTCCTTTTTTCTGTAATCTGACATAATTTGAAATTACATCTACAATATCATTTCTGGTTCTAATTTCTTCCACTATATCCTCTGAATAATACATCTTTACTCCTTTCTCCTCCTCAAACTCTTTCTATACATTCCATGAGTTTGGCATATACAATTTCTGAAACATACCTATCGCATATTGGTCTGTCATTCCTGCGATATAATCACATACCACTTTATATTTGCTCTGTTTTTTTTCATCTATCATCGCCAAATACTCTTCTGGCAATTCTTTTAAATGTTCTGTATAATAGCTATATAAACCTTTCAATAATCTTTGTGCCTTTTCCTCTTCTCCTTTGGCTATCGGATTTGAATATACATTCGCAAACATAAACGCTCTTAAACCATTCATCGCTTTTAATTTTTCCTCCGACATAATGATATCCGCTTGCCCCCGACTGTTCTGAACAATATCATGAATCAGCGCATTTAAACGTACCCTGCTGTTGAAACCTAATACTTCCCGATATTCCAAAGGAATCTTCTCTTCTGTTAAGATATTCGCCCTTATGGCATCATCAATATCACTATTTATGTAAGAAATTTTATCCGATAATCTAACAATCTTTCCCTCTAATGTATTTGGCTTGCCTGAAGATTGGTGATTTAAAATTCCATCTCTGACTTCCCACGTGAGATTCAAACCCTCACCTTTTTTTTCCAACATCTCAACCACTCTTACACTTTGTTCATTATGTTTAAATCCCTCTGGACAAATCTCATTTAAAATATATTCTCCAGCATGACCAAATGGAGTATGTCCAAGATCATGACCGAGTGCAATCGCTTCTACCAAATCTTCATTTAACTGCAATGCTTTGGCTATCGTTCTCGCCGTTTGTTTGTGAAACTTCTAATGTATGAGTTAATCTCGTTCGATAATGATCTCCTTGAGGCGATAAAAACACCTGCGTTTTATCTTTTAGACGGCGAAAAGATTTGCTATGTAAAATCCGATCCCGATCCCTCTGATACAAAGGTCTAATACTACAAGAATCTTCTTCATAATCTCTTCCCTTTGAATTTATACTTAAAGACGCATATTGACTCAAACTCCGCACTTCCATTTGCTCAACCTGTTCTCTAATCGTCATGAAAACACCTCCATTATACTTTTTATGCTCCTATTAGATATATTCTGTATCAATAAGAGATTTTCCTTTTTTATTTTTCTTTTTTATTTTTTTATCTAAAAAACCGTTTTTCAATTTCTTTAATTATAGATTACATATGTCAAAAATAAAATCGCCGATTTTATCCACCGCTTCTATGGCCTTTTTAAATGGCGACATCTGAAAGACATGCCACATCCCTTTAAATATTTCTAATTTCACTGCAACATTGGCTTTTTGCATTTCTTTTTGCAAAAATATTGCGTCATGAAATAAAATTTCATTACTGCCCACCTGAATATAAGTGGGCGGAAAACCTTCAAATTCACCAAATAGAGGAGAAATATCAGGTGTCGATAAATCTTCACCCGATGCATAGAATTTAATCGCTGATTCCATATATTTTTTATCAAGAACTGGATCTACTTCCGCTTTTGTTTCATGAGATTTACCACTCAAGGTCAAATCTGCCCATGGTGATATCAATACCAAGGCTTTTGGCATAAAGCACCCTGCCGCCTTTAATCTCAATAATAGTACCAACGCTAAGTTTCCGCCGGCGGAATCCCCCGCCACAATAATATTCTTGCTGCCGTAGCCTCTTAGAAGAAGATAATCCCATATTTTCCTAGCATCTTCAATCGCTTGCGGATAGGGCTGCTCTGGTGCAAGTCCGTAATCAAAACTCAAAACAGCCATACCAGTTGCCACAGCCATTTTACTGGTGATACTTCTCGCATATTTCAAACTTCCGGTGAAATAACCACCACCATGACAATACAAAATAATTTGTTTATTCTGATGTCTTTGTACCGGACGTACCCATTCACATTCTATCTCCGAAACATGTAAACTTTCATACTTCACTTCTTTATTTGCAATTAACAAATTTCCAATATTATTCTGGGATTGTCTTTGTTTTTCTAAGTCATTATTTTCAACTATATTATGTACTGCCTTAATCGCTTTCATTAACTGTCTATTTCTTTTTTCATATTTTTCTATTTTTTCTTGTGCCATAATAAGTCTTTTCCCTTTCTAAATTTATATTTGTCAATTCATATATTTCTTATTATACTAATTTCTTCACCATTAATGCAACAATTTTCCCTTTATTCTCTTATCATTTCGTTTATCCTGTAGTTTTATTGCCAGTACACATTGATAATTTTTCCAGAAACGAATATAATAATAACGATGTACAAAATCCACCAGCTAACAAGCTGTGAAAATAAGGACACATATTATGAAAAAAATAAATCCACGACCAACAAAAAAAATATGGTATAAATTAGATTTGTCAGCCAATGTATATCCCACACTTCAAAGAAAGAGTTTTTCTTCGGTTTATCGCATGACTGCTGTTATGAAAGATACTGTCGAACCTGAAACTTTACAAAAGGCGATTGATATGACCATGCCCCGTTTTCCCACATTCAACGTAGCCATTCATAAGGGCTTATTTTGGCGTTATCTTGAACCAAATTCAAAGCCAGGACCATTCCTTAAAAAGGATATTAAGAACCCCTGTATGCCGATGAATTTCAAAGCGGACAACGGTTATTTGATTCGCTTTTACTATTATGAAAAACGGATTTCGTTTGAAGCATTCCATTCTCTGGCTGATGGTGGTGGTGCGCTTTATCTGTTAAGAACAGTTCTTGCTACTTACTTGAATTTGCTCGGACATTCGATTCCAAATGGAAATGGTGTTTTGGACATCACCGAAGAACCCGACGCGGAGGAGTTGGAAGATGCTTATATCAAATATGCCACTTCAAATCTAAAACCACATAGAGCTCAAGAAAAGGCTTATCGTATTCGCGGAACGAAAGAAGAATTTTACACTTTGAATATTATTAACGGTATTATGCCTGTCGATAAATTACTCGCAAAATCAAGACAATATAAAATTTCGTTGACCGAATATTTAAATGCTGTACTAATATATGCTTTGCTGGAAAATCAAAAATTAGATAAGCCAACTCGCTTAAGACCGGTTAAGCTAGCAATGCCCGTAAGTCTTCGACGTTTTTTCCCCTCACGGACTTTAAGAAATTTTATTACCATGGTATACCCTAGTATTGACCCACGTCTTGGCGAATATACTTTTGAAGAAATACTAACTCAAGTTCATTTTTATATGAGGTATTATCTCAATGAAAAATTTTTAAATGCCGATATCACCACAAATGCCACAACGCAACAAAACCCTTTTATTCGTGCGGTGCCTTTATTTATAAAGGATTTCGTTGTAAAATCTTTCTATGTGAGAATTCAAGATAAGCAATCTACTGCGGGACTCACTAATTTGGGAGTTATTGAAACTCCAAAAGAAATGCATGATTTCATTGAACGTTTCGACATGTTTATGGGACAACCATTTTCCCCTCGAACAAATTGTGCCATTTCCAGCTATGGAAATATTTTAACGATAAACTTTACCAGCAGTATTATTGAATCCAATGTAGAAATGTTTTTCTTTCGTAAATTAGTCCAAGAAGGCATTCCTGTCAAAATCGAAAGTAATAAAAATATGGAGGTATTTTAATGTCATATTGTGTAAACTGTGGAGTGGAACTTCATCAAACCAGCAAGGCGTGTCCCTTGTGTAATGTTCCCGTAATAAATCCCATTGCTGCTATTGACACTGCCAGCCCCACCCCTTACCCACCAGAAAAAGGACTGGTTACACCTATAAAACATACGGATGTGGCGATTCTTTTGTCCGTTGTATATATTACAACCGCACTTGTATGCGGACTTTTAAATTTTTTTGTTTTTCCGGTTACTATGTGGTCCCTTTATATTATTGGTCTATGTATCGTATTATGGATTTTTTCGGTTCCGGCGATTCTTTATACGAAACTTTCCATTTACTTGAATTTGGTTTTAGATGGATTGGCTGTTGCCCTTTATATTGGACTTATCGCATATCGTCAGTTGGAAAATGACTGGTATTTTCAAATTGCTCTGCCTATTATAATTACTATTGGCGCTATTGTTTTACTGTTTATTTTTTTAAGCAGAAGAATGTTTTCATCAATATTGAAAAGAGCGGTTTTATTATTTATCGGAATAGGCATCCTTTGTGTTGAGATTGAGATGTTATTATGTCACTATTTTAATAACCGTGTTTACTTGTCTTGGTCTGCTATTGTGTTGACTTGCTGTGTTATTATCGTCGTTACCTTAATTACTATTATTAGGCGTGCTGACTTAAGGGAAACGGTAAGGCGGAGAATGCATTTGTAGGCTATTTGATTTGATCTTATCTGTTACTGAACATTTAAGGCGGGTAAAAGATTATGTGAACAAGCCTCTGATGTTATAATTATCTTACACTGAATTAGTGGTTTACACAATCTTTGGGATACCATCAAAAATTGATGTTCTAATACAAGTATGGGCAGAGCCTTGAAAAATCGGCTCTGCCCATATGAAGCTATTAACTTATCTTATATTGGTTTTTTTAGTTTGTAAAAAATTTGAAACTTTCTTGAATATTTCACCTATTCCTTTATTTCATCTTTTCCCTTTTACTAAGTACAAATACTATAGACAATGAGCCTATAAGTAACCCCACCAATCCCAATAAACTCGTTCCATCCCCTGTTTTAGGTGAGGTTGTTTTCCCATTTTCTATATTAATTATTGAAGTTGCTTCTGTTTGTGACTCTGATTCGGTTGGTAATTCTGCTCTCCATACATATGTATCAGCCATTGTTTCACCATCATATTTTTCCATTAATTCTGCAAAAGTAAATATATAGGTTCCCAAAGGATTTTCGATTATTCCGCTCCCTATATTTTGCCAGAAACCTGTGTGTATCTCTCCTTCATAAAATAACTGTTCCGGTGAAAACAGTGTGTGTTTTCCTAATGTGAGCATCTTCAAGTTCTTTGTTTCGTCTAAACATCCCGCTCATATTCGTAACACTAATTCATCATGTGACAGCCCCCTTGATTATATGCTTTTAATCTTTTTATTAGGCTAAGAAAGAGAACCCAAAAGACTCTCTATTCTATCTTGTCAACTATTTTTATTTACTTTTCTCATTTTCTTTTTACCAAGTGCAAATATTACCCCAAGTGAACCAATTAACATTCCATATAATTCAACAGAACTGCTTATATCTCCTGTTTTTGGCGAAGAACCATTTCTATTATTAGTTAAATTTTCGTTATTGGCTGATTCCTCTGACTCTGTTATTATTTCTGATGCACTTTGACTTTCTGTTTCTACTGGTACTTCCAGTATCTCTGTTTCTACTGGTACTTCTAGTATCTCTGTTTCTACTGGTACTTCTGGTATCTCTGTTTCTACTGGTACTTCTGGTATCTCTGTTTCTACTGGTACTTCTGGTATCTCTGTTTCTACTGGTACTTCTACTTCTCCTAATGGTGGCATAACATCACTTTCTTTAATATAATCACTCTCCGCACTAAAAGGTATTTTATACCCATCCTCTATTCTTTCAATATAAAATATCTGGCCTACTGGATAAGACTCATAAACAAATCCTGCCCTTACAAGTCTTTTTGATACATCTGATGTAAACTTCACATTCCCTGAGTTATCATATCCAGATAAATATTCCCCTGCTTCATTTATAATAACATAATAAGAATCAATATGAATAGCTACATACATTCTTTCTACTTTAGATTCTTCCGTTTCTGCCAAATGATATTCGACTGATTCTTTTTCAATAACTTCTACTATTGTTTCTTCCTGAATAGATTGTCCTATATACCCCCATTTTATTGATAATTCTTCAATATCTAACTCACGCGGTTCCATTGCACTGGATACTATTGAACCCACTAATATAGAACTTATTGACATTGCTACTATAGACTTCCTAATCCTTCTTCTTTGCATTTCACTTTCCTCCTTAAACATTCAATTAAACTTCTGTAAGTAACACTATGTAATTGTGTTACTTACAGAAAACAGAAATTCCTTATATATTCGCTTGTATTTATTATTTTGAACCAGAGAGAAATTTGTTTTCTCTATAAATTTGTTTTTATAAATTTTTCAAAAAAGCTTCACAAAATCCCTTTCTTATGATATATTGAGATAAACAAAAAGAAGTAACACAATTACATTGTGTTACTTCTTTTGTATTCCCACTTCCCTTTCATATCTGCTATACTAGGATAAAAAAGCTAAAAGGAGACATCAATTTTATGAAAACAGTTGAACCAATTCGAAATAAAAAAGACATTCAAGCCATCTCTAAATATTATCAACAACTCGGACAATTCCGCAACAACCTACTCATCATTACAGGATTACATACCGCACTTCGTATCAGTGATATTCTGCGTTTGACATGGAGTGATGTATATAATTTTGATACCAACACATATAAAAAACACATTACTCTTGTTGAGAAAAAGACTAGAAAATCCAAAGCCATTGCCTTAAATAGACAAGTCATACAAGCACTTCACCTATACTTTAAAACTCAAAATCCCAGCCCTAAAGAACCACTCTTTCTCTCCCAACGAAGAACTGGCAAAGCCATTTCCCGCATACAGGCTTATCGCATTATCCGTAGTGCATCTGAATCTATAAGACTATGTACCCGTGTCAGTTGCCATTCTCTTAGAAAAACTTTTGGCTATCATGCGTGGAAAAACAAAGAATCTCTCGCTGTCATTACAGATATCTTCAATCATTCTTCCCTCGCCATTACTAGACGATATCTCGGTATTTGTCAAGATGACCAAGACAAACTTTATTTGCGGCAATGGTGCTAAAAAATTCACTTTCTATTATTCATTATCCAGCCATAGAGTTTTGATATTACAATAATGCCTTTCTGTTTTATTGACAGGACAATTTGGAAAAGTCATTGCTCTTATTTGTATACCCTAAAATATGCCTAGAATCCAAGAGAATACAATCGGGGGAATTTAAATTTTCATTTAATGTTAAGCGATACACCAATAAAAAACTTTTGCATTTTTATTAAAAGAATGTTATTATAAATATATAAAAAGGAATATCGCCCACAAAGTGGTTGATCTCAAAAATTGGTTTGTATAAACAATCCCCTTTTCTCGTCAAAGTACAAGGAGGTTGTTTTTATGTATTAAAGATTCTTAATAATTAAAAATATTACGTTCAGTAACGCAAGGATAAAGCCACCAAAAGCAAGTAAATCTTGAAAGGTAAACATCATCATCACTATCACCTCCCCTCATGGAGAGGTCAACACACCTTGTACACGATATTCTGTCTAATTATCTTAACATTTTTTCACCATTGATGCAACTTAAACATTGTAATCATTCGCAGATTGGCAATCGTATTTTCTTTTGACTTTAAATACAGTCGAACTTTACCACTTCACAAATACCCAACATTTATAATACTTGAAATCATAACTAAGTACGCCTCTGTTTAGTATAATTTCAATTTTTTATTTTTTCCCGCATAAATTTCAAGAAAACAATCCGTATAAATTTCAAAAAAACCGTTGACGCTACTCTTTTCAAATGTTATAATTTTTCTTGTTCTGGTTACAGAATAAATGCGGGAATGCTGGAATTGGCAGACAGGCTGGACTAAGGATCCAGTGAGTATTGCACTCGTGAGGGTTCAAGTCCCTTTTCCCGCATTAGTTACCCTTGAAAAAGTCAGTATTTAAAAGGGGGGTAGCGTTTTTGATGCAAGAGTGATTTGTTGTCAAAACGATGATTTTGCTGTCAAACTAAAAATGTGGAAAAATGATAATAGTTTTTATAGTGCTATTGTCATTTT